>Ga0209068_10001843_pt1 | contig 10511 bp, 17 predicted proteins | sample ColStrG_CSR_2012_FD_187200 | JGI IMG/M metagenome (GOLD analysis project Ga0209068, IMG submission 187200) | Freshwater sediment microbial communities in response to fracking from Pennsylvania, USA - Cold Stream Run_MetaG_CSR_2012 (SPAdes)... | ecosystem: Environmental > Aquatic > Freshwater >...
GGAGCGTGTCGACATCGACGCCCTCGACTTCATCCGCACCCTCTCCGGTCGCCTTCCCGGCACCGGCGTCCTCAGCCGCCCCCTTCCGCTCTAAAGGAGAAAATCACCATGGAAACTCGAGTCGACGAGATCGCCGATCGTGTCTTCCGAATGTCTACATTCGTGCCCGACATCGGACCGACCGGTTTCACCTTCAACCAGTTCCTCATCGACGCCGACGAGCCGGCAATCTTCCACACCGGACCGCGCGCCATGTTCATGTCGGTGTCGGAGGCCATCGCCTCGGTGATGCCGCTCGAACGGCTGCGCTGGATCACCTTCGGTCATCTCGAAGCCGACGAGTGCGGAGCGATGAACCTGTTCCTCGCCGCCGCGCCCAATGCCCAAGTGGCCCACACCGCCATTGGATGCATGGTGTCGATCAACGACCTCGCCGACCGACCCCCGGTGCCCGTCGCCCCCGAGGGCTCTTTCGACCTTGGCGGCCGGTGCATCCGAAGCATCGACACTCCGCATGTGCCACACGGCTGGGACTCCCACGTCCTCTACGAGGAGACCACCGGCACACTCTTCTGTGGCGACCTCCTTTCCCAGGTCGGAGACGGACCGGCCCTGGCCACCACCGACCTTCTCAATGCCGCCGCGCAAGCCGAGGACATGTTCGGTGCCACATGCCTCACGCCAAGCACGCCATCGACGATCCGCCGCCTGGCCGAGCTGGCACCGACGTCGCTCGCGATCATGCACGGCTCGTCCTTTGCGGGCGATTCTGCCGCGGCGCTACTCGGCCTCGCCGACGACTACGAACAGCGCCTCGAGAAGGCGAGCTGATCTCCTGCCGTCCGCGGACCGCTACGCCACCACCACCTGGCCCCAGCGTCCCGGTGAGGCACATCGTCGTCCAGAGCGGGCTCACAGTTGGTCGACCCCGCGTCGGCCCGCCTTGTGGAACAAGGTGAGCGAGGTCATCAGCCTGCGGGGCGCCAGAAACCTGCGCGTGCCGAGAATTCAGCTCGGTGCCGACAAGCAGAGGAGCCACGCGGACCACGGACCGGAGCCGCAAGCCGGGGTATCAGTGGTCACGACCACGTTGTGGGAGTGAACGCGGTGAACGTCCAGCACGAAACTCCCGTCTCCAATGGACTGCAACGTGTAGCCCGGGCTGTCGAGAGGCGGTTCACGATGGAGGACCTGGCCCCCGGCGGCGATCCAACCTGGTTGGAAGGCAACGCGCAACACCTCGGTGCCTTCGGCCCCGTAGGTGCGATAGGTGATTCGGTCCGGACCCCAAGTAATTCGTTGCACGACTGAAGTCGAGCCCAGCAGATGGCTCTTGCCCGCGGGAGCGAGTGCGGGGATCGCCGCCATGGCCCAGTTGAAACTGCGGAGACAGTCAGAGTACCCGTCACCAAGCCAGTACTGGCGCTCGCCGGTGAGGTGTAGGGGAATCGCTCCGAAGCGCCTCCTATCTGAGCTTGATTCCCTATGGGTCGGGAGACCCGCGATCGAGAGTCTCCTGGTCGCAAGCAGCAATTTCCACTGCATTGCATGATGCTTGTAGCAGGTCGTCGCGTCGGCAGGAGAGTCGTGCCACGATTGCTCATGCCCGAATCCAAGTCCATCCAGCATCTGTCGGTACAAAGTCCCGAAGGAACAGAAGAATCGGACACACCAGCGCTGCTCCGACTGCTTGCCGATCAACTCGAAGAGATCGGTCCGATCGCGGTACAGGACATCACAATCGGCACCCAGATCACCAACGACGGATTCGTCTACCGCCTCACCGTCTACTTCCACCCCGCTGAAGCACCGTGAGCCAGATAGCGTACCGAAAAGCCCCATTCGGGCATTTCACCGATCTCACACAAATCGACTCGGTTGTTCCCCGCGCAGTCGACGTAGGTCCCAAGCCAACCGGAGAATGTGCCACTGGCGGATGGTGCTGGCCTGCAAAGTCGCTCGAGTTCCGCGCTCACACGTTCCTCTTGGACATCGGGCGGAACAGGGCACCAAATCGACACCCGACCGTCACCGTTGTGGTCGTCGTGGAAATAGCAAAAATGGTCTCCGGTTTCGGACGAAGAATCACGGCTCGCCATGGCTCAAGCGCTCATTAACCTCTGGGAGTGCGCGGGCGATACGACGACCTCGATTGAGCTCACGACTGCTCATTCCAGCGGTTTACCGGGTGTATCAAGTTCTTGTCCCGTCGGCCTCGGTATTGCTCAGTTCGGGTTCCCCACTATTTCCACAACGACCGAGAGTAAACGCGAGCGCCGGTGCGGAGAACTGGACTGATCAGTCAGCCGTCGACGAAGGCTGGCGCTTCGGCAGGGAGGTCCGCCAATTCGTCTTCGCCGGGGACCGGGAACGCCACCCATTCGCGGAACGCCGTTCCATGGGGGGCGAACGGAATACCGACGTCTGAGACGACCAGCTCAGTGACGCGGTCAGCAGAAGGCTTGACGATGAGGTTCCCGGTGCTGCGCTTGACGCAAGCGTAGAAGACGCCATTGATTCGAAGGCACGGGAAGCCCATCATCGTGCTGCGAGTCACGGTCGGGTTGGTGGAAAGTTCCTCGGCCAGTTCCCAAAAACAGTCCCTCGCGCCCGGACGCCTTGGCGTTCATCGAATGGCTTTTTGCAACCGGTTGTCGGATATCCCGACGCTGGGGAATGCGCCGATCACAGCAAACATTGTGCTGGTGGACGCAGCTGTGCGCAGCCGTTGGCACCCCGGCCTGGTCCGTTGCACGAGGCGCTAGGCATCGGTGTGCTCAGAGGCGTAGCTCAAGACGTAACCCGTGGCGGCGAGCCACCGTGGCCACGCTTCAGATGGACCAGAGAGTTCAACGTCTCCCGCCGCGATGCCCTCGTCCCAGGAGAGCTCACCTTCAGCCCACCGGGCCATGAACGCGCTCGTCGTGGTGATTACCAAATCTGGCTTGTCCGGCGGACCCGGAAGCTGATCGAGCTGACCCTCGGCGAAGCGGAGCGTTGTGGGTTTGTCATCGATGACCAGACCAAACTCCGCGTCGTCGAGGTTATCGATGCCCTCCACGTAGTGGACATCGAACGAATGGCAGGCGGTACTGTCGGCGACTGGATCCGTCAGATAGGTGACACCCCATCGTCGCAGCGCTGCGAGCGCCTCGTCGAGCGCCAACCCCTGCTGGGTGAGCGCATAGACAACGCCGTTACCGACGGCGCCCGGTCGACGTTCAACCACGCCGGCGGTCTCGAGCTTGCGGAGCCGCTCAGTCAACACCGTGGTGCTCATGCCTGGCAGTCGCCGCACCAATTCGCCGTATCGACTGCTCCGCTTTTGCAGTTCTTGGACGATGACGAGGGTCCAGCGATCGCCGACGACATCCAATCCGCGGGCGAGCGGACAGAAGCGGCCGTATCCCGTCCAGGGCGCTTTCGGCATCTTCCCTAGCTGGCCGGCATCAGCGCGGCCATGGCGGCCGTGTCGAAGAGCAACCGGGAAGACACCAGCTTGCCCGCGCGTACCACCGACCATTCCGCCATCGGAATCGATCCGGCACCGGCCGGGGTCTCGACCTTGAAGTCATAGATCGAGCAGACATCATCGCCGTCGACCCATTGATGGCGGATGTCGCACCCTCGGACGATGGGGCCGAGCGCGGCCGAGCCGGAAAGGAACTCCGCCTTGCTGTTTGCCTGCAGGATCGGACCATGAAAGCTGAACTCGTCATCCAACAGTTCAGCTGCTCCGTCTGCGTCACCTGCAGTGAAACGCTCGAGATACGACCGAAACACATCCGCACCAGACATATCGTCCTCCTATGATAATGAGTGAATACATGCATTATAGGAGTAGAGTCGGCTGGCGTCCAGGCGGCGGGGACCCACAGCCCTGGATGCAAGTTAAGGTGCTCCGCCAATTGCCACGCCCGCCATTTCAGGTCGAGGCGGCTAGCTCCGCATTGCGGGCCGAGCAGAATATGACCTGCTCTCCCTCGGCGGTTGACTTCACGAGGCTCCAGGCGTAATTTCCGTATTGGCTAATTAACTGACACGGAAACCAACCGAGGAAGTCATGTCGACGGCTGTAGACGACGAGAAGCTCGACGAAACCTTCGCTGCGTTGGCGAACCCGACGAGACGAGCAATCGTGGCCCGGCTCGCGAGAGGGGAGGCAACGGTCAACGAACTGGCCGAGCCGTTCGAGCTGACACTCCCAGCCATCTCGAAGCACATCAAGGTCCTCGAGCGGGCCGGGCTGGTCGTACGTGGACACCGGGCCCAATTCCGACCGTGCACACTCGACGCCACGCCACTCGAAGAGGTCTCCACCTGGGCCGAACAGTATCGGCCGATCTGGCAGGCCCGGTTCGACCGAATGGACCAGATCCTCACCCAACTCCAACGGCAAGGAAAGGCAGACGACGACCATGGCTGACGACAACGACTCCGGGGACGCGGTGGTAATCGAACGCAGCTTCGATGCTCCGATTGACCTGATCTGGTTGATGTGGACCGACCCAGATCACTTCAAGGAGTGGTATGGCCCTGACGGTGCCTCGATCCCGTTAGCGACGATGGATGTCCGCGTCGGTGGCTCTCGACTGGTGTGTATGGAGATGCAGACCCCGCAAGGACCCATGAAGATGTGGTTCACCGGTGAGTACCTTGAGGTCGTCGCAAACACGCGACTCGTTTTCACTGAGTCCATGGCGGACGAGAACGGCAATCTGGTTTCGCCCACGGAAATGGGCATGCCGGAGGGACATCCTGTAACGACCGAGATTCGAGTCGAACTCGCAACGGTGGGCGGGCGCACGCAAATGGTGATGACCCACGCCGGTATTGCCAAGGAATCCCCAGGCGCAGCCGGATGGACGATGGCGTTCAACAAGCTCGCAGGCCTGGTTTCAACACTCACCAATGGATAGCAGATGCAATCCTCGGTGTGGTCCGTTTGCAGATCAACTCGACGCCGCACGCCGAATTGGCCGCAGTGTGCAGTGCTGCAGTCGGGCGCTGTCGACGGTCCTTCTGAGGGCGGAGGAAGCTGAGACCGCATAAGGCCTCCAGCATTTGCTCGGTTCGACCCTCAGCTGTCAGGCGTCAGGAGCTGATCAACGAGTGTTCGACGGAGCCACTCGGCGTATCGGGGCGCGTCCCAACCCTGGATGGAACGCAGGAGGAGGAAGACGTCGATGCTGCCGATCGCCCAAGCGCTATCGGTAGCGTCCTCGGCTGACCGTCTGAGCCGTAGCTCGGGGATCATCGTGATCAAGCCGGCGAAGGTTTCATGTCGCCGCTGGTGAGCGGCCACGAGGTTGGCAGCCGCCTTGGTGTCGACGGCGGCTGCCTCTCGGTAGGCCACCCACACCGGAGCAAGGCGCTCCATGGTGGCGGCGATGAGAGCGGCGACCATCTCGACTTGGCGCACGGGGTTTGCCGTCCCGATGGTGACCGGCATCAGCCATGTCGGGCTCACGGTCCGCGACGTCACTGCCAGCGAGGCCTGGTACACCAAGGTTCTCGGGCTCGTCCGAGCCTTCGTCGAGCCGCACGCAACAGGGGATGGCTACGCCGTTATGATGACCCGCCCTGGCACGGGGCTGTTCGTAGGCCTGGACCACCATCCCAACGCCGAGGGGGAACCGTTCAGCCCGCTGCACACGGGGTTGGACCACCTGGCGCTCCACCTCGCCGCTCGAGAAGATATCGACCAGTGGATTACCCACTTCGATGCCATCGGCGTCGAATACGAAGAATTGTTCGAGACCGCTGAGCCGGCGCCACATGCCCTAGTGCTGGTCCGCGACCCAGACGGCATCCCTATCGAGCTGTTCTGGTTCGCGGGCTGAGATGACCGGTCAATCACTCCTGCCGGCGCGGGCCGGTGCCCGCCCGCGTACCACCTCTGAAATCCCGCACAGCCAACTTGACCAGCAGCCCGCCGACGGACACCACGTCGACGCGATTTTCGCCGAGGCGCTCACTTGGCCCTCCGTGGTCGGACAGCCATCTGAGATCTCCGTAGTCGGCGCCCGCGCATTGACATTGGACGGGAGCACCGCAGACGGTCCAGCAGAGGCATTCATGGTCGGGCGGGAGTTCTGCCACGTCCATGCTCAAGGTGACTTCAGCCTGCACACCACCCTGCCGCTGCCGCTTGCCGAGGCCGCCGAACGCACTGGATGGGCCGAACCCCACTTCCTCGTGCATACAGGCCAAGCGCCCGCGACTGTTGTCATGGTCTACCCCCCCCGAGACGACTCGGAGCTGGACATCGTCCAGCGGTTGGTCCGTGCGTCCTACGAGTTCGCGCTCAACGGGGAGCTAACGCTCTCGGAAAGGCCGCTTCTTTGAGAAGCGGAGTCAGCGCGAGCGGGCGCCGAGCCAGTTTCGCGAACCCACGCCATTGTTGAAACTCTCGTGCGCTCCCGACGACGAGGGGTACGCGTGAACGATATCGAGCAGGTCTGAGGGCGCCCCAATCACCAATGATAGGTGGGGCACGTTCTGGCGACAAGGTCGACATCTGCTTGCCTGCGCAAAGCGGCGTAAGTTTCCGAGCGAAAGCCAGCACACAGGGGTTCGAACAACAGCGTCTTCCTCCGTTGGGAAAAGCCAATGCAATACAGCCTGTGAACTGGGACAACGTTGTATTTCCTACAACATCGGTGGAGGCGATGGGACTCGAACCCACGAACCTCTTGACTGCCAGTCAAGCGCTCTACCAGCTGAGCTACGCCCCCGTAGCTGCTCAGAGGTACTTTTCCCTCCAAGCGTTTCCTATCAAGTAGCAACCGGAGTAGCAACACTGATTCGGTTTCTACAACGGCCTGAGCATCGTAGCCGAGCCAGAAGTGGCTTCCATCCTGCGAAGGTTCGGCAAGTGGCACTGGATGCGGCAGGTCCCAAGGAGTAGCAGCCAGAACTGCATCCTCCGGCCTGAAGGCGGGATACTTGGACCAAGAGCGGGCAGCCCGACCCAATCGAGAGGGAGGATGAGTGGTTCACGAACGTGCAGGAGGTCGGGCAAATGCGGCAGCCCTGCGAGCGGCGAGGGCATGGCTCCTCGGGAAGGGCCTTGCTGCCGAAATCGAAGAGTTGCGGCTCGAAGGGGAGGGTGGCCCGGTTCCTGCCCCCGGCCTTCCGAAATTGCTTGATCGATTGGCGAAGGACCTTCATGATGTGTGCGATCTCTGGGATCGGGTGGCCATTCTCCTCCGTGATCCCGAGCAGACGCCGGAACTCGTAGCAAGTATCGAGGTCGAAGCGGATGCCGCTGAAGAGGGGGCCGATGAAACCGAACGGGTCGCTCGCCGTATCGCTCAGCTCGCATTTGGAGTGTCCTCTGCTCTCGGATTGAATGAACGTTCGGAACGACTCGACCGTGCAGCAGTGGCCGTACTCCATTCAACGCCCGGAACTGGGAGAGCCGTGAGTCTTGTTGATGACGGCATCGAACTGTTCACTCGACATTCCCCTGAACTTCGCATCGAGCTTGGTGGCATCATCTGTCGGATGCTCGTCGACCGCAAGGTAACTGTCAGATTCGGTGAGGTGGAACTGCGGGTCGGCTCTGATGCAACACTTCACCTCATTGCCGCCGACGGTGAAAGGTCCTGGGATTCGCCTATCCACATTTCGGAACCGGCCCATACGACGGCGAAAGCCCTCAAGTCGCTAGGGATGTCGCACAAGCAGATTCGAGCCACGGCAGTCGCCGAATAGCCAACCCGTCATGTAGGCGGGATTCGGCAAGGCCAAATCGGTACCGAGGGGGAAAGCTCCCGATCGGTACCAAGAGGCGAGGGTGCGTCCTGGCCAGCAACAATCTGGGCTCAAGGTTCCCGGGGGCCACCGAGTGTCCTTTCTTGGAGCTAGGCAATCTTGAGTCTCCGCTCCAACTTCTCTGCCGAGCCATCCTGCCCGAGTCTCCGGAGGTCGTTGCTGAGCCCAAAATGATGCGGTGCATTCGGTCAGTCTCCTTGTGGGTGATTTGCGGGGGTCAGGTGAATCTGCCCCTCGCGAAAGGCAGCCCTCGTGAGCGTTGTGCCAGAGGCAGAAGGGCTCGGTGCAAGGCCACCCTTACGCGGTGCAGGCCCTACAAGACGCGGCTCGTCCGATCCGCATTCCGCGACCCATGCCTCGCGATAGCTAGAGTTCGGCAATCGTGCCGGTGCCCAACTCAGAGATCAGCGACTCGCCAGCCTCGGCGAAGAGGGGTGCCATCGTGGCTTCGGTGGTCATCCTCGGCTACCGCTCAGCGGGGGCCCTCGAGCGATGCCTCTGCGCCCTGGCAACGCATCGCTCAGCGCACCCTTTCGAGACCATCGTCGTACTGAATGGAGCCACTGGGGACGTCATCGAGGTTGCCGAGCGACATTCCGAGGTCGCTGTGGTTCCGTCTGTCGCCAATCGAGGTTTCGCGGGAGGGTGCAATCTCGGAGCGTCTAGGGCCGGCGGGAGGTATCTGGTCTTCCTAAACGACGATGCTGTCGTGACCGAGGGGTGGCTTGACGGCCTGATTCACATGGCGAGCACCGTACCGCGCTCGGGTGCGGTCTCGAGCTTGGTCATGGATCATCGGGGTAGAATTCTCGAGTTCGGCGGAGGCATGGACCATCTCGTCCCGAGCGCCCTCGAGCGGGGTGAGAGCCAGTACCGAGCCGAGTTGGTAGGGCCGCAGCTGGTCGCTTACGCCAGTGGGTGCTCCCTTCTCGTCGATCGGGACCTCTTCGAGGCACTCGGTGGCTTCGACGAGCGGTTCTATCCCGCTTACTTCGAGGATGCAGACCTTTCCCGTCGCATCTGGGACGCAGGTCGAGCTGTCTCGGTCACGCCGGCCTCCGTTGTGCAGCATATTGAATCGCACTCGACGAACAGCCTTCTGAAGGAGATCCTGTTTGAGGCTTCGAGGGATACATTTGAGACCAAATGGGCGAGTTCGCCTGACATTGGCGCAGCTCTACCGGAGCCGCTACCCAGGATCGTCTACGTCGACGACTGCGTCCCGAGAGCCCAATCGGGATCTGGACTGGGGAGAGCGAGAAGCGCCATTGAGGCATTTGCATCTCTCGGTCTCTTCGTCCAGTTGGTCCCGGTAATCGACCGGGTCCGGCCTTTTGAGCTCGATCAATCCCTGCGCTCAGCGGGCGTGACAAAGGTGACAGCGGCTCGAGATCTCGAACACCTGCCGCGCCCACTTGCTGTCGTGGTCTCGCGACCCCACAACTTCCGGCTCGCGCAGGAGATAGCAGGGTTTTGGGATGGCGTTCCTCTGATCTACGACGCGGAAGCGCTCTTCTCGGCCCGCGTTCGGTCGCAGATGCTCTTGCCTGAATACAGACATCGTCATGACGAACTCGCGGCGAACCTCGCCTCCTTGACTCGGAGCGAAGAGTTGATCGCACAGGAGGCAGATGCGGTCGTGGCCATATGCCAGGAAGAGGCGACCTGGTTCCGGGAGCACGGCCACGCCGCGGTGCGAGTCCTCGACCCGTTTCCGGATCGGTGCGATCCAGGGCGGGCGGGCTTCGCCGAGCGATCGAATGCCGTGTTCGTGGCGGGGTGGATGGCCGGCGGCGACAGTCCGAACGCCGACGCCGTTCGGTGGTTGGCCAGAGAAGTGATGCCGAGGCTCAAGGAGATCGCCCCTGACCTCGTCGTCCAGGTGACAGGGAGCGCGCCGCCGATGGACCTGCTCCCACTGCAATCGAAGCACCTTCGGTTCATCGGAGAGGTCTCCGATCTTGCTGCATTGCTCGACGCCTCGAGAGTTGCCATCGTGCCCATCCGATATGGGGCGGGGGTCAAGTTGAAGGTGGTTGACGCGTTGGCGCGAGCACTCCCGGTGGTGGCCACCACGCACGGGTCCGAAGGACTTTGTGAATCATGGCGAGAAGGAGTCGCGGTGGCCGATGACGCATCGGACTTTGCGGCCAAGCTCTCCTCGGTCGCGAATGATTCTGCCACCTGGGATTCGTTCAGGGGCCCCTTGGTGGCGATTTGCAACCGGCATGCCTCCGATCTGGCCGCTGGCTGGGCAGAAGTCGTTGACCTCGCATCGAGGACCAAGGCCGCCAAGCGCACATCGGTGCTCTCGTGATGCGCGACGGTCCCGATGGGGGACAACCCGACGCGCCAGCGAAGTCGCCGAGCGCAGATCTGGTGGCGAAGGTCGCCGACCTCGAGGGTCGCCTTGAGGACGCCCTGAGGCTCAAGCGTGAAGTTGAGACGCAGGCGGAGATCATCCGCGTTCTGATGAGACGAATCGATGAGGAACAGGAGCGCGCTGAACGGATGGGTCATCCGCTTCGTGCTCTTCGATTCAAATGGACATACCACGCAAAAGTTGCGGTCTACCGAGTGATCCATCCGGTGGCGGCGTCCAAGTTGCGGAAGGGCGGCTGAGGGGCGATATCGGCAGTCCCGGATCCACCCCGGTCCTCCTTCATCCGGTCGATGTCCCGGTCGCATCGGACAGAGCACGGCTCTCCGGCCCAGCCGGGGCCGGGGTGGCG
>Ga0209068_10001846_pt1 | contig 10504 bp, 9 predicted proteins | sample ColStrG_CSR_2012_FD_187200 | JGI IMG/M metagenome (GOLD analysis project Ga0209068, IMG submission 187200) | Freshwater sediment microbial communities in response to fracking from Pennsylvania, USA - Cold Stream Run_MetaG_CSR_2012 (SPAdes)... | ecosystem: Environmental > Aquatic > Freshwater >...
GCCCTTCCTCCCCGACGGATGGCAGGAGCGGTCCTCAGGCCCGGGCTCTGTCTCGTCGGGTCCGGAACACGCCGGTGCCGGTGGCACGGGCGCCCCGATGGTCCCCGTCTGGGGCCCGGTCTCACCTCCGTCGGGGCCGGAGGCGTCGGCTTCGAGCGGTCGTCGGGGACCCGGGTGGCTGTGGGTCGTCGTCTCCGCCGTCGCCGCGCTCATCGGCGCGCTGATCGGCGGGGGGATCGTGGCCGCCTCCAACAACAACGCCGGCTCGACCACGGTGAAGGAGATCTCCGCCGGGCCCGCGCTCCTGAACGGCACCACCAATATCGAATCGGTGATCGCCAAGGTGTTGCCGGCGGTCGTGTCGATCGACGCCAAATCGCCCGCACCGGCTTCGAACTCGATCTTCGGCGGCGGCTCGACGGGCGGCGTACAAGAGGACCAGGGCACGGGCATGATCATCACCCCCAACGGCGAGGTCATCACCAACAACCACGTCATCTCGGGGGCCACCACCATCACCGTCACCCTGTTCGGCAAGACGACGTCGATGCCGGCCACCCTGGTCGACACCGATCCGACCAATGACGTCGCCCTTCTGCAGATCACCGGCGCATCGAACCTGCCCACCGTCAGCTACGGCAACTCGGACAACGTCCAGGTCGGCGACGCCGTGGTGGCCATCGGCAATGCCCTCGGCCTCCAGGCCGGCTCCCCGACGGTGACCCAGGGGATCATCTCGGCCAAGGGCCGCACCGTGCAAGCGAGCGGCCCATCGGGCAGCGGGACCGAGACGCTGACCAACATGTTCCAGACCGATGCTGCCATCAACCCGGGGAACTCGGGTGGGCCGCTGGTGAACAGCTCTGGCAAGGTCATCGGTATGAACACGGCGGTGGCGGCCGACTCGTCCGGAACCACCCAGGCTCAGAACATCGGGTTCGCCATCCCGTCAGGCAAGATCGACCAGCTCCTTCCGGCGCTGCGCAACAAGTCGATCGGCAACAACCAGGCTTCGGGCACTGCGTACCTCGGGGTGTCGCTCGAGACGCTGACCCCGCAGCTGCGCAGCCAGTACAACTTCGTGCCCACCCAGGGTGCAGTGGTCCTGCAGGTGCAGAGCGGATCGCCGGCCGATGTGGCCGGTCTGCAGCAAGGAGACGTGATCACCTCCTTCGACGGGAAACCGGTGACCAGCGCCGACCAACTGGCGGCCGCCGTGCAGGCCGACAAGCCCGGCAAGAGCGTCAGGATCGGACTCTACCGGGGTCAGGCCCAGATGACCGTGACGGCCACCCTTAGCTCGAGCAGCCAGGCCCAGCAGCAACCGACCGGCTGACCGGCGACAGCCGGATGGCGCGACGCCTACCCGGTTTCCTCTACCGTGGGTGGATCTCGACGCAGCCCACCAGCCCACCATCGACGCAGCCTGCCGGTGGTGTCGAACCGGCACCCTGCCGCTGAAATGGCATGGATCGACGAGCTGTCAGCTCCCCGGGCCGAGCCGGCCCGGGACGGCTCGGCTCCCGATGACTGGGCCCTGGCCGAGATCCTCGGGACCGCCACCACCGTCCCCGATCATGGAGGGCTCCGGCCCTGGCGATTCGCCGTGATCACCGGGGCCGGACAGGACCGGTTCGCGGAGGCGCTGGTCGCCGGTCTGCATGCGGCGCGGGGCCCGGACCTCCCGGATGCGATGGTCGCCAAGATGCGCGGCAAGGCCCACGCCGCACCGTGCGCGGTGATGGTCATCGCCTCTCCCCGGCTCGAGGCCAATGTCCCGGAGTGGGAGCAGGTGGCGTCGGCGTCCTGCACCGGGTACGCCATGGTGTTGGCGGGCACCGCCCTCGGTCTCGGGGCGGTGTGGAAGAGCGCCGCCGTGCTGGACACCGCCCCGGTGCGGAACCTGTTCGGGCTGGCCGGGCACGAACGTCTGCTCGGCTGGGTCAACCTCGGGACGCCCGGTGAGCCCTCGCGGAGGAAGGGCCCGGGTCGACACGAGGCCGGCCTCGGCGAATTGGTCACCGTGGTCGACGACGGCAATCGACCATTCGGCCAGTAGCGGCCGACGGCCGCCGCCAACGCCGATGACCGACGAGCCGGGTCCCATCGACGCCGGGGAGGCGAGGCAGACGGCCCGCCGGACCGTGGCGGCGATGACCGACGACGAGAAGCTCTGGTGCCTGGACGGGGACGCGCCGTTCTGGGCGGGCCTGACCTACCTGGGGGAGGGTGGCTACCACAAGAGCCCCTTCCGGGCGGCGCAGGTCGAGCGGCTGGGGCTTCCGGGCTTTTCGTTCTCCGACGGTCCCCGGGGTGTCGTCATCGATCAGGCCACCTGTTTCCCGGTGAGCATGGCCAGGGGCGCCACCTGGGACGTCGATCTCGAGGAACGCATCGGTGACGCCATCGGCCGCGAGCTGCGGGCCGTCGGTGCCGACCTCTTCGGCGGGGTGTGCGTCAACATCCTCCGCCATCCCGCCTGGGGCCGGGCCCAGGAGACCTACGGCGAGGACCCCCACCACGTCGGGGAGATGGGCGCCGCGCTCACCCGGGGCGTGCAGCGCCACGCCATGGCCTGTGTCAAGCACTTCGCGTGCAACTCGATGGAGAACTCCCGCTTCCGGGTGGACATCTCGATCGACGAGGTGGCCCTGCACGAGGTCTACCTCCCGCACTTCAGGCGCATCGTGGACGAGGGCGTGGCCGTGGTGATGAGCGCCTACAACCGGGTCAACGGCGAATGGTGCGGCGACAGCCGGGTGCTGCTGGATGACGTGCTGCGGGGTGAGTGGGGATTCGACGGATTCGTGATCAGCGACTGGATCTTCGGCATCCGTGACGCGGCCCGGTCGCTGCGCGCCGGGCTCGATGTGGAGATGCCCTATCGGATGATCCGGGCCGGGAACCTCCGCCACGCCCTCGATGACGACCCCGGGATGTGGGGCGAGGTCGACCGGGCGGTGGAGCGGGTGATCGCCACCCGGGCGCGGTTCGCGGGTGTGCTCGGCCGACCGGCTCCGGGCCGGGACGTACTGGCGTGTGCCGCGCACCGGGCACTGGCCCGCGAAGCGGCGGCCAAGTCGGTCGTGCTCCTGCGGAACGAGGTGGTGGGGGACACCCCGGTGCTGCCGCTGGACATCCGGGCGGGGACATCGGTCGCCCTGCTCGGGAGGCTCGGCACGGCGGTGAACCTCGGAGATGGTGGATCGAGCGACGTGTGGGCTCCCGAGGTGGCCACCGTGGAGGACGGGCTGCGTTCCGCCCTGGCCGAAGTCGGGGGGAAGCTGGTCGTCGATGACGGGGCCGACCTGGCGCGGGCGTCGTCGGTGGCTGCGGCCGCGGCGTATGCCGTGGTGGTGGTGGGCTACACCCGACAGGACGAAGGCGAATTCATCGGGGAGGCGGGGTCCGCCGGTCTCGCCGACCTGTTCCCGGGGGAGGACGACCCTGCGCTGGTGGAACGGTTCGGCGCCCAGATCGGACCGGAGCGGTCGATCCGGGCGCCGGCTCATGTTTCGGCCCGTCCGGAGCCCGGGGGATTCGCCACCGGCGGCGATCGGGTCTCGTTGCGGCTGCACGAGGACGACGTCGCCCTCATCCGGGCCGTGGCCGCGGCGAACCCGCGCACCGTGGTGGCACTGGTGGCCGGCAGCGCCGTGGTGGTCTCCGAGTGGGACGGCGCCGTGCCCGCCGTCGTCCAGTCCTGGTACTCGGGAATGGAAGGCGGCCACGGGCTGGCCGACGTCCTGTCGGGCCAGGTCGACGCCAGCGGGCGCCTCCCGTTCTCGGTGCCCCGGTCGGAGTCCGACCTCCCCGTCTTCGAGTCCGAGGCCGATGCCTTCGCCTACGACGGTTGGCACGGGTATTGGCATCTGGCGCGACGAGGGACCGTGCCCGCCTACCCATTCGGGTTCGGCCTCAGCTATGCCCGGTTCACCCTGGAGGAGGCCGGTGCCGAGGTCAGCGGGGGCCTCCTCCGGATCGAGGCCTCCATCCGCAACACCGGCGACCGCACCGGAACCGACGTCCTGCAGGTGTACGTCGGCCGTCGGCACCCGCCCCGCCCCGCCCGCCTGGCGGGATTCGCCCGGGTGGAGGTCGGGGCCGCCCGTTCGACCACCGTCCGGCTCGATCTCGGGCTCACGGCGGTGGCCGAGCGGGATGTGGAGTCCCATTCGATGGTCGTCCGCCCCGGCCGCTACCAGGTGCGGGTCGCCCGCCATGCCGCCGACCCGGGGATCGTCCTGGAGGTGGTCATCGACGAGGCCCGACGGCCGGGGGTGGCGCCGGGACGGGGCGCGGCCTGACCGGTCCGGCCGGGCCGCCCACCGTTGACGACGAGCCGAACCGCGCCCTCGAAGCGCTCCTGGGTCCGCAGGTGCCCGTGGCGCCGGTCCCACCGTCCGGAGCCCAGGTCGGCGGCGAGGGCCTCGACCGCCCGCTCCTCCGCCCCCCGGTCGAGGAAGCTCCAGGCCGACTGCGACCTTCGCACCGACGGATCGAGGAAGGCCTCGGGCCGGCCGTAGAACGCCTCGGTGAATCCGTCGCGGCAGTCCAGCGGGATGGCCACCGGCTCCACAGTGGTGTCGGGGCCCAGCGCTCCGGCCATTGCGGCGATCTTCGGATACCGGCGCGATTCGACTTCGATGAGATCCGGCGCGTACTCGCCGATCCACAGCCGGTCGAGCTCCTCCGGGTCGAAGGTGAGGATGACGATGGGTCCGGTGGTCACCCTGCGCATCTCGAGGAGTCCGGCGATCGGGTCGGGCCACTGGTGGACGGTCACCGTGGCCATGGCGGCATCGACGGTGCCGTCCGCCAGCGGGAGGGCGCCGGCCACGGCTCGGACGGCGGGGGAGAGGTCCGACGCCCGTTGGGCGATCATCGGTTCGGCCGGCTCCACCGCCACCACGGCCCGGTCCGTCGGCTCGTAGGAGCCGGCTCCGGCACCCACGTTGAGGACGGTCCGCGCCGATCCGAGGGCGTGGTGGATGAGCGCGGCGATTCTCGGGTCGGGGCGGCGGCGGCGGGCGTAGCCAGGGCCGATGCGCGCATAGTCCGCGTCGCCCGACGGCCGGGTCAACGCCTCACCGGGCTCGTTAGTAGCTCCACCTGGCCAGGGGGGGACCGAAGCCCGCCTCCTGCGCGCAAAGGCCACAGAGGTCCATGCGCCGGGCACCGGGCCGGTCCGATGCCGCCACCCTGCGCCAGCCGTAGCGGCGGGCTTCCTCGAGGCTGGCCGACTCCGACCACCGGGGGACCGTGCGGGCGCCGCATCGCCCACAGGTGCGAATGTAGACCTGGTCGGCATAGAGATCGTCGAAGCTCAGGTCGTCGGGGTCGTACTCCATGGGGATGGCTCCGTGCCGAGGATATCTCCCGGCGGCGACCACCCGGCGGCCGGCGTATTATCGTCACCGTGACGAAATCACCAGATCCGCCGCTGTGTGGCTGGTGCCACCGCCCGATCGAGCCATGGCCCCGGGCGGGGCGGCCCCGGGTCTTCTGCAGCCGCTCGCACCGGCAGCGAGCGTACGAAGCACGCCGTAGGGCCGACACCCTGGGGATCCCCGTCGGGCAGACCGTCGTGAGCGAGGCAGATCTCCAGTCGCTGCACGATCGCCTCTACCGGCTGGAGTCGGCCATCGAGGATGTGCGCGCCGACCTCGGCGGCAAGCCCGGGGCCCGGGCCTACCGGGAGGCCTTCGAGCACCTCTACGACTCGGCGAAGGACCTGCTCGGAGTGGTCGTGGAGCCGGTGAGGAACTAGCCGTCAGCGCCACCCGCCCGCCGGCCTCCCACTCTCCGACGGAGTGGGGGAGAGGGCCGGGGAATGAGGCGGGCCGGGGACCATCCGGTCGGCAGGGATCGAAGTGATTGCTTTCCGCGGCGAGAACCAGAAGCTCTGGAGTGGCGATGGGTTGCGTCACCGTCAGGTGGTTGGTCCTGATGGAAGCGAAATTAAGGTTCGCAAGGAAGACTGCCGGCCACCTGCCGTCACCATTGTGCTCTGAGGCACGGACCGATCAGAACAGCGAGCGCCGGTAGCGGACCTCATTGGTCGCCACGCTCCACCGTTGTCCGCTCCTACAGGCCCCGTCGAGCACCCATCCGTCGATCTCGTAGAAGCGCTGGGCCCGTGCGTTGCCCTCGAGAACCCAGAGGACCGCCCGGGCACAGCCCAGATGGATCAGCCGTGACCGGGCAGTCTTCATCAGGAGCCGCCCGACCCCCAGCCCCCATGATCCGGGTTCGACATAGATGGCGAAGACCTCACCGGTCTCGGAGAGGCCGGCCTCACGGGACGGCCCCATGGTGGCGAATCCTTCGATGATCCCATCCTCGACGGATACGATCGTCGATTGACGGAGCGGGTCATCGGACCCGAACGTGTACCGGGCGGCGCGGTCGTCGGGATCCAAGCCGTCCAGGTAGCCGTCGGGCAGCAGCCCGCGGTAGGCAGCCTGCCACGATCGAACGTGGACGCCGGCGACCGCCGGCTTATCGGCTGCTTCTGCTTCCCGGACCGTTCGCATCTGAGGATTGTCGCGCCGCTGGCCACTGACATCCCGGTGGCCGGGTGTCGACGGTGGGCTTGCCGGCGTTGCCCACGGTCGGGGCCAACCATGTCCCGATGCGCCCAAGATCCACGGGTCGACAATCAGGTCGCCACCGGCGAGGATGTCTGCATGGCCGATTGCGACCATGGAGGATCGGACTGGTCGGAAGTGGCCAGCCGATTGAACCGGGCCCGCAGCTACTGGCTGGGGACCACGAATCCTGACGGCTCGCCCCATGCGACGCCGGTATGGGGCGTGTTCGTGGGGAACGGCTTCTATATCTACAGCGAACGGTCCACGGTCAAAGCCAGGAACCTGGCCCGCGACGGGCGCGCCGTGGTCCACGCGGAGAGCAGCCAGGAGGTCACCATCGTCCACGGTCAGTTCGAAGACATCGGGCGGCCGGCCGACAGCCCCGAGGTCGTCGAAGCGCTGGATGACAAGTACGACCAACCCGATGAGCGGGAGTACCTCCCTTCGGCCGACGGGTCCTTCGATGTCCTCTACCGGCTGCGACCGCACAAGGCGCTCACCTGGTGCCTCTCTGACTACGAACACACGCAGGGGCGTTGGGCCGCGGCACCGGTACCGTAGGTCCCACCCCGATGCACTGACGCGATACTCCTCCGGCAGCGCCATCGCCGGGCCGGGCCTCCCGGCGGTCACGAGCGTCGAGATACGTCACAGTGACGAAATAACCCAGAACCGCCACCCCACGAGATTCCGCCATCGGCCATCGCCGACCGGGGCCTCGGTCGCTCCGAGAGGTTGGTCGATCGGGCCGGCCACGGGCGCCAACGAGTAGCCCGCCGACCTGGCGCCCGAAGCGACGCCGATCCGTGCCGCCGGATTCATGGCACGCATTCGCGCCCTGGTCGGCTGTCCAGTGAGTTCATGGCCTGTATGCAGGGAGTATTCGTTCAGCAGGATGCCTTTTGGTGGCCTTCTGGTCGCGTGGTCAGACCGCCGATAATATATATTATGTCAAGTCAAGCACCTGCGAAGATGACGCCCGGCACCGCTCGGATCCCCCCTTTTTGTCCCTGCCCCCGGAGCCCCGGGTCCGACACCGGGCGGCGAAGAGCCTCGACGATGGCGGGTGTTCCGGTGCGGGTGCTCCCGGTGGATCCTCGGCCCGGACGGCACCGTGGCCTTCGTCGAGGACGGTGTGGCGATGCCGTCCTCCTTTCACGGCGTTCCATGACGGCTCGGCGAGCTCGTCGACGGCCCTACGGCCCAGGCATATGCGACGGGATGGATGGGGCGGCCCGGTCGCCGTCCCGGGCGTAGGATGGCCTCCGAGGCTGCCGTCGGATGACTTCCGGAGGCAGCGTTGGCTACGAAGTCGAGGAGGAAATCGTGCCCGAGATCGTTCAACTCCCAGCGAACAGGGTCTTCGACTCCCCCGAGGAGGAGCGGCTCCATCGGAAGCAGCGCCTGGCGGCTGCGTTCCGGTTGTTCTCCAAGTTCGGATTCGACGAGGGGGTGGCCGGCCACATCACCGCCCGTGATCCCGAGCTCACCGATCATTTCTGGGTCAACCCGCTCGCCATGCACTTCGGCCACATCCGGGTGTCCGATCTCCTGCTGGTGAACGACCGGGGCGAGGTGGTCGAGGGGGACAAGCCGGTCAACACGGCGGCCTTCGTCATCCACTCCCAGGTCCATGCCGCCCGTCCCGACGTGATCTCCGCGGCCCACGCCCATTCGATCTACGGCAAGTCGTTTTCCAGCCTCGGCCTCACCCTCGACCCGATCACCCAGGATGTGTGCGCCTTCTTCGAGGATCACAGTGTGTTCGACGACTACACCGGTGTCGTCCTCGACATCGAGGAGGGCAAGCGCATCGCCCATGCCCTGGGCGACAACAAGGCGACCATCCTGAGGAACCACGGGTTGTTGACCGTCGGCCGGTCGGTCGACGAGGCCGCCTGGTGGTTCATCACCATGGAGCGCTCGTGCCAGGCCCAGTTGCTGGCCTCCTCGGCCGGGAAGCCCGTGCTCATCGACGCCGACATGGCCCGCCGCACCGAGGGTCAGATCGGCACCCACATCGCCGGCTGGTTCAGCTTCCAGCCCCTCTTCGACCGGATCGTGCGGGAGCAACCCGACTTCCTCGACTGATCCGGCGCCGGCCGGTGCCCACCGGGCCGGTCGGCCGTGTGCTCATGTAGGGGCGACGCCAGGGGGCGGCTGGCGGTCGGGGGTGATGATGACCACCGGAATCTCCCGGGCGGTGTGACGCTGGTAGACGTCGTAGCGGCCGGTGACGCCGGAGTGGAAGATGCGCGACATCCCCCGATTGGTCCGGTTGACCAGGGGCCAGAGTTGTGCCCGTTCGTCGGAGTCGGCCACCCGGGCCCTGGCGGCCATGACCCGGCGGCCCACGCGGACGGTCACCTCGCCATCGGCCTGGAGGTTCAGCAGCCACGCCGGGGGTCGGTCACTCCCCCCGTTGGAGGCCACCACGATGAGGTCACCACGGTCGCGGCAGTAGGTCAGGCCGTTGCTCCGGGGCAGCCCGGTCCTGCGCCCGGTCGTGGTGAGCACCAGAGCCGGGACCCGATTGCTGTGTTTGCCGACCCGACCGTCGGACTTCTCGTAGATGTACTTGTGGAAGCGAAGGTAGGGATCCACGAAGCGGGTGGTGAAGATGCCGTCCACGGGCCGGGGACGCCCCGCTCAGTGGCGGGCGTCGAATGTGGGGACCAGAGTGCGGGCCGCCCTGGCCTCGTCCACCCTGCGCACCGGGGTCCCATGGGGGAATTCAGCCATCCATCCGTCCGGTCGCTCGTTTGCCTCGAAGGCGATCCGCTCGAGGGACTCGGCCAGGGCCTCGAGGGTCTGGGGGCTTTCGGTCTCGGTGGGCTCGATCATCAGCGCCTCCTCCACGATCAGGGGGAAGTACACGGTCGGAGCGTGGAATCCTTCCTCGAGCAGCCGCTTGGCCACGTCCAGGGCCCGCACCCCGTGGGCCTGCTTGATGGTGCGGACCGAGAGGACGACCTCGTGCATGCACGGCCGGTCGAAGGGCACGTCGTAGGTCCCGGCCAGGCGCTGGCGGATCCAGTTGGCATTGAGCACCGCAGTCTCCGCGATCCTACGCAGGCCGTCTCCCCCGTTGGCCAGGATGTAGGCGAGCGCCCGGGCCAGGACGAGCGCGTTCCCGTGCCAGGTGTGCATTCTCCCGATCGACTGCGGCGGAACCGCCCATTCGTAGACCGGAGACTGGTCACCGGACTCCAGTCGCACGGCGCGCGGCCCGGGGAGGAACGGAACCAGGCGTTCGGAGACGGCTACGGGCCCCGCCCCTGGCCCTCCCCCACCGTGGGGAGTGGCAAAGGTCTTGTGGAGGTTCATGTGGACGATGTCGAAACCCATGTCGCCGGGGCGGACCACGCCCAGGATGGCGTTGAGGTTGGCGCCGTCGTAGTAGAGCAGTCCCCCCACCTGGTGGACGGCGGCGGCGATGGCGGCGATCTCCTCCTCGAACAGCCCCAGGGTGTTGGGATTGGTGAGCATGATGCCGGCCACATCCTCGTCGAGCACCGTGGCCAATGCCTCCATGTCGACGCAGCCGCGGTCGTCGCTCGGCACGGTGACCACCTCGTACCCTCCCAGGGTGACCGAGGCCGGATTGGTACCGTGCGCCGAGTCGGGGATGATCACCTTGGTCCGCTCCGAGCCCCGGGCCTCGTGCCATGCCCGCATGAGTAGCAGCCCGGTGAGCTCGCCGGCGGCACCGGCCGCGGGCTGCAGGGTGGCCGCCGACATTCCGGTGATCTCGCACAGGGTCTCCTCCAGCTCCACGAGCAGGGCGAGCCAACCCTGGGTGAGAGAAGCCGGTGCCGCCGGATGGACCCCGGCCAGACCGGGGAGACCGGCGACCGCGTCGCACACCTTGGGGTTGTACTTCATCGTGCAGGAGCCGAGGGGATAGGCAC
>Ga0209068_10001847_pt1 | contig 10504 bp, 13 predicted proteins | sample ColStrG_CSR_2012_FD_187200 | JGI IMG/M metagenome (GOLD analysis project Ga0209068, IMG submission 187200) | Freshwater sediment microbial communities in response to fracking from Pennsylvania, USA - Cold Stream Run_MetaG_CSR_2012 (SPAdes)... | ecosystem: Environmental > Aquatic > Freshwater >...
CCAGGACCGGAACGAGATATTTCATACCTATTCCTGCTACCAGCGCGGGGTGGACATGTTGAACGGCGCCTATCACTACCTCGATCTGACGCCCAAGGGCCGCGACCCGCATCCGCATCACGATCATCGACACCTGCGGCGCCCAAAAAGCGGCCTCCCCCACTTCCTCAATCGCGGGAACATGCGGTATCGTTCCGAACAGCTGCCGTGAAGCGGGATGTGCCGAATTCCTCGCCGGGCAAACGGGCAGCATTCGTGCCGTCGGCAGGCATCGCAACCTCATCGGCCGGTCTTTCTTCCGGCATTTGCGGATCAACGCGTTGGGCGCGCCGGTGACGGCGCGCTGACATCAGTTCGATCACAGGGAGGCTGTTCATGCACTACCGAAGCTCAATCGGTGCCCTCGCGCTCATGGCGGCGCTGTCGGCGACGTTTGCCGGCGCTTTCGCGTTCGATGAAGCGAAGTACCCCGATTTGAAGGGTCAGTGGAGCAGGATGAGGTTTCCGGGCATCGCCGGTCAGCCTTCGTTCGATCAGACCAAGTCGGCCGGTGCCGGCCAGCAGGCGCCGCTGACGCCGGAATATCAGCTGATCTTCGAGGACAATCTCAAGGACCAGGCCGCCGGCGGTCAAGGCATCGATCCGACCTCGACCTGCCTGTCGCCCGGGATGCCGCGCATCATGACCGCCTACGAGCCGATGGAGATCATCGTCACGCCCGAGACCACGCACATCCTGATGGAGCATATCCACGACTCGCGCCGGATCTATACCGACGGGCGCGGCTGGCCCAAGGAGATCGAGCCGTCCTTCGCAGGCTATTCCATCGGCCAATGGCGCGACGAAGACGGCGCCGGCCGCTACACCATGCTGGAGGTCGAGACTCGCGGATTCAAAGGGCCGCGCACTTACGACGCCGCCGGCATTCCGTTGCACAAGGACAACCAGACCGTCATCAAGGAGCGATTTTATCTGGTCAAGGGCGGCAAGGATCTGCTGGAGGACGAAATCACCATCAACGACCATGCCCTGACGCGGCCCTGGACGGTGACCAAGCACTACAAGCGCGAGCCGTCACAGCGGCCGGTCTGGCGCGAGTCCGTTTGCGCGGAGAACAACAGCCATGTGGAGATCGGCGGCGAGCACTACTACCTCAGCGCCGACGGCCTGCTGATGCCGGCCAAGAAGGACCAGCGGCCGCCGGACCTGAAGTTCTTCAATCAAACGAAGAAGTGAGGCGCCACCTGCCCGGCGCTCGGCGTTCCTCGCCCCGCTTGCGGGGAGAGGTCAACACGGCACGGAGGGAATTCCGAACTCGGCTCGGTGAGGGGGCGTTTCCATAGGCTCAGACTCGCGGAGAGGCCCCCTCATCCCAACCTTCTCCCCGCGCGCGGGGAGAAGGAGTGAGAGGCACTGCGTCCCTGACACAGTCGCGCAGCCACCCGGTCAAATCTTGAGCGGGCGCGCGTGCCCTTCCGCATCACGTCATCTTCATGGGGATCGCACCCAGGAAGTCTTGCTTGCCGATCTCCACGCCGCAATGACGCAGGATGGCGTAGGCGGCGGTCAGATGGAAATAGACGTTCGGCAGCACGAAATGGTTGAGATAATCGTCCCCTTTCATGTGGCCCTTGTTGTTCGGGCCGAGCGGAAAGGTGATCTCGCGATCGGTCGCGGCATCGATCTTCTTGGGATCGAGGGTTTTGATAAAGGCCACGGTCTTGGCGAGCCGGGCCTTGAGCTGATCGATCGTGGTCTCGTTGTCCTCGAAGCGGGGCGGCTCGATCTCGCCCAGCCGCGCCATGCCGTTCTTGGCGAGATCGGACGCGATCTGGACCTGGCGGGTCAGCGCGAACATGTCGGGGTATAGCCGTGTGCCGAGCAACACCGAAGGATCGACCTTCTTGGCGGTCGCGAAGGCTTGCGCTTTGTCGAGAACGCCCGACAGCGCATTGAGACCGAGCTCGAGAGCCGGAAGGGAGGCCTTGGACATGGAAAACGACATGTGACGGATCCTTGATTTGGGGATTTAGTATCCTGGGCGCGCGGAAGATGCCCGCAATCCGGAAGCGTTTCAACCCGTCCGCCAGCACCCGCGCGCATATGGGCGTCGCGTGGGCGCCTTGCAAGTGCGACACGGTTCGCGCTTTCCGCAACTCTAACGGCGGACCGCAAAGACGATGAGGGCAACCCCGCCCACGCCCACCAGCAAGCAGAAAAACAGCAGCGACAGAATTCCCGGATCGCGGCCGTAGCCGCCCGAATCGGTGAGCAGCATGGCGGAAAAAAACAGCGAGCAGAGGCCGGGCAACAGCAGGATGATCCCGATCAGGATCAAGAGCGCGGTCACCCACGGGTTGCGGCCGGGGGTGGGGCCTGGAGGTTTCGTGTTCTGCTGATCGCTCATGGTGCGCCTCTAGCGACGGATCGCCAGCACGATCAGGCCAACCCCCGCGGCGCCGATGACCAGGCCGAAGATCCACAGCGGCAAGATCTCCACGACCCCCAGGGCATTATCAAGCGAGCGCAGATTACTGAGCGTAATAGCCGCGAAGATCAGCGAACACAGGCCCGGCAGCAGCAAGACGATGCCAATTAGAACCATCAGGATGGATAGAAATATATTGAGGCTGGGCCGCGGGGCGAGAGGCGGTACCGGCTGCTGATCGCTCATTGCATGTCCCTAGCGGCGAATCGCAAAGACGATGAGCGCGACCCCGCCGGCGCCGACCAAGAGACAGAAAAACAGCAGCGACAGAAATCCCGGATCGCGGCCGAGGCTGCCCGAATCCGCGAGTATCGCAACGGAAAAGATCAGCGAACAGAGGCCTGGCAACAGCAGGATAATGCCGATCAGGATGAGCAGCGCGGTAACCCACGGGTTGCGGCGCGGATTGGGGCCGCCAGGCTTCGTCGGCTGCTGATCGCTCATTGCACATCTCTACCGCCGGGTCGCGAACACGATCAAGGCGATCCCGCCGACGCCGACCAGGAAACAGAAGATCAGCAGCCCCAGGAGTGCCGGGTCGCGCCCAAAGCCGCCGGGATCGTTGAAAAGGACGACGGAAAACACCACTGAGCAGAGGCCGGGTAGCAGCAAAATAAAGCCAGTCAGGATCATAAGTGCGGTTGCCCACGGGCTGCGGCCGGGGGTGCGGCCTCGAGGTTGCGACGGCTGCTCATCGCTCATGGGTGCGCTCCTTCCCGCATCGCCGCGCGGATGCGGTCGATGCTGCCGTTTCGATAGAACAAGTTGTAGGTGTCGAACGGGATGATTTGGCCGGCCGGCGTGACGAAATGGATGCAGGAGCGCTTGACGCCGCCGACGCAGAAATTGAAGCGGTCCATGAACTGCACGATCACCACGCGGAAGACGTTCTCGTAGCCGAGGCCCGACGGGATCGGCACCTGCGGCAGGCAGCACAGCAGCTCGCCCATGCGCTCGCCCGCGTTCTGCGGGCCGGACGACAGCGAGAACAGCTCCATGAACTTGCGCAGCAGCACCGGCTGCTTCTCGAAGGTGATCGCGTTCGGCAGGCTGGCGATCAATTCCTCGCGCGGCAACAGCGACATGATCGGGACCACCTTGGCTCCGTTGCGCAGCCCATAGGCGATCGAGATGGATTCGGGGTTGCACGGCAGCGGGATCATGTCGTCGGGACCGAACACGCCGGACTCCTCGACGATGCGCCGCCGGATTTCGGAGAGCACGACGCGGTCGCGGTCCTTGTCGAAATCCTCGTTGCGGCCGGCGTCCTGCACCGGCTGGAAGGTGACGCCGCGCACGCAGCGCCATTCGAGCGCGTGGCGCACGATCGCGCCGATCTCGTCGTCGTTCACGCCGCGCTTGACGGTCACCACCAGGGTGGTGGAGATGCCGTGCCGCTCGAGGCTCTCGAGCGCCTGCCGGCGCACGCCGCGCAGATCCGCACCGCGCAGGTTCATCAACGCGTCACGCTCGAGCGAATCGAACTGCAGATAGATTTCGAGCCCGCGCTTTTGCTCGGCCAGCCGCGCCACGAAGTCCGGCTCGCGCGCGATGCGCAAGCCGTTGGTGTTGATCATGACATGGCGGATCGGCCGCGCCCGCACCGCGTCCAGGATGGCGAAGAGATCGGGATGCAAGGTCGGCTCGCCGCCCGAAATCTGCACCAGGTCGGGCTCGCCTTCGCTCGCGACCAGCGCATCGAGCATCCGCTCGATGGTGGCGAGCGGCAGCTGCTTCTCCCGCGCGGGCGAAGATTCCGCAAAGCACACCGGGCAGGTCAGGTTGCAGTGCTCGTTGATCTCGATCAGCGCCAGGCAGGAATGCTGCTCGTGGTCGGGGCAAAGCCCGCAGTCGTACGGGCAGCCGTATTCGGTGCGGCTCTGCAACGACAGCGGACGGTCGCCCGGCTTGAGGTAGTCTTTGCAGAGCTTCCAATAGACCGCATCGGTGGAGACCAGCGTCCTCTGGGTGCCGTGCTGCGCACAGCGCTTCTGGTACCAGACCTCGTTGTCGCTGATCTCGATCTTGGCCGGGACCAGCTCGAGGCAGGTCTCGCACAGCGAGGTGGTCTGGCCCCAAAACAGATAGGGACGCGATCTACGCAAGGGCGCGGTCATCGACGGCTCTCGGGGTTGGCGCCGTCGCGATCATGACGACGGCATAAAGAAAGACCAGGATGGAGAGGATGTGGAACAGCGTGAAGGGGCCGATCAGCGCGCCATAAGGCTTGATGAACTCCCAGAGGAAGCGCTGCAGCCCATAATAGCCGACCGCCAGGTAGAAGCCGTTCTCGATCACGAAGCGGTCGTTCCGGCGCACGCGCATGACATAAAGCACCGCGAAACCCGCCATGGCGGCGCTCTCGTACAGCTGCACCGGATGGCGCGCAATGCCGTCGCCGAAATCGTGGCCCCAAGGCAGCACGGTCGGCGTGCCGTAGGTGAAGTCGTCGAGCCCGGCCAGATAGCAGCCGATGCGGCCGACCGCGACGCCGACCGCGAGCGGCAGTGCGAAGCGCGCGCCGGTGCGGGCCGTAATGTGGGCACTGCGCTTATAGAGCTCGACTGCCAGGATGCCGCCCGCGATGGCGCCCTCGATCGAGCGGGCAAGGCCGGATTCTTGCGACAGCCACAGATTGGCGGTGCCCAACACCACGGCGCCGACCCCGGCCCCGAACACCAGCACCGCAAGGTAGCGCCAGTCACCCGCCGGCACCGTCGGAAATTGCCGCCCTGATCGCCGCGTCACCCAATAGACCGACAGGCCTGCTGCCGCCCAGGCGATGACGTCGAAACCGGTATGGAGAATGGCGCCGTTCATCGCGTAGCCGTCAGATTTGCAGGATCGCGTTGAAATCGAATTTGACGCCCGGGGGATTCTCCCCGATGCGCATGATCTTGTCGCTGACAAAATGATGGGGCGGCACCGGCAGATTGTAGGGCGCCGGAAAATCCTTGAACACGCGGCCGGCCAGATCGTATTTCGAACCGTGGCAGGGACACAGGTAGCCGCCGAGCCAATCGGCCGCCGGCTCGCTCGCATGGGGCTGCGGATAAAACTGCGGGGTGCAGCCCATATGGGTGCAGACGCCCACCAGCACCGCAAACTCGGGTTTGACCGATCGCTGCCGGTTCTTGGCGTAAGGCGGTTGCTGGAGCTGATCGGACTCCGGATCGGCCAACTGGCCGAGCAGATCCGGATTGCGCAGCATCGTCACGGCTTGCGCGGTGCGATGGACCACGAAGATGGGCCACGAGCGCCAGAACACCATGATCTGCTGGCCGGCTTGCAACGGCGAGAGATCGACGTCGACCGTGCCGGCGACGGCCGGCGTCGCGGCATCAGGCTCATCGAGCAGCGACACCATATAGCCGGCCGCACCGACGGCGCCGACCACCACGGCGGCCCCGGCAACGCCGGTCGCGACCCGCAAGACATCGCGGCGCGTGGGCTCGGCTTGTTGATGCGATCGTTCCGGCATGAGCGCCGACTCATAGCAGCCTGCAAACTTTCCCGGAAGCCGAGGTTAGTGCATCGCCCAGAGGAACACCGCGGCGGCGGCGAGGCCGAGTCCGCTGCGCACGGCATGCAGCCGCCCCCATTTCTCCACCATCCCACGCACCGATGCGTCCGCGGTCTCGGCCTGCGTGCTCATCAGCGCCCGGTTTGTCGGCATGATGCCCAACAGCGTGTAGGGCCAGTTCGCCAGGCTGAGGGCGGCGCCGAGCAACCATCGCCAATCGCCCGTCTCCGCATAGGCCGCCACACCGAAAGCGGTTGCGAGGAGCGCGAGCGGCGCCTGCATGGCGAAGCCGCGCCGGTAGCTCGGCTTCCACTCCGTCAGCAACGCCCGCGGATCCAACAGCAGGCGCGCCGGCTGCTCCGCGACGTTGACATAGATCGCGGCTCCCGCGAACAGCGAGGCGGCGATCAGGGCGAGCTGTCCGCTGATCATTTGCGTTGCTCCGTTGGTTCCGCCGTCGCGAACCGGTTGCCATCCAGCTGTTGCGCGATCGTGCGCAGGACGGCCCTCGCGGCCCTGATCCGACGCTGATCGAGACAAGCCGCAATGCGGTTCGCCCAGGGCGACTGCCGGGCGATGGCGGCGCGGTAGGCCGCGGTGCCGGAGGCCGTCAGCACCATGAGCTTCGCCCGCTGATGGTGCGGGTTGGGAGCGAACCGGACAAAGCCCGCCCGCTCCAGATCGTTCGCGACCCGTTGCACCGCCTGTCGGGTCAAGCCCATGTTGCGGGCGATCGCCGCCACCGGCAGCGGCACCGGCGACAACGCGGCCGCGCCGATCACCTGCCAGCGCGCGCTGGTGAGCCCGATGTCGCCGACCAGGCGGTCGCCGTCCGCCAGCAGCACGCCGTTGAGACGGAAAACCTCCAGGACCAGCTCCGTGAGGGCGGCACCTTCGGGCGTGTGGGACGGCAGATCGGACATGACATCATACACTCATATTGACAGTATATTGTCAATATGGCGATTGTCGTCCTCCTCCCCGAGCCAGCTCACGGTGGACGCGAAGGCCCCCCTCACCTTGATCACGCCTGTGTCAATCCTGCTATAAGCGCCCGTGCTTCGCACGACCGGTCGGCGAGCGGCTCCCTTGCAGCCGCTGTCTCACGACCGGCCCGCCCTACTGATCCACCACCAGCACCGCCGCCGAGGAGAAGTCGCAAATGAGTGGGCCGCGTACCCTTGATATTCACACCCATGTGCTCACCGAAGAGATGATGGGCCTCATCCGGAAAGAGGCTCCCAAGGTGGCGCCGAAGATGACCGCGATCGATGCGGACTCCTTCATCCTGGAGATCGCGGGCACGCCCTATCGGCCCTTCCCGCGCGGCGGCTTCGACATCGAGCGCCGCTTCGCCGACATGGATGCGGCCGAGGTAGACGTTCAGGTTCTCTCCGCCACGCCGCAGAGCTATCTTTATAACGAGGATCCCTCGTTGGCGCTGAGCTGCTCGATCATCCAGAACAATCAGATCGCCAAGCTGGTCACCGCCCATCCGGATCGGTTCCTCGGCATAGCTACGCTGCCCATGCAGGCTCCGCAGCTCGCCGCCGACGAACTGCGGCGAGCCGTGCGCACGCTCGGCCTGCGCGGCGCCATGATCGGCTCCAATATCATGGGCCGCAATCTCGACCACCCCGAGCTCGAGCCGCTGTGGGCCGCGGCGAGCGAGCTCGACGCCCTCCTCCTCATCCATCCGGTCAATGTCGGCGCCGCCGATCGGTTGCGCTCCTACTACCTGAACAATCTCATCGGCAATCCGCTCGACACCACCATCGCGGCGGCCTGTCTGGTGTTCGGCGGCGTGCTCGAGCGCCATCCCAAGCTCAAAGTCTGCCTGGTGCATGGCGGCGGCTTCGTGCCCTATCAGGCCGGCCGCTGGGCGCACGGCTGGCAGGTGCGGCCGGAGCCCAAGGTCAACCTCAAGCAATCGCCGGAGCCTTGGATCGAGCGGTTCTATTACGACACGATCCTGCATTCGAAGAAAAATCTCGAATTCCTGATCGGATCGGCCGGCCCCGCCCGCGTGATGCTGGGCAGCGACTATCCCTACGACATGGGGACCGGGGAATGCGTCCGGCAGGTTCGCGCGCTTTCGATCCCCGAGGCCGACAAGGCGACGGTGCTCAGTACGCAGGCCTGGGAGTTGCTCGGGGCGAAGGGCTGAGCGCAGCCCGCTACGGGGCCACAATGGCCAGGGAGACGGCGATCGCGATGGCCTCGGCGCGCGTCGACACTTTCAGCTTCTTCTTCGCCGTCTCGAAATGCTCATGCGCGGTCGACTGCGAGATCCCGAGCTTGCGGCCGACTTCGCGATCGGTGGCACCGCGCGCGATCAGCCGCAGGCAGTCGATCTCGCGCTTGGTCAATCCGACCGGCGGCATCGCAAATCCATGCGTCGGCGCGAGATTGCGCAGCCGTTCGTGAAAACAAAATGAAAGCATCGCCAGCAGCGACTTCTCCTCGGCGCCAAACGCGCGGCGCTGGCACACGATGCTGACAAGTCCGAAGCGGAGATCGCCGCGTGGGATCGGCACTACAAGACCCTCGGTCCATCCGTGGTCGGCACAGAGCTGTATGGCCTCGCTGCCGGCTGCTGATAATTTCCTATCTAGCCGCAATTCGGACCAGGTGAACGGCCGATGCCGTTTCCTCAGGGCATCGACCACGGGATCGCGCCGGACCAGTCCGGAGCTCATGTAGAATTTGCGCCAGCTGTCCGGCCAGCCGATGGCGTAAAAAACCGTCCGCTCGAGCTCCGCCAGGTCGACCTCGCCGCACGCGAAAGTATCGACCTCGAACGCCGCGAGCATCTTTTTGAATATTCGCGCGGAGGTCTTCGGATCGGGCGCGGCCAAGATGGCCGAAACCGCGTTGGCGATATCGGTATCGGTTCGTGCAGTCACCGCAGGCCTCCAACGCCGGAGCTGAAAATGCTCCAGGCGCGCTGATCGGATCAGCAGACATCTTGCGCACAATCAAGCCAAATATCGGATTTTCGCACTATGGGATGCCCAGGCGCGGATCGGCTTAAACCTTAGGCGCGACACCCTCTGTTTAGGGGGTTTTGGCAGCATTAATTTAGTGTTATCGAACTCATAGATCGGCTACGGGATACCGTCGCGCAAGGCAAATTCATGCTGCGCTGGGCCCCACATCTTGCGGAATTTGTTGTGCGAAAGTGGCGTCACCAACCTCCGAAGCCGGCACGAACCGGCCCCGCCGCAAGGCGAAGGCGAAAAGAAGAACCATCGGTTGGCAATGCCCTAGTGGGGGCACCGCGGCGCCCTGACTAACAAACGAGGCCGAAAAACTACCCGAACGGAGGGCGCAACGCCTTTCGGTCGTGGGATTCGTGCGGCCTCGAGGGGCCGAAACAGCAAGCGGCGACCGCCCCCCGGACCTACCGGACAATCAGATCAAGGGACAGACCAAATGACCAGCAAAGCTCCCGTCGTCCAGAAGCTCTCGGGCAATATTTTCGGAGACGACCTGCCATTTGTCAGCAATCTGCTTGATGACGCTTTTGATCCGGGCCGACTTCCTCTCTCGATCACCAACCTGGCGCCGACAGTGACGACTGCATCGGGACGCGTCCTCATGAATGGGGTCGACTACACGCTTTCCGGCGCACGCTTGACGGTAACAACCACGGGCCTCGCCAAGTTTGCCGGTCTCGGCGAGGGCAATCTCGACACATTGACGGTCTTGTTCAACGTGACGGACGGCCTGTCGACCGTGACGAATTCATTGAGCCTGAAGATTTTCGGTTGGAACGAACCTCCGACCACACATGACGTCACGATCCAAGCGTTGCAAAGCCGTCCTTATGCCTTCAAGACGACGGACTTTCCGTTTGCGGACGTCGATCCGCACGACAAGCTCACCAAGATCGAGATCGAGAAGCTGCCGGCCAAGGGCCTCCTGACGCTCAACGGCGTCGCGGTTCGCGCCGGGCAGACGATCTCCGCGGCCGATGTCGCCGCCGGCAAGCTCGTTTACACGCCGCCGGCGGGGGCAACCGGCGCCGGTTTCGCCAGTTTGGTTTTCGAAGTCCTCGACAGCCATGGTGCCGATTCGCGCGTGGCCCGGCTGACCATCGACCTCGTGAAAGCGGGCCCGACCGGTCCGGTGCTGACTCCGGTCGCCAATCAGACCCTTGAAGCGACGAACCCGGCGGGCGCCGCGGCAGCATTCGCCGCCACCGCAACCGACGCGACCGACGGCACCGATCCGGTCGTGTTCCGGGAAGGCAACGCCATCGTCCATTCCGGCGACACCCTCTCGATCGGCGCCCACTCCATCACGGCCAGCGCGACCGACTCCCTGGGCAATACCAGCTCCGAGCAGTTCAGCATCACGGTGCGCGACACCACCCCGCCGGTGCTGACGACGGTCGCCAACCAGACCGACGAGGCGACCGGCGCCGCCGGCGCCGTGGCGACCTTCGCGGCGATCGCGACCGATCTGGTCGATGGTACCGATCCGGTCGT
>Ga0209068_10001848_pt1 | contig 10493 bp, 10 predicted proteins | sample ColStrG_CSR_2012_FD_187200 | JGI IMG/M metagenome (GOLD analysis project Ga0209068, IMG submission 187200) | Freshwater sediment microbial communities in response to fracking from Pennsylvania, USA - Cold Stream Run_MetaG_CSR_2012 (SPAdes)... | ecosystem: Environmental > Aquatic > Freshwater >...
CTTCGGGGCATCGTTCGGACGGGAGCTGGCGCTGGTCGCCGCGCTGATGCTCGTGTACAAGTACGGCCGCCACCTGATGGCCGCCGGTCACGTGCAGAACGCGATCGACAACGCCCGCGGCGTGATGGGGTTCGAACGCAGCCTCGGGGTGTTCACCGAGGCCCGTCTCCAGGACCTCGTCGACGGCAACGTCACCGCCATCCGGTTCCTCAACGGCTACTACCTCGTGGCCCACGCGCTCGTCACCGCCCTCGCATTCGTGTGGCTCTACGCGCGCCACGCCGACGTCTACCGGCGCTTCCGCAACGTGATGGTGGTCATGACCGTCGCGGGGCTCGCGGTCCACCTCGGCTTCCCGCTCGCGCCGCCACGCATGTTCCCGAAGCTCGGCTTCGTCGACACGCAGCGGATCTTCGGCCCGACGACCTACGGGCCGGGCAGCCCGTACAAGGGCTTTGCCAACCAGTTCGCGGCGATGCCTTCACTGCACTTCGGTTGGGCGCTCGTGGTCGCATGGGCGGTGCTGCTCGCGTCGAGCTCGCGTTGGCGCTCCCTGGTGCTGCTGCACCCGCTCCTCACCCTCGCGGCGATCGTGCTCACCGCCAACCACTACTGGACCGACGCGTTCGCCGCGCTCGTGTTGTTCGCGATTGCACTCACGTTCGACCACTACTGGGAGAAGCACCGGGAGAAGCGCGCAGAGCGACGCGAGCTGTCACGGCTGCTCCTCGAGCCGTCATCGGTCGCGTCGTTCAGCGGCCGAACGGGCCTCGCGGACCCAGGAACATCCGCGCCTGCTGCGCGAAGTGCGCGACCGTCTCGCGGCTGACCTTCCACACACCGTCCACCAGCAGGGCGCGCGCCGGCATCACCATCGGCTGGGTGTTACCCGCGAGCCAGATGCCGAGGCCGACGTCGGCCATGGTCGGCTCGATGAACTCCACGCGCTCGACCGTCACGTCGATCACGACCATCGGTGAGTTCCGGTTACCCGCGGCCATCGCCGCGAGGTCGTCGTCGACGCCGTCGTAGTCCTCCGCAGCCCAGCGGGCGTCGGGACGCTCGCGGGCGCTACCTGGGAACACCGCTTCGAATGCGCGCTCGATCGCCTCGCGCGCCGCGCCGGGATCGTCGGGCTCCGCACCCCGCCGCCGGAACCGCACGCGGGTCCCCCGGCCCGCCTGCGCCGCGTCGTCCAGCAGCGCGGCGGCCGCGGCGACGCACTCGGCGCACACGATCGTGCCGCGCGCGACCACGACCCGATCGACGCGCGCCTCCTCCCGCCCGCAGAACGCACACTGAGGTCCGGAGATCGGACGGGGCGGGCCACCCGGTCCGGCCGCGAGGAGGACCGCGTGCTGGACCTCCCCCTGGCCGCGCGCACCCTGCACCGTCACGCGCGGGCTGTCGTCGTCCGCGACATCCAGGAGCGCCTCCACGTCGCGGCGCAGCGCGTCACGGTCGTCGGCAACCCGGTCGATCACCCGCGCGGCCACGCCGTCTTCCTCGTCGACCAGGGCGAGGAACAGGTGGGCCGGCCTGATGGTGGTGTCGTCGCGCTCGAGCGCGGTGCGCAGCGAACGCTCCAACGCGTTCTTGGCTTCGGGGGTGAAGGGGATGTGACCACTCGGCGCCGCCCCTGCCCCGCCCACGATGTCGGCGACCGCGGCGCGGGTCTCCGGCGGGGTCAGCCCGTGGGCGACCAAGACGTCGGACACCGCGCCCACCTCACCGCGGGTGAGGCCGAGGAGCAGGTGCTCCGTCCCGATCCAGTCGTGCCCGAGCAGGCGGGCCTCCTCCTGGGCGAGCACGACCACCTTGCGAGCGCCTTCACTGAAGCGATCGAACATGGCCCGAGTGTGGCGCGAAGCGCGCCGCACCGCCAGCGGAATCTGCCGTCGACACCCTCAGCGCAGATCGGGAGGGAGCGTCGCGGCAGCACGCCCTCGTCGCTGACGGATCGACTGCTGCACCACCACGGTGAGCGTGCCGCCGATCAACAGGCACAGCAGGTTCGTCGTCAGCACGCCGAGCGCGCCCCACGCACCTTCACTGTTCTTCGTGAAGAGCAGCACACCGAGGTAAGCCGACGCGGGGATCGTGGTGACGGAGATCGCCACGCCCACGGCGGCGCCGGCCTTGGTCTCGTAGGTGAGCAACGCGGCGACACCCGCGGAGAGCGCGACCAGGATCGTGGTGGTGTCGGTGTGAGTGAGTGACGAGAGTGACGCCAGTTGCAGCTTGCCGGAGTAGTCGCCGGTCGCGCGCAGGATCGCGGTGCTGAGCCCGGCCGTGAGCGTGCCCACCCCGAGGCCCACGACGAGGGTCGAGAGCGAGCGCAGGAACAAGCGCGTGCGGCGTTGTTGGAGGCCCACGCACGCGGCCGCGAGCGGCAGCAGGTCGGGGCTGATCGCCATCGCGCCGACGATCAGGATCCCGCTGGCCTCGATCACGCCGATGCCCGCGACCACACCCGCGACCGCCATCAACGCGAGATAGCGCCCGAGCAGCCGTGAGCTGGTGCGGGCCTCGGCGACCACCTCGGCCCACGCGAGCGAATCCGGATCGCTGGCCAACCAGCCGCGCTGCGGCTTCGTATCCGACACCTGGATGCCGTCGAGCCGGATGAGCGCGATGTCGGCCTCGGGCAGGTGCTCGGCGAGCATCGTGAAGCAGTCGTCGGCACACGCGTGGTCGACGTCGGCGGTGAGCATCACTGCACCGTCGTGGGTGGTGCCGACGCGCACGATGCGCTCGACCCCTTCGACCTCGACCAGCATTCCCTCCACGTGATCGAGCCGGTCGTGCGGCACGTACACGCGGATCTGCAGCATGTTCAGCCGCGCAACTCGGCGCCGTGGGCCCGTTCCACCGCGCGCACCGCCCGGGTGCGAAGTTCGCCCGCCTCGGTGTCGGTGAGGGTGCGGTCGGGGGCGCGCAGGCGCAGGGTGAAGGCGAGGCTCCGTTTGCCGTTGCCGAGCGCGTCGGAGCGGAAGACGTCGAAGCAGCGGACCGCTTCGAGCACGTCGCCCAACTCGGCGCGCAGGGTGGCCTCGATGTTCGCGGCGGCAACCGACTCGTCGGCGACGAACGCGAGGTCGAGCAACGACGCCGGGAAGCGCGACGGCGCGCGGAAGGTGCGATCGCGGCGGGGCGCGTCGAGCAGCACGTCGAGCACCAACTCGGCGGCCACGACCGGCGCCTCGAGGTTCAGCGCGTCGAGCACCGCCGGCGCGACCTCGCCGACCGTGCCGGCTTCGACGCCGGAGACGAGCACGCGCGCGGCGCGACCCGGGCGGAACCCGGTGTTGGTGACCGGGTCGAGCACGACGTCGGCGACACCGAGCGCGTCGAGCACGGCGCGCACCGCGTCGACCGCGTCGTAGACGTCGACCGGACGGTCGTCCTCGAGAGGACGGCGGCGCACGTGCCCGGCCCATGCGAGCGCGATGTGCTCGGGCTCGTCGGGCAGCGGGCCGGCGGCGGCCGCACGGTCGGCGGCGGGCGACAGGAACACGCGGCCCATCTCGAACAGCGCGACGTCGTTGAGGCCCTGGCTGTGATTCCCCGCGAGCGCCCGCAGCAGGCCGGGGAGCACCGCGGTGCGCAGCACCGACTCCTCGGCGCGCAACGGGTTGGTGGCCCGCACCATGCGGTCGAGCGGCGCACCCGCGCGCTCGAGATCGGCGGGCGACACCAGCGACAACGTGATGGCTTCCGAGAGCCCGACGCCGACGAGCGCGTCGGCGGCGAGGCGACGCTCGCGTTGGCGCGGTGTGAGCGCGCCTACCTGCCCACGGGTGTCGGGCAGGGTGCGACCGATGCGGTCGAAGCCGATGCGCCGCGCCACCTCTTCGACGAGGTCGATCTCGCGGTCGAGGTCGGGGCGGAACGTGGGCACGATCGCGACGACGGTGTCACCGTCACCACCGTGCTCACCCTCGTCTTCGGCGGGTGTGTCGAGTTCGATGCCGAGCGGCGCGAGGGCGTCCCACACGTCTTCGGCGTCGAGGGAGGTACCCAGCACCGCGTTCACGCGCGACGCCCGCAGCGTGATGCGCTCGCGCGCCACGGGCCGCGGGTACACGTCGACGGCGTCGGGCGCGACCTGCGCTCCCGCGACCTCGACGAGCAGTTCCATCGCCCGCTCGGCGTTCCGGGCGATCGCGTCGGGGTCGATGCCGCGCTCGAAGCGCGCGCTCGACTCGCTGCGCAGCTTGAGCCGCTTCGACGTGAGCGCGATGCCCATGCGCTCGAAGTACGCCGACTCCAGCAGGATCTCGGTGGTGGTGTCGGACACCTCGGCAGTCGCGCCACCCATGATCCCGGCCACCGCCTGCGGCACGCGCTCGGCGTCGCAGATCAACAGGTCGTCGGTGGTGAGCTCGCGCTCGACGTCGTCGAGCGTGGTGATCTTCTCCCCCGCGGTCGCGGTGCGCACGACGACGCCGCGCCCACCGAGCTTCGCCAGGTCGAAGGCGTGCAACGGCTGGTTGCGCTCGAGCAGCACGTAGTTGGTGACGTCGACGACGTTGCTGATCGGGCGCATGCCCGCCTTCACCAGGCGCTGTGTCATCCACGCGGGCGACGGCCCGAGGGTCACGCGCGCGACCCGCCCGAGATACCGCGGGCAGCGCACGTCGTCCTCGATCACCACACTGATGTTGCTGCTGATCGATGCGTCGGTGACCGCGTTCGGCTCCGGGAGGTCGAACGGCAAAGAGAAGTGGGCCGCGAGCTCGCGCGCCACGCCGGTGACGCACATCGCGTCGGGCCGGTTGGGGGTGATCGCGAGGTCGAAGATGACGTCGTCGAGGCCGAGCACGCCGCGCACGTCGACGCCGAGTTCGGTGCTGTCGTCGAGGCCGAGGATGCCGCTGTGGTCGTCGCCGAGACCGAGCTCCTTGGCGGAGCACAGCATGCCGTCGGAGACGACACCGCGGATCTTCCGTCGTTCGAGTACGAAACGCCCACCATCTGGACCGGGCAGCGTGGCGCCCGAGCCCGCGTAGGGCACGACCATGCCCGGCACGACGTTGGGCGCGCCGCACACGACGCGTGTCTCGCCACTGCCGGTGTCGATGTCGACCAGCTGGAGCTTGTCGGCGTCGGGGTGCTTCTCCACGCCGAGCACGCGGGCCACCCGCACGCCGGTGATGTCGGCGCCGGGCTGCTCCACGCCCTCCACTTCGAGGCCGAGCTGGTTGAGCGCGGACACGAGGTCGGGCACCGGTGCGTCGACCGGCGTGAAGTCGCGGATCCAGGAAAGGGGAACCAGCACGCTTCGTCTCCTAGTACTGCGCGAGGAAGCGCGTGTCGCCGTCGAAGAAGGTCTTGATCTCGTCGATGTCGTAGCGGACCATCGCGATGCGTTCGAGGCCGAAGCCGAACGCGAAGCCGGTGTAGCGCTCGCTGTCGATCCCGACACCCTCGAGCACGTTCGGGTCGACCATGCCGCAGCCGCCGAGTTCGATCCAGCCCGACTGCGAACACACGCGACACCCGTTGCCCTCGCAGAAGATGCAACTCACCGCGAGCTCGGCCGACGGCTCGGTGTACGGGAAGAAGTCGGGACGGAACCGGGTGCGGATCCGGTCGTCGTCGAAGAGGCGCCGCACGAAGGTCTCGATGGTGCCGAAGAGATCGGCGAGGGTGATGCCTTCGTCGACCGCGAGGGCCTCGATCTGGTGGAACACCGGCGAGTGCCGGGCGTCGAGCGTCTCGTTGCGGTAGGTGCGTCCGGGCGCGACCACGAAGATCGGCGGCTCCATCGCCTCCATCGTGCGGATCTGCACCGGCGACGTGTGCGTGCGCAGCATCACCTGCTCGGGGTCGCCGAGCTCCACGTAGAGCGTGTCCTGCATGGACCGGGCCGGGTGGCCGGGCACCATGTTGAGCGCCTCGAAGTTGTGCCAGTCGTCCTCGACTTCGGGGCCCTGGACGACCCGGTAGCCCATGCCCACGAAGATGTCCTCGAGCTCGCGCTGGACCTGGGTGACCAGGTGCAGGTGGCCCCGACTCGGGCCGTGCCCACCGAGCGTGAGGTCGAGGCGGTCACGCTCACCGGCGGTCGCGGCCTCGGCGGCATCGAGTGCAGCCTGCTTCGCGGCAACCAGTTCGGCGACCGCGGCGGTGACATCGCCGACCAGCTTCCCGGCGACGGGACGGTCGGCCGCGTCGAGCGACTTGATGGAGGCCTTGAGGTCGGAGACCGCCGACCCCTTGCCGGTGAAGGCACGCTCGGCGGCCGCCAGCTCGTCCTCGGTGGCGGCCGCCGCGATGGCGGCGGCCGCGTCGTCGAGGTATCCCTCGGGCAGCAGACTCATCAGACACTCCCCCGCGCACGACGTTGGCGCGCGGCCTCGAAACAGAGCACGGTGGCGGCCATCGCCACGTTGAGCGACTCGGTCGCCCCGGCCATCGGGATCGAGACGGTGCCGTCGAGCCGGGACGTGACCTCGGGGTCGAGACCGTGCGCCTCGTTGCCCAGCACCACCGCGGTGGGCCGGGCGAGGTCGGCGGCGTCGTAGGGCAGCGTGCCGGTGGCGTCGGCTCCCAGCCGTTGCCGACCGAGCGCACCGAGGGCGTCGAGCGCCTCCACCGGGGACCATCCTTCCGAAGCGGCCTCCAACACGGGCATTCCGAAGATCGCGCCGGCCGAGGCGCGAACGACCTTGGGATTGTAGGCGTCGACCGATCCGGGCCCGAGGACGATTGCCGCCGCGCCCGCGGCCTCCGCGGAGCGCAGGATCGTGCCGAGGTTGCCCGGGTCGGAGATCAGCGTGCCGACCACGACCAGGCCGTCGCGCTGCAGGACGTCGCGGCCGGGCCGCACGATCGGCGCCACCGCCAGCACCGGCTGCGGGGTGCGAGTGGACCCGACCTTCTCCAGTACGCCCTCCTTGAGCGCGTACACGGGGATGCGGGCATCGCGCACCCGCGCCACCAGCGCGGGAAACGCGACGTCGGCACGCGGCGCGAGGTACACCGCCTCGAGCGGCGCACTTCGGTCGAGCGCACCTTCGAGGGCATGGGGGCCCTCCACCACGAAGGCCTGCTCCTGCGCGCGGGTGCGAGCGTCGCGCAGGAGTTCACGCAGACGTCGGATGTCAGGGTGCCGGGCGCCCAGCGGCTCGGCCGCGGTCACCCGCTCTTCCCCTGACCCGACGTTTCGGTGGTTCGGCTCGGCGTCGCTCAGGCGGCGTCGAGCGCCTCGCGCGCAGTGGTGACGAGCGCGCCGAAGGCGGCGTCGTCGCGCACGGCGAGGTCGGCGAGGATCTTGCGGTCGACCTCGATGTCGGCGGCCTTCAGGCCGGCGACGAAGCGCGAGTACGAGATGTCGTGCAGACGGCAGGCCGCGTTGATGCGCATGATCCAGAGCTTGCGGAACTCACCCTTGCGCGCCCGACGGTCGCGGTAGGCGTAGTTGCCGGAGTGCATGACCTGCTCGTTCGCCTTGCGAACGGAGCGACTCCGCTGCCCGCGGTAGCCCTCTGCACGTTCGAGGACCTTGCGGCGGGCCTTCTTGCTGTGGACGGATCGCTTGACCCTGGCCATTTCGTGTGACTCCTGGTGAGTGCCCGCCGGTCCCGATGAGGGGGACGGGGCGGGCAGTGGCGAACAGTGGAGAAGCGGTCGTTACCGACGGCCCAAGAGGCGCTCGGCGCGCTTCTTGTCGCCGCCCTCGAGGATCGCGTAGCCCTTGAGCCGGCGGGTGCGCTTGCTGGGCTTCTTCTCGAGGAGGTGGGCCCGGAACGCCTTGCGGCGGCGGATCTTCCCACTCCCGGTGACCTGGAAGCGCTTGGCGGCGCCCCGGTGGGTCTTCATCTTCGGCATCAGGCTGCTCCGTTGTCTTCGGCCACGGGGGCGGCCGGGGTGACCGGCGCCGGTGCGACCGCCTCCGCGGGTGCGGAGGTGGGCTCTTCGAGCTTGGCTTCGAGCTTCACTTCTTGCTTGGCTTCGTGCTGCTTGGCGTCGCTCTTGGAAGGCTTCTTGACTTCCTTGCGCGTGGGGTGCAGGACCATGGTCATGTTGCGGCCGTCCTGGCGCGGCGCCGACTCCACCACTGCGACTTCGGCGACGTCCTCGGCAACCCGGTTCAGGATCTTCATCCCGAGCTCGGGGTGGGCCATCTCACGGCCCCGGAACATGATCGTCAGCTTGACCTTGTTGCCCTCGCCGAGGAAGCGCACGACGTGCTTCATCTTGGTGGTGTAGTCGTGCTCGTCGATCTTGGGCCGGAACTTCATCTCCTTGATGACGACGTTCGTGGCCTTGCGCTTCGACTGACGCCGACGCTGTTCCTGCTCGTAGAGGTACCGGCCGTAGTCCATGATCCGGCAGACGGGCGGGTTGGCGTTGGGCGCCACCTCGACCAGGTCGAGCTCCTGCTCACGGGCTCTGGTGAGCGCCTCGGGAAGTGGCTTGACCCCGAGCTGCTCACCGTCGGCCCCGACGAGGAAGACCTCGCGGGCTCGAATCCGGTCGTTGATCCTGACATCACTTGTAGCTATCTGGTCACCCCTTCATCTTGGGTGGTCGCCCGCGCACGCCGGCGTCTCCCGGATGTCCCCGGGACGCGACGAGCGGCGGACACGGGAAGCGTCCGCCGCGAGGAGACCAGTCCGCATGACTCGCGGGTGGCCGATCGATGCGGACCCGGCGCACTCGGTTGCCCGGTTCCCCGGAGTTGTCCGGAGGGGCTGGCGGTGGCCGGGTGGGGACCCGGTTGCAGGTCCCACTTCCCTGTTGTGCCCGGGCTGGTTGCGCTCCGGGATGAATTTCCCTGTCAGGATACACGGGTGAGCACCATCTGGACACCATCAGGCGAACACGAGCCCGAATCAGCCCCCGCCGGCGACCTCTTCGGCGCCCCGGGCGACCCCTCCGGCGAGCCGGGCGAGCCCAGCCCCGAGGAGATCGCGGCCATCCGCCAGGCCCGGGCCGAGCTGGCCGCGGTGCCGGTGGCCGACATCGTGGCCAACCACGCGGTGGGCCTGTGGGAGCTGGCGATCCTGCACCTCTCGCCGGACCCGATGCCCGACGGCACCCCCGCCCGGCCCCGGCTGGCGGAGGCGGCGTTGGCCATCGACGCCCTCGCCGCCATGGTCGACACCCTCGGTGACCGCCTCGTTCCGCACGACGAGATGTTGCGCGACGCCGTCACCCAGCTGCGGATGGCCTTCGTGCAGCTCACGGACGCCCTGGCCGCGTTCGACGCGCAGGTGGCCGCCGAGGCCGCGGGCGGAGCACCGTCCTAGGGGTTCAGCCCGTTCTCAAGCAGCCATCGCCATGATGGGCGCATGAGCATCGATCTGCAGCAGGTGAGCCGGCGGCGCCTCCTCGAACTCGGCGCGCTGGGCGCGCTGTCGGCCGTGGGCCTGGCCGCCTGTGGATCCGGCGGCGATTCCTCGGCCGCGACCCGTTCGGCCGGTTCGGCCGGTTCGTCGGGGACGACGGGATCCACGGCCACGACCTCGCCGGCGACGAGCACGACCGGCGCCGCGGCGGCGACCGACTGCAGCGTGATCCCGGAGGAGACCGCGGGGCCCTACCCCGGCGACGCGTCGAACGGGCCCGACGTGCTGTCGGAATCCGGCGTGGTCCGCAGCGACATCCGCTCGAGCTTCGGGAGTTCCGGGTCCGCGAACGTGCTGCCGTCTGGAGTGCCGGCGAAGATCCAGTTCCAGGTGGTGAACGCGAGCGCCGGCTGCACGCCCATGAAGGACGCCGCCGTGTACGTGTGGCACTGCGACGGCCAGGGGCGGTACTCGATGTACTCCAGTGGCGTGACCAACGAGAACTTCCTCCGCGGCGTGCAGCCGAGCGACGGCAACGGCATGGTCACGTTCGAGAGCCTGTTCCCGGGGTGCTACTCCGGTCGCTGGCCGCACATCCACTTCGAGGTGTACCCCGGCGTGAGCTCGGCGACGAGCGCGAACGGCAAGATCGCGACGTCGCAGATCGCGCTCCCCCGCGACCTGTGCAACTCGGTGTACGACGCCAATGCGAGCCTCTACCCGGGGAGCGCGTCGAACCTGGCCCAAGTGTCGCTCGACACCGACATGGTGTTCCGCGACGACGGCGCGGTGCACGAGATGGCCACCGTCACCGGCGACGCCGCGCAGGGTTACACGCTCGCTCTCAGGGTCCCCGTTCTGGTCAACGCATAGGGGAAGGCGAGCGGACGCGAGCCTAGAGAGGAGGTTGGATCCCCATCGCCGGGTCCCACCACTCGGGGTAGATCTCGGGCATCGCGCTCGCATCGTCGAGGCGCGCCGTGTCGTCGTCGGTGAGCGACAGCGTCGCCGCGGCGAGGTTCTGTTCGAGCTGGTCGTCGGTGTTGGCGCCGAAGAGCACCGAGGTGACACCCGGGCGCCCCATCGTCCAGGCCAACGCGACCTGCGCGGGGGTGGCCTCGTGGGCAGTTGCGACGTCGCGCAGCACGGCGAGAACGCGCTCGCCGACCTCGAGGTCGACGGGCGGGAACTCGA
>Ga0209068_10001849_pt1 | contig 10485 bp, 6 predicted proteins | sample ColStrG_CSR_2012_FD_187200 | JGI IMG/M metagenome (GOLD analysis project Ga0209068, IMG submission 187200) | Freshwater sediment microbial communities in response to fracking from Pennsylvania, USA - Cold Stream Run_MetaG_CSR_2012 (SPAdes)... | ecosystem: Environmental > Aquatic > Freshwater >...
TCGCCAACCGTTCGTCCGGAAAGCAGGGCCACGCCATCGCCGAAGCTGCCGCTGCCGCCGGTGCCGATGTCACGCTTGTGAGTGGCCCGGTCAACGTGTCTGATCCGCCAGGTGTGAAAGTGGTGAAGGTCGGGACGGCGCGCGAAATGTTGCAAGCGGTCGAGCGCGCACTGCCGGTGGACGTTGCGATTTTCGCCGCCGCCGTCGCCGACTGGCGTGTTGCCAATACGGGCCAGCAGAAACTCAAGAAGCAGGCAGGCAAGGCAACGCCGGAGCTTTCGCTCGTGGAGAATCCCGACATTCTTGCCACCATCGCGAAACGAAAATCACAGCGACCAAGACTGGTGATCGGCTTCGCCGCCGAGACTGAGAACATTACTGCAAATGCAAAGGCGAAGCTCGCCAGCAAAGGCTGCGATTGGATTTTGGCAAACGATGTTTCGCTGCAGTCGGGCGTAATGGGTGGCGACCGCAACACAATAACGCTTGTGCGCGCCTCGGGCGTTGAAGCGTGGAACCCGCAAAGCAAAGACGAGGTCGCGGCCACGCTGATCGCGCGCATTGCCGATACACTTGGAGGAAGTAAGACGTGAGCGATACCGAGGTCCACGTGATGCGGCTGCCGCACGGCCAAGATTTGCCGCTGCCGTCCTATCAGAGTGCGCACGCCGCCGGGCTTGACCTCGTCGCGGCGGTGCAGGCCACGACGCCACTTACACTCGCAGCCGGTGCCCGCGCGCTCGTTCCAACCGGTATCGCGATCGGTCTTGCCTACGGCTACGAAGCCCAGGTGCGGCCGCGTTCCGGGCTCGCAGTGAAGCACGGACTGACTGTGCTCAACTCTCCCGGCACCATCGACGCGGACTACCGCGGCGAGATCCAAGTCCTGCTCGTAAACCTTGGTGGCGAAGCGGTGACGATCACGCGGGGTATGCGCATCGCCCAATTGGTGATCGCGCCGGTTGTAAGCGCACACATATTAGAAGTCGTATCTCTTGATAAAACCACGCGCGGAAGCGGCGGTTTCGGCTCAACCGGCAATTGAGGCGCAATCCTTGTTGCTTGGGACTGGACGGATTCCGGGCAGTAGCCTATTACCGCTCACGAGGTTGCTACCGTGAGTGGTGCCCTTCATGCCATTGGTTTCCCGTAAGGGTGTGCTTGCAATCGCCGCCGTCATCGACGTTGCAATCAATGCCCGCGCACGCCCGGTATCGGCCAAGGCACTGGCCGCGCGCCACCGGTTGCCACCGCGCCATCTCGAGCCGGTGCTGCAAGCGCTGGTACGGGACGGGATCCTCAAAGGTATCCGCGGACCCCATGGGGGCTACTCACTCGCGCGCGAACGTAACCGTATCACGGCGGACGACATTTTGCGCGCAGCTGCCACCGCAGAGGACATCGGAGAGCCGCTGCTACCTAGCTCTGCGCTTGTCCACCATGTGGTCAGGCCGGCGCTTGCTGAGACCGAGCGCACAGTCTCTGTCGCGCTTGGCCGCATAAATATCGATGACATGGTCAAGCGCGCCGAAACGCTGAAATAGCCGAAAACTCTGACCTTTGCAGGACCTGTTCACGGTCTGGACTCTTTCGGCCCAATTCACCTTGGGGGTAAAGTCGACCGATTCGCGGGGAACGGCGTGGCGGACGCCGCCCTTGCATCCCTGGGGCAAGTCAGAATGCCGGAGACAATCCGGACGGCGAACGAGAGGCTGCGTTCTCGTCCGTGGCGGGGCGGACTCCTCGCCGCCTTCGTGATCGCAAATCTTCTTATCGTGCCCAGCTCGGCGGCTAGCGCCGATGCACGTCTCGGCGCGGGCGCGGTCGATGCTGTCCAGCGCGCTATAGCTGCGCTTCGCGGGCAAGAAATTACCTTGCTCACACTCCTGCTCGCTCTCCTTGGTCTGGGACTGTTCGCGAGCGTCGCGCTATTTCGTGCCCGCAAAGTCGCCGATCGCGTCGAAACCGATGCGAGAGATGAAATTGGCACATTGCAGGCCGAGGTTGACCGGCTCAAAGCGCTGGTGTTGTCGGAGCCGCAGATATTGGTGACCTGGGCGGCAGATACCGAGCAGCCGGAAGTTCTCGGCGAAATCGCCATGGTCACTTTCGGCGGTGTCCCCGAACGAATCCTTGCATTCGGCCTTTGGCTGGACCCCGTAGCCGCCCACCGTATGGAACAGGCGGTGGACACTTTGCGTCGCGACGGTCGCGGCTTCGTCATGACGCTCACCACCCGTACAGGACGTCCAATTGAAGCAGAGGGACGCGCCATCGGGGGTCGTGCAGTGCTGCGATTGCGTGACGTAAGTGGTATCGAGCAAGAACTGCTGGATCTCGCGACACGCCACGATCAGTTGCTAAGCGATGTCGAAACCATGCGGGCGCTGCTTGATTCTCTGCCTGCTCCCGTGTGGGCTCGCGACAACGTGGGCCAGCTCGTCTTTGTAAATTCCGCTTATGCGCATGCGGTAGAGGCTGAAACTCCGGCCGACGCGGTGACACGCCAACTGGAGCTGCTTGATCAATCCGCGCGCACCGATGTCGCACGTGCTCGCACCGCAAGCGAAGCATATGTCGGCCGGTTGCCGGCAATCGTGGCGGGTGCGCGCCGCATGTTCGAAGTCATTGATGCGCCGAGCGTAGCCGGCAGCTCGGGCATCGCAATCGATCGTACGGAAGTAGAAGCGATGCGCGCCGAACTTGCACGGATGATCGAGGCGCACCGCCGCGTTCTCGATCAGCTGGCAACCGGCGTCGCGGTCTTTAATGTCGACCGTAAACTCACGTTCTACAACACTGCGTTCCGCTCACAATTTGAACTTGACGCCGGTTTTCTTGACCAGACTCCGACGGATGCAGCGGTGCTCGATTCTTTACGCAGCAAACGCAAGCTGCCGGAGGAGCAGGATTTCCGGCAATGGAAACAGCAGCTGTACGAGGCCTACCGATCCGTCGAGCCAAAAGAGCACATGTGGCATCTGCCGGATGGACGTACGCTGCGTGTGGTCACCACACCCAATCCTGAGGGCGGGGTCACGTACCTTTATGACGACGTTACCGAGCGGTTGGATATGTATCGCCGATACGATGCACTCATCAAAGTACAGACCGAGACTCTCGACCATGTCGCGGAAGCCGTGGCGGTGTTCGGCAGTGATGGTCGCGTCCGGCTGCACAATCCTGCGTTCCAGCGCATGTGGAAGCTATCGCACAACACGCTCGACCAACATCCACATGTCGAAGCAGTGACCGCTTGGTGCCAGGCGTTGCACGACGACAACGCGGTTTGGCGGACTCTTCGCGCGTCGGTGACCGCAATCGACAATCGCGAACCGATCAGTGCACGCATCGAGCGGCGCGATGGTGCCGTCCTTGACCTGGCCACCATGCCGCTTCCCGACGGTGCCACCCTTGTCACGTTCCAGGATAGAACTGACACCGTCAATGTCGAGCGCGCCTTACGCGAGCGTAACGAGGCGCTCGAGGCCGCCGACTCGATCAAGATCGATTTCGTTCACCACGTGTCCTACGAGCTACGGTCGCCTCTCACAAATATTATCGGCTTTGCGAATTTGCTTGGCGACCCGGCGTTCGGCTCGCTGACTCACAAGCAAGGCGAATATCTCGGGTACATTACCGCCTCAACAAATGCGCTGCTCGCGCTCATCAATAATATTCTCGACCTCGCCACTATCGACGCCGGCGCTATGGCGTTGAACCTGGGTGATGTCGACATCCGCGCCAGCATGGAAGCAGCGGCAGAAGGGGTTCAGGACCGTCTCGTCAAAAATCGAATTGCGCTCGACATCCGCGCTCCGGGCGATATTGGTAGCTTTACGGCTGACGAACGGCGTCTGCGCCAGATTTTGTTCAACCTGCTCTCCAACGCAGTCGGTTTTTCGCCCGCGGGCGAAACGGTTACGCTGTCGGCCGCGCGGCACCCGAGCGCCGTTATTTTCAGCGTGACCGACAACGGACCGGGCATTTTGCCGGAGGCAAAGGACAAGATGTTCGACTGGTTCGAGACCGATTCCAAGGGCTCTCAACATCGCGGTCCAGGCCTCGGGCTATCTCTTGTACGCTCCTTCGTCGAGTTACATGGCGGAACGGTGACGATTGATTCCGCTCCCGGGCAGGGCACCACTGTTACCTGCGTATTTCCGGTAGAGCATGTCGCAAAGCAAACGGCGGCATAGAAACACCAAACTTTGGGCGCTGGCCTATACGGGTGCGATTCTGGCGTGGGACTACGCCATACGTTTATAAGGTGGCAATCTTGCAGCGGATGATTCGATGTTTCCTACCAGGTCGGGCGATTACAGCTTTACGGCAACCATTGCCGACGAGGCCGCAACCTATTCGCTGATGACAGACGTCGCCGCTGTCGTTGAGCCTGGCGATGTGATTACCCTGTCCGGGGATCTCGGGGCCGGCAAGACCGCATTCGCCAGAGCTCTTATCCGGTATCTCGCCGGCGACGATACCATCGAGGTGCCGAGTCCGACTTTCACGCTGACACAGACGTATACTCTGCCGCGTTTCGCGGTAGTTCACATCGATCTTTATCGGCTGGCGGGGGCCGCTGAGCTGACCGAGTTGGGTTTCGATGATGCGCCCGAAGGCGCCGTGACCCTGGTGGAATGGCCGGATCGCGCAGCCGGCTATTTGCCACCCAACCGGCTCGACATCGCTTTGACGCTGGAAACGCAGAATGGACCGAGTGCTCGCAGCGTGCGCATCACCGGATCCGGCACGTTCGCGGCACGGGCTGAACGAATTCTGACGATCCGCCGCTTCCTCGATCGCTCGGACTTCGGCCGGGCCGAGCGCCGGCGCATTCAAGGCGATGCCTCGACCCGCAGTTATGAAAGGCTCAATCGCGATGGTGCAACCTACATCTTGATGAATTCACCGAAGCGGCCGGACGGGCCCCCGGTCCTTGGCGGCAAGTCTTACAGCGCGATCGCGCATCTGGCCGAAAGCGTCACGCCGTTTGTAGCCATGGCGCTTGCCTTGCGCGCACGTGGCTTCTCGGCGCCTGCAATCTTTGCCGCCGATCGCGAAGCCGGCCTGTTGGTGACCGAGGATCTCGGCGATGAACTGGTGGTCAAAGATGATCCACCAGCTCCAATTGAATCCCGCTACGAGATGGCGACCGATCTCCTCGCTGAATTGCATCAAGAGACGCCGCAAGACGTGTTGCCGGTTGAGCCAGGCGTCACCTATCGGCTACCCCACTACGACATGGACGCTTTCCTGATCGAGGCGGAGTTACTGCTCGACTGGTATCTGCCGAAGCTCGAAGTCAGAATTTCCGATGCTAAGCGCGACGCTTATCGGGCGCTTTGGCGCGCCGCCTTGCTTCCGATAACAAGTGGTGGTGCGCAGACTTGGGTGTTACGTGATTTTCATTCGCCCAATCTTCTGTGGCTGCCCGAGCGCGAGGGCACCGCTCGCATCGGCTTGCTCGACTTCCAGGATGCGATGATGGGTCCCGCCGCCTATGATGTCGCCTCCTTGTTGCAGGACGCGCGCGTTGACGTGCCGGAAATGATGGAGATCGGGTTACTGTCGCGATACACACGCGCGCGCCGATCCGCCGACGCTGCTTTCGACGCCCCAGCTTTCGCGCGCGCCTATGCGACACTTGCCGCGCAACGCGCATCCAAGATCCTCGGTATCTTCGCGCGGCTGGAGCGGCGTGACCACAAGCCGCAATACTTGCGTCATCTCCCGCGGGTATGCGCCTATCTGCAACGCTCGTTGGCGCACCCCGCGCTGGCGCCGCTTGCAGCCTGGTACCGGGCCAATGTGCCACCGCTGAAAGTCTGATGAATGGCTGCACCGCCGACGAAAATCATTCCAAGCCGCGCCATGGTTCTCGCCGCAGGGCTCGGCACGCGTATGCGTCCATTCACGGACAAACTTCCAAAGCCTTTGGTGAAAGTTGCCGGCAAGCCGCTGATTGACCATGTGCTGGATCGACTCGCCGAGGCCGGCGTCGACCGGGCGATCGTCAATGTGCACCACCTCGCCGATCAGATGCAGCACCATCTGGCGCGCCGGAGCCGACCGCAGATCGTCATCTCCGATGAACGCGGGCTACTGCTTGGCACTGGCGGCGGCGTCAAAAAGGCCTTGCCCCAACTTGGCGATGCGCCTTTCTTTCACATCAATTCCGACACCATCTGGATCGACGGCGTAAAGCCCAATCTGGCGCGGCTCGCTGATGCCTTCGACCCCGTCGCAATGGACGCGCTTTTGCTGCTTGCGCCCATGACCGGCAGTATTGGCTATTCGGGGCGTGGCGACTTCGCTATGGCCGCTGATGGCAGACTGCGCAAACGCGCCGAACAGGAGGTAGTGCCCTTCGTCTATGCGGGCGCCGCCATTTTGTCGCCCGCGCTCTTCAAAAGCGCCCCGGATGGGGAACTTTCATTGACGACATTGTTCGACCGAGCCTCACAAGCGCGACGGCTCCACGGTCTGCGGATGGAAGGTCTGTGGATGCATGTCGGTACGCCAGAGGCCATCGCTTTAGCGGAGGCCGCGATCCAGGCGAGCGCAACCTGAATTCTTCTATATGCTTCGCTGATGACCCCCGGCCCCAACGTCTTCAATATCCCCGCGTCAGCACCATTCCTGCCGGTGTTGATCAGTGCACTGCGCGACGGCCGCCTGGTCAAAGGATTCCCGGCTTCGCGCGATCCGCTCGAGCTTGCCCGCGCCACGCTCTATCTGCCGACTCGACGGGCCTGCCAGCTGGCGCGCGAGGCCTTCGTTGCTGCGCTTGACGGGCAAGCTGCGATTCTGCCGCGCATCGTCGCGCTCGGCGATCTCGACGAGGATGAGATCATTTTCGCTGAAGCCGCAACCGCCGAGCTAGCGGAAGACGCCCTGGCGATCCCGCCCGCGATCAAGCCGCTGGAACGCCGGCTCTTGCTGGCGCAACTGATCGTGCGCTGGGCCGCCGCTATCCGGCCTGAACAAGGCGCGCCACTGATCGCCAACACACCCGCCGCCGCGCTCGCGCTCGCCGACGATCTTGCCCGGCTGACTGACGACGCCATCACCCGCAAGATGGACTGGCAACGGCTCGACAGCCTGGTGCCGGATCAGTTCGACAAATATTGGCAGCTCACCCTCGATTTCCTCAAGATCGCGCGCAGCTATTGGCCGGAGCGCCTTAAGGAACGGGGCGAAATCGACGCTGCCGAGCGGCGCGACCGTCTGATCGAGGCCGAGATGAAGCGCCTCGCCGACAGCAATAAGCCCGTGATCGCCGCCGGTTCGACCGGTTCGATGCCGACAACGGCAAAGCTGCTTGCCGCGATCGCGCAGCTCCCGCACGGCGCGGTCGTGCTGCCCGGACTCGACACCGTGCTTGACGAGGAATCGTGGCACGGGATCGCGGCCGACGCGGATGAGAAAAGCGCACCCGGCCTCGTGCATCCGCAATTTGCCATGCAGGCCTTGGTCGCGCGGATGGGCGTTGCGCGCGACGCAGTAAAACAGCTCGAGGTGCCCGCCGCGCACGGGCGTGAGTTGCTGGCGTCGGAAGCGATGCGGCCCGCGGCGACCACCGATCGCTGGCAAACCCGCTTCAAGGCCGTTGATTTCGCCGCCGCTGCCGACAAGGCAATGGACGGCTTGTCCGTGATCGAGACGGCTAACGCAGAAGAGGAAGCGTTGGCGATCGCGGTTTGCCTGCGCGAGGGGGTCGAGACCCCGCACAAGACTGCCGCGCTGATGACGCCCGATCGGGCATTGGCCCGGCGCGTGGTGGCCGCGCTCGAGCGCTGGCAGATCGAGGTCGACGATTCCGGTGGCGATGCGCTCGCCGACACCCCCGCCGGAACCTTTGCGCGCCTTGTGGCAGAAGCAGCCGTGGGAGGCCTGGAGCCGGCGCCGCTGCTGGCGCTGCTCAAACATCCCTTGTTGCGGCTTGGCGCCGAAGCCCGCGCACATGCACGTGCGATCGCAGCGCTCGAGCGTGCCGTGTTGCGCGGTCCGCGCCCTCGGCGCGGCTCCGCAGGCCTTTTGCATGCGCTCGCAAACTTCAAGGCAACGCGTGATGAGCTACACCGCAATGATCCGCGCAGCTTCGTGGTCGCAGCCGACCTCGATGCGGCCGAACACCTGGCCGAAAAGCTCGCGCAAGCGCTGGCCCCGCTGGAAGCCCTCGGCCGCAAATCGCACAGCCTTTTCACGCTGGCGCAAGCGCACGCCAAAGCGCTCGAGGTGCTTGCAGACGATGGCAATTCCACTATTGCCTACGCCGGCACCGACGGCCGGCAATTGCAGCGCGCTTTCGAGACACTCACCGAAAGCCAGGCCTCGCAAACGCTTGAACTGGCGGCGGCCGACTATCCCGATGTTTTCCATCTGCTCTTATCGGCGCGCGCCGAGCGGCGACCCGAAATCGGCAATCCGCGCGTGCGGATTTTCGGCCTGCTGGAAGCCCGGCTGCAGAATGTCGATCGCATCGTGCTCGGCGGCCTCAATGAGGGCACCTGGCCGCCCGATACCCGTAGCGATCCGTGGCTGAGCCGTCCGATGCGGCTTGATCTCGGCCTCAACCTGCCGGAGCTGCGCGTCGGCCTGTCGGCGCATGACTTCGCGCAAGCGCTGGGCACGCCCGAGGTCATCCTCACGCGTGCCGCCAAGCTGGCGGGCGCGCCAACGGTTAGCTCTCGTTTCGTCCAGCGGCTGGCGGCAGTCGCCGGTGAGAAGCGCTGGAAACAGGCGCTGGCGCGCGGCGCAATCTATACGAATTACGCGCGCGCGCTCGATCATCCCGCCAAGGTTTCGCCTGCGCCGCGGCCACAGCCGGTGCCGCCACCGGAGGCGCGGCCGGCGCAACTGAGCGTCACCGACATCGAGAATTGGCTGCGCGATCCCTACACGATCTACGCCAAACACGTGCTGCGGCTGTTCCCGCTCGAAGCCATCGACACCCCTCCTGGTGCAGCCGACCGTGGCACTTTCATTCATGAGGCGATCGGCGAATTCACAAAACTTTTCGCGGATGCGCTACCCGCGGATGTCACGCGCGAGCTTGTTGCGCTCGGCGAGAAGCATTTTGCCCCGCTGAAAGACTACGAGGAAGCCCGCGCGTTCTGGTGGACGCGCTTCCTGCGCATTGCCGGCTGGTTCGAAGTCTGGGAACGTGCGCGCCGTGCCGGCGCGGACAAGATCTTCGCCGAACTGTCGGGAAAGCATTCGATCGCGCTCGGCAAGGCCGGATTCCTTCTTACGGCGCGCGCCGACCGCATCGAGCGGCGCGCCGACGGCAGCTACGCCATCCTTGACTACAAGACCGGACAGCCGCCGACCGAGCCGCAAGTGCGCAGCGGATTGGCGCCGCAACTTACTCTGGAAGCGGCCATTCTGCGCAACGGCGGTTTCCTCGGCATCGCCGCCGGCTCTGTGTCCGAGATCGGTTATGTGCGGCTGAGGGGGGGAGATCCGCCGGGTGAACCAAAGAGCATCAAGTTCACCGAAGGCACGCCCGACAGCTGTGCCGACATCGCGTTGCAGAAGCTCACTGGCATTGCACAAAGATTTCTTGTCGATGGCGAACCATACCGTTCGCTCGTCCACCCGATGTGGAAGAAGCACTACGGCGATTACGACCATCTCGCGCGCGTCAAGGAATGGGCGGCCTCCGGTGGCGAAAGCGAGGTAGACCCGTGAGCCTCGCCCGTCAGATTCCGGATGCCGCTAAGGCCCGGCAGATCGCGGCCGCTGATCCCGAGCGCTCGGTATTCGTCTCTGCAAATGCTGGCTCCGGCAAGACACATGTGTTGGTGCAGCGGGTCATCAATCTGCTGCTGCGCGGCGAAGACCCGGCGAAGATCCTGTGCATCACCTTTACCAAGGCTGCCGCCGCCAACATGGCGACCCGCGTGTTCAATACCCTGGCGGAATGGACTGCCCTCGATGACGACGCGCTCGACGAGAAGATCCGGCTCACCACCGGCGAGACGCCCGACGCAGCACGGCGCGCTATCGCGCGACGGCTGTTCGCCAATGCGCTGGAAACGCCGGGTGGGCTGAAGGTGCAGACCATTCACGCGTTCTGCACGCGCCTGCTGCACCAGTTTCCATTCGAAGCCGACGTGGCAGCCCGCTTCGAGGTACTCGACGAGGCCGCAACCTCGCAATTGCTCAACGAACTCACACTGGAAGTGCTGCTCGAAGGCGCCACCAAACCTGACGGCGCGCTCGGCAAAGCGCTAGCCGCCGCCATCACCGCCGCGGCCGACATCACATTCAAGGAGGTGATCGCGGAAACGATCGGCAAGCGCGACCTGATCACGGAGTGGTCCGGGCGCGCCGGCGGGGTCCAGCAGGCGATCGATGAATTGTCCGGGACTTTCGGGCTAGCGCCAGGCGACAGCATCCAAGCCGTTGAAAACGAATGCCTTTCTGCCTCGCTTATTCCGCAGGGCGAGTGGCCGGCGTTGAGGCGCGCCGTCC
>Ga0209068_10001850_pt1 | contig 10473 bp, 8 predicted proteins | sample ColStrG_CSR_2012_FD_187200 | JGI IMG/M metagenome (GOLD analysis project Ga0209068, IMG submission 187200) | Freshwater sediment microbial communities in response to fracking from Pennsylvania, USA - Cold Stream Run_MetaG_CSR_2012 (SPAdes)... | ecosystem: Environmental > Aquatic > Freshwater >...
GAGCGCGTGCTGCGCATGCGCTTCGGCATCGGCATGAACGCCGACCACACGCTGGAAGAGGTCGGCCAGCAATTCTCGGTGACGCGCGAGCGCATCCGCCAGATCGAGGCCAAGGCGCTGCGCAAGCTCAAGCACCCGTCGCGGTCACGGACGCTGCGAAGCTATCTGGAGCACTGAAGGCCGCGAACCTGCCGGGGCAGCGGTTCGGGGCTCACGCGATATATCTTTGCAGGGATGGGCTGGTTTTTTCGCCGTTTCTGCCTAGATCCGATACTCGGCTTATCATGGTCATTTAATACATGTTTTGCATATACTTGGAGGAATCGACCCCTAAGGCAGCCTCCAAGGCTCATGCCGATCGCAATACCGCGAGCCTTGATACGTCCGCCGCAGCCCGACAGATCGTCCGCGGGGAAGTCGGTGCCAAGTGGAGCAAGTTCTCCGAGCAGGATCTGTCCGCGCTCAAGGACCGGGACGATCTCGTGCGCGAGGTCGTATCGCGATACGGCGTCGAAATGAGCGAGGCTCAGCGCGACGTCGACTCGGTCTTGCGGGGCCGCCAAATCTGATGCGGGTTGCATTCGGAGATGCCAGGCGATCGTCGCGATGCTCGGTTTGCGGGGCAATCCGGAACATCGCAGGCACTGGGGAGTCGCCTTTGCGACTTAGGTGAAGCACAATGATATCGACGAAGGGAACAGAATGATGGCGCGACAAGACAGCAAGACCATAAGCTTGGCTCAACCCGATCCGAGCCCCGAGGAGTCCGCGACGGATCTGTTGGGCCGGCGCAAGAGCAAGACCATAAGCCTTGCGCAACCAGATACCGTGGTCGAAGAGCCGGTGCCGGAACTCCTGGGCAGGCGCAAGCGGCCGGAAGTCGGCCAATTCCGCCTGCTGGTGGACCGGCAGACAAAGGCGTCATTTGCGACCTATGAGGCTGCCGAAAAGGCCGCCATGGCGATCAAGACCGGGCATCCGATCGTGAGCGTGGTCGTGTACGACGCCAAAGGTGGAGAAAACCACGTGATGGAATTGGCCAAGAAGTAATTCCCGTCCGGGCGGCGTGAACTGTTTGTTTACCCGCGGCCCCCGTCGATTCGCCCGCCCCCTGTTCGTTCCTCGGGAACGTAGGACGAACGCAGGCCTCGAAATCCGGCAACACGTTTCTTGACCGTATGTCGCCCGTGCGAAAGCGGGGCGGTGGCGCGGCCGTGGCCGCAACGACGCCAAAGTATTTCCGCTTCACCGGCTCCAAAATGCTTGCAGCTCGGGCGAGCCCGAGCTGCATTGCCGTTCATTTGATTTCAACTCCCGGCTCTTGCCGAGCCGGGTGCTTGCGACCCGCTTACCGCGCCAGCGGATCGGGACGCATCTGGAAGTGCACGATCTTGGGCGTCGTTCCCTTGCCGCCCTCGAGATGGAAGGGCGTCCGGTTGCCGGTGTTCGACCACACGCCGCGGCCTTTCCAGCCGGCATTGGGATCGTCGATGCGCCCGTCGAGCGCCTTTGCCCAGAAGCCCATCGGATAGGGCACGACCAGATTGATCGGCTTGCCGTCCTTGAGGGCGATCAGCGAATCGTTCTGATTGCCGGTGGCGAAGGGCACGTCGTTGCCCAGCCCGAACGTGTTGTGCTGGTCGACCCATGCATAGTAGGGCGTTTCGCCGCTGCCGTTGTCCTCGACGCCGCCGAGCTGCGGTCCCGGCAACGGATAGAGCGTCCAGCCCTCGGGACACTGCTTGCCGGTCGCGTTCGGGCCGTTCAGCGGGCCTTTGCATTTGCTGCGGTCGAAGCTGCCGAGATGGCCGCTGGCGAGCGCGGACCACATGACGCCCTTGCTGTCGATGTCGCCACCGCGCGGCGAATATCCGGGCAGCGGTACTTCGTAGATTTCCGAAAGCGCGGTCGCCGGCGGGCTCGCGCCCGGATCGACCCTGACCACCGAGCCGGGATATCCGGTCACCGTGCCCCAGATCGTGCGATCAGCGGGATTCGGCGCAATGGAATAGAAGCCGACGCGGATGCGCTTCTGCTTGGTGGGATCGACCGGCTGGTTCGGCTCCACGTATTCGCCGCCGCGGTGGCCGAGGCCGTTGGTGTCGAGAATGAACGGGGTCCAGCCTTGCGCCTTCGCCTCGTCGCCGGTCTCTTCCAGGACCTTGGTGTTGATCCATCCCAGCACTTCGGCGCCGATGCCGCCCGAGCTGGTCCACAGCGTGCGGTCGGCATCGAAGCCGAATTGCACGTGGTGGGTCGGGAAGCAGGTATCGATCAGCGTGAACTTCTTGCTCTCCGGGTCGAGCATCGCGATCTCGCGGTTGTTCTTCTCGATCGGAAACAGCTTCGCGGATGGATGGTCAGAGCCCTTCTTGCAGTAGTCGGGATTGTTCGCGCCGCGGATGCGGGCCGCGTACCAGACTCGCGCTTTTTCATCCAACATCAGGCTGTGCGGGATGGTCTGGGCGTTCCAAATCTTCTCGTCGCCCCAATACGCCGACGGCGCGAACATTTCGGTGGACGATGCCGAGGGCGTCTTCGGATCGCGTACCGGAATCTTCACGCTCGTGGCGGTGTTCTTGACTGGATCGAGGATCGGCACGTTGTCGGTGCTGTTCTCGGTCGCCCCGTACAGCGATCCATAGGCGTTGATGGTGGGGTTGCGTTTGTCGGTTGCGATCTCGTCGTGGAGATAGGCCTTGGGACCGGCCCAGTCCCATACCGTAATGACGACATTGCGCTCCACGCCTTGCGGGCGCGGCGGCTTCGTCGCCGGAAGCTCGCCTTTGGCGATCCGGTCGGTCCAATCCCCAAGCATCTTCAAGCCACGCTCGGTGCCGTAGCGCTCGATGGTCTCGACCATGTCCTTGCTGGCCTGGCCGGACTGGATGCGTCGTGTCCAAGCCTCATATCCGGAGTTGAACTTGCCGAATTCTTCCGGGATCGTGCGCGTCGCCTTGGTGCCGATGGCGTGGCAGTGGAAGCAGCCGTCGGTCTTGAACTCGCGCAGGAACTGGGGTTGCGACTTGATGATCGGGTTGATGCCGTTGCCATCGTGCCCGGTGCCGGGAAACTCGCTCTTGACCGGAACCTTGAGCAACGAAAGCCAGTACACGGGCGGATAGTATTCGGCGGCCGCGGCGTCGTTCGGCGCCGGCACCGAGGTCAGGTTGAGGAGCTTGCCGGGGACGGTCTGCACCTTGGGCGAATCGACCAGGCCGTAGCCGCGCACCCAGACGCTGTAATTGGCTTTCGGGAGATCAGGTATCACGTAGCGGCCTTGATCGTCGGTCACCACGATCTTGGCCATCTTGGTGGGCAGGTCGGATGTCTCGGCGATTACCCAGACTCCCGCTTCCGGTCCATTGGGCCCGCTGACGACGCCGCCGAGGTCGGTGCCGCCGATGTTGACTGCCGCGTTCTGCTGCGCACTGAGCTGCGCCGGCGCGCCGGCCAAAACGGCCGCGATGGCGATGGCCGCAACGCTCAAATAGAAAGCGCTTCTACTCCTCATGTGCCTGCTCCTCTGCTTTTTTTTCCACGGTGCCCCTGGCGCCGTGCCTCCACGAACACAATGATAGCACAGTTCAACACCCTGTCTCGATACCCTCTCCGGCAAATTGTCCATGCTCGAGATCGCGCGAAAGGATCGGAAAACCTGGCGATTTTTCCGCCGCCGCCATACCGTGGCGGGTATGATCGCGGCACGCTCCCCCGGCTTTCCCTGTCACGATTCGCGAGCCTTGCCCTGCCTGGAACGCGTGACGGGCCGTGCGGTCGCGGCGCTGGTCCGCGGTTTCGTTCTCCTGGTCGGCCCTTTGGGCGCGGCCGTGCCGGCGGCCGCGCAGGAATGGCCGCTGCGGCCGGTGACCATGGTGGTTTCATTCGCCGCCGGCGGCGGGGCCGATGTCATGGGGCGCATCCTGGCGCAGCGCCTGTCCGAGCTTTTGGGCCAGCAGGTGATCGTCGAGAACGTCGGCGGCGCCGGCGGCATGACCGGGACCAACCGGGTGGCGCGGGCCGCCCCCGACGGCTATCAACTCGCGCTCGGCAGCGTCGGCACCCATGCCTACAATCAGACGCTCTACAAGAGGCCGCTCTACAACGCGGCGACCGACTTCGCGCCGGTGGCCCTGATCGCCGAGACCCCGCAGGTGCTCGTGACGCGCAAGGATTTGCCCGCCGGCGATCTGCGGGAGTTCATCGCCTATGCCAAGGCGAACCAAGCGACGATGCAATACGGCTCGGCTGGAACCGGTTCCCCCACACATCTGGCCTGCTCGCTGCTCAACGCGGTGATCGGTATCGATGTCACGCATATTCCCTATCGCGGCGCGGCGCCTACGATGCAGGATCTGATCGCCGGCCGGATCGACTACCAATGTCCCAATACGACGGTCGCGCTGCCGCAGATCGAGAGCGCGACCATCAAGCCGATTGCGATCCTGACGCGCGACCGCTCGCCGATCCTGCCCGACTTGGCCTCCGCCTACGAACAAGGCCTGACCGATTTCGAAGCCTCCATCTGGTACGGCATCTTCCTGCCCAAGGGCACGCCCGCGGCCATCGTTCGCAAGCTTCACGATGCCGCGGTCGCCACCATGGAAACGCGGTCGGTGCGGGAACGGCTCAAGGATATCGGCGCGACCGTGGTGGCGGCTGAGCGCAGGTCGCCGGAATATCTGCAACGATTCGTCGAGAGCGAAATCGTGAAATGGGCGGTTCCCATCAAGGCGGCGAACATCACGGGGGAGTGATGTCGTGGCGCCTTCGGCGGGGCGCCTGCGGGGCGGCGCTGGCCGTCACGCGCGGATTGGGATAGGTTCGAGAGGTTTCGCCGCGCCCCCGGCCGCGGCGATCTTGTCGGGAGCGCAGCCGTGATGCGGATCGGTCGATGCCTGCTGGCGCTTGCGGCGCTGGTCTTGAGTCAAGTCACCTATGCGCGCGCGGCCGAGCAGGTCGACCTGCTCCTCGCTCTGGCCATGGACGTGTCGCGCAGCATGGAGCAGCCGAAATTCCTGCTGCAGCGTGAGGGTTACGCGGCCGCCATCACCAATCCGCAGGTTCTCGAGGCGATCAAATCCGGCGCCCACCAGAAGATCGCCATCTGCTTCATCGACTGGTCCGGTTCGGTCGAGCAGAAGCTGGTGATCGACTGGAGCGTCATCGACGGCGCCGACAGCGCCCGCCGCTTCGGCGACCTGATCTACGAAGCCCCGCGCTCCTTCAACGACCGCACCTCGATCGGCGGTGGCATCAGCTTCGCCGCCGCCCAGATCGCCCGGGCGCCGTACGAGGCCGAACGCCATGCCATCGACGTATCGGGCGACGGCACCAACAATGCGGGCCGCGACGTGCAGTCGGCCCGCGATCAGGCGGTCGCCAAGGGCATCGTGGTCAACGGGATTGCGATCTTGACCGAGCTGCAATATTCGCGCATCCCCGAGCACACCAATCCGCCCGGCGGACTGGAGAAGTACTACCGCGACAACGTCATCGGCGGCCCCGGCTCGTTCGTGATGGTGGCGGAGGATTTCAGCTCGTTCGGCCGCTCCATGGTGAAGAAGCTGATCGCCGAGATCGCCACCGCTCCGGCGCGGCGGCGCACCGCGGCGGCGGCGGAAGCCGCGACGCCGCGGCCGCGCTGACCCGACCTACGGCTTCGTTTGCGTGTCAGCGGCTGGCGGTCGACATTCCCTTGAACACCAGCTTCTGCATGCCGCTGCTGGTCTGGGCGATGTAGATGTTGCCTTTCGAATCGGTCTGGATGTGGTGGCCCGGTCCGATGACGCCCGGCGGCTCGATGGTCCCGACGACGTCGAGGGTCTTGCGATCGACCACCACGATGCCCTTGCCGCCTCCGACATAGAGGAACTGCTGCTCGCGGTCCGGCGACAATGCCAGGTCGCGGGCGAACGGCATGTCGGTCCTGATCAATTGCTTCACGAACGTGCCGTCGGGCAGGAACATCTGAACGCGCCGGTTTTCCCGGTCCGCCACGTAGACGGTCCCGTCGCTGTTGGCGACCCGGATGGCGTGCACGATGCTGAGGTTCGCCGGGCCCTGGGCATCCGGGAAGCTCTTGGGGCTCACGATCTCGCAATGGTCGTCGTCCATCGGCTTCTTGCCGAAGGCGCCCCACATGCGCTTGAACGCGCCGGTATCCGCGTCGAAGACCACGACCCGGTGATTGCCGTAACCGTCGGCGACGTACAATTCATTGGTCTGCGGATGAACCCAGACGTCCGCCGGCCGGTGCAGGTTGGCGGTGTCGGCATTGCCCTTGCTTTGGTTGCTGTGCCCGATCTGCAGCACGAACTTGCCGTCCTGCGTGAACTTCAGCAATTGATCGTCCGCCACCGGCTTCAATCCGGGCAACCCGTTGGTGGGGCAGCTGTTGCCGCCGAGCCATACGAAGCCCTTGTAGTCGACATGGATGCCGTGCTCGCGCTCGGGCCATTCGAATCCGCTGCCCGCGCCGCCCCAGGCCTTGATGTTGTTGCCCGCCGGGTCGAACACCATGACGGGCGGAGCTGCCATCGCGGCTTGCTCGGGCTTGAGTGTGCGCGGACGATGCAGGAGCCAGACGTTGTCCTGCGCATCGACCGCAAAGCTCGATGCATCCCCGACCTTCCACTTGGCCGGTATCTTCGGCCAGGAGGCATCCACCTCGAACATCGGCAAGCTGCGGGCGGCGGGTGTTTGAGCCGCCGCCTCGGCGAGGAACCATCCGCTTTTCACGCCGGCGACGGTGATCAATGCGATCAGAACGGCTCGACCTAGGTTTTCGAATTTCATGGCTACCTCCCGGGTTCACGCTTTATGGGATGCGTGTTGACGGGGAGGATAATCCGCCTCGATCTTGGCGTCGAGGCCGCTTAAATTGAAAAAGGGCAGGCGGGGTGTGCCCGCCTGCCCTGATCTTTGAACGATCGTCTGCGTCTAGAATTACATCGGTGCAAAAACCCGGATGCAGCCGCAGCCGCCGCCCGCCGCGCCTTCCGGCACGTAGACATGGTGGGTCTTGGTGTTCACCGCGACCGAATGGGCGCGGCCAGCGGTGGGAATTTTCTGGATCAGCTTGTGCGTTTTGGCATCGATCACGCCGAGCGCCGATCCTTCGCCGTTGCCGGCCGAGGCGGTGTAGTACAGGCCGAGGCCGACATCGGCCGCCGACATGTCGGTGCCGCCGATGCCCGGAATGGTCTCCGTCACCTTGTTGGTCTTGACGTCGAAGATCATCTGCACGGGCGGCCGCTTGTCCTTGGTCTGGCCGTAGTTGCAGCCGATGATCAGCTCGCTGCCGACGCCGGGGAAGTTGCCGTGCGGCTTGCAATTGTCGAGCGGCGCGATCTCGCCCACCTGCTTGCCGGTCTTGGGGTCGACCGTGATCATTCCGCCCTTGTTCGGATCGCCGCCCAGTTCCGGAATGACCGTATGGAACATGCCGGTCACCTCGGAATAGATGGTTTGCTCGAAGCCGTCGGAGGCATTCGGCACCTCGACCTTGGCGAAGATCTTGCGGTCCTTGGTGGAGATCAGGATGAGCGTGGGCGGCATGGCATCCGGCAGCGCCATGGCGACGACGTTGTCCTTGGGCGAATAGCCGAGCTCGTCGGCGCCGCCTTTGTTGGCCTCGGTCGGGATCGAGGCGACGACCTTGCCGGACTTCATATCAACAACCTTGATCGAGTTGTCGCCGTCGCCCACATAGGCCTCGGTCCCGTCATTGACGGTGACGGCGCCGCGCGCAAGCGTGATGCCGGTCGCGGCAGTGAGGAACTTGTCGGTGGCCGCATCGATGATCAGCAGCGCATTGTTGCCCGGATTCGATTTGTCCTTGGCATCCTGGCCGCCGCGGCTGGCGAGAATGTAACGGTCGGTCTTCGCGTCGAACCAGCCGATGTCGAAGGCCTGCAGGGGGGCGTCGAGCATGATTGGAATCTTGGCGAGTTCCTTGAGCTCGACCGCCTGCGCGACCGCGGTGGCGGTCAGAGTGGCCGCGGTTGCCAGGAGCAGTGTCCTGATTCGAAAAGTCATAGTGCATTCCTCCTCATGTGTGATCGTTAGTGCTGGGACGGGCGCCAGAATCGGGCCCGAACTCAACCTTCGACGCTTTTACGAAGTGAGAGACTCCCGATACAGCCGTTTCCGCCGCGGTCGGGTCGATTCGATTAAATCCATCTGCGGCACTGGAAACAAGCTGAAAATCTCACCATACGCCCGAAACAACACCCTCGGCGGCCCCTTCTGGGGGGCGCCGTACGGGCCCAATCAGCTCGTCCGGGCGACGGAGATTGTGGGCCCTGCAGTCCATCTCGCGCTGCCGTGCGAATTCCGATCTCCCAGCACTGTTTTGTTGAATATGCTGACGAAATCGTTCACATCGAGAACGCTAGAGGTTCAAAGGAGCCTATCGGGAAACTCTTGAGAAATTCTTGCAGCCGAATCGGCGTCGATCCCCGATCACGCTCGAATCCGGATGACCGTCGAGTCTCAGCCGGTTCCGCGGTAGGTTAACTCGGCATTTACCGCGCAGGTGTCTCACCGGATTATGTCTCCAGCCACCAAACCAAAAGTCGTCGCCATGATCGTGGCATCCGCGATCATCATGCAGCAGATCGATGCCACCGTGATCACCACGGCGCTGCCGCAGATGGCGATTTCGCTCAATTCCAACCCGGTGGCGCTCAGCGTGGCCGTCACCGCCTATCTGCTCAGCGTTGCCGTCTTCATCCCGGTCAGCGGCTGGGCCGCCGACCGGTTCGGCGGGCGCACCGTCTTCCGGGCCGCGATCGCTCTGTTCACCCTGGGCTCCGTCCTGTGCGGTCTCAGCAACAACGCGGTCGAGCTGACCGCCGCCCGGGTGCTGCAGGGGCTCGGAGGCGCCATGATGGTTCCGGTCGGGCGGCTCGTCCTGTTTCGCAGCGTCGAGCGATCGCAGCTGGTGCGCACCATGGCCTATCTGCAGGTGCCGGCGCAGCTCGGCCCGGTGCTGGGGCCCCCGATCGGCGGCTTCATCACCACCTATTTCTCCTGGCGCTGGATATTCCTGGTGAACGTGCCGCTCGGGATCCTCGGCATCGTGCTGGTGACGCTGTACTTCGACAATCCGAAGGAGGACGACCCGCGCCCGCTGGACTGGATCGGATTCCTGCTCACGGGCGTCTCGCTTTCCTGCATCCTGTACGGCATCGAGGCGATCGGGCGCGGCCTCAATGTCGCGGCCCAGGCCGTCGGATTGTTGGTCATCGGCGTGATCCTCGGCGCCCTCGCGCTGCGGCATCTTCGGCGGCACGTGCATCCGCTGCTCAATCTGTCGATCTTCCGCATCCCGACCTTCCGCGCGAGCATCGGCGGCGGCTCGCTGTTCCGCGCCGGGGCCGGGAGCTTGGTGTTTCTGCTGCCGCTTTTGCTGCAGGTGGTGTTCGGCATGACGGCGTTTGCCTCCGGCGTCCTCACTTTCGCCAGCGCGGTCGGCGCGATGTCCATGAAGGCGAGCGCGCGGCCGGTCCTCAAGCGCTTCGGCTTCCGCAACGTCATGATCTTCAACGGGGTCATCAGCGCGGCCTCCATCGCCATGTGCGCCTTCTTCACCGGCGCGACCCCGGTCCCGCTCATCTTCGCGCTGCTGCTGGTCGCCGGCTTCTTCCAATCGCTGCAGTTCACCGCCACCCAGGCGATCGCCTATGCGGACATCTCCAATCCGCAGATGAGCACCGCCACCAGCATCGCCAGCATGGCGCAGCAGCTGAGCCGCGGCTTCGGGGTTGCCATCGTGGCGGTCCTGCTGCATCTGTCGCTGGCCTGGCGCGGCGCCACCGAGCTCGGCCTGTTCGATTTCCGGGTCGCCTTCGCGGGGGCCACGAGCCTCGTGCTCAGCGGCCTCATCTTCTGCCTGCCGCTTGCGGCCGACGCCGGAGCCGAAGTCAGCGGTCACCGTTCCAAATCGGCCACAGACTTGTCCGGGCCTTGAGGCGCGGCCATCCCGGACTCGAAGATTGGAACGGTCCCCGGCTCGAGGCCGGGACGGGTCCCCGGGTCTGCCTCGCTTTCCAGCGAGCTGTTCTGTTCCGCTCCGATCTACATCCCGAGCGCGGCGCGCAGCTCGGCCTTGGCGGCTTCGAACTCCTCCTTGAAATCCGGATGGGTCGAGATCGTCTGCGCAATGACGGTGCCGGAGATGCGGCCCATCTCGATGTCGGAGGGGTAGTGGATGCCGCCGACCACCCGGTTGTGGGCGTACTCCCAGGCCCGTGCCATGATCGCGGCGCGCTTCTCGGGCAGCATATTGGCGAGCTCGATGCCCATCAGGGTGCCCACGGTGGCGTGGCCGGACGGGTAGGAGCCCGACTTCGACAGCGGAACCACCGGCTTGACCAGATCCGAGTAGAGGTGCGGGCGCGGGCGCTTCCACACGTCCTTGGCGGGATCCACCACGGCGGCTTCGGTCTCGATCACCCGGTCGAAGAA
>Ga0209068_10001853_pt1 | contig 10461 bp, 13 predicted proteins | sample ColStrG_CSR_2012_FD_187200 | JGI IMG/M metagenome (GOLD analysis project Ga0209068, IMG submission 187200) | Freshwater sediment microbial communities in response to fracking from Pennsylvania, USA - Cold Stream Run_MetaG_CSR_2012 (SPAdes)... | ecosystem: Environmental > Aquatic > Freshwater >...
CGCGGCCGACGGCGTGACGCGCGCGCTCGCCGACCTCGGGCGGGGCTTCCCCACCGTGATGGGACCGGTGCCGATCGTCCCGGCCGCTGCGCTGTACGACCTGGTCGAGTCGGCCGGGGTGGTGCCCGGCCCCGAGGACGGCCGGGCTGCGCTCGCCGACGCCCTCGCCGACCCCGCCGTCGCGGAGGTGCGCGGGCCGGTGGGCGCGGGCCGGGGTGCGCGGGTCGGCAAGTGGCGCGGGCTCGAGTACTCGATGGCCGGGGGCCTGGGGCTGGCCTCGCGTCGCGAGGGAGATCTGGTGATCGACGCGATCGCGGTGGTCAACGCACTGGGTGATGTCACCGGCGACGACGGCGCGGTGTTGCGGGGCTCCACCGCACCCGCGGGCGCACCGCCCTTTCCCGACGTCGCCCCGTTCGAGGCGGGCAACACCACCCTGGTGGTCCTGGTCACCAACGCCAAGGCATCGAAGCTCGAGTGTCACCTGATCGCCCAGAGCGCGCACGACGGCTTCGCCCGTTCCCTGGACCCGGTGCACACCCGCCACGACGGCGACGTCGCCTTCGCCTTCGCCACCGGCGAGGTCGAGGCCGGCATCGACCACCTGCGGTGGCTGGCCACCGAAGTCACCGCCGCGGCGGTCCGCGACGCGGTCGCGTAGCCTGAAGTCCCCTCCCCGAGGACTGTTGTGTCGCTGCTGGATTCCCCGTCGTTCGCCTCGTTCGCGGAGCTCGAAGCCGAGGCTCTCGCGTGCACGAAGTGCCAGCTCGCGTCCACGCGCACGCAGGTGGTGTTCGGTGTGGGTGACCCGCAGGCCGACCTCATGTTCGTGGGTGAGGGACCGGGCGAGCAGGAGGATCTCACCGGCGAGCCGTTCGTCGGCCGGGCGGGGAAGCTGCTCACCAGCCTCATCGAGGAGATCGGCCTCACCCGGGCCGACGTCTACATCGCCAACGTGGTCAAGTGCCGCCCGCCGGGGAATCGCGACCCGCAGCCGGGCGAGATCGAGGCCTGCCGCCCGTACCTCGAGGCGCAGATGGCCTTCATCCAGCCGTTGGTGATCGTCACGCTCGGCAACTTCGCCACCAAGCTGCTGCTCGACACCAAGACCGGTATCACCAAGCTGCGCGGGCAGGAGTACCCGTACCCCGGTGAGGACGACGCCGGGCGCGTGATCATCCCGACGTTGCACCCGTCGGCGGTGTTGCGCAGCGGCGGTGTGTCGATCGCGCAGTCGCGCGCCGACTTCGTGCTGGTGAAGCGCGCGCTGCGACGGGTGCGCGGCGCGTGACCTGCACCCTCGCCACCAGTTCACCCGAGCAGACGCGCGCGTTCGCGCAACAACTCGGTGCGCTGCTGCAGCCCGGTGACGTCATCGTGCTCGCGGGGGAGATGGGCGCGGGCAAGACCGCGTTCACCAAGGGTGTCGCGCTCGCGCTCGGCATCGACGAGCCGGTGGCGTCGCCCACGTTCACGATCGTGCGCGAGTACCAGGCGCGCATCCCACTCGTGCACGTCGACGTGTACCGCCTCGACCACGTGCAGGAGCTGCACGACCTCGGTCTCGACGACTTGCTCGGCGAGGAAGCGGTCACCGTGGTCGAGTGGGGCGACAAGGTGAGCGCGGCACTGCCGGGTGACCGCCTCGACATCCGTATCGAGTTCGGCGACGGCGACGACGACCGCGTGTTCACCATCGACTGCGCGGGAGCGTCGTGGGTGCCGCGTCGGGATGCGATCGTCGCGATCGCGGCGGGCGCGGCAGGAGCGACGTCGGCGGGTGAGGGCTGATGCACCTGCTCGCGCTCGACACCGCAACGGAGCAGGTGAGCGTCGCCATCGGTCGCGACGGCGCGGTGCTCGGTGCCGTGCAGCTCGCCGGTGGCCGCCGTCACGCCGAGCAGCTCGCGCCGGCGATCGAGTACCTCCTGCGCGAGACCGGTGTACATCAGGACCAGCTCGCCGCGATCGCGGTGGGGATCGGGCCAGGGTTGTTCACCGGGTTGCGCGTGGGCGTGACCACCGCGAAGGTGATGGCCCAGGCGCTGCGCATCCCCGTGGTCGCGATCCCCACGCTCGACCTGGTTGCGTACCCGCTGCGCCACACCAGCCGGCTGATCGTCGCGGTGCTCGACGCCCGCCGCAAAGAAGTGTTCCACGCCGGGTACCACGCGGTGCCGGGCGGGGTGCAGCGCGCGTGGGACTACACCGTCGCCACGCCCGCGGAGCTCGTCGCCGAGCTGGAGACGTACACGGGCGGGATCCTGCTCGCCGGTGACGGTCTCGCCCGCTTCCGTGACGAGTTCGCGGCACTGGAGCACGCCGAACGGGCCGGAGCGGAACACTCGACGCCGAGCGTCGCCGCGCTGGTGGAACTGGCCAGCGCCCGCATGGAGCGCGAGGAGTTCGAGCAACCGTGGGACGTCCACCCGTTGTACCTCCGCCAGAGCGACGCGGAGATCGAATGGGATCGGCGGGGGCTCTGATGCGAAGCGGCGGAGCGGGAGCGGAGCAGTTCTGATGGTGCGCGAAGCCGAAGCTCCGGCCCTCACGGTGAAGATCGAGCCGATGCGCCGCAAGCACCTCAAGGCGGTGCTGCGCATCGAGCAGCAGGTGTACCCGCGCCCGTGGACGCTGGGGCTGTTCCACTCGGAGCTCGCGCTCGCGTCGACGCGGTCGTACTTCGTCGCCAAGGTCGGCCGCCGCATCGTGGGCTACGCGGGGATCATGATCACGATCGACGAGTCGCACGTCACCACGATCGCGGTCGACCCGTCGCGCCAACGCGAGAAGATCGGGATGCGCCTCATGTTGCAGCTCGCGCGGGAGTCGATCCGTCGCGGTGCCGTCGCGCTCACACTCGAGGTGCGCGTGTCGAACAAGGGCGCGCAGGACCTCTACCGCCGGTTCGGCTTCGCCCCGGTCGGCGTGCGCAAGAACTACTACCAGGAGGTCAACGAGGACGCCCTGGTGATGTGGGTGCACGAGATCGACCAGCCCGAGTACGCCGAGCTGCTCGAGTCGATCGAGCGCATGATCCCCGGCGACACGGTCATCCTGGAAGGGGGTGGGCTCTGATGCGCATCCTCGGGATCGAGACGTCGTGCGACGAGACCGCCGCGGCCGTCGTGGAGGACGGGCGGTACGTGCGCTCGTCGGTGGTGTCGAGCCAGATCGACCTGCACGCGCGCTTCGGTGGCGTCGTGCCCGAGGTCGCGTCGCGTGCGCACGTGGAGCTGATCACGTCGGTGATCGCCGACGCGCTCGTCGAAGCGGGGGTTGAGTTGCGCGAACTCGACGCGGTCGCGGCGTGTCACGGGCCCGGCCTCGCCGGCGCGTTGCTCGTCGGCGTGAGCGCGGCGAAGGCGCTCGCACTCACCGCGAACCTGCCGTACGTCGGGGTGAACCACCTCGAGGCGCACCTCTACGCGGCGTGGCTCGAGGACCCGACACTCGTTCCACCACTCGCCACGCTGATCGTGTCGGGCGGCCACACCATGATCGTGATCATGGAGGGCCACGGCCGCTACCACGTGGTCGGCCAGACCGTCGACGACGCCGCGGGCGAGGCGTTCGACAAGGTCGCCCGCCATCTCGGCCTCGGCTACCCGGGTGGCCCGGTGATCGACCGCCTCGCGCGTGAGGGTGATCCGAAGGCGGTGCGCTTCCCGCGTGCGATGCCCGGCGAGCTCGACTTCTCGTTCGCCGGCCTGAAGACCGCAGTGGTCAACCACGTGCGGCGCAATCCCGAGTACGTGGTGGCCGACATCGCCGCGTCGTTCCAGGAGGCGGTGGTCGACCAGCTCGTCACCAAGCTCGTGGCCGCCGCCGACGAGGCCGGCGCGCCCGTGCTCGCCATCGGCGGCGGCGTGGCCGCCAACTCCCGGCTGCGGGAGCAGGTCGCCGCCGCGGCCGCGGCGAGCGGTCGCCGCTCGTTCCTCCCGCCCATGGCGCTGTGCACCGACAACGGGGCGATGATCGCCGCGACGGCGTGGTGGCGCCTGCAGTCCGACGGCCCGACCCCGTTGAACGCCGGCGCCGACCCCAACCTCCGCCTGGAGTAAGGGTTCCATGGTCTGACCGACGCCCAGGCTTGCTCGGGCGGAATCGCGACTGGTACCTTGGGTTAGCACTCCCTTTCCCCGAGTGCTAACGATCGCCGTACCCACATCTGCTTCCCAGGAGGCACAGCACACATGGCCAGCAGTCTGCAACCGCTCGAGGACCGCATCGTCGTTCGCCCCGGTCAGGCCGAGGAGACCACCGTCAGTGGCCTCGTCATCCCTGACACCGCGAAGGAAAAGCCCCAGCAGGGCGAAGTCCTCGCCGTGGGCCCCGGCCGTCGTTCCGACGCCGGCGAGCTCATCCCCGTCGACCTCGCCGTCGGCGACGTCGTCCTCTACTCGAAGTACGGCGGCACCGAGATCGCCGTCGACGGTGAGGACCTCCTCGTCCTCTCGAGCCGTGACGTCCTCGCCAAGCTCGTGACCGGCGGGAAGAAGAAGTAGCAACACCCTCTCTGCGGAAGGGCCCGGGGCCGGTGCACACGCACCGCCCCGGGCCTTTCTTCGTTGGTGAGCGAGCCGGTGACATGCAACGACGCAGGACGTCATGCAAACTCGCATGTACGATGATCCGGTGCCGAAGACCATCCAGATCCGCGATCTCGACGACGACGTCTACGCCGCACTCGTCCGGCGCGCCGCCGAGGCCGACATCAGCGTTCCCGAGTTGCTCCGCCGCGAAGCCACGCGACTCGCGTCGCGCATTTCGATGTCGGAGTGGCTCGAGCGCACCCGTCGCCACTCCTCGGACATCACCCGTGCCGAGGTCCTCGCTGCGTTCGACGAACACCGGGGGCCGTGGCCGGATGCTGGTGATTGACGCTTCCTGCCTGTTCGAAGTCGTGGCGAGCACCGAACTCGCCGAGGTCGTGCGTGAGCGCTGGTGCGACGAGGACGATCACTGCGCTCCGCATGTGGTCGATGCCGAGGTGCTCGGGGTCATCCGCCGGTACCACCTCATCGGCAGGCTGGATGCGACTGCCGCGTCACTGGCGGTGGACGAGTTGGCCGACTGGCCGGGAGAACGCGTCGGCCATCGCCCACTCCTCGCCCGGGCGTGGGAACTCCGGCACAGCGTCCGCTCGTGGGACGCGCTGTACGTCGCGTTGGCCGAAGCGCTCGACGCGACGCTGCTCACCGTCGACGCCCGCCTGACCCGCGCTCACGGGACCCGCTGCCACATCGAACTGATCGGCGCATGATCGCGGTGCCGCGATGACCGATCCGATGGCGCACAACAATCGGGGCGGGCGCCAGCACATCCCGCGGCCGCCGCGCACCCGGATCGGTGCCGCCCCGCCGTGGGCCGATCTCCCGGCCGAGCGGCGCCGGCTCTCGCTCGCCGACGTGCGCGCCCGCTGCGCCGACCTCCCGCTGCCGCCCCCGCTCCTCCCCGGCGGTGGCCGTCCCAGTGCCGTGCTCGTCCCCCTCTTCGAGCGCGACGGCGAGGCCCGCCTCGTGCTCACGAAGCGCCCGGAGTCCATGCCCAACCACCCCGGGCAGATCGCCTTCCCCGGCGGCAAGTTCGACCCCGCGCTCGACACCACCCCCCTCGACGCCGCGCTCCGCGAAGCGCAGGAGGAGATCGGCCTCGACCCGGCCTCGGTCGAGGTCGTGGGCGCGCTCCATCCGCTCGGCACCGTCCTCGGCCAGTTCTCGATCGAGCCGTTCGTCGGCGTGGTCGACGGCGTGCCCGAACTCACCCCCCACGAGTGGGAGGTGGCGAGCGTCTTCGACGTGGCGATCTCCGAACTCCTCTCCGACGACGTGTTCCGCGAGGAGATGTGGACGTGGGACGAGTCGGGGTACGAGCGATCGATGCAGTTCTTCGAGCTCGTCGGCGAGACGGTCTGGGGCGCGACCGCGCGCATCCTCACGGGCTTCCTCGCCCACCTCACGGGCACCAGTGGCCCCGGTGACTGGCAGGAGCCACCGATCGGCAACGTCTGGCGCGGAGAACCTGCCTCCGAGGGCGCCCTGAGCGAGACGGAGGAAGGCGCCGAGGAGTAACCTGAACTCTTCACTCTCCCCCAGGAGGTCACGGGTGGAAGTCGAGATCGGGATCGGCAAGTCCGGTCGTCGGGCGTATGGGTTCGATGACATCGCGATCGTCCCCAGCAGGAGGACCCGCGACCCCGAGGACATCGACATCTCCTGGGAGCTCGACGCCTACCGCTTCGAGCTGCCCGTCATCGGATCCGCGATGGACGGCGTCGTGTCGCCCGCCTCCGCGATCGCGATGGGTCGCCTCGGTGGCGCCGGTTGCCTCAACCTCGAAGGTCTCTGGACCCGCTACGAGGACCCGGAGTCGGTGCTCGCCGAGATCGCCGAGACGCCGCCCGAGAAGGCCACTCGGCGGATGCAGGAGATCTACCAGGAGCCGATCAAGCCCGAGCTGATCGTGCCCCGTATCCGTGAGATCAACGAGGGCGGCGTCACGTCGGTCGCGTCGCTCACGCCGCAGCGCGTCGAGCAGTACGCCAAGTACGTGCTCGAGGCCGAACTCGACATCCTGGTCATCCAGGGCACGGTCGTGTCGGCCGAGCACGTGTCGAAGACGGTCGAGCCGCTCAACCTCAAGAAGTTCATCCGCGAGATCGACATCCCCGTGATCGTCGGCGGTTGTGCGTCGTACTCCACCGCGCTGCACCTCATGCGCACCGGCGCCGTCGGCGTGCTCGTAGGAGTCGGCCCCGGCCACGCCTGCACCAGCCGCGGCGTGCTCGGCATCGGTGTGCCGCAGGCCACCGCCATCGCCGACGCCGCGGGCGCCCGCATCCGTCACCTCGACGAGACCGGCGTCTACGTGCACGTCATCGCCGACGGCGGCATGCGCACCGGTGGCGACATCGCCAAGGCGATCGCCTGTGGTGCCGACGCGGTGATGATCGGTTCGCCGCTCGCGGCCGCGCACGAGGCGCCCGGTCACGGCTACCACTGGGGCATGGCCACGTTCCACCCCACGCTGCCCCGCGGCGCACGCGTGCACGCAGGTGGCCGCGCCACGCTGACCGAGATCATGACCGGCCCCGCGCACGAGAACGACGGCACGCTCAACCTCTTCGGTGCACTCCGCACGTCGATGGCCACCACCGGCTACCAGACGCTCAAGGAGTTCCAGAAGGCCGAGGTCATGGTTGCTCCGTCGCTGCAGACGGAGGGCAAGGTCCTCCAGCGGTCGCAGCACGTCGGCATGGGGCGGTGACCGGTCCCGGTGAGCGTCCCTGAACTCGACACGCACGACCTCGTCCTCGTCGTCGACTTCGGGGCCCAGTACGCACAGCTGATCGCACGGCGCGTGCGTGAAGCGCGCGTCTTCTCCGAGATCGTCCCGCGGTCGATGCCGATCGCGGAGATGCTGGCGAAGAAGCCGAAGGGCATCATCTTCTCCGGTGGTCCCGCGTCGGTCCACGTCGACAACGCTCCTTCGGTCGACCCGGCGATCTACGACGCTGGTGTCCCGATCCTCGGCATCTGTTACGGCGCCCAGCTCGTCGCCCAGCAACTCGGCGGCGAGGTGCAGCGCACCGGCGGCGGTGAGTACGGCCGCACCCCGATGACGCGCGACGCGTCCTTGTCGAGCGTGTTGCTCACCGACTTCGCGCCCGACGCCAACGTGTGGATGAGCCACGGCGACGCGATCAGTCGCGTGCCCGACGGCTTCGTCGTCACCGCGTCCACGCCCGGCGCACCGATCGCCGCGCTGGAGTGCAAGGAGCGTGCGGTCTATGGAGTGCAGTTCCACCCGGAGGTGGTGCACACCGAGCACGGCCAGGAGGTGCTCGAGCGCTTCCTCTTCGATGTCGCCGACTGCCGCCCCACGTGGACGAACGTGTCGATCATCGAGCACGCGATCGACGAGATCCGCGCGCAGGTCGGCAACGAGCGCGTGATCTGCGGTCTGTCAGGTGGTGTCGATTCCGCGGTCGCCGCGGCGCTCGTGCACAAAGCGGTGGGCGACCAGCTCACGTGTGTGTTCGTCGACCACGGCATGATGCGCAAGGACGAAGCGGAGCAGGTGGAGGAGACCTTCCGCCGCCAGTTCCACGTCGACCTGATCCACGTGAAGGCCTCCGACCGTTTCCTCGGCGCGCTCACCGACGTCACCGACCCGGAGCGCAAGCGCAAGATCATCGGCGAGACCTTCATCCGCGTCTTCGAGGAGACCGCCGCCGAGCTCAGCGACGTGCGCTTCCTGGTGCAGGGCACGCTGTACCCCGACATCGTCGAGTCGGGCGGCGGCGACAACGCGAACATCAAGTCGCACCACAACGTCGGCGGCCTGCCCGAGGACATGAACTTCGAGCTCGTCGAGCCGCTGCGCAACCTGTTCAAGGACGAAGTGCGCGCGGTCGGCGAGGAACTCGGTCTCCCCGAGGAGATCGTGTGGCGCCAGCCGTTCCCCGGTCCGGGGTTGGCCGTGCGCATCATCGGCACCATCACCGAGGAGCGCCTGGCGATCCTCCGTGAAGCCGATCACATCGTGGTGGAGGAGATCCGCCGCGCCGGCCTGTACCGCGAGATCTGGCAGAGCTTCGCGGTGCTCCCCGCGGTGCGCACCGTCGGCGTGATGGGTGACGGCCGCACCTACGAGTACCCCGTCGTGATCCGCGCGGTCACGTCGGACGACGCGATGACCGCCGACTGGGCCCGCATCCCCTACGACGTGCTCGAGCGGATGGCGTCGCGCATCATCAACGAGGTCCCCGGGATCAACCGGGTCGCCTACGACATCACCAGCAAGCCACCTGGCACCATCGAATGGGAGTGAGTGCAATGGACATCGCCCAGCTTTCCGCACACGCGCAGGCGCTCGTCGCGCCGGGCAAGGGCATCCTCGCCGCCGACGAGAGCAGCGGCACGATCAAGAAGCGCTTCGACTCGATCGGCGTCGAGAGCACCGAGGACAACCGTCGCGACTACCGCGAGATGCTCTTCCGCGCGCCCGGCGCCGGCAACTACATCTCCGGCGTGATCCTCTACGACGAGACGCTGCGGCAGAACGCCGCCGACGGCACGCCGCTCGTGAAGGTCCTCCAGGACGACGGCGTCATCCCCGGCATCAAGGTCGACCTCGGCGCCAAGCCGCTGCCGGGCGCCGAGGGCGAGACGATCACCGAGGGCCTCGACGGTCTGCGCGAGCGCCTCGCCGAGTACTACGACCTCGGTGCGCGTTTCGCCAAGTGGCGCGCGACCTACACCATCACTGACTCGCTGCCGTCGCAGTACTGCATCGACGTGAACGCCCACGCACTCGCCCGCTACGCGGCGCTGTGCCAGGAGGCGAACATCGTCCCGATCGTCGAGCCCGAAGTGCTCATGGACGGCACGCACACCATCGAGCGTTCGTTCGAGGTCACCTCGGCGGTGCTCGATGCGCTCTACGAGGAGCTCTACGACCAGCGGGTCGTACTCGAGGGCTCGCTGCTCAAGCCCAACATGGTGCTGTCGGGTTACAGCTGCGCGACGCAGGCGTCGGTGGAGGACGTCGCGGCTGCGACGGTCAAGTGCTTCAAGGAGCAGGTGCCGGCCGCGGTGCCGGGCATCGTGTTCCTCTCGGGCGGTCAGTCCGACGAGCTCGCGACCGCGCACCTCAACGCGATGAACAAGCTCGGCCCGCTGCCGTGGGAGCTGTCGTTCTCCTACGGCCGTGCGCTGCAGGCTCCCGCGCTGAAGGCGTGGAAGGGTGCGACCGCAAACGTCGAGGCCGGTGCGAACGCCTACCTGCACCGCGCGAAGTGCAACAGTGCCGCACGTTCGGGCAGCTACACCGCGGAGATGGAGAAGTCGGCCTAGCCGACTCGCGAACGTTCCCTCGTCAGGTGCGCGCGCTCGTCCAACGGGTGAGCGGCGCACGGGTGCGGATTGCCCGCCACGGTGGAGCGAGAGACGAAGGTGAGGTCGTCGGCGAGGTGGGCCCGGGGCTCTGTGTGCTCCTGGGTGTCACCCACGCCGACGACCTCGTCGCGTGCCGGAAGCTCGCCGAGAAGGTGTGGCACCTGCGCGTGTTCCGCGACGACGACGGCGCGATGAACCACTCCGTCGAGTCGGTCGGCGGCGACGTGCTGGTGGTCAGCCAGTTCACGCTCTATTCCGACACGCGTCGCGGCCGACGGCCGTCGTACGTCGACGCGGCACGGCCGGAGCACGCCGAACCGCTCTATGAGGCGTTCTGCGAAGAGTTGCGCGCGCTGGGCGCGCGGGTGGCAACCGGGCGGTTCGGGGCCGACATGCAGGTCGAGCTCACGAATGATGGTCCTGTGACAATTCTTCTCGAATTCCCAGCAGGTGAGGTCTAAGGTCGCAGCACTTCCTATGCAGCGCCTCGACTCCACTCACAGCACGTGGTGGTTCGATACCGGGCTGATGCGGTTCTGCCGTCTTCCCAGGGGTGTCG
>Ga0209068_10001854_pt1 | contig 10457 bp, 12 predicted proteins | sample ColStrG_CSR_2012_FD_187200 | JGI IMG/M metagenome (GOLD analysis project Ga0209068, IMG submission 187200) | Freshwater sediment microbial communities in response to fracking from Pennsylvania, USA - Cold Stream Run_MetaG_CSR_2012 (SPAdes)... | ecosystem: Environmental > Aquatic > Freshwater >...
GGGCGCCTACGGCCGTTGGCTTTTGGGGCGGCAGAGCTTTGTTCTCTACGGGATCGCGGCGGCCACGGTTGCGCTTGCGCTGGCGGTTCGCGCCCTGCTTGGGCCGATCCTGCAGGATCAGGCCCCCTATCTGTTTTTCGTGCCCGCGATCTTGGTCGCCGCCGGTATTGGCGGCTTCGGACCGGGCGTGTTGGCCACACTCTTGAGCCTGGCCCTTTGTTTTTCTTACATCGCGGATTTTCCGGCGCTGTCTTTGCCCGAATTCATCAATACCGGGATCTTTGTCGCGATCGGATTGGGCGTGTCCTGGGGCGGTGAGCAGCTGCAGCGCAACCGCCTGCGTGCGGTGGCCAGCACGCAGTCCGCGCTGGGGCGCGAGGCCCATCTGCAATCGATCCTCGACACCGTCCCGGACGCCATGATCGTCATCGACGAGCGGGGCATCATGCAATCGTTCAGCGCTGCCGCCGAACGGCTGTTCGGCTACGTCGCTGCCGATATGATCGGAAAAAACGTCAAGCTGCTGATGCCGTCGCCCTATCGCGAGGGCCACGACGGTTACCTGGATCGGTACTTGCGGACCGGCGAAAAACGCATCATCGGCGTCGGTCGGGTGGTGGTCGGCGAACGCAAGGATGGGTCGACCTTTCCGATGGAGCTCTCCGTCGGCGAGATGCGCTCCAGCAATCAACGCTTCTTCACCGGGTTCGTCCGTGACCTGACCGAGGGCCAGGAGACCGAGGCCCGGCTGCAAGAATTGCAATCCGAACTGGTGCATATGTCTCGGCTGACCTCCATGGGCGAGATGGCCTCGACGCTCGCCCACGAGCTCAACCAGCCCTTGTCGGCGATCGCCAACTACTTGAAAGGCTCGCGAAAATTGCTCGAATCGGCCCCCGACGAGCGCTCCACGATGGTTCGCGATGCCATGGACAAGGCCGCCGACCAGGCTCTGCGCGCGGGGGAGATCATCCGCCGCTTGCGCGACTTCGTGGCGCGCGGCGAGAGCGAACGCCGGGTGGAAAGCGTCAGAAGGCTGGTGGAGGAAGCCAGCGCCTTGGCCCTGGTGGGGGCCAAGGATCTCGGCGTCAGGGTTCGATTCGTTTTTGATCCGACGATCGATCTCGTCCTTGCCGATAAGGTGCAGGTTCAGCAGGTGCTGCTGAACCTGATCCGCAATGCCATCGAGGCGATGGAGGCGTCACAAATTCGCGAGCTGGTCATCTCAACACGGCCCGCCGCCGACGATATGCTGGCAATCAGCGTGGCCGATACCGGGCACGGAATTGCGCCGGATATGACCGCCCAACTGTTCCAACCTTTTATCACCACCAAGCGCCACGGCATGGGCGTGGGCCTGTCGATCTCGCGCACCATCGTGGAAGCCCATGGCGGGCAGATCGATGCGGAACCCAATCCCATTGGCGGCACGGTCTTTTGCTTTACGCTTCGTGCCGTGACCAAAGAGGAAGTCGGCAATGCCTCCTGACAGTGCGGTTGTACACGTGATCGACGATGACGAAGCGGCCCGCCAGTCGCTGGCCTTTCTGCTGCGCGCCAATGCCATTGAGGTCCAAACTTATGAATCCGGCACGGTCTTTCTGGAGGCTGCGCCTCATCTCAAGTCCGGCTGCGTCGTCACCGACGTGCGGATGCCGGAGATCAGCGGCATCGAGCTGCTGCGCCGGCTGCGGGAGCTCAAAATCTTTCTGCCGGTGATCGTGATTACCGGGCACGGCGACGTTCCGCTCGCCGTCGAGGCCATGAAGTTCGGCGCCGCAGATTTCCTCGAAAAGCCCTTCGATGACGAAATCCTGCTGGCCGCGGTGCGGTCCGCCCTGAACCGGCAAGACAGCGACGGCAAACGGCAGGCTGAGCGCGCCGCCATCGACGGCCGGCTTGCCGCGCTGTCGAATCGAGAGCGGGAGGTGCTCGAAGGGCTGGTGGCCGGCCGTGCCAATAAGCAGATCGCATTCGACCTCGGCATCAGCCCGCGTACCGTCGAAATCTACCGGGCCAACCTGATGACCAAGATGCAGGCCGCGAGCCTGTCGGAGCTCGTCCGCATGGCCTTGATTGCCGAGATCCTGAACCCCGCCTCGGACACGACCCAAGCCCAATGAGCGGACGCGTCGACATGGGTGGACACTTGGCCGGCCACGACCAAGCGGATTCTATTGAGGCATATCAAAGCGGTTGTGGCCGATTTGATGCCTTATTGCGTTTCGAGGTTCGCGAGGGTCCGGGCCTCCGGGCGCAAGCTTATGAAAAAACAGGGCGAATTGTCGGTTGCCGGCCCGGTGGTCATCATCGTGGACGATGACGTGGCGGTGCGCAATTCGCTCAAGTTCTCGCTGGAGGTGGAAGGGTTCGCGGTGCGCGTCTATTCGGGCGGGATCGAATTGCTGAACGACACCGAGCTTCCCCACGGCGGCTGTCTGGTGGTCGATCAGAACATGCCCGGGATGAATGGGCTCGACCTGGTGGCGCAGCTGCGGGCGCGTGACGTCGCCGTGCCGGCGATCCTGATTACGAGCTATCCGACCGCGGCGTTGCGCGAACGTGCCGTCAAGGCCGGCGTCGCCATCGTCGAAAAGCCATTCTTGGGAACCATCTTGGTGGATCGCATTCGCGACCTGTTTTCCCGTCACAGTGCCGTTCGAACGAATTGATCTCATGAATCTCATGAATTTCTTGGGCCGCAAGATCGACCGATTGCTCGTTTCCGTGGTGCTGGTTTTGATATCCGCCGGCGCTGTGCTGCCGCAGGAAAAGCCGCAGGACAAGCGGGTGCTCGAGAGCCGCGGGGAAGGATTGCTGACCAGCAACTGCTCAAGGTGCCATGCGGTCGGTCGTGCCGGCAACAGCACCCATCCGGAAGCGCCGCTCTTCCGCACGCTCGGGCAGCGCTATCCGATCGAGGTGCTGGCCGAGGCCTTGGCGGAAGGCCTGTCGTCCGGCCACCCCGACATGCCGGAATTCCGCTTCGAGATCGACGACGTCGACGCCATCCTGGCCTATCTGGAATCGATCCAGGAGAAAGGCCAGGGCGCTCCCCCGGCGGCGAAATAAAAATGTCTAGGACGACGAATCCTGCGGCCCCGTGTCCCCGCGCGAGCTGCACCATCGCCCGTTGGTCAGGTGCGTTCCGGACAATCGGCATAGGCGGCAAACATCGCAGACGCCGACCTCGTCCAATCGCTTGATCGACAAAATGCCGCGGCGCTTCAACCTGGTGAGAATCCGCGAAACGGTCTCGATCGTGAGCCCGAGAAAGTCCGCGATCTCCAGGCGCGTCATCGCCAGGGGGACGCACGCACTGTCATCGCCTTTCGGGGGCCCGGGGCACTTGCCGCGTCCGCGGCCCGGGATGCAGCGCATGAGGAAGCTGGCGATCCGCTCGGATGCCGATTTGCGTCCGAGCAGCAAGACATGCTCGTGCAGCCCGCAGAGCTGCGAAAAAACCGAAGCGCTCAGCCTTTGCGCCAGGGCCGGCGAGCGTTCGACCGCCGATCGATCGAAAGTCGTGCAGCAAGTCGCGACCAGGGTCTCGGCCGAGCAATCGCGCACCGGTGCGGCGGAGAATCCGAAGACATCGCCCGTCTGCAGGAATTCAACGATCTGGCGCCGGCCGTCCGGCAACAGCTGGTACAGCATGACGATCCCCTCATCGACCTGAAAGAGGGAGCTCGCCGGATCGCCTTCCCGAAAGATCATTGTGCGCGGGGGGAATTGGACCTCTCGACCCTCGGGCGCGCCGTCCGGAACCGTGGAGGCACAACCCCGAAGGGCGTTGCCCGGAAACAACAGCGTATGGGCCCCAGGGGCAAGCCGCACGGCGACATCCGCGACTGACGCTTTCACGATATCCTCCCCGGTTGGGCCCGCACCGGAGGCCTCATGGGTTGGCCCAAATCGTCGGACCGAGCAATCGCATCCCTCCGGCACCGGGACCGAGCTTCGATAGCACGACGCTCCCATGGAAACGGCGGGTATCGGTGCGGATGCAACTATCGAACGGGTCTGCGGCCGGCGATTTGATCTAGATCAAATTCACCTCGATCGGCTGCGGGGCCCTGGCGCCCGGCGGGCTCCGTCACGCCAAACGCGAGCGCGGGCTCTTTCAAGCCGCGAGGTTGCCGAACTTCTCGAGGTTCCGTCGCTGCTTCTCGGTGCGCGGCGGCAGCTTGAACAGGCGTGCCGCGGTGCCGCCGAGAATATTGTGCTTGGCCTTCTCCGACAGGAACGGGAGATCGTAGATCGTGCTCGGCAAATCGAAATCCCAATGCGGGTAGTCGGACGCGTAGAGAAGCCGGTTTTCCGCGTCCATCATGCGGAACGTGCACTCCAGCGCGTCCCGATCCTGAATCTCGATCGGTTGCGAAGAATAGTACATGTCGCGCATGTATTCGCTCGGCTTCTTCTTCAAGAGCGGCGCCTCGGACGGGCGCATCATGTATTCATTGTCGAGCCGTTGCATCAGGAACGGGATCCAGGCGAGCCCGGCCTCGATCCAGATCACCGGGAGCTTGGGGAAGCGCTCGCCCAGCCCGTTGATGACCCAATTGGTGCAATGAAGAATATTATAGAATGAAAAGCCCAGGGCGTGCACCGAGATGAAGCGGTTGCAGCTGCGGAATACCGGCTCCTGCCAGTTGGGGCCGGAATGGAAGGACAGCGACAGGCCGCGCTCCTCCATGGCGCGATAGACCTTCATGTAGGCATTGTCGTAGACCGGCAGGGTTCGAACCGTGGTGACCATGAAACCGGAGACGCCCTTGCGGTCGCCGAAGGTCTCGACTTGCCGCAGACATTCCGCCGGATCGGAAAATGGCAGGCACAGCGCCGAGTACATGCGGCCGCCGGATTCGGGCAGCACCTTTTCGGTCAACCATCGATTATAGGCCCAGCAGAGGTCGCTCTCCATTTCCTTTTGCGGATGCAGGCCGATGTTGAGCATTCCGGTCGGAAACAAGCAGGAATAGTCGACGCTCATCGCATCCATCCAGCGCTCTCCGAGCACCACGTCGCGAAGCCGGTCCGGGTCGGTCTTTTCGGTCGGCCGTAACGGATAGCGCGTCACCCGGCCGCCCATGTCCTGGCTGAAACCGGCTTGGCTCGGCACGATGCTGCGGCGCCCGGAGCGGCGGCCGGCCATCGTGACTTGTCGCAGCACGTCGTTCTCCATGAACGGCAGAATTTGCTCGAAATTCTCGTTTTCGTAGTGATGCGCGTCGCAATCGACGATGAGGATGTCGTCCAATTTGCGCCTCACCGCCTGCTGGCGCGCGTGCGCGAGCAGCTTGGTCGTGTTGAGCTCATCGACAGAGACGCGCCTGCCGCGTTCAGCGACCAATTCCATGATGTCCTTCCTATTCGGTTGTGCGCACGCGACGTTGCGGCCCACGCGCGCGTAACTTCAGGCTCAAACGACGACGTAGATTTCATCGCCCTTTTGCACGACCTTGTATTTCCTGAGCTTGAGCTTGCGATCCGAGACGCATTCGCCGGTCTTCATGTCGTATTCGTAGCCGTGCCACGGGCACACGAAATGCATTTCGGTTTCCGAGAAGTAGAGACCCCGGGAGGTCTTGTCCGGCATGATCCGCTCTTCGACCTTGGCGATGGTCAAACCTTCGCATGCCGGCCCGCCCTGGTGCAGGCAGTAGTTGCTGTAGGCGTGGAACTCACCGCCGTCGCGGAACACCCCGATTTCGTGATCGCCGGCGAATACGATCCTGCGGTCGCCTTCGCTGAAGTCTGCGGCCTTGCCGACGAACGTCTCTGCCATCGGGTGCTTCCTCACAGGTCCTGTTGTTGCTCTTGGCGAAATTTAATCTGATCACGCGGCGCCATTGCATTGATCCAGATCAAACGGATCGCGCGGCGGGGATCCCCACGCGCCGCGCGGCATTGCCGATCCACGGGCACCTTTTCTTGGCGATCTACACCGCCAGCGAATGGCGAGCCGGCATTTCCTGCAGATATGCGTCGAAGGCCGAGGCCAGGATACGCACGAACGGGCGCCCTTTCTCGGTCACCTTGATGCGGTGGCCTTCGATCGTGACGAGGCCGTCCCGCTCGAACGGGGTCAAGCTCTTCAGCTCGTCGGCGAAATGGTTGCGAGGTCCCGCGCCGGCTTCGCTCGCAACCGCGTCGAGGTCGATCGACATGTCGCACATGAGCCGTTCGATCACGCGGCCGCGCAGCCGGTCGTCGGCCGAAATGGCCATGCCGCGCACGGTCGCGAATCGTCCGGACTCGATCGCGCGCGAATAGCCTGCGATGTCGGGCGCGTTCTGCACGTAGCCCGGGGGGAGGCGGCCGATGGCGGACGCGCCCAAGCCGATCAGCGCATCGGCTTGGTCGGTCGTGTAGCCTTGAAAGTTGCGGCGGATCCGACCGTTGCTTGCCGCCACCGCCAATTCGTCGTCCCGGTGCGCATAGTGATCGAGACCGATCGGCTGATAGCCGAGCTCGACCAAGGCCGCATGGGCGGCTGTCGCCTGTGCCTGACGCTCGCCAAAACCCGGCAGCGCCGCCTCGTCGATCAGCCGCTGGTGCGACTTCATCCACGGCACATGGGCGTAGCCGAACACCGCGAGGCGGTTCGGCGACAGCGTGTGAGCCTGCCGGATGGTCTCGAGTATGTCGTTTACGGATTGTCGGGGCAAACCATACATCAGGTCGAAATTGATCTTGGTGATGCCGGCCTCGGCCAGCATGGCGACCGCATTCTTGACGGTCTCGAAAGGCTGGATCCGGCCGATCGCATTCTGAACCGAGACATTCAAGTCCTGGACTCCGAGGCTCGTGCGATTGACGCCGATCTGGGCGAGGGCGCGGGCGAGCGGCCGGGTCACATGCCGGGGGTCGAGCTCGATGGCGTGCTCGCCGATGTCATCGAGATTGAACGCCGCGGCGAGGGTCGCGTGGATCTTGCTCAAGCCCTCGGGACCGAGGATCGACGGCGTGCCGCCGCCCCAATGCAGATGTGCGATCCGGCGTCGTCCGGCCTCTCCGGCGACAAGGCCGATCTCTCCGATCAGCCGCTCGGCGTAGGCCTCAATCGGCGGACGACGCAGCGTCACCTTGGTGTTGCATCCGCAATAGAGGCAGAGCTGTGCGCAAAATGGGACATGCAGGTAAAGCGAAAGCGACGCGTCTTCGCGAAGCGAATCGAGCCACGACCTGTAGACGTCAGGGCCCACCGACCGACCGAAGTGAGGCGCGGTCGGGTAGGACGTGTAACGAGGAACATTTCGATTCAGCATCGCTTCACCCGGGATACATCGTCCAGCCGATCTGTCTGCCGAAGACGAGAATTCCCAGCCAGCACGCCAGCGAGACCGCTCCGGCCAACTGGCCGGCGAGGGGGACCGGGACGCCACGATCCCACTTGGAAACGCTGCGGAAGGTGATCAGCTCGAAAGCCAGCATGTTGGCGCCGGCGAGCAGCATCAGCAGCATCTTGATCTGAAACGCGCTGTTGTCGATGTATTTTGTCGCCTGGGTGATGAACAGCAGCGCGCCGCAAAGCAATGCAACCGCATAGGCGACCCAGGTCATGGGCAGAACGTCACGCAAGACATCCGTGACCGGCCGGCTCCTCCAGGCCAGGCCGAGCAGACGAAGGTCGGCGACCGCGATCGAGCCCACGACCAGGGTAATGGCGACGACATGAAGCGATTCGATGGTGGGGAACGCCCACCACGATTCGGCGATCCACGTCGCCAATGCGGTGCCTTCCAGCCAGCCACAGAGCTCGGTGAGAAATTGCACGTCGACCTCCTGTTTCATCGCCCGGACTTCACTGCGATTTTCGCCGGTTTTCCGTTCAGGCTCCTTGAAAATACGCGATCCACCGACCCGTAATGACGATCGCGCACCACAGCAGAAAGCTGGAGCCGGCCAAGATCCGCGTCAAAGTCCTTCGACGCGGATCATCCCAAAACGAGGTGTGGCGGCGAAGCGAGGATTGAAAGGAAAGCAATACGACAATTCCGAATGCCAGCATCAGCATCTTGACTTGGAACATCGGATTGCCGTTCAGCGTCCGCATGGGCTCGGCTACGATTTGCAAGGTTCCGGTGAGGGCGAGCAGGATCAAGCTCGTCCAAACCCACGGCACGAACCGATGGAACAATTGCGCCATCGTCTCGGACTTGGCCGCCACCCCCAAAATCCGCAGATCGATGAACAGCATCGATGACAACAGCATCGCGACCGCCAGGATATGAATGGTCTGGGACAGGGGAATCACCCAACCGGCGATTTGGATCTGGTGGCTGAGAGCCGTGCCCGCCAACCATTGGGCAAATTCGTGCATTTCCACCCCCTCCGTCTCGCGCCGCGGGCGCTTCCACAAGCATTTCCCAGAAGCATTTCCCAGCCCGACTGAAAGCATTATGCGTCCTTTCCGGGTTGCGGTTGTTTGATTTGGATCAATGCGGCAACAAGAATTGTGATCTGTCATTCCTCATGAAATCGGCTCGCGGTCGTCCGCAGTCCGGTCCTTGATCGAAAGCCTCGAGAGATTTGAAATGGCCCATCAGATACCCGGAACCCCGATCTTCGACGGCAAGGCGGCGCAAAAGGGCTACGCTCTCAACCGAATGTGCTTTTCGTTCAACAGCGCGGAAAACCGCGCGCAGTTCCTGCGCGATGAGGATGCGTATTGCGGGAAATTCGGTCTCAGCCCCGAGCAGCATAGCGCCGTCAAGCACCGCAACGTGCTCGAGCTGATCGAGGCCGGCGGCAACGTCTACTACCTGGCGAAGCTCGCCGGGATTTTCGGGCTCAACGTCCAGGACATCGGGGCTCAGCAGACCGGGATGACGGTCGAGGCTTTCAAGGCCAAGCTGAAGACGGCGGGGAGGTGAGCATGGCCAGGATCGTCGGCGGCATAGCGACTACCCACGTCCCTTCGATCGGCAATGCGATCGCCAAGGGGTTGCAGCGCGACCCGTATTGGAGGCCGTTTTTCGACGGGTTCGATGCCGCCCACGAATGGCTGGCGCAGGCGCGGCCCGACGTGGCGGTCGTCTTCTACAATGACCACGGGTTGAACTTCTTCCTCGACAAGATGCCGACCTTCGCGGTCGGCGCCGCGAGCGAATACAAGCACGCGGACGAAGGGTGGGGGCTGCCGGTCGCGCGGCCTTATCCGGGCGATCCTGCTTTCTCCTGGCACCTGATCGAATCCCTGGTGGCCGACGAGTTCGACGTGACGACCTGCCAGGACATGCTGGTCGATCACGCCTTCACGGTGCCTCTGGCACTGTTGTGGCCGGGGGCCGATGCGCGGCCGGTCCGCACAATTCCGATCGAGATCAATACCGTCCAGCATCCGCTGCCGTCGATAGCGCGCTGCTTCAAGTTCGGTCAGGCGGTCGGTCGCGCCATCGAGTCCTATGGGCAAGACTGCAAGGTTCTGGTCGTCGGCACCGGAGGATTGTCGCATCAGCTCGACGGAACGCGGGCGGGATTCATTAACCGGGAATTCGATCAATTGTGCCTGCAAAAAATGGTCGACGAGCCGGAAGCTCTGACGCGCTATTCGATCCTGCAACTGGTCGAGCAAGCCGGGACCCAGGGCGTCGAGCTATTGAACTGGGTTGCCATGCGCGGTGCGCTCACCGGACGGGTGTCCAAGGTTCACAGCAACTATCACGTTCCGATCTCCAATACTGCATCCGCCCTGCTGGTGCTCGACAACCAAGGCGGCGAAGTCGGTTATGAGTACCGCAAAGCAGGATGACGCGCGCAAGCCCGGATCCTGCCCCGGATCAAGTCCGGGGCAGGATCTTTCTGAAAGACGCTCTGAGCGGCAAACCGCTTTACGGTGCGCCTATTTCACCCACTTCCATGCGACCTCGCCGTGCGTGACGGGATTGGACCACGTCAGCTCATCGCCCGCAGTCAGCGAGGTGAGCGTCCGCTTCTGCGTCGTTCCTTCCAAATTCGGGAATGTGCTGCCCTCAACGCGAAGTGTGAGAGTCTTGTCGGCCTCGTTGAGCGCGTAGGTTCCGAAAAACGCGTTCGAGCCCGTCACCACCGCCTTGTTCTCGTCCGCCGTCCCGGTGGTCCTGCTGTTGGACGCGAATTTGGGACGCCCGGCGCGCGCGATCGTTACGGAGAAGTGACCATCGGCTGCGAACATCGCGATGCCCATCGGATTGGGGCCGAAGTTGGGCGTGTGAGTGCCATCGGGCTTGACCGCGTCGTCCATGAGAAGCGACCAGGTGCCGACAATCGCCTCCTTCATCGACTTCGGCTGCGCCGCAGGAGCCGGCGCCTTCTGCTCGGCATTGCCGGCGGCCGGTGGCCGCTGCGGGGCATTTTGAGCGTGGCCGGAGACCGGCAGCATCAGTGCCAATGCCGCCAACGCTGAGATACTGAACATGCTTACTCGATTCATTGTTTTCCTCCCACTGCACCGCCGGGCGCGAATTCTT
>Ga0209068_10001855_pt1 | contig 10452 bp, 11 predicted proteins | sample ColStrG_CSR_2012_FD_187200 | JGI IMG/M metagenome (GOLD analysis project Ga0209068, IMG submission 187200) | Freshwater sediment microbial communities in response to fracking from Pennsylvania, USA - Cold Stream Run_MetaG_CSR_2012 (SPAdes)... | ecosystem: Environmental > Aquatic > Freshwater >...
GGCCGCTGTGGGTCAGGCGGACCACACCAAGGGCTGGGACCACTACCTCGAACGCCTCGCGGTGGCGACCACCGGGGGCGACCCCGGGCAGGACCGATCACCGGGAAGCTGACCACCGACCTGACCCGTTGTGGATCTCCGATCCGCACGATCCGCCGCCGCCGAGGAGATCCGCACCGATGACCAACGCGAACACGTGGGCCCTCATCCATGCCGAACGGGCGGCCATGGCCGACACCTGGGAGGAGCTGACCGCCGAACAGTGGGCGACCACGTCCTGGTGCACCGGGTGGTCGGTGCACGTCGCCGCCGGCCATATCCTGGCCGGCGCCGAACAGACGATCCCCAACTTCTACAAACAGTTCGTCCAGGCGGGTTTCCGATTCAACGTGTTCGCCGAACGGGCCGCCCACCGTCTGGCCGACCTCTCCCCTGCCGACATGGTCCGGCGGCTCCGCGCCCGCACGGCCACGACCAACCACCCCCCCGCCCCGGTCGTCGTCATGCTGGGCGAGATCGTGGTGCACGGCGCGGACATCCGGCGACCGCTCGGACTGGACCACACCGTCGACGAGGCGGCGCTCGTGGCTGTGGCGGACAACTACGTGAAGACCAACGTGCTGATCGGTTCCAAGCGTCGGATCGCCGGCCTCCGGTTGGTGGCGACGGATGCCGGGTGGTCCCACGGTGACGGCCCCGAAGTCCTCGGTCCCCTGTCGTCCCTCGTGCTGGCCATGTCGGGCCGAACCGGAGCGGTCGACGACCTCAGCGGGGACGGTGTGACGATACTCGTCTCCCGAAGCTGACGGACCCGTCGAGCAGGTGGTCGGCCCGGGCTTCCGGCCGGATCAGCCGGGGTTCGTTCCGTCGGGACCGTCAGTGTCTGCAGCCAGTCGCCGCAGCCCGAGCACGTCGAGCACCAGTACCGGAATTACGGTCATCGTGGCGATCGCCGTACCGCGTCGCCCGACCAGGTTCGAGCTGGCGAGACCGGTCACGAAGTCGAGCGAATCGCTGATGAGGCCGGCCTGCACCCAACGCTCCAACTCGACCGTGGTACCCGAGCGGTCGGCAGCCAGGGTTCCGATCCCGAGGGCGAGATCGCGGACTCCCACGGTCCGAGTGAACAGGATCAGCGATCCGGACGCCTCATCGTCGACGAATCGGCGCACAAAGGCACCGGGAGCGACGGCCAGGGCGAGTCCCACCGCTACCCTCACCCAGCCGACGGTCGTGGCTGCCGTCGATCGCACTCCACGAGCCTACTTCGGGGTCGGCGGGCACTACGGCGACACGAGTGACGACCCGGGCTATGCCTCTACGAGCGCGTCGACCCGTGGCTCGACCTGCTCCACAGGTGCCGGGGGTGGAGCCAGATGCGTCCCTTCCAGATCGAGCGTGGGAAGTAGCCGTCCCAGCCACGATGGCAGCCACCAGGCCGCACGCCCCAACAGTGCCATTACCGCAGGGACGAGCGTCATCCGCACGACGAACGCATCGATGGCCACGCCGACGGCCAATGCCAGTCCGATCGACTTGGTCACCAGGTCATCGGTCAGGACGAAGCTCCCGAACACCGAGATCATGATCAGGGCGGCAGCCACGACCACCCGGCCGCTCTCGTCGAAGCCCTGGCGGACCGCGTCCCGGGCCTCCGCCCCGTTGACGAAATTCTCCCGCATACGGATCACCAAGAAGACCTCGTAGTCCATGGCCAACCCGAAGAGGACCCCGACGAGCAGCAGGGGAAGGAAGCTCACAATGGGTCCGGGATCGGTCACGCCGAAGGGTCCGCTGAGGTGTCCCTGCTGGAAGATGAAGACGACCACGCCGAAGGACGCGGCGATGCTGAGGAGGAATCCGATCACCGCCTTCACCGGTACGAGCAGCGAACGGAACACCATCATCAACAAGAGGAGGGCCAGGCCCACTACGACCATCAGATAGATGGGCAGCGCCGCCGACAGTTTGGCGGAAACGTCGAGATTCACCGCGGTCTGCCCGGTGACGAGCACCCGGATGCCGGTCGTACTCTGAATCCGGGCCGCCGCACTCCTGATGGTGCCGACGAGCTGGCTCGTACCCGAAGCGTTCGGTCCCGACTTGGGCGTGACGCTGACGATGGTCACGTCCTTGGCCGGATTCTGGGCCGGGTACGAGACCGCCTGGACATCGGGCAGGCTCTTCAGCCCGGCCACAGTTGCTTCGGCCACATTCGTCGGGTTGGCGGAGTTGGGGGCGTCGACGACGACCAGGAGGGGGCCGTTGAATCCAGGACCGAAGCCCCGGTTGAGTAGGTCGTAGGCGGTCCGGGCCGTGGTTCCCGCCGGTTGCGAACCGGCATCAGGCAGGCCCAGGTGCATCTCGAGCACCGGAGACGCGATGACCAGCACGGCGATGAGTCCGGTGGCGATGACCGCCACCGGACGACCGGTCACGAACCGGGCCCAGCGCAGGCTGGCCGATGGCTTCGGTGGGGATCCGACGGCCGACGCGCGTCCGAACCTCTTGGGAGGTGTGATCTTGCTTCCGGCGAAACCCATCATGGCCGGCAGCAAGGTGATGGCGATGAGCACGGCGATCACGACCGTTCCGGCTGCGGCCAGACCCATGACGGTCAGGAACGGGATGTTGACGACGGCCAGCCCGGACAGGGCGATGACGACGGTGAGCCCGGCGAAGATCACCGCTGACCCCGCAGTGGCGGTGGCCCGGGCGGCGGCCTCTGCGTGCTCGAGCCCGTTGGCCAGGTTTTCGCGATAGCGGTGCAGGATGAACAGGGCGTAGTCGATTCCCACGGCCAGGCCGATCATGGTGGCCAGGATGGGCGCAGTGGCCGAAAGGTCGACTACCGACCCCAACGCGTTCACACCGAGGATGCCGATCATCACGCCGATGATGGCGGTAACGAGGGGTAGTCCGGCGGCCAAGAGGGCGCCGAAGGTGATGGCCAGCACCAGGTAGGCGACGAGGATGCCGAGTCCTTCCGAGCTTTTGGATCCGGGCGGAGCGACGACCCCTCCCCCGAAGGCCACGGTCATTCCGGCAGCCTGCCCGGGTCGGGCGCTCAGCTGGAGCGCCGTCTTCGAACGGTCGGAAATGGCTGCCACCGGAACGGAGTAGATGGCGTCGGCGTAGGCGATGGTTCCGTCCTTGGAGACGGTGCCCGTGGCGAAGGGATTCGTCACGGCCTCGACCTGACCCGCCGCCTTGATCTGCGCCAGCGTGGCGGCGATGGCTGTCTGGAGCGATGGCTCGGTGAGTTTGTGACCGGAAGGAGCGGCAAATACCACCCGGGCCGAAGCGCCCGATGCTGCCGGGAACTTCTGGTTGAGCAGGTCGATCGCTTGTTGGGACTGTGTTCCCGGGATCGTGAACTGCGTGCTCGGCGGTCGGGCGAACGCAACGGAAAGGACACCGACCACGAGCAGGAACGTGACCCATGCGGCCAGCACCAGTCGACGGCGGCGGAAAGCGAGCGCGCCCAGGGCGTAGAGGCGGGTGGCCACTACCGGTCCTCGAGGTCGACCGTCGCAGCCTCCTCGGCTACACGATCAGGTCGATCCGAATGGGAAGGAACCATGGTTGTTCGTCCAAGTCCGGCGGTAGGCACGGTTGCAGTGTCGTCAGATCCGCGAGGGATCTTGAGAGTGCCGGCAAGGATCCGGCGTCAACGGGCGGACCACCTTCTCCATCCGGCGCCGGTCCCTTTCGGTGAGAACGGGTTACGTTCCCCGTGACGGCGTGCCACGGGGCTCCGGCCACCGCCGTATTCGACGTCAGGCAACGATCATCAGAATCCATGGGGCTCGTCCATGACGGGCCACCGGGGAAAATCGGTGGCAAGAGGACGTAGCCGGGCCTTTTTCCAAGTCGGAGCCGAGTTGGGTAGTGATCCGAGCACGGAATGACGAGCTTTGGTCAAGACCTCCGATGAGGCACCTCGGAAGTGGGCGAGAATCCGGGTCAGACCAAGGTGATGCTGGGACCAAGGGAAGCAATCCGATCGGTAAGCACATCCGCGGAGTCGTCGAACGCGGTGGAGGTGTTCATGACAGCTGGATCGGGCACGGACCAGTGCAACTCGTTGATTTCTGGTCGTCCGGCCAAGACATCGTGGGCTCGATCGCAGACGCTGATGACGAGATCATCGTGAGCGAGCTCAGGAACGGGCTTCGGGTAGGCGCTGGACAGATCGATTCCTCGCCGAGCGGCAGCCTCGAGCACACCCGGTTGAAGCTCGGAAGCCGGAGCGATTCCGGCGCTGGTAGCCGGCACCGTGTTCCGCTGATTCCAGATCGCCTCGGCCAGCTGAGATCTCGCTGAGTTCTCCGTACACACGAAGACAATCCTCTGCGCCGGGACGGCCCTATCGAGCTGCAACCCGGACAGTGCGGACGGCACGAGTTGGACGTAGCGCTTCCTGCGGTCACTTTCCGAAACAACTCGAACGATGACGCCGAGATCCTCCAGCACTCCCAGGTGGTGAGCCATGAGGTTGCTTCTCATTTCCAGCATCTCGGCCAGCTCCGAGGGTGATCGGTCCGACAGTTGGAGGGCATCGACGACGACGAGTCGGTGAGGATCACCCAGGGCAGCGTGGATGCGCGCCCGAGCAACTAGGTCAACTGCCATTGACTCAATAATAGCTGAGTCATAAGGTAGAAGCAATCCAGGGGGAGGTTGAGGCATGCGAGATCCAACAGTGGTGACGGAATCGGAACGAGGGGCACTTCACCGGGCTGCGGTTCAGATGCGCGACGACTATGCGGGGATCTTCGGCGTCGAGACGATCGAACAACTTCTGTTGTCGACCGCTGAGGACATAGCGACTCGATCGACCGTCTACAACCAGTTCCGACTCGTGCTCTTCGAGCGGTTGGCGGGAGAGCGGCTTCAGGCGCTGGCGAAGTCACAGGGAGCGATCGGCCGAGGACTTCCCGGCGTGCTGTTCCTCTGCGTCCACAACGCAGGGCGCTCCCAGATGGCTCTGGGCTGGTTTGCCAAGCTCGCCGGATCACGTGCGTTCGCCTGGTCGGGTGGCTCTGAGCCAACCGACTCCCTCAATCAGGTGGCGGTGGCCTCCATGGCGGAGATTGGCATCGACATCTCTTCGGGGTACTCCAAGCCTTGGACTGAAGAGGTGCTGGACGCGGCCGACGTGGTGGTCACCATGGGGTGCGGCGATGCATGCCCGCTGCACCCCGGGAAGAAGTACGAGGACTGGGACGTGGACGACCCAGCCGGTCGATCTCTCGACGAGGTGCGGGGCATCCGTGACCAGATCGGGCTCCGGGTCCTCGATCTGTTGGCCGAACTCGAAGTCACCCCCGACCTCGCCGGGCTCACCGGCTGGACACCCCGGCGAGCGACAGCGCCCTGAACGGCCGGACTGCCTCCAAGGACGCGACTCCGGTTGATCGGGTCAGCAGCGATCAAGAATCGATGGCAGCCCGAAGTTCAGACAATCTCTCCCGATTGAGCGAGTACCAGACCCACTTGCCTCGGCGGTCGCCTCGTACGAGTCCGGCTTCGCTCAAGATCTTCAGGTGGTGGGAGACGGTGGGCTGGCTCTTGCCGACGGGTGCTACGAAATCGCAGACACACACCTCGCCTTCGGGCGAGGACGCCAGGATGCTCAGGATCCGGAGGCGCACAGGATCGGCCAGCGCGTGAAAACCGCCGGCTAGTTCCCCCGCATCCTCGACGTCGAGCGGGGCGGCAAGCACCGAGGCACAGCAGTGGTCGGCCGTCACGGGATCGATCGTCGAGGTCTGCTTCGCCATGTTCCGATTCTCCTATTGACGGGGGTGAATGTATCAATCATAATCGATCAATCGACATTCGTAAATGACTACGGAGGCTGCTTATGTCCCGCGTGCAACTCGCTCTCAATGTGTCCGACCTCGATGAGGCCATCGCCTTCTACTCCAAGCTCTTCGGGGCCGAGCCGGCCAAGCTCCGTCCCGGCTACGCCAACTTCGCCATCGCCAACCCGCCGCTCAAGCTGGTCCTGATGGAAGATGCAGGCGCCCGTGGCCAAGGTGTGGTCGGCGCCCTCAATCACCTGGGTGTCGAGGTCGAGTCGACCGATGAAGTTGCCGCGGCCACCGGGCGACTGTCCGACGAGGGTCTGACCACCGAAGTCGAGGAACAGACGAACTGCTGCTTCGCCATTCAGGACAAGGTGTGGGTGAACGATCCTGACGGTGCGCCGTGGGAGGTCTACACAGTGCTGGCCGATGCTCCCACCGAGAGCGGGATCGCCGGTGATGGCCAATGCTGCATCCCCGAGTCGATCCAGTCCGCCCCGGTGTCCGTGGGTGGTGGACAGTCCCAGTCCTCGTCCTGCTGCTGAGCGGCAGAGCAGGTCAGGGAGATCGTCTTGCGGGATACCGTGCTGTGGAGACGCCTGCTTGCCGAGTTCCTCGGCAGCGGGCTGCTTGCCGCCATCGTGATCGGGTCGGGGATCGCCGCCCAGACTCTTTCGCCGGGCAATGTGGGACTCCAACTGTTCGAGAATGCGGCGGCCACGGCCACCGGGCTGTTTGCCATCATCTTGATGTTCGGGTCGATCTCAGGTGCCCACTTCAACCCTGTGGTGTCCTTCGTGGATGCTGCCTTCGGCGGCCTGAGGTGGCGTGACGCGGCGGCCTACCTGCCGTTCCAAACGGTGGGATGCGTCGGAGGGGCCATCCTGGCCAACGTGATGTTCTCCCAGGCGGCGATCTCGATCTCCACCAAGCACAGGGCCTCGGGACCCCACTGGGTGTCCGAAGTCGTCGCCACCATCGGCCTGATCCTGCTCATTTTCGCACTGGCCCGATCCGGGCGTTCTCATCTGACCCCCGCCGCTGTCGGCGCCTACATCGGGGCCGCCTACTTCTTCACCAGCTCTACCAGTTTCGCCAACCCGGCCATTACCGTCGGCCGCATGTTCTCCAACACGTTCGCCGGCATCGCCCCCTCGTCGGTTCCCAGCTTCATCTCCGCTCAGGTCATCGGCGGCGTCCTGGCCTTCGGACTGGTGCGGGGCCTCTATCCGGGCATCACCAAGGCCGAAGCGGCTGACATCATCGAACCGCATCTGCGTGCGGAGAGCGACCTCGAAACCCGCTGAATTGGCACATCGAAGTCCGGGCTCACCCCCACACCATTCGAAAGGAAACCTTCGTGCACCTAGTCGCCATTGGAGGCAGTGACGCCGGCGTTAGTGCAGCATTGCGAGCCCGCGAGCTCGACCCTACCGTCGAGGTCACCGTGGTCGTCGCCGACGCCTACCCGAACTTCTCCATCTGCGGGATCCCCTACTACGTATCCGGCGAGGTCAGCCACTGGCACAACCTGGCCCATCGCACCTACGCCGACCTCGAGGCCACGGGTATGCAGCTCATGGTCGACACGCTGGCCAAGCAGATCAACGTAGAGGACCGGACCCTGCTGGTCACCGACGCCTCAGGCGCCGACGAGCTTCTTCACTTCGACGAACTGGTGGTCGGAACTGGAGCCGTGTCCCAGGTGCCGCCGATCGAAGGGGTATCCGGCGAAGGGACACTGGGGTGGGATGACGGCGTGCACCTACTCCACTCGATGGGTGACACCTTTGCCATCATGCGCACGCTGGAGGAGGCGAACCCGTCAAGTGCGGTGATCGTGGGGGCGGGCTACATCGGCCTGGAGATGGCCGAGGGACTGACCGCCCGCGGCCTCAAGGTCACCCAGATGGAGCGCCTCGACGAAGTCCTCCCGACGGTGGATCCCGAGCTCGGTGCCCTCGTCCACCGGCAGCTGTCCGACCATGGCGTGGAGGTACTCACTGGCACGACAGTGCACAAGATCAGCCGCAATTCACGAGGGGTGAGCCGACTGGTCGTCGATGGATCGGATGCCGAAGGGCCTGTGCGCCGGGAAGTGGATATGGTCCTGGTCGTCGTCGGGGTCCGACCAGACACCGAATTGGCGGCGTCAGCCGGCGCCAAGTTGGGCGTTGCCGGTGCCATCGAGGTCGACCGGCACATGCGCACCAACCTGCCACACGTATTCGCCGCTGGTGACTGCGTGGTCACCCATCACCGGCTCCTCGGGACCACTTACCTCCCGCTCGGCACCACGGCCCACAAACAGGGACGCGTGGCAGGCGAGAATGCCATCGGCGGCGACCGTGAGTTCGCGGGCAGCCTCGGGACGCAGGTGGTCAAGATCTTCGAGCACGCCATCTCCCGCACTGGACTGCGGGACCATGAGGCAGTTGCGGCCGGATTCGACCCGGTGACGATCGGATTCGAGGCGGACGACCACAAGGCGTACTACCCAGGCAGCCACAAGATCTCGATGCGCTACACCGGCGACCGCGCCACCGGACGCCTCCTCGGCGTCCAACTCTTCGGGCACAAGCGTGCGGAGATCGCCAAGCGGGTGGACATCGCCGCCACCGCCATCTTCAATGGCTCAACTGTCGATGACATGAGCGAGCTCGACCTTTCCTACACACCTCCGCTCGGCAGCCCCTGGGACGCGGTGCAGATGGGTGCCCAGGCCTGGATCAAGGCGGCGAAGTAGGTGGACGGCACGACAAAGCCGAGCCTGCTCTTCATCTGCAACAAGAATGGCGGCCGCTCACAGATGGCAGCCGCCTGGGCCCGTTCTCTTGGCGGAGAAGGTGTCGTCGTCACCTCGGCGGGGATTGCTCCGGGCACGTCGCTCAACGCCAACGTGGTCACGGTGCTAGACGAACTCGGATTGGACACGTCAGACGAGTTCCCTAAGGCCGTGACCGAAGAGATGATCCGAAATGCGACGGTCGTCGTCTCCCTCAAGAGGAACCTCGAGTTGCCTCCCCGGATCGTGGGCCCTCGCTATGACGTGTGGGACCTCACTGACCCAGACGCCGTGGGACTCGCTGGGGTGCGCCAGACGTGCGAGCAGATCGGGATTCGCGTCACCGGACTTCTCGTGAGCCTGGGCGTGACACCGGGCTGACTAGCTCATCTGGCGGTGGAGAGCGTGGTGGCGAAAGTGACCTCCATTCGATTTTGCATCTCACCAGGCGTCTTAACCCGCTCTCGCAATTACAATTGGACTCTCACTAGACAGAATCTCTCTGGAGACCGTTGTAATTCCTACAACCTCGGTGGAGGTGATGGGAGTCGAACCCACTGCCTCTACATTGCGAACGTAGCGCTCTACCAGCTGAGCTACACCCCCGGGTGCGTTGGACAGACTAGCCGCCACGACAACGCCTCCGATGAAGGCATCGGGCCGCATCCGCACTCATGGCGTCGCTCAGGGTGGCGAGGTCGTAGTCGTGGAAGTGGAGGTGGTCGTCGAGGTGGGAGCGGGGGAAGTCGACGTGGTGGTCGTCGGAGGCGGCGGGCGCGACGTGGTGGTGGTCGGAGGAAGGGCCACAGGCGGTGTGGCCGGCGGAACCGGGGTCGGGACAGCGAAGCTCCACATTGCCGCTGCACAGTCGGTCGGGGTCGTGGCGATCACCACGTAGACGCCTGGCAGAGTCGTGAACGACCAGACGGGAAGGGCCGGTCCCGACGACAGGCAGGCGAGCGTCGGATCCGAGGTCCCGATCCCCCCGGTAAAACCGATCAGCTGCGATGTTCCGCCGGGCGGGGGCGGGGCGATCGGGCTGAGCGGCACGTTGGGGACTCCGGCGAAGGTGGCGAAGTTCAGAAATCCGGTACCCGGCGGCGGGCCGGTGAGTGTGTCCTTGACGACTGGGGCGTTCCCGAGCAGAGCAGCCAACATGGCCGGGTTGTTGTCGTCCATGCCGAGTGCCCAGATGCCGACGCCGGCGAGGTGGAAGAAATTGGCCAATTGCGACTTGAGGGCAAGGGACGTCGGATCGTCGAAGTACGTTTTGTGCCACTGGGTTCCAACTTGGTAGGCCGTCCACGGCGTATTCGTCACCGGATCCCAGTACGTCGGGTGATTTCCGGCGGCAATCGACGCGTAGCTCAACGGCGACTCGCCCCCGGTGGCGGCGGCGGTCGGTGATCCGTCACTGGTCGGCCAGTCATAGCCGTAGTAAGGCAACCCGAGCAGTATCTTCGAAGGCGGCATCAACTTGAGGAAGTCCTCGATCACCCGCATATCGCTGTAACCCGGCCCGAACAGGGGCGAAGTGGCACTCGGCGTGGATCGGGAGTTCATGTCATAGGCCATCACGAAGAAGGCATTTACCCACTGGGCCAGGCCGGTGATGTCATAGAAGCCGTTGGAATCACCAGCCGACGACGCGTAGGTGGCCATGGTGAGCTGATAGTGGGGATTGGCACTGTGCAACATGAAGTCGACCTGGCTGACTATTTTCCGAGTTCCGAACGCGATCCGGAAGAAATGTTCGCCGAATTGCGTGGGATCATAAATGGTCTTACCAACCCGCACCTGAAAGCGCTCTTGAGCTCGATCTTCGATGACGCTCCGCTGGCAAACCTATTCAAG
>Ga0209068_10001858_pt1 | contig 10443 bp, 11 predicted proteins | sample ColStrG_CSR_2012_FD_187200 | JGI IMG/M metagenome (GOLD analysis project Ga0209068, IMG submission 187200) | Freshwater sediment microbial communities in response to fracking from Pennsylvania, USA - Cold Stream Run_MetaG_CSR_2012 (SPAdes)... | ecosystem: Environmental > Aquatic > Freshwater >...
TGCTCGCCGGCGGAGGGACTGCGCTCGCCCTTCGGAGCTCAGGCCATCCTCCACCCCGCGCCGCCGCCGATCTGCCCTTCACGGGGGACACGGCCGGGGGCCCGGTGGACACGAAGCCCGCTCCCCCCTCGAATGTCACCGTTCGCCCGTCCCACCTCACGACCGCCTCCCACCCGTCGGCAGCCACCGCCTCCCATCCGTCGACAGCCACCGCTTCCCACCCGTCGGCAGCCACCGCCTCCCACATCTGCTGCAGGGTTCCGGACGTGGTGGGCGAACAGTTCCTCAATGGCGAATCGGATGTCTACTCGGCCGACCTGACTCCTGTGGACCTCTACGGGACCGCAGCCGAGTGCGCGGGGGTCACGGTTCCCAACCGGTCCTTCGTCATCGGACAGCAAGGCCCGGTCCAAGGGTCGGTCCTGCCCGCAGGGGGGCCGGTGGTCCTGTTCTTCTGCGACGGCGCCAACCGGGGCTGAGAGGCTACCTGTCCCCTGGGGCGGACCTCGAGACGGGGTCCACCGCACCCTCGGGACCGGCCGAGGGATCGGTCGGGGGGCCCGACTCGACCAGCAGCTTCGGCCCGACCTCACTGAGCACCTCGGTCGCCTCGGCGATCCACTGGCCCACGGACGCGATTGTTCTCGACACCATCGGGTGACCTCCTCATCGATCCCGGCATTGCCACCGTGCCCACAGGGCGGTTGGCGGATCGGTCAAGCGGGCCAGGTCCCTAACGATCCTCTGGATGGATACGGGTCCAGTGTAGGGGTCTGGAGCCGAACCCCGGTCCCGGCACCGCACGCCGATGTCGGCGTGCGGCCGGGAGGTCATCGGAAGTCGAAGGCGACCTTGATGGCGTCGGACTCGGTCTGGGTGGCCAGGGCGGTGAAGGCCTCGCGCCACTCCGACAGGCGGTAGGTGTGGGTCAGCATGCCGGACAGGTCGACGCGGCCGTCGGACACCAACTGGAGGAAGTGGGCCATGGCGTGCCGGCGGACGCCCTCGACCTCCTCGATGCCGAAGGCGTTCGACCCGACCCAGGAGATCTCCTTGAAGTAGAGCGGCGACCACTCCCAGCGGGCCGGCGGGTTCACGCCGCTCTTGACCAGGGTGCCCCGGGCCCGCAGCAGGCGCACCGCCACCTCCGAGCTCTCGGTCGTCCCGACCGTGTCGTAGACCACGTCGATGCCGCCGGGGTGGGCCATCGGCAGCCCGTAGGGCGTCGGCTGCAGCACGCCACCCGACCAGGCTGCCGCCTCCTCGATGACCGACAGGGCCGGCTCCCAGTCCACCACCTCGGCCCCCAGCCCCCGGGCCAGCGCCGCCTGGGAGGGATGGCGGGCCACCACCAGCACGGCCACGTCGGGGTGGAGGGCCCGGAGGATGGCGGTGGCCGTCGTGCCCAGGGCGCCGGCTCCGTAGACCAGGGCGCGACCGCCCGGCGGCGGTGGATGGCGGGTCACCGAGTGGAGCGAGACCGAGAAGGGATCGGCCAGGACGGCGATCTCGTCGGGGATCCCGTCCGGCACGGGGATCAACATCGAGTCGTGGGCCGGCAGGTACTCGGCGAAGCCGCCCGGAGCGTCCTTGCACGTTCCGATGTGGATGCCCGCCGCCAGCGGTCCCTCGGTGAAGTGCCAACAGGTGCTCAGATCGCCGGCCCGACATGCCGCACAGGCGGGGTCGACCCCCCTCGGGGCGCACGACAGCCACGGGTTGAGGACGACCCGCTGGCCGATCTCCAACCCCCTCGCCGCCGGCCCCAGCTCGCTGACCTCGGCCACGACTTCGTGGCCCATCACCATCGGGAACGAGAACAGTGTGGCCAGGGCGCTGTCGTTGTAGGCGTCGGTGAAGTCCCCGAAGACCTGCTTGGACTCGGAACCGCAGATGCCCGTGAGCCGGGTCCTCGCCACCACCCAGTCGTTGCGCACCGGCCTCGGCACGTCGGTCTCGACCAGGCGCATAGGCACGGCGGCCAGACCTTCGAGCAGCGGGTTCGAAGGGTCCGGCGACTCCCACCGGTCGGGCCTCACCCCCCAGAGCAGTGCCTGCATGCCGATCTCCCTCCACGGAGTTCCCGGGCCACGGTAGTGCTTCGTCCGCCGGCCCTTCGGACGGCGGTCTTGCGTCTCAGAAGGCGGTGCTGCAATACGGGGCCTCGTCGGTCCCGAGGAAGACGTCGGCGCTCGCCGCCGCTCCCGGCACGAGCTCCTCCATCAGACCGGCGCGGGCCAGCGCCGAGCAGGTGACCCCGCCCAGGAGGACGCTGCCCAGTTCCGCCGGCCCCATCGAGAGGCCGATCCTCTGCCCGGGCCTGGCCGCAGCGCAGGATGCGCCGTCCGGTCCGCCCTCGACCACCCACCGACCGCTGTTCCACGGGCACTGGGGGTCGTCGACGGCGATGCCCAGGCGGTCACCGATCCGGTAGCGCCGGGCGCTCAGTGCCGTCGCCACGTCGATCGGCCGCACCCACAGCCAGTCCCTGGTGTAGCTCGTCTGCAGCCGGCGGACATCGGCCAGCAGCCAGCGGAGGTCGTCTTCGACCGGACGGTTCTCGAAGGTGACCGTCTCCACCAGGTCGATACCGAACAGGTAGTCGATCATTCCCGCCCGGGCGGCCGGAGTGAGGGCGACCAGGCTCTCGACGACCAGGTGACTGCGGGCGAGGCCCCGGTCCCAGTCCGTCTTCACCCGGTAGAGGCTGTAGGCGTCGTCCCCGCCGGGACCGGTGCGCACGGCCGCGAACCGCCCCTTGTTGTCGGCCGCCTCGGCCGGCCGCAGGTGGAGGTCCCACCACTCGGCGGGGCGGCGGAGGTCCCCGGGTTGGGCGAGCCGGGCCCGATCGTAGAGAGGGCCGAGCGCATCGGCGGCATCGGCCGGCGGGATCATCCGGAACCCGCCGGGCTCGGGGACGTGCCGGAGCCGGCTGTCGCGGCGACGGATCGTGTGCCAGGCGCTGGTGGTGGCCGGGCCGTATCCGAACCGCTGGTAGATCCCGCCCTCACTGGCGGTCAGCACCGCCAGGGACTCACCACGGTCACGGAGGTCCGACAATTGGTGGTCCATCATCCGGCGGAGGAGGCCCCTCCTCCGGTGGGTCGGCAGCACCCCGACGAGGGTCACGGCCCCCACCTGCGCCGTTGTCGACCCCGGCATCGTCAGGTCGGATGCGAACGAAGCTGCTGTCCCCACCAGGCGGCCTCCATCGAAGGCGGCCAACCCCCGGTCCAAGGTGAAGCCCCGGCGCAGGGCCTCGACGGCGTCATCGCCCACCGTCTCGCCGAAGCAGGTGAGGAAGGCCCGGGCGAACGCCGGGAACTCCTGTTCGGATAGGGTCCGAACCTCGAAGGTCATGGCTCCTGTCTAGCCCCCGCCGCGCTCCTTGTCCCTCGCAGCCGGCGGCAGCCCCATCACTGGCGGCCGGAGGCGCCACACCGGTCACCACCGGGCGGCCGTACACTGGCGGCATGATGTACTACGGCCACGCCTCGTGGATCGCCCTGGTCATCTTCGGGGGCATGTTCGCCATCCGTTACCTCTCCTCGCAGCGCCGCCGGGACCGGGGCCGGGGAGACCCGCACCGCCCTCCGGGGACCAGCAGTTCGTTCACCGGGCCCGGCCCCCGGGGCCCCGGTCCGGGGCCGGAAGTCGACCCCCGGAGTGCGGCGTCCACCGGAACGTCGGGTACGGCCCCCGGCTGGTTCGCCGACCCCTTCGTCAAGCACGAGCAGCGGTACTGGTCGGGAACGGAATGGACCGAGCACGTGACCGACGGTGGCGTGCCGGGGACGGACCCCTTGGCGCCGCCCCCCGGCGGGCACGACACCGCGTAGCGCGGCCTGATCCGCCCGGGCCGTCACCGCCAGAGGGGGAGCCATGAGCCACGTCCAGATCCAGTTCGCCCTCGACGATGCCGACAGGGCCGACGCCATCGTCGGTTCGCTCCTGGACCGCCACCTGGTGGCCTGTGGCCAGCGGTTGGGTCCGGCGGTGAGCCGATACCGGTGGAAGGGCTCTGTCGAGCAGGCGGAGGAGTGGCTCGTCGTACTGAAGACCCGTTCGGCGCTCGCCTCCCGGGTGACCGACGCCGTCCTCGCCGATCATCCCTACGACACGCCGGAGGTCATCGTCCTGCCCATCTTGATGGGCGCCCCCGCCTACCTGGACTGGATCGACGAGGTGACGGCCGACTCCCTCCGGTAGCGGCCGGCCCACGGGTCCCTGCCCCTTGAACCGCTGCCACCCGCGGTCCACTATGGCAGTAGGCAGAGCGGCAGACGAAGGGAGCCACCATGCATGCGAAAATCGGGGACCGGATCTCGATCGGGGGGCGCCGGGTCGGCCAGCCCGATCGCCACTGCGAGGTGCTGGAGGTCCGCCACCCGAACGGCGAGCCGCCCTACGTCGTGCGATGGGGGGACACCGGTCACGAGGACCTCTTCTTCCCGGGACCGGACGCGGCCGTGTCGAGCGACCGGCCCGAAACGAGCTGAGGGTCCCGCCCCTCCGTGGCGGACCGGGGCGCCGGCGGGCGGTGCCGCCGCCTAGGCGCCGAGCAGATGGGCCACGTTGTCGTGGAAGAGACCGGGCGCGTCCCCGGGTCCGCCGGCTCCCCGGGCGTAGTCCTCGATCGGGGTGGCCGTCCCCTCGGAGTGGGGATAGTCGCTGCAGCACATGAACAGGTCGCCGGACTTGGCTGTGAGGCGGTCCGGCTGCTCGTAGGAGAAGGACGAGACCCGCACCTGCCGTCGGAAGTACTCGCTCGGGCGCAGTTCGAGTTCGGTGGGGACCCGGCCGTTGAGGACCGAGGTGAAGTCCCAGCCCCCGTCCAGCATCAGGAGGTACTGGGGGACCCAGATCGAGGAGAGCTCCACGATCCCGATCCGCAGCTGCGGATGGCGGTCGAGCACGCCGTTCACGATGAGATCGGTCACGGCGACCGCCGCCGGCACCCACAAGAAGACCGACTCCAGGACGGGGACGAACGCGTCGGCGTCGTCGGCGTAGAAGGCGTCGTCGAGGACTCGGGGCTGGTCGGCCACGTGGAACACCGGCGTCACCCCGTAGTGGACGAATGCGGCCCACAGCCGGTCATGGTCCGGATGGGACAGCGGGCGCCCGTCCACCGCCGAAGGCGCGATCATGCCGAGCCGGACTCCGGAGGACGACAGCGTCCACAGCTGGGCCTCCAGCCAATCCGGGTCCCGGAGGGTCAGGTGGGCCACGGGATGGAGGCGCCCGCCTCCTTCGTCCACCACCGTGGCGCACCAGCGGTTCCAGGCGGCCATGTTGGCGGTGAGGGCGGTCAGGGACGCAGAGAGGCGGCGCTCCCACAACAGGCCGTAGTTGGGGAACACCACCGCCTGGTCGAGACCCATCGACGCCAACCGCCCCACCCGGGCCGACGGTTCCCAGTAGTCCGGTGGCAGGGCCTCGTCGTAGCGGTACTCGGGGGCCAGGCGCTCTCGGCACCGCTGCCGGTTCCGCCCCAGTGCCGCCGTTCTCCCCGGCAGCTGCACGTCGGCCAGGTCCAACCGGCCACTCCGCCAGGTCAGCCACGGGTAGCCGAGCTCGTCGTCGACAATGGCGAGGGCGTCGTCCTTCATGGTCGGGTCGATGTACTCGGCCCACAGCGTGCGCGACTCGAAGAGATGCTGATCCGAATCGATGACGCCCGGCATCAGGTCCCTGGTGGCCGATAGGTCGTCTGCATGGCCGCGGCCGCGTCGACCTCGGAGGCCGTGAGGAGGACGACGGTCCGCGCCGTGGCGCCACCCCCGGCGGACACGGTCAAAGCCGCGGCGGCCGCGGTCACGTTGTCGGGGAAGTCGGCGATGGCATAGACGTCGGTGCCGCCGAGGGCGAAATGGAAGGACTCCATCTTCCCGCCCAGGCCTTCGATGAGCTCCTTGGCCGCGGCGACCCGGGCCGACCCGCCCTTGGACCGGAGGCCCTTGATCCCCTCGAGGGTGTAGTTCACTTCGAGCAGGTACTTCGACACGGTTCCTCCGCTTCCGCTCCCCGCGCTCCGATGATAGGTCCCGCCGGCCCGGGCCGCTCGGCCGGATCCGGGCCGCCGGGTGTCGACGGGCGTCGACGGGCGGAGCGGTCGATGGCGCGGCGCTACAGGAAGGACGTCGCCTCGTCGAGGCCGAGTTCCGGCCAGGGCCCGACCACCGTCGTCTGCAGGTTGGCCCAGCCGCGGCCACCGCCCACCGGATCCTCGACCTCGACGACGGCGTCCCGGATCTGATGGATGCGCCTGGCCACCTCCGGGTCGGTGCAGTCCGGGACGTGCTCACCCTCGACGAGGAGGGGAGCGCGCCATTCGCCGTGATGGTGCCCGTCGAGGCCCATGTAGAGGCCGAGGCCGAGATGCACCCCGGTGTCGCCCAGGGAGCGAACGGAGACGGGACGCTCGGATCCGTCCTCCATGGTGCAGTCGATCACCCCACCGAGGACCCGGCGGTTCAGCGGGTCGAAAGCGAGCCGGCTCTGGATGGCGGCGACCCGTTCGACAGTGCCGTCGGCCAGTTCGACCGACCCCTCCATCCGCCGTTCCTCGAAGCCGAACGCCTTCAGCTCGCGGTGCTGGTGGTGGATGGCATAGTGGGACCCGTCGGCGCGCTGCAGCAGCATCGGGCTCCACGAGAAGCGGAAGGAGACCCCCGGGATCAGGCCTCCCGACGGCTCGATGTCGGAGGGTGTCAGGCCGACGTCATAGCGGATGCCCCACGAATGGTCCCGGGTACTGAACCAGTCCTGTCGGTCGAGCTCGGTCCGGTCCCCGTCGATGTCCACCCAGCCGGTGGCCAACCCGACCTGATGGTACCGAAGCAGGTCCGACTCGAGGCGGAACCCGCTCCGGCCCCGACTGCGATCGCGGTTCTCGAGATGGGCGGGGACGACGGACTCGAACTCCCAGTCGAAGGCGATCGGCATCTCGTCGTTGGGGGCGCAGGCAAAGCGGATGCGCCGGAAGGGCTCGAGCACCGTATAGGAGATCGGACCGACCGAAAGGGTGTCGGCGTCGTCGGACAGCCGTCGGCTGGCGCGCACGGTCCACTGCTCCAGGCCCCGCGACACGCTGGCGTAGCCGTCGAAGACGTTCCGGTTGGCGTACTTGCCCACTCCGAGGCCGACCTGGAGGGTCCCGTCGCGAGCCGCGGCCATGGCGCACACCTTCTCGGTCCACGACCGATCGGCGTCGGCCACGTGCGCATGGGTCTCGGCGATCTGATGGGCGAAGCCCTCGTCGGCGTCGACCAGGGGGCCGTCGGCCGCCGTCACTTCCCCGCCCCGGGCGGCGATGACCGGTTCATGCGATGCGGCTCTTGACCAGGTCGAGGATGGGATTGTCGTCGATGGGCAGGATGGGCGGCTCCCCGGCCCGGCGGCGGAGGTAGCCAATCCTGGTCATCACCGCTGCGCTCCGGACCATGGCCAGCGTCTCGTACCAGTCGAGGTCCCGGACCGGACGCCCCTCGCCCTGTTCGAAGAGCATCACCGTGGCGCCCCGGGTGGGGGCGCCACCGGCGGTCCCGCCGAAGAGGTGGTCCATGGTCATCTCGTGGGCGGTGAACCAAGCCAGATCGTGCTCGGGAGGGCCGATCGAGGTCATGTCCCAATCCAACACGGCCAGGGGGGCCAGGTCGTCCCCGAACATCACGTTCTCCAGTCGCGGGTCGCCCCAGAGCAGCGTCGGCTCCGGCTCGGTGGCCGGTCGGTTCCGCCGGCACCACTCCAGCGCCTCCGCCAGGACGGTCACGGGAGAGCCGTCGCTCGACCACCTCAGATACCCGTCCCAGTAGTCCAGCTCCGAGGCGTTGTCCCGGCGGGGGACCTCGGGGGCGGCGTCGGCGTCGGCCCGATGGATGTCGGACAGGGTGGCGATGAAGTTGCGGTACACCAGCTCCCGGTCCGGCCCGGTCTGACGGCCCAGCCACCGGTCGTGACGGGCCACCGCACCGATGATGTGGCCGTCCACCCGGGGCATGACGAGGAAGGGAGCACCGAGCCAGCCGGGGTCGGACTCCACCGCCGGGTCGGCGACCGGTACGCCGGCGCCGGCCGCGGCCATCTGGGCCTGCCACTGGGCCAGGAGGTCGTAGTGGGGGAACGTGCCCTCCCCGCACGGCGCCATCCTGATGACAAAGGAGCCGGCGTGCCGTCTCCCCTCCCCGGACCACGCCATCTGGACGATGACGGTCTCACTGGAGTAGCCCGCCGGGGGCCGGTCGAGGCCGACCACGCCGACGTCGCTCAGATCCCGGTGGCGGGTGAGCCATCGGGTGAACCCCGCGGCCAGCACCGAGTCGTCCCGTTGGATGGTGAGTGCCATGTGACCTCGCAGCCCCTCCCCCCGCTCAGCGGGTCGGCGGTGGGATGAAGCCCGGACCGCCCACCGGGTCGAGGAGAGCGGCGATGTGCAGCAGTCGCAGGTCGGAGAGGAAGGGGCCGATCACCTGGACCCCGACGGGCAGGCCCGCCGGCGTCGGCCCGGTGGGCAGGGTCACCACGGGCAACAGCACGGAGCCGATGGCACCGCACCACGCCATGGCCAGGAGGTGGGGGACCTCGGTGCCGTCGATGTCCAGGGTGCGCTCGGTGATCGGCCGCTCGGTGTCGTGGGTGAAGGCGGCCGTGGGCATGACCGGCGCGAGCACCACGTCGTAGTCCTCGAAGAGCCCGGCCCAGGCAGCCCGCTGGTGCTGGCGGAGCCCGTTGGCCCGCGCCCAGGTCCGGTAGCGGCCGGCAAGGGCGCGCCCGGCGGCCAGCGCGGGGTCGTCGCCGGGGATGGCTTCGAGCCCGGTGAAGGCCTCGAATTCGTCGTCGGCCAGCCCGGTGCCGATGATGGGGAGGACCAGCTCCTGCCACGAACGGAGCCCGTCGGCCAGCGGTACCGGAAGGGCGACCGGCGCTACCTCGGCACCGGCGTTCGCGATCCGGTCCGCGAAGGCGTCGAGGTTGGCACGGACCTCGCCGGCCACCGGCAGCAGGTCGCTGCCCTCACCGAACACGGTCGCCACCCGCACCGCACTCAGATCGCCGATCGGAGGTCCGGCATCGAGGTCCAGGTGCCAGGCGGCGGCGTCCTCGGGCAGGGGGCCGGCTACGACGCCGAGGGCCAGGCGGAGGTCCTCGAGGCAGCGGGCCAGCGGGCCGCCGCAGTTGACGTCGGCTTCGACCAGAGTGCCGGGAGGGCCCGGTATGTGGCCCCTCCCGGGGACGATGCCCCAGGACGGCTTCAACCCGTAGACGCCGTTGAAGTGCGCGGGGTTGCGGATCGAGCCGCCGATGTCGCTGCCCAGCTCGAGCGGTGTTAGCCCGGCGGCGAGTGCGGCGGCGGAGCCGCCCGACGACCCGCCCGCCGTGCGCGAGGTGTCCCACGGGTTGTTGGTCCGTCCGTAGACGTCGTTGAACGTCTGGAAGTCGCCGGCATACAGGGGGGTGTTCGTCTTACCGAAGATGACGGCGCCCGCGGCCTTGAGCCGGCCGACGCTCAGTGCGTCGGTCCGGGGAACATGGTCCTTCAGTTCGGGTGCGCCCGCCGTGGTGACCAGGCCCTCGGTCTCCCACACGTCCTTTACCGTCATCGGCAGGCCGTGGAGGGGTCCGGTCGTCTCACCCCGGGCCGTGGCTGCGTCGGCTGCTCCGGCCCAGGCCTGCGCCCGGTCGAGGTCCAGGGCCACGACGGCGTTGAGCTGGGGGTTGACCTTTTCGATGCGGGCGGCGGCGTGGTCGAGGAGCTCCCGACTGGATACGGTCCGCCCGCGCACTGCCCGGGTGAGCTCGCCGGCGGTGGCGAAGTCGAGGTCCACGCCCGAGAATCTACTCTGTGACCGTGTCCGGTGACCGGGGCGGTCCAACGGGTTCCGGCCGTCGGGCCGACCCGATCGAGGAGGCGTGGGCGGCGGTGTCACTCGATGATCCGGGGTCGCCTGGCGCACCGGCTCCGGTGCGAGTCACCGGACCACGTGGATGCCTCCCCTCCTGGTGGGCGGTGGAGGAGATCGCGGTGGCGAGCGTCGGCGTCGCCCTTCTCGCCGCCGCCGCCCTGTCGGAGCAGCGGGGAGGCCCAGCGGGCCCGGTGGGCCTGGACCGTGGCCACGTCGGTGATGCGCTTCGGAGCGAGCGCTTCTTCCGGATCGGCGGGCAGGCGTCCGGAGCGGGCTTCGCCCCGCTGTCGAGGTTCTGGGCGGCGGCGGACGGGTGGGTGCGCACCCACGCCAACTACCCGTGGCACCGGCAGGCCCTGGTGAGCGCATTGGGGACCACGGAGGAGATCGGAGCCGTGGCCGCCGCGGTGGCCGACCTCCCGGCCCAGGAGGTCGAGCGCCGGGTGTTCGCCGCCGGTGGGATCGCCGGCGCGGTCCGGACCGCCGCAGAGTGGGGTGCTCATCCCCAGGGCCGGGCGGTGGCGGCCGAGCCGCTCAT
>Ga0209068_10001859_pt1 | contig 10442 bp, 8 predicted proteins | sample ColStrG_CSR_2012_FD_187200 | JGI IMG/M metagenome (GOLD analysis project Ga0209068, IMG submission 187200) | Freshwater sediment microbial communities in response to fracking from Pennsylvania, USA - Cold Stream Run_MetaG_CSR_2012 (SPAdes)... | ecosystem: Environmental > Aquatic > Freshwater >...
CCCGATGTGGCCCGCGCCCACCTCGCCCCAGGTGAAACATGGTGGGGCTAGTGTGGTTTGTTCCTCACGACGAGCGCAAATTCTCGGGAGGAATGCGCCTGATCAGTTCACCGATGGACTCGACGAGCTTGTCAATTCGCGCATCAATCCGATTCTCGCGTTCCCTGGATTCCACAATCGCGTCTTGCACACCCATCGCATCGCCTAAGTCCCTGACCACTGCGCGCAAACCGGCCAAGTCGCCGTCGTGCGCAGCCACTCGCGCCTCGTTGCCGTTGCCTTCAGCCATTGCCTTTTCATTTTAGTCGGAGCCCAGCCGGAAGCAGTCGCACTGTGATATAGTTGCCGCCAGAAAGTCTCAATCAAGGGGTAAAACTCATGCTACGTAACTGTCGCTATGCGGCTGCATGGCTATTCTGTTTGGCGATCGCCGTCGTTTCCGGTTTCGCCCAGTCCGAACGCGGCGCCATCTCGGGAACTGTTAAAGATTCCTCCGGCGCAGTCATCGTCGGGGCCAAAGTCACCATTACCAATACGCAGACTAACGTGTTTGCCGCCCTGACAACCAATTCCAGCGGCGACTATACCGCGCCTAATCTATCCGCCGGCGTTTACGATGTCCGGGTCGAACATCCCGGCTTCCGCCCCGCCGAAGTGAAGGGTTTAACGGTCAGCGCCGCCAGCACCACGCGCACGGACGCTACGCTCGAAATCGGCACGTCCACCCAGGCCATCGAAGTGCAGGCCACGGCGGTGCAGCTTCATTCCGAAGACGCCAAAACCAGCGTCACGATTGAGAACAAGCTGGTGAACGATCTACCCTTGGTTGTGGGCGGTGCGGTTCGCAGCCCATTTGATTTGGCGAGCCTGACTCCCGAATCTAAGAACCTGGGCGGCGACAACGGCTTCATGCTCGGCGGCGGTCAGGCTGCCAGCTATGGCACCACGCTCGATGGCGTCTCAGCCAATACCACCCGCGCACTCTCCATGAGCTGGGTCTCGTCCAACGCACCCTCCGTCGAAGCGGTTACGGAGTTTACCGTCGATACCAACGGCTACAAAGCCGAGTATGGCCATGCGGGGGGCGGCGTCATGACGTTCGTCTCCAAATCGGGCACCAACTCCTTTCATGGGTCGGCCTATGAGTTCCTCCGCAACAACGATTTCGATTCCAACAATTTCTTCAATAACTCCGCTGGCCGGAACACCGATGGCTCGTTGAAGAAACCGATACCTATTTACAAGCAGAACGATTTCGGATTCACCGCCGGCGGACCGGTCTGGATTCCCAAGCTTTATCACGGCAAGAACAAGACGTTCTTCTTCTTCTCCTATGAAGGCTTCCGCAACCGCAACGGCGCCACCAGCGTAAATACCACCATTCCGACGCCGGAAATGTACACCGGCGATTTCAGCAACTGGGTTACGTCGACAGGAGCCTTGATTCCCATTTACGACCCCACCACCCAAGTCACCAACCCGGATGGCACCGTCACCAGAGCTAAGTTCTCCGGCAATCAAATCCCCAGCAGTAAATTCAGCGCCGCCTCCACAAAGGCTCTGAGTGTTTTTCAGAATGGCGGCGGCGTGCTGAAGCCCAACAACGGAGCGGCTCCAGGAACGTTCGCTTACATCACCAATAACTACGCCATCACCCAGGGTTCGCAGGTTCAGCCGGTGAATAAGTGGAGCGTCAAAGGCGATCACGTTTTCAACGAACACCACCGTATTTCCGGCTATTACGGCAACGATCGCGAGAAACAAACGCCCGGCGCCGAGGGTCCGGCGACTCTCCCCGCTTTCTACACCACCTATAACGACCTGACTCAATACAGCGACGTCGTGCGCTTCAGTTGGGATTGGACCTTTGGCGCAACCAAATTCAATCACTTCTACGCGGGTGGCAACAACTGGCGGCAAAACCACAATCCGCCGCAGGAATACCTAGGCGGCTGGAAGAGCAAGTTCTGCCTGGCCAACGTGCCCGATTGCGACCAGAACCTCGTGAATTTCGATTTCAGCAACGGTTACGGTTCGTGGGGTGGACGCGCCAACAACGGATCGGAAAACACCATATACGCATACAACGACGATTTCACCTGGATTCGCGGCAATCACGCCTTCAAATTCGGCGGTATGTTTCAACTCAGCCACTACAATGGTTTTGGCAGACAGTGCATCTCCGGTTGCGCCACTTTCAGCTATACCGAAACCGGCGTCCCTGGCGGAAGCAATACCAACGCCGGCGGCAATCCTTTCGCCTCTCTGCTTCTCGGTTACGCGGACACCGGCTCCATTGATACCATCCGTTTCATTGGCCAGCAATGGCCCTATTTCGCAGGCTATTTCCAGGACGATTGGCGCTTCAGTAGCAAACTGGTTCTGAATCTCGGCCTGCGTTGGGAGACCACTTTGCCGCCCACCGGCTTGGACGATAAGTGGAGCGACTTCTCTCCCACGACACCCAACCCGGGCGCAGGCAACACTCTGGGCGCGCTCATCTATGCCGGCAATGGCGATGGGCGGGTCGGTAGCCGAAATCTGGCCGATTCCTATTTCAAGGCATTTGGGCCTCACATCGGCTTCGCTTATTCGCCCAACTCAAAACTTGTTGTCCGCGGATCGTACGCGCTGTCGTATGGCGCTATCAGTACCGTCAGTGGGTCCACTCACCAGCGCGGTTTCACCCAAACCTATTCTGCTCCCCAAACCAGTGGCGGCGTCCTGCCCGCATTTACGCTCGACGGCGGCTTTCCGGCTTATCCTGTGCCGCCGTTCATCAGCCCGTCGTTCGCTAACGGCGACAACATCCCCTGGTTCCAGGGCGCGGAAGCAACACATCCGCCTACCTTCAATAACTTCAATCTCTCGATCCAGCGCCAGCTTGGGAATTCGGCCGTCCTCGAAGCCAGTTACAACGCCGTGCTAGGCACTCATCTGCAATCGCAGCTTCTCCTGTACGATCAACTGAATCCCAAATACCTCACAGCCTTCGGCAGTATTGCCGCTAGCACGGCTGTGCTGAATAGCAAGCTGGGCTCGGCTCTGGCGAATGCCGCCGGTATCACTGAGCCCTATCCTGGCTTCATCGCATATTGGTCTGCTCACGGCGGCGCGACTGTAAAACAGGCTTTGCGTCCCTATCCCCAATACAACGGCATCGACACCTATAGCGGCGGGGGAGACCATAGCGGCCACTCCACTTATCACGCCGCCATCCTGCGCTTTCAAAAGCGCTACTCCACTGGACTCACCTTCCAGACCTCTTATGTTTTCTCCAAGCTCCTTACCGACTCGGATAGCTATTGGGGAAGCGGCGCCGCCGCCGATTTCTTCAATCGTGGGCTCGAGAAATCCATAGGCCAGTTCGATGTCACTCACAACTTCAAGCTTGGCCTGGTGTATGACCTGCCCTTTGGCAAAGGCAAAAAGTATCTCACCTCCGGCGCGGCCTCCTGGGTTCTCGGCAACTGGCGCGTGAGCAGCGTGAATCTCTATTCGAGCGGCCTTCCGGTCGGAATCAGCACCAGCTATTCCCTTCCCCTGGCGAATGGCCGCAGCACTCCCTACGTCACTTCTTACGACGGCTGGCAGCCCGCTTCTTGGAAGAACGGTAGCTTCGATCCGGCAGTGGACAATTTCTTCGTCCCCTACGGAAGCGGGCCTTTCCCGCTTCAGGGCAACGGTACCGCTCTCAACGGGTTCGGCAACGTGACACGCTACAATCCCAGAGTCCGGCAATTCCCGAACCTGAATGAAAACGTTTCCGTAGCCCGCTCGTTTCCGATTCACGAATCCATCCGCATGGAGTTCCGCGCCGAAGCTTTCAACGTCTTCAACCGCGTGCGGTTTGGCATCGGCAACGGCCTTGGCGCCAGCTCTAACAACACCGCGCAATTGCAGGCCCAGAACTTCGGCCATCTCACCAGTTCCGGCGATCTCTTGAACACTCCCCGGCAACTGCAATTAGCGCTCAAACTTTACTTCTGATATTTTCAAGAGTGGAGGTGCCCGTTGAGCGAAAATCGCAGGCGGTTCATTCAGACTTCGTTTTTGGCGGCGGCGGCCACAGCTTCTCAATCGCAGAGCAAAGCGGCCGTCTCCAGGAACCTCGGCATACCAGGGCCTTACCCGGGGCGGGTGGTCGCCATCGAACACCCCGGCTCCATCGTTGCCGATGTCTATCAAAGAGACACGATCCAGCAAATGATGCGGCGCGGCATGACGGAGTTGACCAAAGCTCCCTCGTGGGAAGACGCGTGGCGGACCTTCTTCGAAAAGGGCGACGTTGTCGGCATCAAGGTCAGCCCAGTCGGTGGCCCCAAGCTGTCGTCAGACGCCTCGGTGCTCCGCTCCATCATTGACGGCTTGAACGAAGCGGGCGTGACGAATTCGAACATCATCGTATTCAACCGCTATCGTCAGGAAACCATTGTGGCCGGGATCGACAAGTGGCTACCGGAGGGCGTCCATTTCGAAGCCGCCTCCCAGCGTTACACAGAAACGCAATTGGACATGGAGGGCTATGACGAAAGGCACTTCATGGAGATGGCCTTAATCAAGCCGCAAGACAGCCCCACCGACGCGCACGTTCGCCGTTCCTACGTCGCCAAGGTGGTCACCCAGCATGTCAACAAGATCATCAACCTCCCGGTTCTGAAGCACCACCAATCGGCCGGCGTAACCATCACGCTGAAGAACATGTCGCATGGCTTCGTCAACAACGTCAACCGCAGCCACCTCACCCCCACGCTCAATGCGTGCGGCGTCTTCATCCCGTCGGTCGTGAGCCTTCCGGTCATCCGCGAGAAGGTCGTGCTGCATATTGTCGATGCGGTAAAAGCCTCCTATCACGGTGGGCCTCCCGGCAAGCCGCGCTTCATGTGGGAACCCAAGACGCTCTTCTTCGGCACCGACCCCGTGGCGCTGGATAAAACCGGCCTGAAGGTGATCGACGCCAAGCGCGCCCAGGTGGGCATGGCCACCATCGCTCTTTCGAAGCCGGACAGCGAGAGCCACTTCTTGAACGCCCAAGTCGAGCATATTGAGATTGCCGGCATGCTGCAGCTTGGCACGTTTGACGACGCCAAGATCCAAGTGCAGCGCATCAACATGGCATGAAGCTCGCCGCGGTCGCCACGGTTTATCGCAAGCACTCGCACGCCCAGCATATTGTCGACCGCTTCCTGGACGGCTATGGCTGGAACGGCGAATTCCATCGTCCGCCCTTCGAACTGGCCGGACTTTACGTCGATCAAGTCGGGGCAGACGACCTCAGCAAAGAGCGCGCCAGCCGCCACCCATCGCTGAGGATCTACCCAACCGTTCGCGAGGCTTTAACGCTAGGCGGTGACAAGCTGGCGGTGGACGGCGTGATGCTGGTTGGCGAACATGGCGACTATCCAAAAACGGAGAAGGGTCAGGTTCAGTATCCGCGCTACCAGTTTTTCCAGCAGATCGTCGACGTCTATCGCGCCAGCGGCCGCGGCGTGCCGCTTTTCAACGACAAGCATCTATCCTGGAATTGGGCTTGGGCGGAGGAAATGTACCAAACCGCACGCTCGATGAAGTTCGCCTTCATGGCCGGCTCGAGCCTCCCGGTCACTTGGCGCATTCCTTCATTTGAAATGCCCCTGGGCTCACAAGTTCGCGAAGCCGTCTGCGTTTGTTACGGCGGTGTGGATAGCTACGATTTCCACGGGCTCGAAAGCATTCAATGCCTGGTAGAGCGGCGCAAGGGCGGCGAATCTGGAGTGAAGTGGCTGCAGGCCTATCGAGGCGAGCGCTTCTGGCAAGCCATGACCGATGGAGTTTGGTCTCGCGAACTGGTGCAAGCCGCCCTTTGCCGCAGCCACACTCTCACATCTCCGCGCGAAGGCTTCAACGACCTGATGCCCACCCTCGACCAGATGAAACAGATCGTCAAAGACGCTGTGGCTTATAACTATGAACACAATGACGGCTTGCGCTGCACGATGCTGCTCATGAATGGGCTGGTTCGCGACTTCAACTTTGCCGCCCGGCTCGACAACCCGTCGCGTATTGTTTCGACGCAACTCTACTTGCCCATGCCCGACGGCCGCACCACGTTGGCCAATTTCTTCAGCCCTCTAGCCTTCAACATGGAGCAGCTTTACGCGAATGGCCGGTCGCCATATCCGCTAGAACGAACTCTACTAACCACCGGCCTTACCGCGAGCGGCGTGGATAGCCTGCACGCCGCTGGCGCGCGCCAAGAGACGCCGCACCTGGCCATCCGCTATCAACCCTCCAGCGAATCGACATTTGAGAGAACATGATGTTGACTCGACGCGAATTTCTCGGTACCGCCGCCGCGCTTCCATTGGCCGCCGCCGCACAGCGCCCGCCCGTGCGCATAGCGGTGATCACGACCATCTACAAGTACCTCTCGCACGGTCAGCACATGGGAGACCGCTTCCTGGTAGGTTATCCCTATGCCGGCCAGTGGCGTCAACCGAACGTGAAGGTGGTTTCGCTGTATGTCGATCAAAAGCCGGAGGGCGATTTGAGTGCTGCACGCGCCAACGAATTCGGCTTTCGCGTCTACCCCACCATCGCTGAAGCGCTCTGCCGCGGCGGAAGCAAATTGGCCTGCGACGCGGTTCTGATCGTCGGCGAGCACGGCGAATACCCCAACAACGACAAAGGCCAAAAGCTCTATCCGCGCTACGAGTTCTTTCAGCAGTGCGTCGAAGTGTTTAAGGCCAGCCGCCGCGCGGTTCCGGTCTATAACGATAAGCATCTTTCCTACAGCTTCGAGAAGGCGCGCTCAATGGTGCAAGCCTCGAAGAAAATGGGGTTTCCCATGCTGGGCGGGTCGTCGCTGCCGGTAACGTGGCGGCTACCCGATGTGGAAATGCCACTCGAAGCGCACATAGAGGACGCAGTGATGGTAGGCGTGGGCGGATCGGACGCCATGGATTTCCATGCCCTCGAAGCGCTGCAATGCATGGTGGAAAGACGGCGCGGCGGCGAGACAGGCGTGAAGGCCGTGCAAATGCTGACCGGAGACGAGGTGTGGAAGTCGGCCGCAAAGGATCTGCTCAGTTCGGCGCTGTCGCGCAGTGACACGCCGCTAGGTCTCTCCGAATTGGATGGCCGGGTGCAAGATTTGGTGGGCGACGGCGTGCTGCCTGGTTTAGTCAAGCATCCGGCGGCGTACATCATTGAATACCGCGACGGTCTCCGGGCGACTATGCTCATGCTCGATGGAGCAGTAAAAGACTTCAATTTCGCAGCGCGCGTTCGCGGAACCGGCGTGATCTCCGCCCAATTCTTCCTGACACCCGTACCCAACGTCACATATTCGGCCTGTCTGGTCCACAAGATCGAAGAGATGTTCACCACGGGCCGCGCGCCCTATCCGATTGAACGCACCCTGCTGACCAGCGGTATTTTGGAGAGCTGCCTCGATTCCAAAAAGCAGAATTCCGCCCGCCTCGAGACGCCCGCTTTGTCCGTCTCCTATCAACCGCCCGCTGAATCGCAACGCTGTAGGGTATAAGAAATGCTTTTGCAGAATGCCCGCTGGCCCGATCTGAAAGGTTTGGCAAGCCGGATTTTTGTCTTGCCGCTCGGCTCGCTCGAACAGCACGGCCATCACTTACCGGTATTTACCGATTCGCTCATCATTTCGCATATCGCGGAGCGTGTGGAAAACCTCCGTTCCGAGGCGATCGTTATGCTGCCTGTGCAGTGGCTCGGGCACTCGCCGCACCACAGGCGCTTTGGCTCCGTCAGTCTTGACCTCATGCCTTACGTCGAAATGATTTGCGGTACGTGCCGGTCACTCGTTCACATGGGAGTTCGCAAGATTTTCCTGTTGAACGGCCACGGCGGAAACGATATTCCCTGCAAGGCGGCGCAACGCGAACTCAAGAGCGAGTTCGAACAAATGCGCGATCTATATGTCGTTTACGCGGCATATTGGAATCTGGCCGCGGCGCGTTTTACGGAAATCCGCACCTCGCCCGCCGGCGGCATGGGCCACGCTTGCGAGATGGAGACCTCCGTGCTGCTTGCGCAGAATCCCGATTTGGTGAATATGAATCTGGCGAAGCGCGGCGGACCCGGACCGCATATGGGCTACCGCATAAATGATATGTTGCAGCCATTGCCGTTTCATATGATTAACGAGTTCGACGAGTTGTCCCACAACGGCGTCATCGGCATGCCGGAACATGCGACCGCCGAAAAGGGCACGCAGTTTCTCGAGGCCGCCGCGCTGGCGGCAACGGCTCTCATCGATGAAATGGGCAAATGGAAATTCCAAGAACAGGGTCCAGCCAAACCATGAAAAAGATTCTTGTAGTCGCATTCTTTTCGCTAACGCTGCTCCTGCTGGCGGCGTTCAAACGGCCAGAGCTTTCCGCGGGCGACGACCTTTTGCACGGCTTCCGCATTGTGGAAGTAGCGTCTGTGGCCGACGCCATGGAGCAACTCTATGGCACGAAGGCTTACATGTATCACGACATGCGTCCGCTCGCCGCCGCGAAGTTCGTTGGTCCGGCCGTCACCGTAATGCTCAAAAAGGAAGAGCATCATGAAGGCGCGAAAGTTCAGCAGGGCATGCTCGACTTGATTGACGAAGCGCCGGCCGGTTCGGTGTACGTGATGGTTTTGGAAGATGGGCTCGACTACGCCGGTATCGGCGGCTTGATGAGCACGGCAATGAAAGCCCGCGGACTAGCGGGGGCGGTGATTGACGCGAGCGTGCGCGATACTCCGCAAATCGCAAAAATCCAATTTCCGGTTTTCAGCCGGGGCATTGCGCCGTCGTCAACGGTCAATCACTATCGTTTTGCCGGCAAGAACGTTCCGGTGAAATGCGCAGGCGTAGAGGTGCGCGCGGGCGACATCATTACGGCCGACATGGACGGGGTGGTTGTCGTTCCTAGAGAAAAAGCGCAAGAGGTTTTGGAACGAGCGCAAAAGTTAGATGAAACGGAACACAGCACGCTGCCCTTTATAGAGAAATACCGGTCGATCCGCGAAGCAGTCGCGAAATTTGGACGGATCTGAGGTCCCGCACTAAGCCGGCTTTTTCGGCAGCGCGCGAACGGCGCCGGTGGAAATGCCGCCGTCGACCAACAGCGTTTGCCCGGTGATGTAACGGCTGGATTCCGCCGCCAGAAAAACCACTGCCGAATCGAGATCATCGGGCCGGCCGGGCCGCTTCATCGGAATGCGGTCACTGAGGTAGTCCACCCATTCCTTGTCTTCGTACATCACTTTGTTCTGACTGGTTTTGAACCAGCCGGGCGCGAGGCAATTGACTGTAATGCCGTGCTTGCCCCAATCGTCGGCAAGACTCATGGTGAGTTGCCGAACGCCGCCGCGGCTTGCGCCATAGGGTCCGAGGCCGGCATAACCCGCAACACTTGTGACCGAGCCGATATTAATGATGCGCCCATAGTTGCGCGGCACCATGCGCTTGGCCACCGCCTGCGCAACAAAAAAGCTGCCGCGCAAATTGGTGTCGAGAATTTTGTTCCAATCGTCCCAGGTAACTTCGAGCGCCGGCTTGCGAATGTTCATGCCGGCGTTGTTGACCAAGATATCGATTTTGCCGAAGGCTTGTACGGCGGCAGCGGCCATTTGCTCGATGCTTTGCAAATCGCAGACGTCAAGGGCGAGCGGCAAGGCGCGGCGGCCCAGCGCGGCGATTTCATCCGCAAAGGGCTTTAGTGTGTCGACGCCGCGGCTGGTGACGACTAAATCGGCGCCTGAGCGCGCCAGAGCGCGCGCGAAATACTGGCCAAGCCCGCGGCTGGCGCCGGTAACGATGGCGACGCGGCCGGTGAGGTCAAACAGTTCGTTGCTCATGACATTTTCGGCGTGAGCACGACCTTCATCAAATTCGCTTCGCGGTTGTGCAAGCGCTCAAACCAGTGCGCGCCTTGTTCGAGCGGAGCAACGGCGCTGATGAGCGGCTTAACCGTTACCGCGCCACGCGCGAGCAAGTCGATCGCTTGCGGATATTCGCCGGAAGAGGCCGCGGAACCTTGTAGGCGGATTTGACGGCTGACCACGGCTTGCAGAGGTATCTCGGCAGTGGGAGAAATATTGCCGATCAACGTTACAGTGCCGCCGCGCTTCACGCTCTCGATGGCGGCTTTAATGGTTGGCGTACTGCCGACCGCTTCGAGCGCAACATCGACACCCACGCCGCCCGTGAGTTTCTTGACCTCGGCGACAGCATCGCTGGTTTTGGCGTTGACAGTGGACGTTGCGCCGAGTTCGCGGGCCAGTTTCAAGCGCGTGTCGTCGATATCGGAAACGATGATTTGCGAGCAACCCGCTTCTTTGAGCGATTGAAGAACGAGCAGGCCAATCATGCCCGCGCCCACCACTAATGCCGAACTGCCTTTGGCAATCTGGCTGAGAGCCACGGCGTGGACGGCTACCGCGAGGGGTTCCAC
>Ga0209068_10001860_pt1 | contig 10432 bp, 11 predicted proteins | sample ColStrG_CSR_2012_FD_187200 | JGI IMG/M metagenome (GOLD analysis project Ga0209068, IMG submission 187200) | Freshwater sediment microbial communities in response to fracking from Pennsylvania, USA - Cold Stream Run_MetaG_CSR_2012 (SPAdes)... | ecosystem: Environmental > Aquatic > Freshwater >...
TCTTTGGACCGTGAATGGGGCGGTTGGCGCGCGGTCGTTGGCAGCGCGGCTTTTTTCGCGGTCTATCACCCCGCGCTCTCCTGGCCGCCGGTTGTACTGCTTGGCGTCGCTAACGCGCTGCTGTTCAAGAAGACGGGTCGGCTCGCGCCAGCTGTCGCACTGCACATGGTCTACAACGCTGTTGTCTTGAGCTGAGGTGCGGGGCAGTCGTCCTGCTAGAATCGCAGACACGAATGAGGTCTCGGGACTCCAGGTGTTTCGCTCTACGCACTCCGTTTGCGCTGTTGCTCGTCTCTCTTTTCGTCACTTCCGCCCTCGCCAGCCCCAAGCCACTCCACCTCAAGCTCGAGTCCCAACCCCCGCATCCCGTCAATGGTTCAGCCTGTCTTTTCACAGTCACCGCCACGGGAAAGCTCACCGAGCTGCACGGCAAGTGGATCGACCATGACGTGGAATTCACTTCTCTCGACAAGGGCCGGACTTGGGTCGCAATCGCCGGAACCTCCTTCGCCACAGCCAAAGGGCAATATCCGTTGACGCTGGAGGGCAAATCCTCAGCCGGATCGGCCGTGCAGCTAACGCAGAAGATTCGCGTCGCGATCATTAAGCGCAAAACCATCGCCGCGCCGAAGCCCCTCACCGTCGAAGGCAAGTTCACCAGCCCCGACGCCGATACCCTGAAGCGCATCGACGAAGAAAAGGCTCTCAAGGCGGCGACTTACAAGCTGGCCGAACCACAAGCACTGTGGTCGGGAGACTTTATTCGCCCGCTGGATTCTGTCATCACCGAGGAATTCGGCGTTCGCCGCATGTTCAACGGCCAGCTTCTCAGCGAACACCACGGCGTGGACTTTCGAGCGGCTCCCGGCACACCAGTCCTGGCGGCGAATTCGGGAAAAGTCCTCCTGGCCCGAGACCTCTTCTTCGAGGGCAACTGCGTCATGGTCGACCACGGCCAAGGCCTGATCAGCATCTACATGCACTTCTCAAAGCTCACCGTGAAAGGGGGCGACATCATCGCTCGCGGACAGAAACTAGGCGAATCCGGCGCGACCGGGCGAGTCACTGGTCCTCATCTCCACGTCAGCGTGCAGTGGAGGGGTATCCCGCTGGATTTGCTATCCCTAACTGCCTTGAAGCCGCCCGATCTAACGCCGCGAGGGAACTGATTTCCCGGCTATTCTCGCTCAAAGCCAAAAGTGTGCAAGAAAATGCACATCTGGGGCCTGAGAACTTCGGATGCGACTGATAACAAACAACTTGCATTCTCGGCTTGGTAACGGGCTTGCACTATCCAGTCTAGGTTCCCCCTAAGTCAAGTTCCCTTAAGAACGGAGAGAATCCGAAATGAAGACCGTTTTGTGTACCATGTTGCTGCTGTGTGCTTCCGCCGCGTTTGGGCAGGCTGTAGGCACTTCCTCAGTCAGCGCCCAGCCCCAGGTGTACTCGTTTGAAGGCCATCCCTTACACGCCGAGCGCGTGCCCATGGCGGCGACCCAGGACATCAACGGAGGCATAGTTAACGCCTACGGCCAAGGCGAGCGTCCGCTCTGGGAAGTTGCCCAGCAGAAGCACGAAATGCCCCTCGGCGACCTGGCCCGCACGTTCCGGGCGGAACGCGTTGCCAAGAAAAAAGCCGTAATGAATATGCAGAATTGGTAAAGCTGGGTTAAGCCTAGGTTTATCAATCAGATAGCGTTGAGGCTACCCGTGCCCGACGCGAGCGCCAGCATACTGCAGATTCAGATCGCTCCAAGGGCACGGCTGATTGGCCGAGCGCCTCAGACCGGCCTGCCCGGCTTTTGCGGTTCCCGGAGTACCCGCCCAAATCACGGTGTAGGCCGTGGTTTGGCCTTCGTACTGGAGTTCAACCGCGTCGCCGGGTCGCAGGTGGTTGCGCACGCCATGCAGCAGTGCCCCATGGGTGCTCATATTCAAGGCCGAAACCGTCGCCTGAAACGGCCGATGCTTGGCATCAATGCCCCAAATTCTCACCTGAATGCCTGAACCGATGCGGGATTGCCGACGGCGATCCATAGCGTCGCCCTCCTATCCCGCGATAGTAGGAAGTTATTGAATATTCAACAACTTACGTGCGTTACCGGGAGCCGGTGACCGAGGTGGGGAGTTTGGCGGTATCGGCAGGATGCACAAAGGGATAACGCCGCCGCCGTGTGGAGGGTTTTGAAGCTGTTTTAACGGTTTAGCGGGTAGCCGGAGTCTTCCGGGAGCTTGCCGTCGACTTTCACGACTTTCATGTCGGCCTTGACGTCGGCTGAGTCAAAAAGCGCGATCGCCCCCGGATAGGCCTTCAACGCCTCTTTCTGCACTCCTACAGAAGGCAGGACCATGGGTTCAGATTCGGCTTCTCCCTGATAGACCTTCCCGGCCCAATATTGCTTGTACTCGGTTTCGGATTTTCCCAGCAGCTTCAGCAGGGCGGCGCGTTCGGGTGTGCCCGGCCCGCGCGAGAAGAGTTTGATGCGAGTGCCATCGGGCCAGCTCCGCTTGTCGCCGGAAAAGATTTTGCGGAGTTCTCCGAGGCTAAGGCTGGCCAGTGCATTTTTGGGACTCACTACGACCGCGATGGTGGGACCCTGAGCCAGCGTTCGGTGCGCAAGAGGGATCACAACCACTGCAGCGAGCACGAATCTTGCGGCGAACGATTTCATGGCAGGTATCAAAAGCCAAGTCCTAGAAGGAAAAGGCCAATTGCATTTGGAGGCCGTTCAAATCTGGCTTGCCCCTGCGAACGGTGTGATCGAACTGACTCTTGAACGCTACCCCGTCCGAGAAATCGTAGGAGGCGGTGACGTCTCGCGCTCCCGCCTGCTGTGCCGAAACAAATCCCGTGGCCAGCACAAAGACTGCTCCCGCCGATAGCAGACGTTGCAGGTTCCCGCGCAAACTCGCCTCCGCGACCCTCGATCTACTGCGATGAGAGATGTCTCAAAATTCAGTGTCATGGAGCGCACGGTTGTAGAGAAGCTCACGGAGGTAGCATGGGATGCACGGAGGTACGCAACTGGGAACCGATCCCAAACGAGAGTCAAATTCGGAAAGTGTTTTTGTCAAAGCCGGGCAGGTTGCGGGTGAGGCTTTTGAGGGACGATGAGGCCCTCGACACACCGGTGCTGGTGGTCAGGCTCATCGGTTTATAGAGCCGAAGCCGCCCTGTGGAGGACGGCTTCGCCCTTAATGAACATCCCGATTCGCCCAAAAAGCTTCTCGCGTCGCTCCAGTGCGGTTAGGGTGTGTAAATTTCCACCGTGTTGTATGTCGCAGTGCTGGGAAGAGAATTCGCGCCTCCGAAGCAGTAGACGCGCCCGTTATAGACAGCTCCTGCCGCTTGACCATTCACGGTCGGCATGACTTTTCCAAGCTTCCACGTGTTGGCCGTCGGATCGTAGATGCGCGTTGTGTTGACTCCAGCGCCACCGAGAACACCTCCGCCAAACAAATAGAAGCGTCCCAGCACGACGGCTGAACATGACCCGTCCACTTTCGTCGAACTGGCTCCCGCCTTCCAAACATTGGTCGTGGTGTCATAGATCGCGGTGCTGCCGTCCATGCCGCCTGTCGCTGAATACCCGGCACTGACTACCAAGGAGTGACCAAATGCCGCTGCGGAAAGGTTGGACCGTCCGGAGGGCATGGGGGCAAGTTCGGTCCAGGAGTCCGACATCGGATCATAGCCCTCGAGATTAGGCACCCAATTCGCTCCGGGAGCGTCTCCCCCCACAACGAGAATGCGGCCATCAATCACCGCCGCCGCAGAGACGCCACGGGCCGTCGGCATGCTGGTCTTCTGCAGCCAAACGCCAGTCGCTGGCTCGAATTGGTAGACTCGGCCTTCAAAGGAGCTTCCATCATACCCGCCGAAGATGTAGATGTATTTGCCATACGCAACACCGGCGCTACCCTCAGCTGCATACGGTATGGGTGCACCAAGGCTCCAGCTATTCTTCGCCGGATTGTAGATCTGCGTGTAGTTAACCGGCGTAGACCCGTCTCGGCCGCCCATGACATAAACTTTCCCGGCAAAGGTTACAGCCGATGCGTCGGTGACGGGGAAGAGCATGGGTGCGCCCTGGGTCCAGGTGTTGCTGGCCGCGAAAGCGGAAAATGAGACCAGGGTCAAGCACACCGCGTAGAAAGCTCTTTGGAAAAACTTGCGCGCGATCGAAGGCATGATTTTTCTCTCCTCATTGAATCTCAATCGAAATTTGAGAGCGTACCCGAGGTGAAAATCGGCTCTCTACCACTCAGAACGTGCATCGAGGGGAAAGCGGCTCAGGAAAGTTGACAGAAAGTGGTTTTCGCGAGTGGGAGCTTGCGTGGGCCACCCCTCGTGGTTGTTGGGGAAAGCTACTAAGGAAAAACTGGTTTTTTGACTCTCTTTCTTGACGCCCAGAGCACGCTCCAATATCATCCACGGCGTTAGCAGGCGACAGCCCCAGGAGCTCGACGTTGGATTGCCCTAGGTCACTGAGTGAACTTTTGGCGAGATGGCCAACCGGGGATGCTCAGTCCATGGAAGCACTGCTGCCTTTGGCCTACAGTGAGTTGCGTTTGCTGGCCCACCGGTACCTGCGGGACCAACGCCCGGGTCACACGTTGCAAAGCACCGCCCTGGTGCATGAGGCCTACTTGCGGCTGGCGGATCAAGAAGAGCTCCGGTTCGAAAATGAGAGGCAGTTCTTCGGCTTAGCGGCATTGATCATGCGACAAATCCTCGTCGACTATGCCCGCAGGCGCAGCGCGGGCAAGCGGGACGGGGGTCTGCGCGTGACGCTGGAGGATTCGCTCTCGGTTCTGGACGGTAAAAGCCTCGAATTATTGGACCTAGATGATGCGTTGAAGGCTCTCGCCGAGCTGGACGCGGAGCAGAGCCGAATCGTTGAATTGCGCTTTTTTGGGGGCCTGTCGGTCGAGGAGACAGCGGAAGTTCTCGAGATTTCAGCTGCGACCGTGAAGCGGCGCTGGTCGAGCGCGCGGGTATTTCTCCATCGAGAGATGACCAGAGCGGCGGGGTAGCGGTGGAATGATGACGCCGGAACGCTGGCAGAGAGTGAGGGACGTTCTTGAACAGGCGCAAGAACTCCCCCACGAAAGCCGGTCGCGCTTTCTGGATGTCGCTTGCTCCTCCGACCCCTTGCTGCGCAACGAAGTGCAATCGCTACTCTCCGCCGCTGACAACGCTCCCACCGGTTTTCTGGAATCTCTTACGCCGCGTTCCGCGCCTCTGACGCAGGGCACCAGGCTGGGCGACCACGAAATTGTTTCGCAGCTTGGCGCGGGCGGCATGGGAGTGGTGTACCGGGCGCGGGACCTGCGGCTGGGTCGGTATGTAGCGATCAAGGTGCTCAGGGAGTACCTGCCGTCCGAGGCGAACCGGCTACGGCGGTTTGAGCAGGAAGCCCAGTCGGCGGCGGCGCTTAGCCATCCCAACATCCTGGCGGTGTACCAGTTTGGAGTTCACAAGGATGCGCCCTACTTGGTGTCGGAATTATTGGAGGGCGAAACGCTGCGGGAGGAGTTGAGGCGCGGGCCGCTAGCGCAATCCCGGGTGGTGGAACTTGGGGAGCAGATCGCGGAGGGCCTGAGCGCGGCGCATCAGCGAGGCATAATTCACCGCGACCTGAAGCCGGAAAATTTATTTGTGTCGAAAGATGGCCGGGTGAAGATTTTGGATTTTGGATTGGCCAAGCTGCTGGAGGAGGAAAAGGACACCGACGAAGCACAGAGGGCATCAGGTTTTCAGACGCGGCTGGGGACGATTGCGGGGACTGTGGGGTATACGTCACCGGAGCAGGTGCGGGGCGAAAGGGTCGATGCGCGGTCGGACCTGTTTTCCCTGGGCGTGGTGTTGTACGAAATGGCGACAGGTCGGAGGCCTTTCGTGGGAGAGGCGGCGCAAGACGTCTTTGAGGAGGTCATAAACCGGCAACCGCCGCCAGTGGGCCAACTCCATGCGGGGGTCACTCCAGAATTCGAGCGCATTCTTAGCAAGGCGCTGGAGAAGGACCGCGATGTCCGCTACCAGGATGCGAAAGAAATCCGCGCTGAACTGAAACGTCTCCGGCTTGACAGCGAAGGGTTGCGCGGCACGGCGGATATGGAGGCCGTCGATTCTCGAAAGCTGAGCGGGACAATTGCGCGCCGGGCAATCGCGGGCCGGAAAGGCAAGGCAGTGGCAGCCCTGGTGCTGCTCCTGGGAGGAGTCGGAATCTGGTTTGGGTATTCGCCGGCGAGAACGGCGATATCCGCCGCGCTTGCCCGACCGCCAAAAAGCCTCGATTTTCAGATCGATCCCCCGCCCTTGAACTCGTTCCGGTTGACGGGAGATGCGGCGGGACCACCTGTGATTTCGCCCGACGGTGCGAATGTTGCCTTCGCTGCGACCGGCAAGGACGGGAAGTTCAAGCTCTGGGTTCGCGCGGTGAATTCGGTTGACGCCCGCGCGTTACCGGACACAGATGGCACGACGTTTCCGTTCTGGTCCCCAGACAGCGAGTCGCTCGGTTTTTTCGCGGACGGGAAGTTGAAGACGATTAATGTGAAAACGGGGTCTCCCCTGGTCTTATGTGAGGCCCCCGATGGGCGGGGAGGTACATGGGGCGCGAGCGGAGAAATCCTGTTTGCGCCAATGCCAACCTCACCTTTGTTGCGAATTAAGGCAAGAGGGGGAAGCCCACAGCCAGTAACCCAATTGGACCGGGCAAAGTACACGACGCATCGCTGGCCATTCTTTCTCCCTGACCAAGAGCACTTCGTTTACTTCGCGGCGAATCATGAAACGTCCAAGTTCCAGGATGACATGGTTTATTACGCGTCGCTGGATGGAAGAGAGAATCGACCGCTCTTTCACTCGGAGACGAACGCGGTCTTTACCGAAGGATATTTGGTCTATGCCATGGGTGACAATCTCATGGCGCGGGCTTTTGACTTCAGCAAAGGCGATGTGGCTGGCGCTCCAATCTCCCTAGCCACGCGGGCGATCAATGACCTCGTGACCTGGCACGTCGATGTTTCGGCTTCGGACGCTGGAATGCTTGTCTACGGAGGAGTGGGTGCTGGGTCGCGGCAGTTGGTCTGGCTCGACCAAAGCACGTACGAGCAAGCCGGGATCGCGGTGGATGGCCTAGCCAAACTGTTCGGCGTGCGATTGTCGCCGCAAGGGGACCGCATCGTTCTTCAAGCGGATCACGAGGGTTACGAAGTCTCTGTCTACGATTTGCGGAGCAAAACTACCGTGTCATCCTTCCCGAAGCAAGCCGGCAACGGCTTTCCTGTGTGGTCGCCGGACGGCAGATGGATCGCGTATGCTTCGGCGCGCGGGGGCCGATTCCAAATCCACCGGAGGCTTGCGGACGGTCAGGGTGAGGAACAGGAAGTGCTCACAGACGACACGCGGATGGTGCCGAGAGATTGGAATGGAGACAATATTCTGTATTATCGCGGCAAGCTGGGGAATCAGTTTGAGTGTTGGATTGTCTCGCTGCGAAGCGGGCAAAGACGCAGAGTCCTGGAAAATGTCGACGAGTGCAGAATCTCCCCCGACGGCCGATGGCTGGCGTATGCCGCGTACGAAAGCCTGCCCAACGGTTCCTCCGTGGGACCCCTGAAAGTCTTCGTGACGAGTTCCGCAAACGGGCAAATTCGGTATCAGGTTTCTGAGAATTCCGGGCTCGGGCCGCAATGGAGCGCGGACGGGAAAGAGATCTACTACCTGGAGCAAAGCACTCTGTCTTTGGTTCGAACGGAAGTTAAGTTCGCCGGTGGCGCTCCGCGATTCCACGTGCTGGATAGGAGCCGTCCGAATATTTTGGCGGAACCCATCTTTGCGGTGTCTCCTGACAAGAGGCGTATTCTGATCGAGCGCATCCCCGAACCAACGGTGGTGGTGGTTACGAATTTTGCCGAAGGGCTGGTGGGGAAAGGTCGAGAAGGGGGAGATTGACGATAAGTAGAAGCTAGAGGTGAAGGGCGGCAGGGTTCGGAGGAAAAATTTCAGCGTGGGATAAGCGAAAAGGCCGCCCGGCAACGGGACGGCCTTTTCTTATGGGAGAATCGTTCCGACGGAAGGCGCCGTCAAAACTCTTCAGGACTCAAATCTTACGAGTGGAAAACAGGGGCCGTCAAGCGATTTTTGGGAAATAATCCCTTTGTTTTCAATAGGTTGAAAAATTGTTCTCAAGGCGAGCAAAAACCCGGGTTTTCCGGCCTATTTGTCAAAAAGGCTCTCTAAGTCGCCTATTTGGAAGTACTTGCATCGGTTGGCGAGCCTCCGGAAACGGGTTCCGCCAACCCGAGCGAGATGACCTCGTTAGCTTCGGCATAGGTTCGCACCCGCCCCGGAAACATGCGGCTGAGGAAGACGCGGCCGAATCCGAACCCGATACCGGTGATCAATGCGAGCCCTCCCAAGACAAGCGCCAACAGAAAAATGTTCAACACGAGGTAGCCTAGGTTTTCTCGCTTGTCGAGCATCTTCCACTTCTCGTTCCAACTGACTTGGGGGTCGTAGTTGACCGAACCGAGAAGCGCGCTTGCGGCATTCGGCGTTATCAGGCCGGAGACGACAATCACGAGCGGCCCGCTGCGCCGTGTGAAGATCTGTTCCAGGTTTACGAGCGCTGGTCCGCCGGGGTCCTGCTGCGCGTTGGCCGGATGATGCGCAGCCTTGATGCGCTGCTGGTGCTGCAGCGCGATCTGCGGAGTGGGATATTCAATGACGGTGAGCGTAGCCTCTTCTGGCTCGGCACTGTATCGGCTGGTGACAACCTCGGCCCCAGCAGGGAAGTCCACAAGCTCAGCACTGATCGGCGCGCCAATTTTTTCGAGGGCAACCGGTCCTTCTGCGTAGCGGGTCGTATTAACGATGGCTTCAGCGTGGGGGACCTTGCGCGGTAAATAGTTGGGCAAGTTGGGAGGGTTGCGGTCCCCACCGCCCACGATCGGCAGTCCCTCAGCCAGTTCGCGAAGTTGAGCAGGGGACATGGCCGTCAGTTTGTCAAAGACGGCGTCCACAATAATATTGGCGCGGTAAAACAATACGTGCTCGTTCAGGGACGAGGCTTGGTCGCCAATACTTTCCTCAGCCATGCGAGGCTGGCGATAGTAGAGAAATGCGCCGAGCGCGCCCGTGGCATCTTTGAACTGCAGTGCCTTGATCTGGAGGTGGCGATCTTCTTGTTCGTAGGAGGCGATCTCCAGCTTCTGGAAGCCGAATTCGAGGAGCAGAGGCGCTTCAACCGGATCAGCGGTGGCGGCATCAGAGACCGATTTCGCTTCCCCAGCGATCTGCCAGCCTGCGAAGGCTTCGGGCAGGAGCCGTTTGGTTGGTTGGGCCGCGAACAGGCCAGGAGCGAGCAAGAAGGCCGCCAGCAGGGATCGCGCGAACTCACGGATGCGGTTGGATGGTTTCATGCGGCCGGATGCCCCGAGCTTCTTAGACTACAGAGGCAGGGGGAAAGTTTCCAGGCGCCCGCCTTTCCTAAGGGTTAAGCGTCTTCCTTCAGCCGGAGGTTGCGCAACGTCATAACGACCGCCAGAGAACTCAACCCCACGAACACACACGCACACGTGAACCAGGCCGGATACAGCTGGCGGAGGGGCGCGAACGAGGAAGTCAGGAAAAAGAACGGATTCAGATACATCGGCAGGCGAATGTTTAACGGGATGTCGTACCAGCCTTGCGAACCCTCCCCGCGATGTTGGGAGGTATGCATAGCCAGTCGTCCGAAGAACAGGATTGCCGTAACCACGCTCATTGCGATAACTGTGGCGTAGGTCACCGCCGTAGCATGAACGCTACGCCGAAACGCCGACGAACAGTAGAGGCCAATGGAGCTGACGCACGCGAGGATGATGACGGTGGTTAGCGTGGCGCTCAAGACCTCCCACGGTCCAACACCGCCAAAGGCGAATGCCATGCTGAGCACAGGCAGGCTCATGATCAGAAGGAGCAGGATGAAGAGCAATGAAGAGACGAATTTTCCCCACCAGATTTGCGGGTTCGTGAGTAGAGAAGTCATCAGCCCCGGAAGAGTTCGTTGCTCGTTTTCAATGGTGATGGAGCCCGCGCTGAAGATGGGTGCCAACAGAAGCAGCAGAGCTAGCTGCGCATAAGCGAGCGTTAGGAACAGGACCACCCCGATCGTGGATCCCTCCGCGCTCGAGCGCCCCCGAGCGATCGTAAGAGTGAAATAGACGAAGGCGACCACAGCGCTCAGCACAAGGAGGTAGAGAGAAGGAAGGAGCCAGCCGCGCCTCTCGCGCATGCGCTGGTACGGCTATGTCTACCTCAGCAACCGGCTATGGATTTCGACGACATCGTGATCGGCTCGGGGCTGGCCGCCCTGGGGGCCGTGCTCGGCACGGATGCGCATCGCCGCGTGCTGGTGATCGGGAACCCTGCGCTCGGAAC
>Ga0209068_10001861_pt1 | contig 10428 bp, 16 predicted proteins | sample ColStrG_CSR_2012_FD_187200 | JGI IMG/M metagenome (GOLD analysis project Ga0209068, IMG submission 187200) | Freshwater sediment microbial communities in response to fracking from Pennsylvania, USA - Cold Stream Run_MetaG_CSR_2012 (SPAdes)... | ecosystem: Environmental > Aquatic > Freshwater >...
GCTTGGGGGCCGCCGCTCCATTTCCGCGGCCCCGCCGCAACGGCGGTGCACTAGAAAGCATGCGGTAATCATACGGTTAGGGGCATCGTTGCAGAAGGGCACTTCGTGTGCGAGGCTAGCTGCGTGAAGCCTCAGCGCACGCACAGGGATCAAGTGCCACGCCGCCGCGCGTTGTTTACCGTTGTGTTGCGCGGTTCCGCACCGCTACTTGCCAGCGCGGGTTCGTCGATCAAGGGCAGTGGTGTTTGCCGCTCCACCTGTGGCCAGCCCCGAAAGCAGCCGAGTCTTCAGTGCTGCGCTTCGGCCGGGGCTGCCCATGCGTCTCGGCGCCGTGCCAGGTGGCTAGGTCAGCTTCGTCAGACCGCGGCGCGCGGCAGTCTAACAACTGGTTCGAGCGGACGCCGACATGGCGGCGCTCATTTACGCGGCATCGCTGGCGCCGCTCAACCAGGTCGTTAGGTTGCACATCCTTGCGCGCATATATTCAATGTCTTCTCAAAGACGCGCTATTCCGCCGGGTGTGCCTGGTTCTCTGGGGCTTTCCACTCATCGCATTTGGCGTTTACGGCCTGAACACATTTCACCCTGTTGTCTGGAAGGAATGGCTGCTGTGGCTGCTGGTTATCGGTGGCGGATTGTTTGGCGTCTATTCAATAGGGCTGGGCTTGTTCAGTTCCGATGAGCGGGTGCAAAGGGTGAGATACTTTATGGAAGACGGCAGCAGCTTCCTCGGACTTGCGTTCGTGGTAATAATCTGTGTTGCGGCTGCGCCGCTGACTGCACTAATACGAAACATGTTCAATGTGCCTCCCAATAGTGCAACCTAACAACGCGTTCGAGCGGTCCGTGAACCGTCATCACGTGCGCGCCGCTAACGCGGCACGCCATCATGCGTCTCCAGCGTGCAGCCGCGCTCATCGCGCGGCCGCTCAACGCGAGCGTTAGGCGGCAACGATGAAGGTCTCGCAGATTCTGCGCATGCTTCATGAGGACGGCTGGTTTCTCGTCGCCACCAGGGGCAGCCACCGTCAATTTAAGCACCACAGCAAGCCTGGCCGGGCCACGGTTGCAGGTAAACCTAGCGACGATTTGGCACCCGGCACGATCAACAGTATCCTAAAGCAGGCAGGCCTGAAGAAATAAGGTAAATCCAATGCGCTATGCAATCGTTATTGAGAGTGCCGGAGCTAACTTCTCCGCATACGTGCCAGATTTGCCGGGCTGCATCGCCACGGGTGCCACCGTCGCTGAGACCGAGGCGCAAATTCGTGAAGCCATCGAGTTTCACCTCGAGGGTATGAAGGAAGATGGCTCCCCCATTCCTCCGCCAACTAGCCGAGTCGACTACGTTGAGGTCGCCGCCTAACAACGCGTTCGAGCGGTCCGTCATGCCTGGTCGTGGGCGCGCCGCGAGCGCGGCACGCCATCATGCGCCGACGGCTCGCAGCCGCGCACAATGCGCGGCCGCTCAACGCGAGCGTTAGGCGGCGCCAACTCGAGGTCACGTCCCGCCATGCAGACCTACGATATCGCCATTCCGACGCTGCCGTGCCGCTCCGTGAGCGCAGCCAGCGAGTTTTATCGGCGGCTAGGTTTTGAGGGCGGGGCGCATCAATACAACAGCGACTACGCCATCTTCACGCGAGGCGCAATTGAACTGCACTTCTTCACACAGAAAGAGCTGGTTCCGGCCGAGTCCTCTGCTGGTTGCTACATCCGCGTTTTGGACGTAGATAGCATTTACAATGCTTGCTCGACCAACGGATTGCCGAAGGCGGGTATCCCACGCATGGACAAAATCGAGAATAAGCCGTGGGGTCTCAGGGAATTTGCCATAGTCGACCCTGACGGCAATCTCTTGCGTATTGGTCAAATCATCAGTGGCTAGGCGCGAGCGCTGCCGCTGCATGGCGCCGCCTAACAACGCGTTTGAGCGGTCCGTGAAGCGCTATCGCGTGCGCGCCGCGAGCGCCCTGGGTTATTGTTCACCCGCGGCGCGACTCATGCGGCATCGTGCTCATCAAGGGCGATGGGTACCTGGCGCAGATCATGGGTCGCCGCAAAATCGAGTACACCAGTGGCACTGCCCATGTCTGGGCACGCAGTCTCGAAATTGTCGACGACGTCGAGCAGCGCATACTCGCCGTCGTGGGTGATGACCGTGTGCGGGAGCAGCTCTATACCATCGACTGGCATTTCCAGAGCAGCCACGGGCTTTCCAACGTATCGTTTGACGAACTCGCCGATCCGCAGCTGATCGACGCGGCCTATCCTGGTTTGATCGGCGGCGTCATGAATTTCATTGCGCGCTATCTCGAAGCCCGTGAGACGGTGCTGGTGCTTCAGGGCCCTCCGGGCACAGGCAAGACCCGGCTGGTACGGGCAATCCTGGCGGCACTGTCACGTCGCAAGGGCGACGCGGCCAAGGTGCTCTACACTGCCGACCGACGCGCTCTCGAGGGCGATGAGATCTTCATGGACTTCCTGACTGGCGAGCACGACGCCTTCGTCGTTGAGGACGCCGATCACCTGCTCGGCGCTCGCGCCAACGGCAATGTAGACTTGCACCGCTTCCTCACGGTAGCCGACGGTGTGGTGCGGGCGCAGGGCCGCAAGATCATCTTCACCACCAACCTGCACAACATCGGCGATATCGATGAAGCCCTCGTGCGACCGGGACGCTGCTTCGGTGTGATTCGCACCCGCGCGTTGGCATTTGCGGAGGTCAAGGACTTTCTGGTCGCGCTCCCTCAGCTCACACCGACTCAGCGCGAACGAGTACTGGCCGGATCCTTCGACGGTCACACTCGCGGACGTACGCTGGCCGAGCTCTATCAGGCAGTCGAAGCGGTTGTGGTGCCGGTTAGCCAGGCGTAGGGTACTTCGCATTGCAGCCCGGTCGGGCCGCGCCTCTGGCCTCAGGTTAACGCGGGACGCAACGTGCCGCTCGCCAGCGCCGCGGTATTGCCCAGTGTGAGTTCGATCCCGGGCTGGTTGGCGCGGCAATGTCGTGATTGTAATCGCCACACTGTGGCGCAAGTGGCGACTGGAAGAGCGCTGGCTGATGGAATCCTTCAGCACTGCATATGCCGAGTACCGCGATTCATCCTGGGCGCCGATCCCCTATATACTGTAGGGCGCCCGTCACGCATTGCATACGCGTCGCCCAACGATCATCTCAAAGCCCTTCAACCCGCGTGTCCAGCTCGAACATGGTGGCGCAGGCGACAGCGCCTCGCAAGTGAGCTATGCCACTGTAGGCAGGGCGGCGAGGGGTTGCATTGAGTGCACGGCGACCGGGTAGCTCATTGGGCAGCGGAGAAAGGTGATGAAGCGAGTCACGGGTATCGGGGGCATTTTCTTTCACGCCAAAGATCCATCCCGGCTGCGTGCCTGGTACAAGACGCACCTCGGCATCGATGTGCAGGATTGGGGAGGCACTGCTTTTGCCTGGGCCAGTGCTGACGGAACCCCGACTACCGGTTCGACGATCTGGTCCATCAGTGCGACTGAAGACCATCAATTTGCGCCGGGCAACGCGACGTTCATGATCAACTATCGCGTTGACGATTTGACCGCTTTGCTGCGCGCACTCCGTACCGAGGGTTGCCATGTGCTCGAGAAGACCGACGACTCGGAGTACGGTAAGTTTGGATGGGTGATCGACCCGGAAGGCAACAAGGTTGAACTGTGGCAGCCGCCACCTGGACAATAAGACGATGAACGAACTGCGCCATGAATTGCGCCGTGCGGCGGACCTGGTCGCCGACTACCGCGAGCGGCTGCCTGCCGCGCGCGTGACGCCGCTTGCCAGTCGCGCCGAGGTGCGAGCAGCGCTCGATCGCGAGGTGCCCAACGCATCGACTCCGCTCGCGCAGGTACTCGACGAACTGGTCATCGCAGCGACACCTGGCCTGATGGCCTCGGCAGGGCCACGCTATTTCGGCTTTGTAGTCGGCGGCTCGCTGGACGCGGCGCTGGTTGCCGATGTGCTCACTTCGGGCTGGGACCAGAACGCCTACAACGGTGCCCTCTCGCCCGCGGCCATTGCCGTCGAAGACGTTGCGGGTCGCTGGCTGAAGGAACTGCTGGGTCTGCCGGCTTCTGCTTCAGTCGGCTTCGTCACCGGTGCACAAGGGGCGAACACGGTGGGCCTGGCGGCAGCGCGCTGGTGGGTGCTGCAGCAGAGCGGCTGGGATGTCGGACGCGACGGCCTGTTTGGCGCGCCGCGCGTGCGGGTGCTGGTGGGTGCGGAGCGCCATGGCACCATCGACCGCACGCTCCGCTTGCTCGGCCTCGGGGAAAAGGCAATTGAGCAGGTGCCAGCGCTGCCGAATGGTGCGATGGATACCCACGCACTGGCCGCGGCGCTCCAGCGCGAGTCCGGGCGCCCGACCATTGTCTGTGCGCAGGCTGGCAACGTGAACACCGGTGCCTGTGACAATCTCGTCGCTGCGGCCGATGCGGCGCGCGCGGCCAAGGCCTGGCTGCATGTGGATGGTGCCTTCGGATTGTGGGCCGCAGCGAGCCCGCGCACTCGCCACCTTGTCGAAGGTATCGAGCGCGCTGACTCCTGGGCATGCGATGGGCACAAGTGGCTCAACGTGCCCTACGACTCGGGCTATGGCATCTGCGCGCATCCCGACGTCCATGCGACGGCGCTGGCATACACCGCTGCCTACCTGACGGGGCAGGTCGCGGGGCGCGAATATGGTGGCGGTGATTTTGTGGCCGAGTCCTCGCGCCGCGCGCGCGGCTTTGCCACTTGGGCAGCGATCCGCTCGCTCGGTCGTTCTGGCGTGGCCGAACTCGTGGAGAGCTCGTGCACGCTCGCCCGACGCTTTGCGGACCGGCTGCGCGCGATCGATGGCGTGACGATCGCCAATGACGTGGTGCTGAACCAGGTGCTGGTGCGCGTGGGCGATGAGGAGCTGACCAATCGCGTGGAGCGCAGCGTGCAGGACGATGGGACGCTGTGGCTGGGCTCCACGACCTGGCGCGGCCAGCGCCTGTTGCGCGTGTCGGTTTCAAACTGGTCGACCACGACGGAAGACGTCGATCGCTGCGTGGAGGCGATCGCGCATGCTCGCAGTGCCGTCCAGCGGGTGCGTTGAGAGGAGACCATCGATGCTGTCGAATCTGTGACAACGATGACGACCGCCTCGCGCGTGACCATCCACATGGCCGCCAGCCTCGATGGCTTCATCGCGCGCAAGGATGGCAGCACCGACTGGCTGGAGACAGCCGATGAATTCGCCAGTGGCGAAGCGCTCGACGCGGCGACGGTCGAGGCGTTCCTGAAGATCATCGACTGTTACGTGATGGGTTCGAAAACCTATGAGACCGCCATGGCTTTCGCGGCCAAGGGTCTGGGCTGGGTGTACGGCGACAAGCCCACCTTCGTGCTCACCAGTCGCAGCCTCCCGCGGATACGCGACACGATCGAGTTCCATTGCGGCGATCTGAAGCAACTGGTCGAAACCCGGCTGCGTCCGCGGTTCCGCGGCATCTGGTTCGTTGGCGGCGGGAAGGTCTCTGGCCAATGCCTCGGCCTCGGGCTGGCTGATGAAGTCCGCTACTCCATCCTGCCGATCCTGATTGGAGATGGGCTGCGCTTCTTCGAGAAACTCGATGCCGAGGTGGCATTGCACCTGACCGAGGTCAAGGCCTACAAAAGCGGCATGGTCGGGCTCGCCTATGAAGTTCGGCGAAGTTGAGCAGCTGGCAGGGCCCCGCAAGACCTGACATTCACTGGCTGACGTCCTCAGTTATCATTGCGGGAACATGAACACCCAGATTCGCTTCGACGATGGCGGCGCCTACGAGCGCTATATGGGCAAGTGGAGCCAGCTCGTGGGCGATGCGTTCATCGACTGGCTGGCCCCGGCACCAAACCTCAGATGGCTCGACGTAGGCTGCGGCAACGGCGCCTTCACGGAATCACTCCTGCAGCGCTGCGCGCCGCGCCTGGTGCATGGCGTGGATCCGTCGGAAGGTCAGCTCAGCTACGCGCGCACGCGATTGGCGGCGCGCGGCGCGCAGTTCACAAAAGCCGACGCGATGGCCTTGCCGTTTGAAGCCAACACGTTCGATGCGGCGGTCATGCCGCTGGTGATCTTCTTCGTACCCGAGCCCGCCAGGGGCGTGGCCGAAATGGCGCGGGTGGTGTGTCCGGGCGGCTCGGTGTCGGCCTACGCCTGGGATCTTGCGGGTGGCGGGTTTCCGTATGAGTCCTTGCATGCCGAGATGCGCGAGCTGGGTACGCCGGCACTGACGCCACCCAGCCCGGATGCATCGCGCCTCGAAAACCTCAAGGCCTTGTGGACCGGCGCGGGCCTGACCCAGGTCGAGACGCGCGAAATCACGGTACAGCGAAGCTTCGTCGATTTCGAAGACTACTGGGCCACCGTGCGTGGAGGCCCGAGCGTAGGGCAGGGCCTGGCGGCAATCACACCTGAAAAAATCGCGTTGCTGCAGGCGCGCATGCGCGCCCACTTGCCGACGGACACCACCGGGCGCATCAGCTACAGTGCCCGCGCCAACGCCGTGAAAGGGCGGGTGCCGGCGTAGCGTTTGCGCCAGGAGCAACCCATGGCGGAAATCCTCCGGTGAAGAGACCGCCTGGTGCGCCTGCGGGCCATCACCTCCAATGGCACGCGGCCCTGTACCTCGGCGCGCTGCTGCTGGCATCCAGCGCCTACGCGGACGATGCGAGATATTTTCCGGTGGGCTCGCACGACAGGGACGCCAACACCGATGCCTTCGTCGAGGCCTGGTACTCGACGCAGCTGCGCGCCCTCAAGGAGCAACCGCTGTGTTGCGGAGCGGTGAGCCCGGGTTTTACGCTGCGTTTTACCTGGCTCCGGACTTTCGACCACCCGGTGGTGTTGCGACTCGACAATGCCTCGGGCAACACCTGGATGTTGACCACCAAGATCGCTTCGGGCATGGGCGCCTACAAGCCCGGACGACTCTCGATCAACACCACGTACTCGGTTTCCGCCGACGAAGCGATGCGGATTGCCGCAGCGATAAGAAGCCGTGATACTTTCTGGAAGATGCCCACCGCAGCGGGATTGGCGGTGGCGCCGGGTGAGCTGCCACGGGAAATGGGCGCGGATGGTTCGCAATGGATTATCGAGGTGCTGGATGGCTCGCGCTATCACTATACCGATGAGTGGTCGCCTGAATCGGGATTGGTCAGGGACATCGGCATGCAGCTGATCAAGCTGTCGCGCCGCGAATTCAGCAAAATCTATTGAGCCTGGCCCGATGGAGAGATCCGTGATAAGTCGACTTTTCGCAGGCGTGAGCGCCGCGTGCCTGCTCACGGCTTGCACCGCCTACCCGATGTCGCGCACTTTCTATGAGCCGATGAGCGATGAAGGCCAGTTGCACAACCAGCCTGGCTGCGCATTCCTGCACACGCGCGATACGGTGCAGATCCAGGTGGGTGGCATCAACCTGTCGGTGCTGGTCGGGCCGGAGCGTGCTCCCGCCGAGCGGCAGCCGGACCTGAATGTGACCCTGAGCTTCGACGCCCCGACCGCCCACTGGGATCTCAACACCGACAAGGTCGTGATTGTGCCGGGCCGCTCGGGTAAAGTGCTGCGGCGTGACCTGGCTACCGACTCGATGGTGGCGAATGCCACCCGCTGGACTCTGCACTACCCGGAGCCGGCAGGTCTCGAAGATCGCATCGAGGTACGATTCGAGGCGGGCGCGCTGGTTGTCGGAGGCGTGACGGTGGAACCAGAACCGCTGCACTTCAGGCGAGTGAAGAAGTCGGATGTCTTGTTCGGGTCATTCAATTGCGTGGAATGAGCAGTTTGCAGTCTGACGGAGAAGCACGGACATGAGCGCAGCGCGAGCCAGGACGATCAAGGATCCGATCAGTCGCTATGCCGCGGAGCAGGGTTCCGCGCACGCCGCCATTTGCCGCAAGCTGCGCAAGGCCATCGATACCGCGCTGAAGGGCGCGAACTCGAAGATCTGGCATGCGATTCCCGTGTGGTTCATCGGTGAGAACCCGGTCGTGGGCTATCACGCGCGCAGCGAGGGCGTGGTGCTGCTGTTCTGGAACGGGCAGGAGTTCGACGAGCCCGGCCTGCAGGCGGTCGGAAAATTCCACGCCGCGCAGATTCAATATGCCGACGTGGGCGAGATCGGCGCCAAGGCGCTGCGGACCTGGCTGCGCGAGGCGAGCACCAACATCTGGGACTACCGCGCGATACGCAACGGCAAGCGGCGCAGGGCCTGATTTGCCGACATCAGAGCGATCCATGCAGCGCTTGTTGGGGATTTCGATGGTCTCGATGCTGATGTTCGCGACGCCGGCCTCGGGCATCGCATGCGAATCGACTCCGGAGCTGGCACTCAAGCAGTTCATCGCGGCATTCAATGCGCTGGACTGGCCAGCATTCCGGGCTTGTTTTGCCGAGTCCGCATCACTCTTCAACCCGGATGTGCCTGGCGCTACTTCGCTACATCGCCTCGACGGACGCGAAGCCGTGGAACGCAGCTTCCGTGGGGTGTTCGATGCGGCAGCGGCCGGAAGCACGCCGCCGCACGGGCCGAACATCGTGCCCGAACACCTGAAGATCCAGCAGTACGGCGCGGCGGCGGTGCTTAGCTTCGAATTCAGGCGCGCTGCCGGCTCATTCGGTCGGCGCACCATCGTGATGGCCAAACAGGCGGATGGCTGGCACATCGTGCATATCCACGCCTCGAATGTGACGCATGCTGACCCTTGAACAACTGAACCGGCGCGGCGTGGGCACGCTGCCCGGCTACATCGGCATCGTGTTCACCGGCATAGCCCCCGGTGAAATCCGCTCTGAGCTGCTCATCAGAAAAGTGCTGATGGCGCCCAACGGTTACCTGCATGCCGGCACTGTGGTCACGCTCGCCGATACCTCCGCCGGCTACGGCTGCCTCGCCAATCTGCCAGCACTGGCTTCCGGGTTCACGACGATCGAGCTCAAATCGAATTTCCTGGGCACGGCACGCGAGGGCACGATCGAATGCAAAGCCACGGCCGTGCACCTGGGCAGGACCACCCAGGTCTGGGACGCCGTGGTCAGCCATCGTGAAACCCGCAAGACCATGGCGCTGTTCCGTTGCACGCAGATGCTGCTCTATCCCAAGGGAGCGGCCTGATGAATCTGGCGAACGCGAGCGTCGGCCAGTTGCTGATACCGGTCGATGATTTCGAGCTGGGACTCGCCTTCTACCGCGATGTGCTCGGCCTGTCCCTGCTGTTCACGGCACCGCCGCAGATGGCATTCTTCAATTGCGGCGGCGTGCGCCTGCTGGTCGGGGTGATGTCGCCAGGGGTTGCCGCACAGCGCGGGTCGGCGATCTATTTCAAGGTAAGCGATATCGAGGCGATCCACTCGACGCTGAGCGGGCAAGGCGTGACTTTCCGGGCGGCACCGCATCGGGTCCATCGCACGCCGACCAGCGAGTTGTGGTTGGCGGAATTCGTCGACCCCTTTGGCAACCAGCTGGCGCTGATGAGCGAAATCGCGGTGCTTGATCAATGACAGCGCGCGACCATGGAAATACGCCTCGATAACCTGCGCAGCCCGGAGGTCATCGGGCTGCTCAACGAGCACCTGCACAGCATGGCGCAGCATTCCCCACCCGAGAGCGTCCATGCGCTCGATCTCGATGGCCTGCGCCAGCCTGAAGTCAGTTTCTGGAGCGCATGGGATGGGACGGAACTGCTGGGGTGCGGTGCCATCAAGCAGCTCGATGCGACCCACGGCGAGATCAAGTCGATGCGCACGGCCTCGGCGCACCTGCGCAAGGGCGTGGCTGCGGCCCTGTTGCAGCACATCCTGGTCGAGGCCGGAAAACGGCGTTACCGACGGCTGAGCCTGGAGACCGGCTCCGCAGCGGCTTTTGCGCCGGCGCGCAGCATGTATGCACGCTTCGGTTTCGTGCCCTGTGGGCCCTTCGCCGACTATGTGCCCGATCCTCACAGCGTCTTCATGACCAGGACACTGTAAGTGTGATCATCTGCACGCGACAGATGGCCCGACTATTGTTAACCTCCCGCGCCATGAAAGCTGAACGCATTACCGTGCTGGGTGCCTGCCTGATGATGGCTGCTGCCGTGCCCGTGCTGGCCGGTCACAAGGCCCCGGCCGATGGCCTGCCGCAGCTGAGATCCAATGCGGTGTTGGTGCTCGATGAGAGCGATTCCTCGGTTTTGTTGTCGCGCCAGGCCACCGTGCCTACGCCGATCGCCTCGATCACCAAGTTGATGACGGCGATGGTGGTGCTCGAGAGCGATCAGCCATTGGACGAGATGCTGGTGGTGACCGATGAAGACCGCGAGCGCGGTCGCGGCGCCTATTCGCGGCTGCCGGTGGGTACGCACCTGACGCGTGCCGATCTGCTGCACCTGGCGTTGATGTCCTC
>Ga0209068_10001863_pt1 | contig 10423 bp, 9 predicted proteins | sample ColStrG_CSR_2012_FD_187200 | JGI IMG/M metagenome (GOLD analysis project Ga0209068, IMG submission 187200) | Freshwater sediment microbial communities in response to fracking from Pennsylvania, USA - Cold Stream Run_MetaG_CSR_2012 (SPAdes)... | ecosystem: Environmental > Aquatic > Freshwater >...
AACTTTGAGGATGTTTTGCGCCGCATCACCGTAAGCGTCGCTGAATCCCTTGAACGATCGCCAGTCCGCGGTGATCGCATCGGCCCGCGGATTCACCGCCCCCAGCACCTCGTCGGCGTCGGTGATGGCTTGACCGATCCGCGAACCCTGCCCCTGCAACGCCTCGGCGAGCGCGGTCAGCGCGCCGTTCAGTTTGTCCGGCTGAATTTGCTGCAGCACCTCAACGAGGTTCTGGAAAACGGTGTTCACCTCGACGGTGACGTTGCGGGACTGGATCACCGCGCCCGCCGAAAGACGTTGCGGCGCTGGGTGCTGAGGGTAGACGAGATCGACGTATTTCGCGCCGAACGCCGTGGTGGAGCGTATCTGCGCCTGCACGTTGGCTGGGATGTACTTGATCGCGTCGGGGTCGAGCTCGAGCTTGAGGCGGACCGGTTCGCGCCCTCCGTTGACTTGCGCCACCCTTCCCACCTGCAGGCCGCGCAGCTTGACTTTGGCGCCGGACTCCATCACCAGGCCCGCTCGGTCGGAGGTCAAAGTGACAGGGACGTAGGAGCCGAACGTGCCACTGAAAAGCGCCGCAGTCATGAAGGTGATCGCTACGACGACGGCGACGAGAATCAGCGTCCACCAGGCGGGTCGGAGGCGCAGGTATCGATCGTCGGTCATGGTTTCAGTCCGCCAGGTGGAAGTTACCGGAGTGGCCGTACACGGACAGAGATATCGCCAGGGTGATAACGACCACCACTACCAGCGAGGCTCGAACCGCACGACCGACTGCTTCTCCCACACCCGCGGGGCCTCCCGAAGCGGTATAGCCGTAGTACGTGTGGATGACCATGACGGCTATTGCCATCACAATCACCTGCAGGAATGACCAGATGAGGTCCGTTGGATGCAGGAAGGTGTAAAAGTAGTGGTCGTAGACGCCGGTGGACTGGCCGCGGGTGATGGTGGTGAACCGAGCCGCGGTGAACGCCATGAGCACCGCGACGCAGTACAGCGGTATCACCACAACTATCCCAGCAAGCAAGCGCGTACCGGCCAGGTAGGCGACCGTGCGAATTCCCATCACTTCCAGGGCGTCGATCTCTTCGGCAATGCGCATCGCACCCAGCTGGGCCGTCGCCCCGCCGCCGAGCGTGGCCGACAATCCAATCCCCGTGACGAGTGGTGCGATGATGCGCACATTGAAATAGGCGGAGGTGAATCCGGTGAGCGCCTCCACTCCCACATTGGCCAACAGCTGGTAGCCCTGCACCCCGATCAGCGCACCCGCCGACAGCGTCAGAAAGCCGACGATAACAATCGTTCCACCGACGACGGCCAAAGCTCCGGTGCCCATGCTCATCGCGGCCACTTGGCGGTATACCTCGAAGCGGTAGTGCACCAACGCGTCGCGCGTCGCCGCGATGGTGCGGACGTAGAACGCCGTCTGTTGCCCGACGCGGTTCCAGCCACGGGCCCACGTCCGGAGGGTGCGGTCGAGCCGCGGCGTAACTCCACGCGCAACGCTCACATCGTCGCCTTCACGCCGACGGTTGTTGCGAGCAGGTTGATGACGAACAGCGCGACGAAAGAAAACACGACGGTTTCGTTGACGGCCGTGCCGACGGCCGCGGGGCCGTGACCCACAGAGATGCCCTTGTAGCAGGCGATGAGCGCGGCCGTCAGGCCGAACAGGGCCGCCTTCACCGCTGAGATGATCACCTCAGGCGTTCCGGTAATTACCGTCATCCCTGCCACGTAGGACCCCGGCGTGACGTGTTGCACGAAAACCGAGAAGAAGAACCCGCCCACGATACCGACCACGGCGACTACCGAATTCAGCAGTAATGCGACGAACGTCGCGGCCAAGACCCGCGGAACTACCAGTGCCTGAATGGGATTGATGCCCAGTACCCGCATGGCGTCCAGCTCCTCGCGAATGGTCCGCGCTCCGAGATCGGCGCACATGGCCGTCGCGCCCGCGCCCGCGACCACCAACACCGTCACCAATGGGCCGATCTGCGTTACCGCCCCGAACGCGGCGCCGGCCCCGGAGAAGTCGGCGGCACCGAATTCCACCAAGAGAATGTTTATCTCGAACACCGCCAGGACCGTGAACGGAATCGACAGCATGATCGTTGGCATGATCGACACCCGCGCGACGAACCAGGACTGCAGCAGAAACTCACGCCAGGCAAACGGCCTCTGCGGCATCAGATAAAGCGTCTCCAACGCCGTGGAGAAGAACCCGCCCACCGCGCGCACTGGCTTCACGATCGAGTCGATCTGAGTCAAGCACGAACCTCTCTCGGCGCTGGCCGACGGGCGCACCATCCCCCGAGAAGAACAGCGCGGCCGCGCTAGCCGTGTTCACTGGCCTTCAAACGGTAAGCATTCCCCGCCGCATGCACGATGACCCCGCGTCTCAGCTTCTCTTGACTGGCTGTCTCAGCAGTTCAAGCCCAGTGCCGCTGCAGCGGCCGGCGAGCCGTCAAGTTTCCCGGTCGGGAAAAGGGCGACAGGCATTCAACTTACACCGGTCGAGACGGTGCTTGGAATCGATGGCGTCCGGGGCAGCGCCGCAAGAGCTTTCCCGAGCCTCGCTGTCCTGCATCAACACCCGACGAACCCGCTCAGGCCGGGATGAACTTATTGCGGCTGCCCGTACGTCGCGACAACCACGCTTCGGGTCAGACTGTTTTCCGACCACACGCCCAGCGCGGTGTACCGGCAGTCCTGCATGGTCGCCCGCGACGCCGGATCGTTCCACCACTGGGTGAGGACATCGAGGTTGTTGATGGCCATCGACTGGTTGATCGCCACCGTTTCGGCGACCGCACCCGTGAACCCGGCTTCGGCGGCCCGCTGCTGCGGGGTTGAGCCATCGGAGCCGATGTCACCGTTGAGGTTGCCGTTACTCAGCACGTCAAGGGTGTGCCGGTGGGCGGCGTCGATCAACCGCCCGTCCCAGCGCGGATCAACGAGACAGCCGTTCTGCTTCTGTGCGGTGTAAATGTTGCCGAAGACACCGGAGTTGAGGCGTTTGTTGTCGGCGCGCGCCGGCGCGGCGCCGATCCCGACCACACTGGCCAGCGTCGCTGTAGCCAACGCGACCGCCAGCGCCGATCTGCCGATGCCTTGATCGATGCGCATAGTTCCTCCATGCGTCGTCCTGCCCTGCGCGCCGCCATTACTGTACGCCATCCGTCCGGATGTGCTAGTCAAAATAGACAGTCACTCCGACCTCCGCACCGAAGCCAGCCGGCACGCCGTTACCTCGTGCTCGGCGCTGAGAGCATCGCGATGGTTGCACGGCGTAAGCAGACCGGTGCCGCGTCTTCGCCTGCAGCGGATCCTAATTCGGTTATTCGGTGGCGGTCGCATACCCCACCGCTGCCGACGAATGAGCAGCGGTCCGACGATGGACGACCCAGGTGAGGAACCGGTCGATCGCAGCCACCGTGGCCGCGGCACGGACGGTGGGCAGCAAGTCGAACATGTGCTGAGCCCCGGGCAGCTCCGCGTAGGCGACCGGGTTGCGCGATACCCGCGCGAGCGCGGCGCTAAACGCGCGGGCCTGTTCTGGGTTCGTCCAGGTGTCGTTGCCACCGTGGATCACGAGAAACGGCGGAGCCGCGGAGTTGATCCACGACAGCGGCGATCCGTCATGCCAGGTTTGGTAGGCGTCTTCTTTCGACGCGCCAATGACGATGCGCCGCAGGAAAACCTCCTGCTCCGGTGGCGAGTCACCGGCCCGATCCAGCAAGTCATAGACGCCATAGACCGGGACCGCCGCCACCACGGAGGTGTCCTCGCTTTCAAAGCCCGGCTGAAATGTCGGTTCGTTGGGGGTCAGCGCCGCCAGCGCGGTCAGGTGTCCGCCTGCCGATCCTCCCGTGAGTGCAACGCAGCCGGGGTCACCCCCGTAGGCGGCGATCGAGCGCTTGACCCAGGCGATCGCGCGCTTGACGTCATGGATGTGCGCCGGCCACCGGGCAGCCGGCGCCAAGGAGTAATTGATCGCCACGCACACCCAACCCCGGGCCGCCATATGGGCCAGCAGCGGATAGCCCTGCCCCCGCTTACTGCCCTTCATCCAGGCGCTGCCGTGGATCTGAATGAGCACCGGCGCGCCCGCGCCGGGGGCGAGATCGTCGCGGTGCCATACGTCGAGATGATTGCGGATACCGTTGTCCCCGTATGACAGATTCTCGTGGCGCAGATAGCATTTGCGCTCACTTAGCCTGGGTAGCAACAGCTGGCGCCACTGCGCGCGACTCTCCCGAGAGGGCATCGGTGGCAACTCGCGCTGATACCCGGCTCCCAGCGTTGATGTCAGCACTTCCTCGAAGGTGGTGTCGGTGCGGCGGCAGTTGCGCCAGGCGCTGGCGACTGCGACTGACGCGCCCAGCAGGACCGCCGCCCCCACCCGGCCCGACGGGTGCACAAGCGCGCCGCGCCGGACTGCAGTGACCGTGGTGAGCGCCTGGACCAGCGCGATATGCAAAGGAAACTCGCTGACCGCCCAACTCGGAGCCCAGAGCGGAATGACGGTGCCCGCAGCGGCCATCCCCGGCATTCGCCGGCGCAGCACCCGGTCCGGCGTCCGCGACACAGCTGTCACGGTGGCCAACGCGTGCAGCAACGCCACCCGCAGCAGCCTTCGGGCCGCCCCGGCAGATTCCTCACCCCGCCGGCCCTGCGCTGTCGGCGGTGGCGAAGGTTGTGAGGGTCGACGCAGCATCGCGAGTCCTTTCCGTGCTCGGGTCCGGGGTCGTCGCCGCGGCCTGCTTCGCCTGCCCAGCCGGTCCTACCGAACCTGGGCGTGAGGGACGCCAACCGCAACGTCAGCCTCGGCCGCACCTAACATATACGGACGGCCTCCGTATAGAAACGGCCTTGGCCGAGGAGCACTAAGCAACCGGACTTGGTGTCTTGGCGTGCAGGCGGCAGGTGTTGCGAAGCGCGCTTCGCATCCCTGTAAATTACCTCGCCGCACCAGCCTTTTGCGCAGCAGCGGGAAGCAGCGCGTCAACCGACCCGACACCCTCTTCGCGGAAACGTTCCATGAAGGTCTCACCCCAGGCGAAGGCGACCTTGACGTCACGTGTTTCGCCGTGGCGCAGTATGTGGCCGGCCTGCGCGCGGTAGCCGCCCCAGCGCGCCGCCGAAAACTGCGACATCTGCCCACCCGGCTCCAACTCGAACACCCAGGTGCGCCCGTCGTGGGCCTGGTAACCAATGCGCTGAGCCCAGTCGTCCGGGTCGGGTTCGATGCCGCCGGCGGTGCCGACTTCCATGACCAGCGGTCCGTTTTCGTCAGCCACCGCAACGAAATTGAATTTCTGGCGACCGATGGCGACCTGACCCCATTCGACGTGGCCGTCGGCGAACTCGGTGGCGAAGGCCGACCAGGACAGCTGGGTGCCGTTGAAGATCCGCCACTCCTTCCAATCCTGCCCGTGCGGCCAGTACCCGTGATCGAGGAACACGAACCCTTCCACCGACTCGCCCAGAACGGTGCCGCGCACCTTATACAGCTCACTGGTGTAAAAAAAGGGTTCGTCGTGGTCGAGCGACCCGATCTGGATCCCGGGGCCTACCAGTGCGCCGTCGAGCCGCAGAATGGCGCCTTCGCGCCACTGCATCGCGCCCGCGCTCAGCCGGTAGTCCAGTCCTTCTTCAGCCGCTCCCCCGGCCTTGCCGAGCAGCGATCCATGCAAATGATGCTCAGTGGCGCAGTATTCGCGCTTGACCTCACCGCGCACGGTCTGCAGCGACTCGGGGGCGAGACTGACCTTTCCGGACCGGGTGGTCATCATCCACAGTCCCGCGGTCATGGGCCCGCAGAACTTGCGTTCGACGATGTGCAACGCGCCCGACTCGTCGCGCCAGCCACCGTAGAGGTAGGTCGACTGTTCGGTGAGGCCGAACGGCCGGGCGGTGGGCCGGTGCATGTCGAGGTTGGGTCGATAACAGCTGACGGCGGTGGCAAAGTCCAGATCGCCGACGCGAGCCAAAGATTCCATGTCGCTTTCCCTTCTGCTGTCCCGACATTCAACCGGCGTCGGGAATCTGCCAACCGATGTATTTGACGGTGGTGTACTCGAGCAACCCTTCCCGGCCGACTTCACGGCCCATGCCGGACTGCTTGTACCCGCCGAAGGGCGCCTCGTTGCCCGAGGCGGTCGCGTTGACGCGGACCTGCCCTGCGCGGATGCGAGCCGCCAGCCGCAGTCCGAGCGCGGTGTCGGCGGTCCACACCGCGCCGACGAGACCGTAGAGCGAGTCATTGGCAAGTCGGACGCCCTCGTTCGGGTCGCCGCTGTAGCGGATGACGACGATGACCGGACCGAAGATTTCCTCGCGGGCGACCGCCATGTCGTTGGTGACGTCCGTCAAAAGCGTTGGTTGTAAATAGAATCCGCCCGGTGGCAGGTGCGTCGGGCGGCCGCCGCCGAACGCGATCCGTGCGCCGGTTGCGACCGCTTCACCGACCGTGGCTTCGATGCGATCTCGGGCTGCTGCGGAGATGACCGGCCCCATCGAGGTCGTTGGATCGTCGGCCGGTCCGACCCGCACGTGTTGAAACGCTTCGATGAGGCCGCCGACGACAGTGTCGTGCAGTGTCTCCGGAACCAGGACGCGGGTCAGCAGCCCACACCCCTGACCTGAAAGCGTCACGAAGCGCAGCACGGCAGCAACCAGCGACGGCACGTCGGCGTCGGGCAACGCCAATAGCGCAGACTTTCCACCCAGTTCGAGCAGCGTGTGCTTGAGGGTGGCGCCGGCCGCCTGGGCAATGGCACGACCAACCGCCGATGATCCTGTGAAGGCCACCATGTCGACACGCGGGTCGGCAACCATCGTCTGTCCAACATCAGCTCCGCCGGTGACCACATTGAGCACACCCGGTGGAACTCCCGCCTCGGCGGCGAGCTCACCCAGCAGCAACGCGCAACTCGGCGCCTCGGGTGCAGGCTTAAGCACCATCGTGTTCCCCGTCACGAGGGCCGGTGCGACTTTCCACAAGTTGAGCAGGTGGGGCGCATTCCACGGAGTGATCGCGGCGACCACACCCCATGGTTCCCACACCACTCGCTGCCCGGTTGCCGGCGGGCCGGGCAATTTGGGCAAGGCATAGCCGAGCTCGGTGCATCCCTTGGACACCATGTCGCGGTAGTGGTCCATGGGCCGCAGCACCTGCCCCGGACCGGCGACCCGCCGGCACGTCCCGACCTCGGTTTCTACGAAATGGGTGAAGTCGGCCGTATGTGCCTCGACGAGATCGGCAAGCCGCATGAGGATTTCGCCGCGCTGGGCGGCAGGTGAGGAGAACCACTCGCCGCCGTCAAAGGCTCGCCGGGCCGCGGCGATCGCGGCGTCAACCTCGCCGAGGCCGCCCTGCGGCACCGTGCGTGCCAGCTCTCCGGTGGAGGGGTTGATGACGTCGACGGTCGATTCGAGGTCACCGACCAACTGACCATCCATGAGCAGGTGTGTGCCGAGGGAGCTGAGCGACGTCATCGTGGCGTAGCGGGGGTGAAGGTGACCGGCATCGCCTTGACTCCGCGCATCATCAACGGACCGTGCGGCTGATAGACGTAGTCTTCGGCGAGCGCGACACCGGGCAGGCGCTCCAGCAGCACTTCCAGGACGACGGTCGCTTCCAGCCGGGCCAGCGACGAGCCGAGGCAGAAATGCTCACCGAACCCGAACGTCAGATGAGTGCGATTACGGATGGCGGGCCGGTCCATGTCCCACTCGTCGGGGCGCTCTACGACTGCTGGATCGCGGTTGGCGTGTCCAACCGCGTTGCACACCAGGGTTCCCGCAGGAATCGTCGTACCGGCGACTTCGACGTCGGTGGCTGTCATTCGCGGCAACCAGTACAGCGGAGGGTCGCAGCGCAGCGTCTCCTCGATCACGTTGGGGATCAGTGTGAGATCGATCCGCAGCCGCTCCCAGCGGGACCGATCGGACAGCAGGTAATGCAGCATCGAGCCGATCAGGTTCGCCGTGGTGTCCGTGCCGGCCAGAATCAGCATGCGGACCAGCGCGACGAGTTCCTCGGTGGCGAGCCGATCCTCGCCATCGTGAACCTCAATCAATTGGCTGAGCAAATCGTCGCCGGGCGCCATCCGGCGCTGGTCGATGATGCCCAGCACGTACCGGCGTAGGTCGGGGTCGGATTCGGCGTAGCCACTCGAGTTGGGTCCAGCGGCCGTTATGGCGTCATCGGCCCACCGGACGAACTGTGAGCGGTCCCCTTCCGGAATTCCGACCAGCTCTGCGATCACCATTGCCGGCAGCAGAAACGCGAACTCCGCGCACAGATCGGCGCTTCCCTGGCCGATGAATCGGTCAATGAGCGCATGCGCGATGGCGTACGTCGGATCTTCGACAATCTTGACCGCCCGTGGCGTGAAGGCTTTCACGACAAGCTTGCGCATCCGGGTATGTTCCTCGCCGTCGAGATGCACCATACTGGGCTGCGTCCCGGGCGTACGCGGGCGCAGTTCGTTGCGGAAGGACGCCGAATCCTTGAACACCGCAGCGACGTTGGCGGCCCCCGCGACGACGAAGGCCCCGTGCTGCACCGGGAATACCGGGCACCGCGCTGCCGCCGCCTTCAGCGGCGGGTAAGGATCCGCCACCGGGGTGAACGGGTCGAGTGATTGTGCTGTCTCGACGTTCGACTCAGACATGGGCTTACCTCTCGCTGTCGGACCGTCTTCTTGAGATACCGACGAAGTTATGTGCATCCATTGCATGCCAGATCATTACGCCTCCACCACTCACCGTCCACCTCCGGCTCGATCACCCCGCAGACGCCTTCGTCGCCGGGTTGATAGACCTGTGCGACCCGCGCATAGCACTGGCCGTGGCCCATGCACGTTTCAGAGTCGACGACCACCCTCACGATGTAGCCTCGGCCACTGCCGGGGCGCCGACGCGGGCGCGCAAATCGGCTTGCGTCGCCGGGGTGAGTCCGCGGCTAGCGATCAAACCGACTGCCAGGTCGACCATCTCCGCGTTAGTCGCCCCGGGGAACGCCCACGGGCAGTCACCGATTCCCACCCGGATGCCAAGACCACGGTCCAGCGCACGTTCCCAGAGCTGGTGGCACCGTTCTACCGAACTCATGGCGTAGGGGACCACGATCGTCTCGTGGTCGATTCCCTCGGGGATGCGTGAGATGAGGAAGTCGATGACATCCGGGTCGGGGTCGTTGTTGGATACCCAGCGATCGGAAAAGAACAGCTTGATGTTCACCGGCTGGCGCAAGATGCCGATGCGGGCGGCCAGCGCTACCCAGCGCATGTCGGCGGTGTTGAACACGGCGATGTTCGGCACCAGCCCCAGCTCGGCGAACCGATCCAGCTCCGGCGGGTAGGGCGGACGGGAATTGTTCGGGTCGTCGGGTCCGAAACTGACTACCCCGAATCGGTTTTCCTCTTCCAGCCACAGGACCCGCTTGACGTGTTGGACCGGGTCGAACGGCGTGAGCAGCAGACGGGTACCGGCCGGCGGGCGCTCCGCCAGCGCCCAGATGTGGTCGAGGCTGCCGACGTAGCTGGGGTAGGCCAGGGGGTCGACCTCTCGGGCTGCGGTGGCCAGGATGGTGCGGGAGATCTCATCGTCGGTCCAGGCTTGCCGGCCGTCGTCGTAGCGGGCGTGGTAGTGCACAACGGTGGCGCCGTGCTGAATGCACTCCACCACGTTGCGAGCCGTCTCCTCGGCCCCGTACGGCACATTCGGGTTGTCGTCCTTGCTGACCACCTCGTTGACGCCGACCTCGAGGTAGACCTTGCCGTCATCGCGAAAACTCATGGCGCTCCTCTCGGCCCGCTACCAACGGTTCGATGTGGTGAATCTCGTTGTATGTCCGTAACTTCCACTGACCGTTGGCTTCAATGGCGATGCGCGTCATCGAGCCATAGTGCGGGTCGGTCAAGGCCGGGCCGACATCGCCGACGGCTTTTTCCACGCAAGCCCCGATCACCTCGCCGTGACAAAAGATCGCCGCAACACCTTCGCGGGTTCCGGCGGCCACCCGGCCGACTGCGTTAGTGGCACGGTGCCGAAACTCGGCCATGGCATTCTTGATGTCCGGTGCGGCCATCAGCTCTTGCCACCGGTATAACCGCGGATCCGCTTCCGCGATCGTGTCCTCGATCGGAATGTAGAAATCGGCGCCGCTGTCGAATCCGGCCAGATCGTCGTGGACGTCCACGGCCAGCCCTAACTTCTCGGCGGTCTGCAGGGCCCGGTGCAGCCGACTGCTGGCAATCGTGCGAACCGGCAACAGGACCATCGCCTCGGCGACGGCTCGAGCCTGCTCGAACGCGTTGGCGGTGAGCCCGGGGTCGGGTTTGACGACGCCCTCGACCCGGTTCGGCAGGCCGTGACGGATCAACGCCGCTTCCACTGC
>Ga0209068_10001864_pt1 | contig 10422 bp, 10 predicted proteins | sample ColStrG_CSR_2012_FD_187200 | JGI IMG/M metagenome (GOLD analysis project Ga0209068, IMG submission 187200) | Freshwater sediment microbial communities in response to fracking from Pennsylvania, USA - Cold Stream Run_MetaG_CSR_2012 (SPAdes)... | ecosystem: Environmental > Aquatic > Freshwater >...
CTTATTCGACCACGTAGCGCCGCCGTTCAACCTGATCGTTTCGAATGTGCCCGGCCCCGGTTTCCCCCTATATCTAGCCGGCGCCCGCATGGTGTCGATGCACCCGCTGGGGCCGATCATGGAAGGGGTCGGGCTCAATGTGACGGTCTTCTCCTACCTGGAGACCCTCCATGTGGGGATCCAGGGCTGCTGGGACCTTGTACCCGACGTGGCCGTCCTGGCCCTCGGCATGGAGGAGGCGTTGGCCGAGCTAGTGGCCGAGGCCGGCTGCTCGGATCGGCCGGTGCCCTGGTGGCATGCCGAGTTGCCAGCTTGAGTCCCTTCAGCTGTCGTCCGTGGCCCAGTCGGCCCGAGCCATCCTCCAGACCAGCCACCTACCGGATTGGCCCGGAGCGTCGACCGGCTGATCGACTTCGCCTTCGAACCGGAAGCCCAGTCTCGAGGGGACCGCTGCGCTCCGTATGTTGGACGAGTCCATCCGGATCTCGACAGCGGTGACGTCGGAAAGATGAGCGAAGGCGGCGGCGGTGAGGGCTTGGGAAGCGAACGTGGCCAGACCGCGACGGGTGGCGTCCGTTCGGATCCAGTAGCCGATCTCCACGGTATCGGGAGGACCCCGGCGGTGGAGTCCGGTGGCGCCCAGAATCCGGTCAGAGCCGGGTTCGGCCAGCACGAACTGCCACTCCTTGTCAGCGCCGAAGTTGCCGTCCCCTGCGGCCAGCACCGAGATCATGGCCGGAACCGTCGGAGGTTCTTGGGCCCAAGGCATCCATGGGCGCAGCTCGGGCAGGCTGGAAGCGACGGCAGTGGTGAGTGCTTCGGCCTGCGCTGTGCGCCAGCGTCGGAGCTCCACGGGCCCGGCGGGCAGCAGGTCGGGGAGGAACGACACGAGGGCAGGATGGCACACGGAGAAGGGGATCTGGATCCCAGGAACTTCTGACCAACTGCTAGAGTACGACCCTTACGCGGACGTGGCTCAGCTGGTAGAGCACAACCTTGCCAAGGTTGGGGTCGCGGGTTCGAATCCCGTCGTCCGCTCCAGGTCAGAGGCTCTTTCGGGGGCCTCTGATTCGCGTTCGGGCCCTTCCGTTGCGAATCCATAGCGGGCAGTCGGACAACATCGGTGGCACCATTTGGTGCTGTGGCCCGAGTGCAGTATCAAAATATTGCAGAGACATACCAAGCTGGTCGGGATTCGATCGCCCAGCTAGCTGCCTGGCGCAGTGTGATTAGCTTTCCAGACACCGACCAGATTCGAGTGGTCGACGTTGGATCTGGAACAGGGATCTTCGTGCGGGCTTGGTCGTCATGGGGAGCGACTCACGTCGTGGGCGTAGATCCGTCAGCAGTGATGTTGGGCGAGGCAGTGCGCATCGGAATGCCCGAATCGGCATGCCAGATTGTGGGAAGAGCCGAACAGCTCCCACTGCAGGCGAACTCCTACGATGCCGCGTGGCTATCGACGGTGATCCACCACCTCGAGGATCGCCGGGCGTGCGTGGGTGAGATCGGCCGCCTCTTGGTCCCCGGAGGCCGGGTCTACATACGTGGCTATTTTGCTGATCTGAGTTGGATCGACTGGATTGACTACTTCCCGGGTAGAGAGCGTGCACTAGCCCGATTTCCATCCGCTCGGGAGGTGATCGACGACTTCGTGACGGAGGGATTTAACCTTGTCAAGACGGACATAGTGCAAGGTCCGCGGGCGTCGGTGGCCAGCGTTCGAACCTGGATTGAGACGATGCGGCATGCAGACACCCTGTTGACGGCCTTTACGGATTCGGAGATCGCTGCGGGTTTGAAGACCCTCGAAGATCGTCGGCCTGAGTCGTTAGGTAGCGGCCTTCACTTGATCACGCTGCATTGGGGTTGACCGGTCGGGGCACTCCGCCTAACGAACCTTCGCCCCAGCCCGAAGGAAGACGCTGCATTGAGAGGATCCGAGCTGAGAGGGCGGCGCAGTCCCTTTCGCTATCCGTTATCCACACGCCTCGAAGTGCCGGAGTGGATCACCTGTATAACCGGCGATCGGGGGCAGGCAAGACCAGTTAAGAGACCACGTCATAGAACGTCTGCACGACTCCCTCGTCGAGAGCCGCAAGCACCTTTTCAAGATGGCCACTAGCCATGATCAACTCACCGAAAGCGGCGTCATGTGCTTCGCGTGATGACCAGGTCTGAACGAAGGCAAATGATCGTGGATCAGCCTGATCCCGCAGAATGTCGAATGACTCACATCCGTCGGCAGCCAACATGCGCCGACGACCTTCGGTCTGCAGCTCGAGGAGTGTCGCCTCATGGCCCTCAGCGGCGTGAAATCGAGTCACGGTCGTGACGCTCATGGGCAGTGCTCGATTCCTGAGAGGGTGGGTCACTTGAACGGTACTGCACTTGCCGAGTGTGTCGCCCCTGGCGGTTGCCAAGAACGGGACTTCACGGAAAGATCCCGTTATCCCATTTTTCCGATGTGACGACGGTAAGGAACACTCGTCGGCCAGGGTGCTACCGTCGTGAGCACACTGATTGACGAGGCGTGATCCAACGGTTCTGAACCGACGTTGCGCCTCACCTCGCCGACCAGCGCCCGCTAGTGCGAGGAGCAGGTCATGTGGATGAAGCGTGGGCTAGGGATCGGTACAGCAACTCTTGTAGCTGGAGTCACGCTGATCTTCCCCTTGGCGGGGATCTCCGGTGCGCCGCACGGCCCCAGTTGGAAGTCCACAGTTCCCTTCACCGAGACCGTGTACAACGCCACCACCAGTGAATCGGTCACCCTCACGGGGTCCGAGGCTCTGGTGCTGCATGTGACGGGAAACGTGGTTACGGGTTGGAGCACGTCACTGAAGGCGACGCTGCATCACACCACGGGCATCGGATCGACTTCTGCCGGGAAGTACAAGGCCAGCGGATCCGAAACCTTGACTGCGACGTTCCATGCTGGACCTCCTACGAACCCGACTACCTATCCGGCGACATTCGTCCTCCACCCACCCGGCCCGTGTCGAGCACATCATCCCCCAAATCCCTGTTTCAACCCTTCTACCGTTCAGGTGCCTGTCACCATCACGTTGAATGCTGACGGATCTGTTAACAGCGTGCAGGTAGGTCACAGCACCTAACCGCGACAGAACTCTGAATGGACCTTCGCTGCCTGCCCCAGTCGGTGCCGGTCGGGGGCAGTCAATAATCCGGCGCGATCGGCCGACGGTCGCGCCGGGCATTGATGGCTCTTGAAGCCAATGCCCATCAGGGTCAGCGTCGTTCCATTGCGCTTCCATCGCGCGGCCCGGGTCGTTCAGGGCAGTTCGAGGAAATCCCGTCGTCCGCTCCATTGCCTCTGTGACTCGAGCCGACCCCGGCCGAATCGTGAGATCTGCGTGCGGGTTGCCTGCAAGGAAAAAATAGAGGGAATTGGGTCGTCTTACCGGCCACGCACGTAGCGGCAAAAGTCCTAGAGTTCCCGATGGGATTTTTGGCACCCTGAGGGTTGAGATCCTCGACCTCCGCACGACCGGAACCTCCAGCGGACCCACCGAGGCAGTGAACTTCACCATCGAGGCCGTAAGGGGTGTGGACGCCGTTTCCGCAACTTCGGAACCACCGGCTCTGCCTTATTCTCGTCGCTGGCATGCGGCGGCAGGCTCCTCCGGTCACGAGACTGTGAGGTCGTGCTCCTGGGTTGATGGCGCAGGGCCCCTTGCGACCCCATTTTGGCAGCTCGCTTTAGCGCGCTTGTCCAGGTCAACGGGCGTTTCTATTCGAACAGAATGCCCTTTTCAAATTTCGCGCTTGACGCTGACTACTTTGGAAGTACTGTTATCATTTGCTGGGGCAGATAGTCCGAGCTGAAGAGAAGAGCTATAAGGTGGGCTGTCCGGGGGGACTCTCCTTCAACTGGTCTGCTCTTTAGCTGAAAGAGGAAATATGCGACGGGGATTCTTACTACTAGCTGCATTGGCACTCCCGGTGTCTGGGGCCGCGACAGTGGCGCTCAGCAATGAGGCCGGGGCCGCCGTGACGATCACCTGCTCTTCTCTGAGCGGAACCGCGGCGACCACGGTGACGCTGAGTGGTTGCACCGGAGGCAACACCGGAGGGTCATCCGTTCCGGTCAGTTCCGCGGTCCTGGCCCTTGGAGGCGTGGTTGGTTGGGTCAGCGGTAGCCACACGACATTCGGAAAGCCCGTTACGACGGCAACTTCGGCGAAGAAGTGCCCTGGCTACGTCAAAGGCGGGACCAGTAATCCCACTGCAGTCAAGGCCAACTCCGTGGTGACCGCTGACACGGGCGACGGCATCAAGGTGCCGGGAAGCGCCAAGGGCACAATTTGCATCGCCCCCAGCGGAGCGGTTAGTTCCCTCGGGCCTTTCACGATTAAGTGACCCGCTGGCCACCCGGTACGAGCCCATTTTGGTGCTGATGTGATCGGGTAGCCAGCTTAGGCTTGTCAAGGACCCTCGCCCATTGGGGCGAGGGTCCTTGACTGAAGCCTTGTACACATGCAGGTTGAATCAGCGGAATCGGAGCAAGTCGGTCAACCCCTCGGTCTCGCCATCCGGATGGCCCGGGGCGCCTCGACCCCCGCCCGAGCGCTCCAAGAGAAGTACCGACGAGAGTGCCCGCAGGGCGCTCTCTCTGCGTTTTGGCCGTTTCGCACACCCGATGTCCGGGCTGGCACCGAAGCCACCGAACATGGTGTTCCCCCAGGTTGGCTACCCTCGGAGGGCGCTGGTCGTCCGGCGCCGGATCGTCCTATAGAGGAGTGAGCGATGAGTTTCGAGCCGAGTTCCCGAGGAGTAGACCTCCGTCAACAGGTCACCGAGTTCCTCGACACCGAGGTGATCCCGGCCGAAGAGATCTATGAGCAGCAGATGGCTGCTTCCGGTGACCCTCACTCCCATCCTCAGGTGATCGAGGACCTCAAGTCCAGTGCGAAGGAGCGCGGCCTCTGGAACCTGTTCATGCCCCATGAGACGCAATGGACCCCCGACCCGGTGGCAAACCTCGACTACGCCTACATCGCCGAACTTGCCGGCCGGAGCCACCTGGCTTCAGAAGCGATGAACTGCTCCGCTCCTGACACCGGCAACATGGAGGTATTGGCCCTGTTCGGAACAGACCGGCAGAAAGAGGAGTGGTTGGTACCGCTTCTCGAGGGTCGAATCCGGTCCGCGTTCGCCATGACCGAGCCCGATGTCGCCTCTTCGGACGCCACCAATATCCAGCTGTCGATCCGCCGGGACGGAGACGAGTACGTCCTCAACGGACGGAAGTGGTGGATCTCTGGTGCCGCCTCGGCCCGCTGTGCCGTCTTCATCGTCATGGGCAAGACCGACCCTGAGGCCGCCCGTCACCAACAGCAGTCGATGATCCTGGTGCCCCGTGACACCCCCGGACTGACCATTGTCCGCAACCTGCCGGTGTTCGGGTATACGGACCGCGAGGGCCACTGCGAACTACTGTTCGAAGACGTCCGTGTGCCGGCATCCAACCTCGTCGCAGAGGAGGGGTCGGGCTTCGCCATCGCCCAGGCTCGGCTCGGGCCCGGGCGCATCCACCACTGCATGCGGTGCATCGGCATGGCGGAGCGGGCGCTTGAGCTCATGTGTCTCCGGGTGCTTGGTCGGGTGGCATTCGGCCAGCCGCTGGCCGCCCAGGGAGTCATACGCGAGTGGATCGCCGACTCGCGTATCGAGATCGAGCAGGCCCGTCTTCTGACGCTCAAGGCCGCCTACCTGATGGACTCGGTAGGTCACAAGGGGGCGGCCACCGAAATCTCCGCCATCAAGGTGGTGGCACCCAACATGGCGTTGCGGGTGGTGGACCGGGCCATCCAGGCTCACGGCGGCGGTGGCGTGTCCGATGACTTCCCGCTGGCCCGTATGTACGCGGGTCTGCGCACGCTCCGTTTCGCCGACGGGCCGGACGAGGTGCACCGCCGACAGTTGGCCCGGGCGGAGCTCGGCAAGTACGTGTCCTGAGACGGTGGTCGGGTAGCCCCCTGGGGTTCCGACCTCCATTCAGCCGGTCAACCCGGCAACGGCGGATCCCCAGTAGGTGGACGGCCAGAACTGAGGTCCTGACGCCATCTTCACCGTGTCGCCGTAGGCGTCCATGTGGATGATCGTGCAGGCCGTCATCAGTTCGGGGCCGATTTCGGTGAACACCGGTCCGGTGGCGTGGGCCACGATCGATTCGTAGCAGTCGTAGCCCTCCACGAGGCGCGCCTTGCCTGACTCCTCGTCGAGGAACCAGTCGTAGTAGAGCGTGCCCGGCTCGGTGCTGCTGTACTCGGCGCAGCGGGCGGCTACCTCCTTGAAGGCGGCGATGTCATGCACCTGCATCTGGAGGACGCAGCGGATGGCGGCGGTCTGCTTCATGGTGGGCCTCGTTCCTTATGGTCGAGAGGTTGGGGCGGTCGGTTCAGGGGCCGGCTGACTCGGCCAGACGGTTGATCATCGGGCGGAGCATCACGGTATAGGTGTCGGCGATGGCCGGTTCCCGATGATCGGCGTGGGCGGCCAGGCGCTCGGGGTCGAGGGCAACGGCCAGGAAGGCCTCCTTGGACGGGAACACGTTGAACCGAACCTGATCCCAGTTTCGTCCGTCGCCCACGATGGTGCCCTCCACGTTGAGCCACGAGCAGATACGCGCACCGTGGGGCAGGGCGATGCGGGCCGCCACACCGGTGTAGAGGTCCATGTCCTCGGACACTTGGCCTGCGTGATACTTGAGGACGTGGAGGATCACTACCGGCCCGTCCGCTGGCGTCGACGGATGTGGGACTTGGTCGAGGTCCGGCGTGTCGAACGGCAGCTCGGGTAGTTCGACGGGTAGTCCAGCGATCACGAATGTTGACGCCATACCTGCATCCTTGTGCTCGTGGAGTTCGACGTACTCGGGCAGTTCCTGCATCTCCAGGAACGATGCCCGGGTGGGGTAGCGGACCACGGCGATCCGGTCCCACTCCTGATCCTCTCCGAGGAACTGCTCCTCGACGTCGGACAGGAACACCAACTCCGCCCCGACCGTGCGGAACGGGCCGAACGGCGCGTAGCGGTCGTCGGCTGCGCGTCCAGTCAGGTGAGTGGTCCGGCCATCGGCGTAAACGGCGCGGTCCCGGTAACGCATGAGGTTGACCATCCAGATCGGACCATCGTCCTCCGGTGCCACGGACGCCAGGCGTCGGGCGTAGTCGGCGTCGATGGTGCCGTAGGAGAGGGTAGGTAGGTCGTCGAGGTCCATGGTCGTCCTCACTTGGGATGGAACAGGCTGGCCGCAGCTTTCAGACATCTGTTGTCAGTACGAATGTCATTATAGTGAGTCCGCCAGAACTCATCCCGGGTCGTCGGAGGCAGGGCCAAGGCCTACCCCGGGAGTAGAGCGTCTTCCTGACCCTGGAGGTATCCGGTCAGCGGCGGGAGGCGACGCCGAGCAGAATGGCTACGGCGACGGCCTTTCGGCGGTCGGTGATATGGGCGGTCGGTGATATGGATGGCGACCCGCTCTATTTAGGGGGCTGAATCCCATGCCTCTTGTTTGGTACGGGCCTCCGACTCGACCACAGCAAGACCGATGTTGCATCAATCGTCCGGGCGGACCCTATGGCGCCACGTATCGCTTCGAAAGTTGCCTGAGTGTGGCCTCGCAACCCGTCACGCAGTCGCCGATGATGTCGGCCACCGGTCGGCTCTGGGTGATGCGGCCGGCCACCTGGCCGGACAAGGCGATGCCGGCTTCGAGGTCGCCGCCGAAGTAGAGGTCACGAACGTTGCCGAATGCCCCCATGGCATTGTTCTCGTGGTCGAATTCGAGGGCGGTTGTCCGTTCCGTGCGCAGGGCCCGCAACGCCGGCGATGCGTGGCTGTTCAGGAACACGGTGTCGGTCTCGCTGGCGGCGATGATCGCCTGCTTCCAGTTCGGGTGGACCGGCGACTCGGTCGAGGTGACCATGACGGTACCCAGCTGCACTCCTTCTGCGCCGAGAGCGAAGGCGGCAGCCATTGTGGGGCCGTCGAGGAACCCGCCGGCAGCTATGACGGGTACGTCAAAGGCCGACGTAACCGAGGGGAGCAGGACCATGGAGGACACCGGCCGCGGGTTCTTGAATCCGCCGCCTTCGCCACCCTCGACGATCAGTCCGTCGACGCCGGCCTCGACCGCCTTAGCCGCGGCCCGCAGGGTCGGTACTACGTGGAACACCGTGAGTCCGGCATCTTTCAGCTGTGCCGTGTAGTTGGTGGGGCTGCCTGCCGAGGTGGTCACGAATGTCACGCCCTGGGCGACAACGAAATCAACGATGGACTTCGGGTCCGACACGAAGGCCTGGGCGATGTTGACGCCGAACGGCTTGTCGGTGAGGTCCTTCATCTTGGCGATCTCGTCGCGGATGGTATCGAGCTCGCCCGATGAGGTCTCGATGATCCCCATAGCTCCGGAGTTGGATACGGCCGAGGCCAGCTGCGAGCGAGCGATCCAGCCCATCGGGGCTTGCACGATCGGGACCTCCACGCCCAGTAGTTCGGTCACCCGGTTGGTCAACACTCGGGCATCTTGTCACGACGCCGAGTGACGGGTCCGGTGTCCGGCGGGTGCATTGTCGGTCTCGAGCTGCTACGGTCAGCAACCGCGTCACCACAGCAGGACGGGGAAGCCGGTCGAATTCCGGCGCTGGTCCGCAACCGTAGGCCTCACCTGAACGGGTGGAGCGAGTCGGGATGCCGCCCTGTTGTGTCGCTGAGTCCATACCGTCGAGAACACGGCACGGGCACGGTTGCAGGCCGGCTAGCGCCGTGCCGGCCTCCGGGTTCGTCGCCCTGGAAAGCGAGCCCAACCCAATGTCCATCAACCGCCTGCTGGCGTCGGTCGCCCTCATGGCCTGTCTCGTCGTAATGGTCGACGTGGGACCGTCGACCGCCGCAACTCCGTCCTCCAGCGACGCGTCCCTTTCGATACCCGTTCCCGGTCTTCCGGGGTCGGCCGCCCTCGGCGCCCGGTCGGGCGCCCAGTGGTTGGCCAACCAGTTCAGGCCGGACGGGGCCATTCCGTCGGCCACCACGCCGGGAAGCGCCGACCTCTCGGCCACCGCCAACGGTGTTCTGGCCCTGGCTTCGGCCGGGACGGACACCACGGTGGCCGAGCGGGGGCTCTCCTTCCTCGCCGGTCACGTCGATGCCTACGTCCAATCCGGCGGCATCGACCAGCCCGGGAGCCTCGCCTTGCTCATCCTCGACGCTCATGCCCTTGGTGTGGATCCGACGACCTTCGGGGGGTCCGACCTGGTCATACGACTGGAACAGACTCAACGGAGCACCGGGGTCGACGCCGGCCTGTTCGGTTCGGCCGATCCCTCCTTTGACGGGACCTACCGTCAAGGACTCGCCCTGGCAGCGTTGGCCGCCGGTGGCGTGACGACCGGAGCGCCCTTGGTGGCGGCAGAGCAGTGGCTGACCGGTCAGCAGTGCCCGGGGGGCGGATGGACAAGCTATGTCACAGCCACCAATCCGTGTAACGGCCTGCCGGCCAACTTCGCCGGCCCCGACACGAACTCGACTGCAGTGGCGGTTCTGGGCCTGGCCGCCCAGGGGGCGGCGTCCGCCGCCCGAAATGCAGCCCTCGTCTTCCTTCGGACCGATCAGAATAGCGACGGCGGCTGGGGGTACTACCCGACCAACACGACCGATCCGAACTCGACCGGGCTCGTGATCCAGGGATTCGCGGCCCAAGGTGTGCGAGCCTCGGATCTGAGCCTCATGCAGGCCCAAGGCTCACCGGTCTCCTCGTTGCTCTCGTTCCAGGTCGGCACCGGCTCCGGAGCCGGGGCCTTCACCTTCCCGGGGGTGCCCGGACCGAACCTGCTGGCCACCAATCAGGCGGTGCCGGGTCTCGCCGACGTGGCCCTGCCGTTTAGGGCGGCATCGGTGACCGTGTCCCCCGGTGCCGGCCTGTCGGCGCCCGTCTCAGCGTTGGTGTCGCTGTTCGGGACTCCCCCCGGTCCGACCGACGGCACGGTGACCTTCTCCGCTGGCGTCACCGAACTCTGCTCCGCTCCGGTCGTGGCGGGTCGCGCTACTTGTTCGTCGCCGAACGTCGCGGGGGTGGCCCCGTCGCTCGTCGTGTTCACGCCGGTGGACGCGGCCGTCGGCCTGGCCACCGCCTCGCCGCCTGCCGGCGCCTACGTATCCGCGGCCGCCGACGGCGGCGTGTTCGCCTACGGCTCGGCCGGATTCGCCGGTTCACTGGGCGGCACCCACCTGAACGCCCCGATCGTGGGCGTGGCCGCGGCACCCTCGGGCAGCGGCTACTGGCTGGTGGCTGCCGACGGCGGCGTGTTCGCCTACGGCTCGGCCGGATTCGCCGGCTCACTGGGCGGCACCCACCTGAACGCCCCGATCGTGGGCGTGGCCGCGGCACCTTCGGGC
>Ga0209068_10001867_pt1 | contig 10413 bp, 10 predicted proteins | sample ColStrG_CSR_2012_FD_187200 | JGI IMG/M metagenome (GOLD analysis project Ga0209068, IMG submission 187200) | Freshwater sediment microbial communities in response to fracking from Pennsylvania, USA - Cold Stream Run_MetaG_CSR_2012 (SPAdes)... | ecosystem: Environmental > Aquatic > Freshwater >...
CGAGTTGGACTGATAGAACAGCTGCCACGTATCGGTGCCGCCGACCGCGACGCTGTCCGTCTTGGCCCAACGCAACTGGACATTCACCGGATTGCCGGTCGAGTCGTAGGCCGTCACCGAACCGCCGGAAATGGATTCGTTCGTGAACGTCTGCACGTCGTCGGCGATCACCGTCCCATTGGCGGGCACGGCGAGCAGGTTCTGAATGCCGAATCGCGAGGCGCCCGCGGTCCCGCCGACCGAGATCTGGTCGGTCGCATTCAGAGCCGTGGCGGTGATGTTCCCGTTCAACGGATTCACGGAAGCGGTGACATTGCCGAGGGCCGCCAGGGCCGTTTGCAACTGCGCAAGAGTCACGACCTGGCCCGGGCCAAAGGTGATGGTCGAGACCACCGGGACGGCCGGGACCGTGTCCGTCGTGAAAGTGAGAGTCTGACCCGCCGCGACGGTGTTCTGCGTAATCAGATTGGTCGGCTGGAAGATGTTTTGGCCGACACCGAATCCAAGTAACGCGGCGCCCGTGCCGCCGACTGTGATGGGCACCACGAAGTTGCCGCCGGTCAAGACCTCCTGGTTGCCGGCGCTCACCGAGGCCACCACGTTCGCGTTGCCCGCAACGGCCGCGTTGATGAATGTGTTCAGATCCGAAATTTTGTCGCCGGCCGCCACCGTGAAAGTCGTGGTGTTGGTCCCGTCATTCACCGTGACGGTTTGCCCGACTGTCATGCCGAGGGACGCCAGCGTCGTATTGACGCCAGCCGGCAGCAGGACACTCCCGGTCCCCACCGCCTTCGCATCGGGCAGCAGGGTTGCCCCGGTACCGGTGATCCGCGCGGCGGCGGGCGCTCCGACCAGCGGATTCGCGGTAAATCCGACCGGATTGAGCAAATTGGAGCCCGGTATGGTTGCGCTGCTGTTGGCGGTCGTGGGCGTGCTGGCGAGATTGGCCTTGTATTGGATCTGGGTGGTCGGCTGGGCCGGCACGAAATTGGTGCTGAATTGGAGGACCGAGGGGACGCTGCCGAGCGGATTGCCGGTCGTAGAGCTGACCGGTATGCCCATCAGATAGTACCCGGCAGCGTTCACCAGAAATCCGCCCTGGTTCTCCTGAAAATCGCCGCGGCGCGTATAGTCGCTCACCCCGCTGAAGACGGGCTGATTGTCCGTGAAGGACGTGGGCTTCGCCACCACGAACCAGCCGTCGCCGTTGATGGCGATGTTGGTGCTGACGGGGGTGGACTGGATCGAGCCTTGCACCGTGTTGGTGGCGATCGATTCCGCGAGGACGCTGCCCGAGGTTTGCTGGCCTACGGCCGCCAACGACACCAAGGCATCGAAGGCCGTGTCCGTCTCCTTGAAGCCCGTGGTCTGCGAATTGGCGATGTTGCCGGAGATGTTTTGCAGCGCGAACGACTGCGCCTGCAGGCCCCCGACCGCGGTCGTGAGAGCATCGAATAGACCCATGACTAGTCTCCAACTGCGTTACAGGCGGCCGCCGGCGTGATCCCTCGAGAGGCCGCACCAGTGGCTTTACCTTCCGGTGGAGCAATCATCGCAATCGGCGTGCCAAATAAATTCGTCAGTCAGATCAAATGCTTGGCCGATCGCCCGGCGGCCCGCATCGGGGCCGGCCGGGCAAAACTGGCCGCCGCCGGCAATTTCTGCCCGGGCGCGAGCCGCTATCTCGGCAAGGCGAAAAATGCTCTAGAACCCGTGATGCACCGCGGCGAGGACAAGCATGCGCTTTAAAGGCACCAGCGCTTATGTGGCGACCGAAGACCTGAAGGTCGCGGTCAATGCGGCGATCGCGCTCGAGCGGCCGCTCTTGGTCAAGGGCGAGCCCGGCACCGGCAAGACCGTGCTGGCGCTCGAGATCGCCAAGAGCCTCGATGCGCCGCTCATGGAGTGGCACATCAAATCGACCACCAAGGCGATGCAAGGCCTCTACGAGTACGACGCCGTATCGCGGCTGCGCGACAGCCAGCTCGGCGACGACCGGGTCGGCGACATTCGCAACTACATCAAGCGCGGCAAGCTGTGGGACGCCTTCGTGGCGAACGAGCGTCCGGTGCTGCTGATCGACGAGATCGACAAGGCCGACATCGAGTTTCCCAACGACCTGTTGCAGGAGCTCGATCGCATGGAGTTCTTCGTCTACGAGACCGGCGAGACCATCAAGGCTAGCCGTCGGCCGATCGTCATCATCACCTCGAACAACGAGAAGGAGCTGCCCGACGCGTTCCTGCGCCGCTGCTTCTTCCACTACATCCGTTTTCCCGACCCCGACACCATGCGCTCGATCGTCGATGTGCACTTTCCCGGCATCAAGCAACGCCTGGTGACCGAGGCGCTGACGCTGTTCTATGAAGTCCGCGAGGTACCGGGACTGAAGAAGAAGCCTTCGACCTCGGAGCTGCTCGATTGGCTCAAGCTCTTGATGGTCGAGGATATCGGACCCGACACGCTGCGTGAGCGCGATCCGAAAAAGCTGATCCCGCCGCTGCACGGGGCACTGCTCAAGAACGAGCAGGATGTTCACTTGTTCGAGCGGCTGGCATTCATCTCGAAACGGGAAGGCCGCTGATCGACCGACGGCTGCTCGTCCGCGGCGATCGCGGGCACGGCCATCCGAGCAAGCTCCGGGTCGGCCGGAAGGCTGACCGCTGGAAGCTCCATCGTGGCCGCCGACGGGGGGGTATCTGATGTCAGGTCCGGCGCCGCCTCTCGATCCGTCTGTTTTTTCGCCGGCACCGAAGGTCGCTGCACCGGCTCGACTTGGTGACCGCCGGCCGCGCCGCCACGGGCTTTTCGCGCCTTGATCTCGTCGCGGCCGCGATTCCACCAATAGCCGATTTGCGCCGCGACGCGGCCGGCGAGGCCGCCCGCCCAGATCAATTCAAAGGGCAGGAACAACCGCCAGGTATCGTCGCCATCGACGATGGCGTGCGCGATCAGGTTGCCGGCCATCGCGGTCGTATTGAGGCCGTGTCCGCCGAAGCCGCTCGCCAGCCATATCCCCGGCGAAAGCTCCCCGATCTGCGGCATGCCGTGGATGGTGCGGCCGAGCACGCCGGACCAGCGATGCTCGATCTCGATGCCTCCGAGCTGCGGATAAAGCGCCGCAATGTCGGCCGCGAGGTTTCCGGCGAATCGCCTCGGATCGGCTTCCCACGTGGTCGCCCGCCCGGATATCAGCAGGCGGTCGCCGTCGACGATGCGATAGTGATTGTCGGCGCGCGCGCCATCGCTGACGGCGCCGTAATAGGTGATCGCGTCCGCCAGCCGCGGGCCGAGCGGCGCAGTGGTCGCGAGATAGGTCCAGATCGGCAGCAGGGTGGCGGCGACCTGCGGCATCAGCGTGCCGATGTGAACATTGCCGGCCAGCACCACATGGGCGGCGCGCAGCCGGCCCTGGGGCGTATCGATGCGCTTTCGCACCCCGGCCGGATCGATCGCCGTCGCCGGCGTGTGCTCGAAAATGCGCGCCCCGGCCTGCTCGGCCGCCGCCGCCAGCCCGAGCGCGTAGTTGAGCGGGTGCAGATGGAAGGCGTGCGGAAAATGGATCGCGTTGAAATAGCGGTCGCTCTTGAGCACGTCGCGCACCCGGTCGCTGGCCCAGCCCTCGACCGCAACGCCCAAATCCTGGCCGAGCAGCTGCAGGGTCGCGATGATGCGGTCGGCGTCATCCACCTTGGAGACGTTGAGCCAGCCGTCGATCGGATCGACGCCCGGCATGCCGGTTTCGGCGATGGTGGCGCGGACATAATCGAGGCCGGCTTCCGACAGCGTCCACAACACCTTCGCCCGCTCGAGGCCCACCCGCTCCATGATGCTGCGGATGTCCGCCGCAAAGCCCGGCAGCACGAAGCCGCAATTGCGTCCGGACGCGTTCCAGGCGATCCGGCCGGCCTCCAGCACCGCCACCGACCAGCCGCCGCGCGCGATCTCGCGCGCCGTGGTCAGGCCAGCGAGGCCCGCGCCGACCACGCAAACATCGACATCGAGATCGGTCGTCAGCGGCGCGCGTTCGGGCGCCGGCGTCGCGGTCGCGGTGTACCAGGTCGGCGAGTAGCCATCTCGATCGGACGCGCTCACGTCATCTCCCCCGCCGTCCGGGCCTACCCATCCGGTCCCGCCCCCGAGCACATTATGCTATACTGCTTGATGCTAGCCCGCTGCGCGGAAGAAATCGATGCCGACATGCAACTGATGCTGCTGCGCCATGCCAAGTCCGAAAAACCCGAACCCGGCTTGCACGATCGCGACCGCCGGCTCAATGCGCGCGGGCGCAACGACGCCGCACTGATCGCGGCCTACATGGTGCAGCATACGCTGCTGCCTGACCGGGTCATTATATCGCCCGCGCAACGCACACGCGAAACCTGGGAGCGCATGGCCCCGGCGTTTTCCACAAGCCCGCTGGCCGGCTTCGAAGATCGGCTTTACGAAGCCGGCACCGACGCCATCCTGACCGTGATCAAGGCCACCGATCGGGCCGCATCCGCGCTCCTGGTGATCGGGCATAATCCGGGCATGTACGATACCGCCCGGCTCCTGCTCGCGCACCGCGGCGGCGGGGCGCATCAGCTCGACGACGGGCTGCCGACCGCGGGCCTCATCGTGATCAATTTTGCCGGCGACGACTGGCGCAAGCTTGCCGCCCGCAGCGGGCGCCTCACCGGATTTGTCAGCCCGCGTCTCATCAAGCCGGCGAAAGATTAAGCGTTGATGCGGCGTTTGGCCGGGTTCGCAGCGGCGCATAAACGTGGCATCATGGTCAAATTGGTTCCGAATCCTGCTGGGAGAGGACGGCGGCCATGTTCAAGCAGATTTTGGTTCCGGTCGATCTCACCGACCCGGAGCTGGCCAAACCCGCGCTCGCGACCGCGGTGATGATGGTCGCGCAGTCGGGCGGCACGATTCGCCTGATCAACATCATGCCGCTCACGCCGGTGATGCTCGCCGAATACGTGCCGCCGGATTTCGAGGCGCAACAGCGCAAGTCGGCCGAGGAGGCGCTGGCGATCGTCGCGAAGGAGACCGGCATCGAACCGGCCCGCGTCTCGTCGGCGGTGCGCCAGGGCGGCATCTACCAGGAGATTCTCGAAGAGGCCAATGCGATGAAGGCCGACCTCATCGTGATGACCTCGCATCGCCCGCAGCGGCCGGCGGTGCGCACCTACTTCCTGGGCTCCAATGCCGGACACGTGGTCCGCTACGCCAAATGCTCGGTGCTGGTGGTGAGGCACCGGGCGGGAGAGTAGTGAGCACCTAGAGCTTGGTCGGCGCCTGCGTAGGGCGGGTTCGCTTTAACCCGCCATTCCACGCGAGATGGCGGGTTAAAGCAAACCCGCCCTACGACCAGTTCAGTGCGCGGCGGCCTTCTCGTAACCGTGCTGCTGCACGTTCATGTTGCCGAGGTCGTCGGCCGCGCAGCCCGACTCCAGGAAGTCCCAGCTCTTCATCCATTCATAGGTGCGCTGCAACTCGTCGGCCGGGATCGGCGCCGGATCGACCAGGAATATCCGGCTCTCGCGCAGGTCGTCGATCGTCAGCTTGGCGATCTCCGGGTCCTTGTTTTTGTAGTAGTCGAGGAAGTAGTGCATGTAGCTGCGCTTGTTGGCGTTGATGCGCCGCACCGCCTCGCGCACGCCGCGGTTGAACGCGCTGTAGGTCTCGGCATCGACCCGATCGGAGGCGACCTCGGTTCCGTGATGGAACGCCGCCACCACCAGGCGGCAGCCCTTCTTCTCGGCCAGCGAGATGTACGGCTCGGTCAGGGTGGTGGCATCGATCTGGCCGGTCATCAAGAGATTGAACCGATAGGGCGAGCCGTTCGGCACGCGGCCGAGCTTGATCAGGTCGCGCGGCACGAACCCTTCCAGCATCTGCAGGGTCAGATAATGGGTGCCGAAGAAGAACGGCACGCCGATCTGCCGATTGGCGAATTGCTGGGGCGTTTGCACCGGTGAATCGCCCCGCACCACCAGCGCCGCATAGGTCACGATCGAGCGGCGGCCGACCTGACGGCTTTTGACCTTGGTGGCCTCGACGCGCGAATAGTTGCCCCATTCGCAGGCGTTGTAGAGATCGGCCTTGCCTTCCTCGAGCAGCTTGCCGTGGCTGGCGAAGCGGGGCGCATCCTTGTGGCTGGTCACATGGAGCTGCGGGGTCTTGTCGACGCCCTTCTCGCGATCGGCCCATTCGATCGTGAGCCCCTCCTTCTCGAACAGCCCTTCGTCATAGGCGACCAGCTCCGCCAATCCTTGGAACGGCGCGGTGGTTTCCAAAACCAGCTTCTTCAGCATGGAAAATCTCCCTTCTGTGAGACATCGGCCTATGAGGTAGCCGACACTGTCTCCGCGTGGCGAACGCAAAGCCGCATCTGAACCAATGCGTTCGGCGTTCGGGCTCCGACTCGGGCTTGGCAGCTTCGCACAACGAGCGTCGCTCTCAAGCGTCGCAGTGAGCCAAAGCACTCTGCGGCCCATGTCACGCCAAGGGCTCGGCTTGTCAATTTTGCCGCGAGGAATATTTGCCTAGTATTGCACATTTTTCGGCGCGCGACGCAGCTCGGATCGGGCCGCACGGATCGGAATCCTCACCGTCGCCGTCAGGCGACGCGGAGAACGCGGGTCAGGCCCGCGGGTGACCGGTGCAGTCGGCGCGGGCATCGAATCAAATCAACCGAAACACGCTCTGAGCGATAAGCTCTTATTTTTTGCCGTACTTCTTCGCCAATTGGTCAAGTTCCCTGCTCTGGAAGAAATCGATGCATTTCATCAAGGTGATTTGTTCGCCGGAAATGCTTCGATAGTCCTTTGCCAAGAATTTTTTGCCGAGCGCGGCAGCTTCTTCATATGCCTCGAAAGGCAAGCTACCGAGCTCCAAATAGCCGCCGGCCGCGACCGTACTATCCTTTACCACCTCATCGGATTTGTAGCCGTCGGCGATGCAAGTGCTCAGAGCAAAGTTTTTGAGATACTGAATCGGAGAATATTCAACGCGAACGTTGGCGACCTTGGCATCGGCAAGCAGCGGCGCAACAAGGAATGCAATTGCAGCAGCGACTTTGGAGCTCATATTGAAGCCTCGCCTCATGCACAATCAGCCGAGCCGGATTCATCACTCGAGCTTCACGCCGGCGGCCTTGATCACCTTGTTCCAGCGCTCGACCTCCTCGCGCAAATAAGCGGCGGTCGCTTGCGGGGTACCGCCGATCGCCTCGCCCGACCATTCGGCGAGATGGGGCAGCATCTCGGGCTGGCGCAAGGCTGCATTGATGTCGGCATTGATCCTGCTCACGATCTGCGGCGGCGTCCTGGGCGGCGCCACCACCGCATACCAGGCCGCCGATTCGAAGCCCGGCAGCGTCTCGGCGATGGTCGGCACGTCGGGCAGCGCGCTCATGCGCGCCGGCGTCGCCACCGCCAGCAGCCGCAATTGGCCGCCCTTCACCAGCGCCAGCGAGACCCCGAGATTGTCGAACATGATGTCGACATTGCCGGCCACCAGATCCGCGAGCGCCGGCGCCGAGCCCCGATAGGGAATGTGCTGGAGCTTCACCCCCGCCATCATCTGGAACATTTCCGAGGTGAGGTGCGAGGTGGTGCCGTTGCCCTGGGTCGCCGACGTCACCTTGCCCGGATTGGCGCGCGCCTGCGCCATCAGCTCGGCCACGCTGCGGGGGAGAAATTTCGGCGTCACCACCAGCGAATTGGGCACCCGCACCATCACCACGATGGGCACGAATTGCATCGGATCGAAATTGAGCTTCGGATAGAGATTCTGGTTGATGACCAGCGGGGGCGGCGGCGCCGAGAGCAAGGTGTAGCCGTCCGGCTCGGCCTTGAAGGCCGCCTCGGCGCCGATATTGCCGCCGGCCCCGGTGCGATTTTCAACGATGACCGGCTGTCCCCATTTGCGCGACAGAATATCGCCGACCACGCGCGGCACGATATCGGCGGTGCCGCCGGCCGGAAACGGCACGATGATCCTGACCGGGCGGGTGGGGAAGTCCTGCGCCGGCGCGGAGCCGATGCAGGCGGCGAGGCAGCCAGCGACGCCAGCGGCGAGGCAGGCGGCGCCGCGGATCGCGCGCAGCGCTTCGGCGCAGAGCGCTTCGGCACGGAGCATCGATGGCCTCATTTGCTGGTGTCTCCCCGCCAACTTATGGGCGTCACTCGCATGAATGGGCGCCGATGGTGCGCATTTCGACCGCCCAGCCCCCAAGTCGCACCAATGGTCGCACCACTGGTCGCACCAATGGAAGGCAGAGCGCGAAATCCTGTTGCACACAACCGTGATCGTATTCGACACGGCTGCCGTTATCGAGCACAATCGAATCGTCTTGAAGTGGGCGAGTTCATCGCCCATGTCATCCCAGCCAGTCGAGCCGACGCCGTTCCTTGTCCCATCGCCGCCAGGATGGACAACGGATCGAGGAGTGACAATTGGGACAGCGCCGGCTGGGCGATGGCATAAGAGGCGAAACACGAGGCACTTATGACTAGCCATCCCTTGACTAGCCATCCACGGACTAAGCATACCCCGACCAATCATCCACTCCGCGCTATTGCCCTCGGCACTCTTATGGGCTTGGCCGGTATCGCGCCCAGCCCGGGCGTGGCGTCGGCCCGGAGCGTCTATGACGGCGCCTGGAGCGTCCTCATCGTCACCATGAAGGGGTCCTGCGACCCCACCTACCGCTACGGCGTGCAGATTGCCGATGGAACGGTCACTTATGACGGAATTGGCCCGATCACCTTGCAAGGCAAGGTCACCCCAAAGGGGGCCGTCCGGGTTATCGTGCAGTCCGGCAGCCAGTGGGCGGACGGCTCCGGCAAGTTGACCCGCGACCGCGGCGGCGGCGTTTGGAAGGGCCAAAGCATGAGCAGCGCCTGTACCGGCACTTGGCAGGCGGAACGGCGCGAATAGGATCCTCCTGAGGAGCGCTTTTGGTCGCGATTGGCCGGCAGCGCGCCGGGCTACGGCGCGTCGGTTCGGCGGGGCGAGTTGCCGAGCCGTGCTGGCCGGTTGTATGGAGGTGTCACGCTGATGGAGGTGTCACGCTGGTGACATAAAGTGGCGAACATTTCATACCTCCCGCTTCGTGGCGAAAAGGACTTGCTCAGACCATGCGCGCATTCATCAATACCGCCGGCAGCATCGCGGTCGCAGGCCTGACCATTGGCGCGTTTCTGGTGGCGCGGCTGCCGTTCGAGCCGTGGCCGGCGCAGGCCATGGCGCAGACCGGAGCACCGGCCCCCAAGCAAGTCGCCAAGCAGCAGCCAAAGAAAAAAGCGCCGGCCGCGAACAGCGCCCCGAAGGCCGGCGCGCCGGCCGACACCAATGCAAAGCCGGCGCGGCCGCTGTTCGGCCTCGAGGATGAGGCCGAGGCGGTCGTTCTCGGCATTCCGGATGCCCGGGCCTGGGGCGATTCCGAGGACGAATTCGCGCGCCTGCTGCCCAAGGTGGATGGGCCGTGGCTCGCCATGTCGGGCGGCGGGTCGGACGGTGCCTACGCGGCTGGACTGCTGACCGGCATGACCAAGGCCGGGACCCGGCCGGAATTTGCCGTCGTCACCGGCGCCAGCATCGGAGCCCTGATCGCACCTTACGCCTTTCTCGGCCCGCGCTATGACGAGGAATTGCACCAGCAGTTCACGACCATCACGGCCGGCGACATATTTGAAGATCGCCCCACCGGCGACAGCCTGATGGATTCATGGCCGCTCAAACGCACCATCGAAAAACGCGTGACGCCGCAACTGCTCGCCGACATCGCCGCCGAGCACCGCCGCGGACGGCGGCTCTTGGCGGTCACCACCAATCTCGACGCCGGGCGGCCGATGGTCTGGAACCTGGGCGCGATCGCCGCGCGCGGCGACGACAAGGCGCTCGCGCTGTTTCGCGCCGTGCTGCTGGCATCCGCCAGCATTCCGGGAATTTTCCCTCCGGTCATGATCGAGGCGCAGTCCCGCGGCAAGGATTTGCAGGAGCTGCACAACGACGGCACCATCACCGCGCCCTTCTTCATCGCGCCCGTATCGGTGCTGGCCGGAACCGGCACCGTCCATCTGCCGACCAAGCAGCTCTACGTGATCGCCAATGCCAAGCTGTCGCAGCAATTCGACGTGACGACGACGCAAACCACCGCCGTGCTCGGCCGCTCCATCTCGTTGGCGCTGCAATCGGGATTGCGCATCGAGCTTCTGCTGACGCTGGCGGCCGCACAGAAGCAGGGAATCAGCTTGAGCGTCGCCCAGATCGATCCCGAATTCGAGCATCCCTCGCGCGGCGCCTTCGACCCCGAATACATGAAGGCACTGTTCGATTACGCGGTCGAGCAGGCAAAAAAAGGCAAGACCTTCGAAACCGTTGCGGCGAGCGCGCGGTAGCGCGGTTGCGCCT
>Ga0209068_10001868_pt1 | contig 10413 bp, 12 predicted proteins | sample ColStrG_CSR_2012_FD_187200 | JGI IMG/M metagenome (GOLD analysis project Ga0209068, IMG submission 187200) | Freshwater sediment microbial communities in response to fracking from Pennsylvania, USA - Cold Stream Run_MetaG_CSR_2012 (SPAdes)... | ecosystem: Environmental > Aquatic > Freshwater >...
GTCCTGGACTGATGTCACCGAACTCAATGTCCGAGCCCGCGCCGCCGCCATCGCCACCGGGGTGGTCACCGGACCGGTCCTGGCCACCGTGGCGACCAGGACGGCGTCGACTCGCGGACACGTCGAGCAACGGTCGTGGCGGGCCGGGGACGTCCTGATCGCGAAGAAGAACACCACCCGCATACCCATCGGCCCCGACACCGTCCGCAATGGCGACCGGTACCGGGTCATCGCCGCCGACGCCTCGGGCGGCCTGGTGGTCGAGGACCTACGCAGACGCGGCCGCACAACGCTGCCGATCGGATACCTGGCAAGGCACTCCGAGTACGGGTGGGCCGCGACCATCGACGGCGCCCAAGGAGCCACCGCCGACATCGGGATCGTCCTGGCCCGCTCCGGCCTGGACCGCGAGCACCTCTACGTCGCGATGAGCCGAGGAAGGGAAGCCAACCATGTCCACACGACGCCCGAGCTGAACACCGGCGACGCCGGCCCCCACCGTCCCACGCAAGCCGGAGTGCAACCCCCTGCCCCTCCCACGCAAGCCTCAGTGCAAGCCCCTGGCCGTGGTCGGCACCCAACCGCGTCGCGACGCCGGGCCGAAGCGACAGGCCAGTTGGCGCTGCCGGACGTGGATGTGGCGATCACCCAACTGACCACCGCGGTGAACACCACGGGGCGCGAGCGCGCCGCTCACTCCCTCCTCGACCCTGCCGTCGCTCAGGTCCGGGAACAGGACTGGGAGCGGCGCGAGAGCCAGCGTCCACCGCAACCGGTCCCGGCCGGACACGCCCGCAACCAGCGTGATCTGGACAGAGCTCAGACCCGACTGGCGCAGGCACGTGACCACGTGAGTCGGCTGGACGCCCAGGTCCGCCAGCTGCAGGGCGAACTCGAGGACGTGCCGCGATGGTCTCGTGCCCGACGCCAAACCCTGAGCAAATCCATCTCGTTCACCACCGAGGTGGTCCTACCCCACGCCGCGAACGAACTCACCGACGCCATCGGCACCGTGGACACCTTGACCGACGTGGTGGGCACCGACACCCGGGAACGTCTCGACGGCGCCACGGCCGACCGCGAGCGCCGACACCGGGCATGGCTCGGCCAAACAGATCGTCCCTACACCGACCCCAACTCGGTCACCGCGCCCTCTGGCCGTCGGGCGACCGCGGCACACCGCGGTGGATACGGCCGCGACCCGTACCGCGCAGTTTCGCCTCCGCTGGGACCGATCCGGTCGATGTAGTTGTTCGTTCGTCCGGTCTGGAGGGCGTGACCAAACCGTTATGACGACACCTGGCATGTTCCCCGGGTGTTTTGCACACCTCTAAGTAGGGCCCATTCGCAACCGCGACGGGTCAGCACCTTCCAGGAGGCCGATCATGACCCGCGACGAACTCCAAGCGCTCCCGTCCATCCTCAACGTCCCTACTGCCGCGAAGGTGCTCGGCATCGGCCGGTCCCTGGGCTACGAGTTGGTCCGCACCGGCCAATGGCCCACACCTGTGGTGCGCGTCGGCAAGCTCATCAGGATCCCTACAGCGCCCCTGCTCAGGCTCCTCGACGAGACCCCCGGAACCGAGGGCTATCCACAGACGGCGTAGCGGCTGCGGTTGTCCACAGGTTTCCGTGAGGGCAGGCAGACCAGTCAGCTATCGGAAGAGCATCGAGTGCACACGGCAAGCCAGGAGGGCAGCGAAATGAGCCGGAAGCAACGCGAACCGATCCGCAAGGTCCTGCTCGCCGATGGCAGTGTCCGGTGGCGGTGCGTCGTGGACGTCGGTGTCACCAAGGACGGGCACCGGCGTCAGGCCACGCGGACGTTCTCCACGATGAAGGAGGCCCGGGCCTTCATCTCCTCCACTCGCGTGGCCATCACCGCTGGCACCTACGTCGCACACGCCGAGATCAGCGTTGCCGACTACCTCGACGGGTGGCTCGAGTCGCGGCGACACAGCATCCGTCCGAAGACACTGGAGGGCTACCGCAGCGCGCTCGCCCGGGCGATCAATGCATTCGGCGACCAGCGACTCGACCGGCTGTCTAAGGCCCACCTCGTCGACCTGATCAACACCATGAGATCCGGCAACCGCCCGCTCGCCCCGCGTTCGGTCAACCTGACCCTCGGAGTGCTCCGCCAGGCCTTCAACGCTGCAGTCCGTGAGGGCATCCTCATCCGCAACCCGGCTGCGCTGGTGAGCCTTCTCCCCGAACCGACAGAGGAGATGAAGGCCTGGACTGCCGAGGAGGCCGCCGCGTTCCTCAGCGCAACCTCCGAACATCTCTGGGCCGGACCATTCGCCCTCAGCCTCTCTGGGCTGCGCCGCGGGGAGGTGCTCGGTGCGCGGTGGTCGGATGTGACCCTCGACGGCCCGCAGCCGGTTCTCGTCGTCCGCCGGTCCCGCGTGCAGCTCGGTCACGATGGCGGCGGGGTCAGCGAGGGAGAACCCAAATCGTCCCGATCAAGGCGTTCTGTGCCTCTCGCCCCGTACGCCCTCACCGCCCTGCGGCGGACCCGGAGTCTCCAGGCGGCTCACCGCCTTGCGGCTGGCGCCGCTTACGACACGGGGGACTTCGTCTGCTGCGACGAGCTTGGCCGGCCACCCCGGCCTGAGACCTACTCGACGGTCTTCCACCGCATCGCCGACCGCGCCGGCCTCCGCCGGGTACGGCTGCACGACCTCCGCCACACCAGCGTCACGCTGATGCTGGGTGCGGGCATCCCCGTGCACGTGGTCGCGAGCATCCACGGACACGACCCCGTCATCACCCAGCGGATCTATGCCCACACCCAGACTGCGGATGCCGTCGCGGCTATGTCCGCCCTCGACAAGATCCTCCGTGCCCAATAGTCCCGGCGGTGGGAGTCCGAACGCGCGCACGGTGCACCAGATCCGACAGTGCCGAGCACCTGGATCGGCGCCATGGCCGAGGGGCTGACCTGGCATAGGTAGTCAACCGCAGCTCATGCGAAGTGCAGGTTGAGGCTCTCCCTGACGCCGTGGCGGGGTTGATACGCCGCACGCCAGCGGATGCAGAAGGGGCAGTTCTCGCGACCGGACTCCCGCGGGCGCCCGACGGTACCGAGGTCCCCTCGGTAGGTCAGTTGCCTGGCCGCGGGTCGAAGGCCGGTCAGCAGGCACATGATCTCGGTAGCGGCGAGAGAGGCGACGACGCTGTTCAGCGTCACGACCGACGGTCCGGAGTCGCCGAGCGTCTCTTCCTTCACCCCGTAGACGGTGTCGTTGAGCTGACGCTGCTCCGCCGTCATCCGCTCGCGCGCGAGCTCGCGCGTGTCCAACACGTCAAGGCACGAGACGCATCCGGTCCCGTCGCTGGCGGTGACGATGCGTCCGCCGAAGACGACGCCGCCGGAGGCGTCGGGCAAGACCTCGGCCGCCAGATCGACGTAGGGCACGCCGGCAGTCGAGCAGAGATCGGTTGCATGGAGACGCGGCGTTTCGCGATCGAAGCAGCCGATCACGACAGTCGCGTCTGCTATCGCCGCGCCGATGGCGTCGTTGGGCAGGTCCACGGGAAGGACGGTCACCTGCGCCGTCGGCTGGATGCTGCTGATCATCCGCTGCGCCACATTGACCTTGAGGGCGTCGATGTCATCGAGAGTCGCCCCGATGAGCCGGTTGAGGTTGCTTATGCTGACGATGTCCGAGTCGGCGACGGTGTGGTGCAGCACGCCGAGGTAGGCGAGTTGCTGAATCACGGGCATGCCGAGGCCGCCGGCGCCGAGGGTGACGACACGTGCCGCCGCGATGCGCTGCTGGCCTTCCTTTCCGAACAGTCGGACTTGGCGGCCGTAGCGGTCGTCGCTCATCGGTCGTGCTTCTGGGTCAGGATGCCGACGGCGATGCCCGTCGGCGTCATGGTGCGGTCGCCGAAGACGATGCTGCCCGGCGCGGTCGGCGGCTCCCCTCGGCGGAGCCATGCGAGGGCGTCGACGTCGTCGGCGCCGAGGACCAAGGCTGCGTACGGGCGGCCGCGGAGGCGCCAGAGCATCTGCGGAACGACCTCTGCGAGACCGTCCAGGTCGGTAGGGCTGAACGTCGTCCTGTGGCTGAGCTTGCCGTGGGAGTGGACCTCGACCAGCGCGACGACATCCTGCCCTGTCGCCCACGAAAGGATGCGTGGCCGGACTGGGTCGGCGAGCTCCAGGCAGTATGCGCTCTGGAGGGCGTAGTCGACTTGGTCGGCCAAGTAGAGCTCGTCGACGACAGTCCAGCGGTCCTGGAGGCTGGTTTGTTCAGCGAGCAGGAAGGCCATCCGCTCGATTGGCACGTCAAAGTGCGCCAGAAGGCGATCACTGATGGCGGCGGGGATCACCAGAGCGTCCACGTCACACCCCTTCGGCGAAACGGTCAGCGAACGAGCGCGCGAAGTCGCACATGTTGGCGCCCTGTGCAGGATCCTCGGCCCAGGGCCACCCGTCGGGCGACCATGAGAACTGACCCCACAGGCCGGGAAAGGGCAGGGTGGCGCCGGCCGGAACGAAGTTGTTCGGCACCTGGCCGTGGAAGGTCAGGGGCGCCTCGACATAGAAGGCGTAGGGAGGACTGCCGGCGGGGCCGAGGGGGATCTGGAAGGCGACTGTGATCACAGGCTGGGACCAGCCCTCGGGCAGCGGGTAGTCGGGCAGAAGGACCCACTGCCCTTCGGCCTCGTGTCGCAGATCCGGCCACCGCTGTCGCAGCAGCTTCAGCTCGGCCTCAGGGCGCATTGTCACGCGGCGCCTCGGCGGAACTTGAATTTGCGACCGAAACCGTGGCCGGGCTTGACCTCGATAGCGGCGTTCTCGGCGAGAACTGTCTCTTCGTTGGTGTCGAGATTGACGATCATCACCTGCTGGTCCGTCGTCCAGCCGGCGAGCTCGCGGATCTGGGCAACGGTGATGCTCGGCTCGTGCCACGGGTACTCGACGCCCTCGAGGTCGAGGAAGTACTTCGGCGCCGTGGGCTCGGTGTTTCCTCCGTCGTTGTCGTGGCTCGGTATCTGCTGGGTGTCCTGCGCTGTCATGTGCGTGCCTCCTGCGGCGAGCGGTCCCCGTTGGTGGGGTCCTCTACTGAAGGGGTACGTCGGACCAGAAGGTGTTGTCCGGCCTCACGTCAGTCCAGTGGAGGAGCCCGGCGACGTGCAGACAGCAGGACGTGTAGCTCGCGCCGTTCGGCTACCGTGGCGTGACCACTCTCGGAGTGCGCCGTGGCCAAGGTGCGATCGGCGAGGCCCTTTTGGTTGACGTGACCTCGGAGGTCGGAGGATGTCGCCTCGCAGAGACCCAGTCCGGACACCATGGCTAGGTGCGACGTCCTGGGACCGCGGAGAATGTCGGTCGGGCAGAGAAGGGAGGTAGCGGCGGCGTGGGCAGTGGCCGACGCCGTCATGCCGTCCTTGCCCCGGATCTCGGTCCGTCCGGTCCGCCGTACCTTCCGGTCGTTGGGGAGCTATACCTGGTGAGGACGCTGCTCTACTCGAGTACCGACCCTGCACCAGCCCGCCGAGCAGTCGTCGTCGGCGTTCCTGACCCCCTCAGCCCTGCAGCCCGGGTGCGGCTGGTCACGCGGACGTCGGACTTGAGTGTTCCCGGCGTTCCGCATGACCGGGACTTGGCTCTGGGGTGCGATCTCGACGGTGTCTTCTCGGACCCTGTGTCCTGCCTCGCCTCGTCGTGGCGACCCGGTGATGTGAAGTTGCTCGGTGTGTTGCCGATCGACATGGTGGATCTGCTTGTGGACTGGTTGTCATGACCGGGCCCCGCGATGAACTGGCTACGACCGGCCGACCGGGCTCGGAGCTGGCGGAGCTCCTCTATCGCGCCGTCGCGGTCATAGCCGTCTCCCGCAACTTTCCCCCCCCGGCTGGGAGCACCTACTGGGATGAGACTGCCGTGACCGAGACGGCGCACGGGCTCATTGACGGTAGCCGAGGGCAGAAGCGACTCGCTGACGCACTCTTGAGATCGACCGATGAGCCAAGCTTCGCGCGTCAGATCGAGGGCGCTGCCGTCAACTTTCTCCGCGACCTTGCACGCGCCACCGATCAGGGCAAGGTCGTGCTGCGCGTTGCGGAAGTCCTGAAGGCGAGTGAGGAGTTCGTTGCTCACGGCGGCAAGCCGCCGCGGTGGGGCCTGGCGGGTGGTCCCGAACAGCCGAGCGCAGCACCGGCGTCGGTGCTGGCACGTGCCGCGGCGATGGAGCTTGACGTCGTCGTCCCAGCATGGGCGAGTGATCGCCGGGACCCGCCAATCGCCGACCGCGCCTCGCTGGTCCGGATTCTCCGGCGAGTTCTCGTGGCGGCGGACGGCGGCCTGACGGCTGCGGAAGCGGCTGTGGCCGTTGCGGCTCGTCTGGACGTTCGCCGATCGCCCCTTACGGTGGAGGTCGGGGTCTTGGAGAGGCTGGCTGAGCCGGCCGCCACCGGTGACCCCGCGACGTCCACGGCGATCTCGATGGAGGCTGCCGCCATGTTTGCAACGCTCGACGACCGTGAACGGATCCTGCTAGCCAGCTTCCATCTTCCACTGGAGGCCGCATCCCGGCAGCTGACGCTCGGCCGAAGCCAGACGGGTCTGCTTCGGCAGAGGGTCGTCAGGCACCTGCAGATCGCGTTCGGCGTCGAACTCGACGATGCTGGAGAGCCGGATGGCGCTGACCTCGACGCGATGCTGACGGCGGCTGCGGTCCGGGACCTGTGCGTCGCATGGGCGGAGGGCCGGACGTGATGCCACGGTTCGACGTCCCTAGAAAGAACCGACAAGCAGACAGGAGGACGAGTTGAGCAACGCTTCCCCACACCTCGGGGCGCTCGAACTGCAGGACCTCCTCCGCACGGGAGGGTCCGTCGATGTCGTCGATCACCTGGCTGAGTGCGTCGAGTGCAGAATCCGGATCGCGCGACTGGCTCGGGCTGCGGAGGCGGCCGCCCCTTCTGAATCCTCGCTGTCCAGAATCCTGGCCTCCGACACGCGCCTGGCGCCGGCCCTGTTTGCAGCGGCGACCTCGGTGAGGGACACGGCAACGCCCTCAGCAGGGGAGCTATGGCGGGTTGGCGAGCCTGACGCGTTCCTCGTATGGGTGCGAAAGGTCTTTGACGGCTCGGCTGACGTGATGCCCGTCGTGCTGGACGTAGAGCTCGCCGACGATCAGACGCTGCTTCTGTCGGCCGACGCGACGACGCTCGGCATGGAACTTGCAGTGGTCACGTCCGTCCGCGGCCATGTCCATGCCGACGCGTTCCTGTCCCGCGTCGAAGACCTGGGTGGCACGGTTGGTCGGCAGGTGGCAGAGGTGATGGCGGCTGCCCAGGAGGGAAGGCAGCCACAAGGCGTGTCCGTCGGAACACCAGTGCACGATGCGGATGACCAGCGCGTGGAGTACCAGCAGACGCTCGCGGACCTACTCGCGGGTGTTGGCCCCGGCGCATGGACGGTCCGGCATGCCAGCGTTGACGAGCAAGATGGGCTGGATGACGACCTTCGTGCACTGATAGCCCGTGAGCTGGTCCTACGGCACAGATGCACGGTGTATCCGAGCCTGCCGGTGGTGGCGATGTTGCCCCGCGGTTCCATAATCAGGGCGGTCGCGCGAGTCAGCTTTGCCGACGCCAGCCTCGTCGTTACTGTCCTGCCCGCGTGGCAGTCCGAGGCGTACGCCGATCTGGCGACAGCCTGCTTGAGGATCGTCCGGCAGGAGCCCGGTGCGGCTGCGGTTGCGGTTTGCAACGATGATGAGGACCGGCTCGCGATGGTTGTTGACACCCTCGCGATGCGTGAGGCGTATGAGTCGCCGGGTGGGCAGCTTCGTCCGCCCGTCGCACCCGCCGAATCCATGTACTTGATCGACGCATTGGCCAAGTACCTCGATCGGCACGCGCCCGTATGGGAGGACGTCGACTCGACTGTCAGCCTCAGCACGAGCGACCTAGCCGCCGCTGCTCGCCGTTCGGCGCAGGCTGCCGTCGCAGATCTCGTCGCGCAGGGCTCGCGCGCGCATCAACTAGCGAAGCGGCAGGCCTGGACCGGGCTTACGCCAGCGACCGCAGATGACGTCGCGCAACTGCTCGACCGTATCGTGGCGGGGGAGTCTCCGAGCTCGGCCCTGGACCGCGTTCTCGAGGGAGACCAGCCATGATCAGGCGGCTGCGACTGATCAACTGGCGGGCCTACGACGAGCTCGACCTCAGACTCGCTCCGGGGACAACGTTCGTGGTCGCGCCGAACGGAATCGGCAAGACGTCGCTCGTGGAAGCCGCGGCTTGGGCGCTGTTCGGAGACAACGCGCCCACGGCCAACCGACCTGTACGAGCGGGTGCCGACCACGCAGTCGCGTCCGTGGAAATCGAGCTTCCGGATCAGCGGATCCTCAGCGTCGAGCGGACACACCCCTCTAAGGCGCCACGCAAGGCGCCGGAACCCGTGGTGCACGTTGACGGCGAACCGCTCGCACCGGGCTCTCTCGATGACCTACTTCGGGACGTCTACGGCGCTGACCCCGCGTTCCTGGCCCGTGTCGCGATGCCACGACCGCACACTCAGCCGGCAGTACTCGATGGTCAGGGCCTACGGGACCACTTGTGCCGACTCTTTGGCGTCGAGAATCTGATCAGTGCTGGAGCGGAGGTCGACGCCCGGCTGCGCGAGAACGACAAGCGCATCAAGGCAGCAAAGCAGGGCAGTTCTGTCGACCGATCTCGGTTGGAGGCGCTCGACATTGCTGCTGCCGCGTCTGCGGAAGCCGCGGAGACTGCAGCGGCTGCGCACGCTCGGGCACGCGCAGCAGTTGAGAGCGCGAACGCACGGGCTAGGGCCATCGGCGCAAGGCGTGACTGGGAGACTCGTGAGCTGGAGCGCCTGGCTCAACTCGATTCGCTCGTGCTGGAAGCGGCGGAACTCATCGATGCGCCGGTCACATCTGATGACTTGCAACACGTGCTTGCCGCAGCGTTGGGCGATGCGCAGGCACAGAGCACCGCAGCGAGCCGCGCCCTCGGCGTAAACGAAGGCCGCGCACGAGCCATCGAACTCACGCGGCATGAGCTGGACACTGCGCACGGGGACTGCCCGGTCTGCCGACGCCCGCTCGACGACCAGACGGCAAGCGCCGCCCGCACCGCGCACGACCGCGACTGGGAGGCGCTCGACGAGGAACGGCAAGCCCTCTCCGCGCGGGAAGCGGAGCTCGCTTCGAAGGCCGAGGCGCTAAGGCGGGTCAGTGGCGCAGCGGCGGCGCTCCCCGCTCAGGCTCCGAAGCCGGTGGTTCCCCCAGCAGAAACGGCGGAGGCTGCGAGTGAGGTCGATGTCGAGGCACCGCAACAATCCGAGGCAGCCGCACTCGACGCCTTGGTTGCCGCGACCGCGGCGCGCGACAATGCTCGCGTCGCTCTGGAGCTTGCCCGCAACGACGAGTCGGCGCACAAGACACTGGTGGGGTTGTTCGCGACCGACGCCGTCCTGAGGGCTGCGCGTACAACGATCGACGAGACCGTCCGCATCTTTGTCGACGGCACCGTGGGTCCCATAGCTGCGGAAATTCGGCCACGCTGGGCGGCGGTCTTCCCGGGACGAGGCGACGTACAGGTTGACGGCGGGGGCGCGCTGAGTCGGCCCGTCAACGGCAACGACCTCGCATTCGAGTCCTTTAGCGGCGGTGAGCGGACGGTTGCACTGGTCCTCCTACGACTCCTCGTCGTGCAGATGACCACGAAGGCAACTTTCTGCTGGTTCGACGAGCCGCTGGAACACCTCGATCCCGACGCGCGCAGGCAAGTTGCCAGCCTTCTGGCCGGGGCGGGGAACTCGCTGCCCCTAAAGCAGGTGTTGCTAACAACCTACGAACAGCCGCTCGCGGAGCGCCTGGCCGCTGACAGTCCGGGACGGATCAATTTCGTTGCTGTCCGCGCGGCGACGGCCGGAGCAGGGCCGACTCCCTGAGCAGGACCTCAGCGGAGGCACTCTTGAAGTCGGGGCAGCGTTCTGCTCGGCCGCTGCCCGCAACGGCCTCAGACCGCGACGAGTGCGATCGGGAAGTGCGCATTGCGAGGGGCGATGGCCCTGCTGATGCTGACAACAAGGGTGGGTAGCTCCTCTGCACGCCGGATCGCGTGATCGAGGGCTGGTGTCAAGCCAACGTTGCTCGTGTCCGCGAGCGACGATGCGCCAAGCACCATCGAGGTCGATCCCAGTGTGGTGGATCTGGTCGTGAGGGCGATCGTGGCTGCAGTGTGCGTGGTTGGGGGCGATTGTGAGAGATCGTGAGAGGCGAGGGGCAGCCTGATCCCGGCAAGATCGTTGATCCAGCGTGTGACCTGCGGTGATGTGGTGGCCAGGGGCGGGGTCGAACCGCCGACCTTCCGATTTTCAGTCGGACGCTCGTACCAACTGAGCTACCTGGCCTGGACGTCCTC
>Ga0209068_10001869_pt1 | contig 10413 bp, 8 predicted proteins | sample ColStrG_CSR_2012_FD_187200 | JGI IMG/M metagenome (GOLD analysis project Ga0209068, IMG submission 187200) | Freshwater sediment microbial communities in response to fracking from Pennsylvania, USA - Cold Stream Run_MetaG_CSR_2012 (SPAdes)... | ecosystem: Environmental > Aquatic > Freshwater >...
AGCTGGGCGCAAAGCGAGTGGCGCCCTGGCGGCCAGCACCGTCGCGGGGGCGGTCAGTGCCTACCGGGCCGGCGGGGCGCACCAGCACACTCCCGAGATGGAGCAGGCGCTGGCGGGGGCCGCGGGGGCGGCGGTGACCGTGTCCTTCACCCCGCTGCTGGCGCCGATGCCGCGCGGCATCTTGTCCACCTGCACGGCCCGGCTGGCCCGCGGCGTCGGGACCGACGAGCTGCGCGCGGCGCTGGCCGGTGCCTACCGCGACGAGCCCTTCGTCCAGCTGATGGCCAGCGGCGCCTGGCCGTCGACCAAGGCCACCGCGGGCAGCAACGTCGCCGTCCTGGCCGCCGCCGCCGACACCCATGCCGGTCGTGCGGTCGTGACCGTCGCGATCGACAACCTCGGCAAGGGGGCAGCCGGCCAAGCGCTGCAGAACGCCAACCTCATGCTCGGGCTCCCCGAGACGGCGGGGCTGACCACCACCGGGCTCGTGCCATGAGCGTCACCGGACCGCTGGGGTTTCGCGCCGCCGGCGTGCCCGCGGGACTGAAGTCCGGCGGGCGGCCAGACCTGGCGGTGATCGTCAACGACGGGCCGCTGCAGGCCGCGGCCGGGGTGTTCACCGCCAACCGGGTCAAGGCCGCTCCTGTGCTGTGGACGCAGCAGGTGCTGGCGTCGGGTCAGCTTCGGGCGGTGGTGCTGAACTCCGGCGGAGCCAACGCGTGCACCGGACCCGGTGGCTTCGCCGACACCCACGCCACCGCCGAGCACCTGGCCGCCGAGCTCGGCTGCGGCGCCGGGGAGGTGGCCGTGTGCTCGACCGGGCTCATCGGCGTGCGACTTGCGATGGACAAGGTCCTGCCGGGGGTCTGGGCCGCGACCCGGGTGCTGTCAGCCGACGGCGGGACGGCGGCCGCCCGGGCGATCATGACCACAGACTCGGTGGACAAGCAGGTCCTGGTCCACGGGGCCGGGTTCACGGTGGGCGGCATGGCCAAAGGGGCCGGGATGCTCGCTCCCGGTCTGGCCACGATGCTCGCCGTGCTCACCACGGACGCGGTGGCGTCCGCCGGCGTCCTGGACGCCGCGCTGCGCGCCGCGACAGCCCGGACGCTCGACCGCGTCGACTCCGACGGGTGCATGTCGACCAACGACACTGTCCTGCTGCTAGCCAGCGGGGCCAGCGGGGTAGAACCCAGCGAGGCCCAGCTGGCCGCCGCCGTCCAGGAGGCCTGCGCCCACCTGGCCCGCCTGCTGGTGGCCGACGCCGAGGGTGCCAGCAAGGAGGTGGCGGTCGAGGTGACCGGCGCCGCGGACGAGGCCGACGCCGTCGAGGTCGCCAGGGCCGTCTCGCGCAGCAACCTGCTCAAGTGCGCCATCGCCGGTCAGGACCCCAACTGGGGTCGCGTCCTGGCCGCGGTCGGGACGACGTCGGCCGCCTTCGCCCCGCAGGACCTCGCCGTGGCCATCAACGGGGTCTGGGTCTGTCGCGACGGTGCCCCAGGTCAGGACCGCGACACCGTCGACATGTCCGGAAGGCAGGTCCACATCGTCGTGGACCTCGGTGCCGGTGCGGCCACGGCCACCGTATGGACCAATGACCTGACCGCCGCGTACGTGCACGAGAACTCGGCCTACTCGACGTGACGGCGGATGCGACCGGCAGCGCCACCGCAGCGCGAGCGGGGCGCCGCGAGCTGGCCCTGGTCAAGGCGTCGGTCCTGGCCGAGGCCCTGCCGTGGCTCGAGCGCTTCAGTGGGTGCACGGTGGTGGTCAAGTACGGGGGCCACGCCATGTCCGACCCGGTCCTGCAGGCGGCGTTCGCCCAGGACGTGGTCTTCCTTCGCCGGGTGGGGCTGCGTCCGGTGGTGGTGCACGGCGGCGGCCCCCAGATAAGTGCCATGCTCGAGCGGCTCTCGGTGCCGACGTCCTTCCGCGGCGGCCACCGGGTCACCGACGCCGAGACAATGGACGTCGTGCGGATGGTGCTGACCGGCCAGGTGCAGCGCGAGGTGGTCGGGCTGATCAACGTCCACGGCCCGCTCGCCGTCGGGATGTCCGGCGAGGACGCCCACCTGTTCACCGCCGAGCGCCGCGACGTGATCGTCGACGGCGAGCCCCGGGACCTCGGCCTGGTCGGCGACATCGTCAGGGTCGAGCCGGCCTTCATCCGCGGGCTGCTCGACGACGGGCTCATCCCGGTGGTCTCCAGCGTGGCCAGGGGCGACGACGGGGCCGTCTACAACGTAAACGCCGACACCGCGGCGGCTGCGCTGGCCATCGCGCTGGGCGCCGAGAAGCTCGTCATCCTGACGGACGTGGAGGGACTGTACGCGCACTGGCCGGACAGTGACGAGGTGGTCAGCGAGCTCAGCGCCGAGGCGCTCGGCGAGCTGCTCCCCACCCTGGCCGCCGGGATGATCCCCAAGATGGAGGCCTGCCTGCGCGCGGTGCGCGGCGGCGTCCCCAAGGCCCACATCCTGGACGGCCGGGTGCGGCACGCTCTGCTGCTGGAGGTCTTCACGGCCGACGGCATCGGGACGCAGGTGGTCCCGTGACCGGCGGCCCGAGCGCACCGGCGGCCCTACAAGCCGACACCGGAGCCGAAACCGCAGCCGACACCGCAGCCGACACGCAGGCGTGGCGGCGCAGGTGGCGGGCCTCGATGATGGACACCTACGGCGTGCCGCCGATCGTGCTGGTCTCCGGCCGGGGGACCCAGGTCGTCGACGCCGAGGGGCGCAGCTACCTCGACCTCGTCGCCGGCATCGCCGTCAACTCCCTCGGGCACGCCCATCCGGCCGTCGTCGAGGCGGTCACCCGCCAGGTGTCCACGCTGGGCCACACGTCCAACCTGGTGATCAACACCCCGGCCGTCGAGCTGGCCGAGCGGCTGCTGGCCCTGGACGGGCGCGAAGGGCGGGTCTTCTTCTGCAACAGTGGCGCCGAGGCGAGCGAGGCGGCGATCAAGATCGGCCGCCGCACCGGCCGCCCCGGCTTCGTCACCGCGCACGGGTCCTTCCACGGCCGCACCACGGGCGCACTTGCTCTGACCGGGCAACTGGGCAAGCGAGAGCCCTTCGACCCGCTGCTGCCCGGGGTCAGGTATGTGCCGTACGGGGACGGCGACGCCCTGCGCGCCGCGATCGGCGACGACACGGCCGCGGTGGTGCTCGAGCCGGTGCAGGGGGAAGGTGGAGTGGTGCCGGCCCCGGCGGGTTACCTGGCGGCAGCCCAGGCGGCCGCCCGGGCGGGCGGGGCGCTGCTCGTCCTGGACGAAGTGCAGACCGGCGTGGCGCGCACCGGGGCCTGGTACTCCTACCAGCTCGACTGCCTGGAGCCGGACGTGGTCACCCTCGCCAAGGGGCTGGGAGGCGGCCTGCCGATCGGGGCGTGCTTGGCGTTCGGCGAGGCCGCCGAGCTGCTCACCCCCGGCCAGCACGGCTCGACGTTCGGCGGCAACCCGGTCGCGTGCGCGGCGGCCCTGGCAGTCCTGGACACGATCGCCTCGCAGGGGCTGGTCGAGCGGTCCCGGTGGCTTGGCGCGCGGCTGCTCGCCGGCCTTCGGGCCCTGGGTCACCCGCTGGTTCGCGACGTGCGCGGGCAGGGCCTGCTCATCGGCCTGGTCCTGGACGGGCCGTGGGCCGGAGCACTCGAGATCGCGTTTCGCGACCTCGGCGTCCTGGTCAACGCGGTCGCGCCGGACGTGATCCGGATCGCTCCAGCGCTCGTGCTGACCGACGAAGCGGCCGACCAGTTCCTGATGCTGGCGCCGCTGGCGCTGGACGCGGTCGCCGACGCCGGCGGACCGGGGGTGCTCCGGTGAGCGTCTTGCACACCAAGGCGGCCCGTCACCAGCGGATCGTCGGGCTACTGGGTCAAACCCGGGTCCGGTCCCAGTCGGACCTGGTGGCTTTGCTGGCCGCCGAAGGCTTCGCGCTGACCCAGGCCACCTTGTCGCGTGACCTGGACGAGCTCGGTGCCGTCAAGGTCCGCGACTCCCGCGGCGCACTGTGCTACGCCGTTCCCGGTGAAGGGGGCGACCCCACCCCCAGACCGGTGCCGGACGAGCCTGGCACCGTCGACGCCCTGCGCCGGCGCTGTGAGGACCTGCTCGTCTCGGTGGACTCCTCAGCCAACATCGTCATCCTGCGCACGCCACCCGGCGGCGCCCAGTACCTGGCCTCGTCCATCGACCACACGGTCCTGCCCGACGTCATCGGAACCGTGGCCGGTGACGACACGATCCTGCTGGTCACCCGCGACCCGTTGGGCGGTGCCGACGTGGCGGCAGCTCTGCTCGCGCTCGCGGACGGGCTCACCGGCCCCGCCGGACCGGTCCGGTGAACGTCCGACACGCCCCACCACGACGCTGCCCGATGCCCCGCCGAACACGGCCCGACGGCCCGACGGCTCAAACAGCTCAGACAGCACGGACAGTCCACACAGCCCGACAGCCCTGACAGCCCGACAGCCCGACAGCCCAGAAACCAGGTAGGAGAAGACCGTGACCGATCGCGTCGTACTCGCGTACTCAGGAGGCCTCGACACCTCCGTGGCGATCGGCTGGATCGCCGAGGTCACCGGAGCGGAGGTGATCGCGGTTGCCGCCGACGTCGGCCAGGGGGGAGAGGATCTCGACGTCATCCGCGAGCGTGCCCTGGCGTGCGGGGCGGTCGAGGCGGAGGTCGCCGACGCCAAGGACGAGTTCGCGCAGGAGTACTGCCTGCCGGCTCTGAAGGCCAACGCCCTGTACATGGATCGCTACCCGCTGGTCTCGGCCCTGTCCCGGCCGGTCATCGTCCGTCACCTTGTGGCCGCCGCCCGCAAGCACGGCGCAACCGTCGTCGCGCACGGTTGCACCGGCAAGGGCAACGACCAGGTCCGCTTCGAGGTCGGCATCGGGGCACTGGCCCCGGACCTGACGTGCATCGCCCCGGTCCGCGACTACGGGATGACCAGGGACAAGGCCATCGACTTCGCGGAACGGACCGGGCTGCCGATCGACGTGTCCAAGAAGTCCCCTTACTCGATCGACCAGAACGTGTGGGGACGCGCGGTGGAGACCGGGTTCCTGGAGGACATCTGGAACGCCCCGATCGAGGATGTCTACGACTACACCGCCGACCCTGCGCTGGTCCGGGACGCCGACGAGGTGGTCATCACCTTCGACCGGGGTGGCCCGGTGGCGATCGACGGTCGGCCGGTCACGATGCTGGCCGCCATCTCCGAGCTGAACCGTCGGGCCGGCGCGCAGGGCGTCGGTCGTCTGGACCTGGTCGAGGACCGGCTCGTGGGGATCAAGAGCCGGGAGGTCTACGAGGCGCCGGGCGCCGTCGCGCTGGTCGTGGCACACCAGGAGCTCATGAACGTCACGGTCGAGCGCGACCTGGCACGCTTCACCCGCGGGGTCGAGCAGCGCTGGGGCGAGCTGGTCTACGACGGCCTGTGGTTCAGCCCGCTCAAGCGGGCCCTGGACGGCTACCTCGAGGAGGTCAACGAGCATGTCTGCGGCGACATCCGGATGGTCCTGCATGGCGGCCGAGCGGTCGTGACCGGGCGGCGCAGCGGGGAGTCACTGTACGACTTCGCCCTGGCCACCTATGACACCGGCGACACCTTCGACCAGTCGCTGGCCAAGGGGTTCATCGACCTGTGGGGCCTGCCGAGCAAGATCGCCGCGAAGCGGGACGAGCGCAAGGCCGGGGCGTGAGCGAGGGGCACGGGCAGGCTCCCGGCGCGGGCGGCAGCCACCCCGGTGCGGAGCCGGCTTTGCGGCTGTGGGGAGGACGCTTCGCCGGCGGGCCGTCCCAGGCCCTGGCGGCACTGTCGGTGTCGGTGCACTTCGACTGGCGCCTGGCGCCGTACGACCTGGCGGCATCGCGCGCGCACGCCCGCGTCCTGCACCGCGCCGGGCTGCTCGACGACCACGAGCTGGCCCGGACCCTGGCGGGTCTGCAGGACCTGTCCGCGGCGGTGGCCAGCGGTGTCTTCACCCCCAGCGCCCAGGACGAGGACGTCCACACGGCGCTGGAGCGCGGGCTGGTCGAGCGCCTGGGAAGCCTGGGAGGCAAGCTGCGCGCCGGGCGCTCGCGCAACGACCAGGTCGCCACCGACCTGCGGATGTACCTACGCGCGGCGGCCCGGCACCTCGCGGCGGCCATCGCGGCGGTTCAGCTCGCGATCCTTGACCAGGCTGAGGCCATGGTGGACGCGCCCGCTCCGGGGTTCACCCACCTGCAGCACGCCCAGCCGGTCTCTTTCGGTCATGAGCTGGCCAAGCACGCCCACGCGCTGGCCAGGGACGTCGAGCGGTTCCAAGACTGGGACGAGCGGGCCGCCTGGTCGCCGCTGGGAGCTGGCGCGCTGGCCGGGTCGTCCTTGCCACTGGACCCTCAGGCCGTCGCCGCCGAGCTCGGCTTCCGGGGCGCGATCGCCAACTCGATCGACGCGGTCTCCGACCGCGACTTCGTCGCCGAGTTCCTCTTCGTGGCCGCCATGGTGGGCGTCCACCTGTCCCGGCTCGGCGAAGAGGTGTGCCTGTGGACCTCGCGCGAGTTCGGGTGGGCCAGGCTCGACGACGCGTACTCGACCGGCTCCTCGATCATGCCGCAGAAGAAGAACCCCGACATCGCCGAGCTGGCGCGCGGCAAGACGGGGCGGCTGATCGGGCACCTCGCCGGACTGCTGGCGACCCTGAAAGGGCTGCCGTTCGCCTACAACCGGGACCTGCAGGAGGACAAGGAGCCGGTCTTCGACGCGATCGACACCCTGGAGGTCCTGCTGCCCGCGGTGGCCGGCATGGTCACCACCTTGACCTTCGACGCGGCGCGGATGGCCGAGGCCGCGCCGCAGGGGTTCGCCCTGGCGACCGAGATCGCCGAGTGGCTCGTCCGCCAGGGAACGCCGTTTCGTGACGCCCACGAGATCGCCGGGGCGTGCGTGCAGGTCTGCGAGACCAACGGGGTGGAGCTCGCCGACCTGACCGACGCCGAGCTGGCCGCGGTCTCCGAGCTGCTGACCCCGCACGTGCGCACCGTGCTGACCGTCGACGGCGCACTCGCGGCCAGGTCGACGTTCGGCGGAACCGCGCCGTCGCGGGTGCGCGAGCAGCTGGCGGCGCTGAGACCGGTGGTCGACGCCGGGGCGCGCTGGGCCGCGGCGCACTAGCCTGCCGCAGTGGAGATCGACCTGGGCGCCCCGGTTCTCCAGGTCGCCCGTGAGCTGCTGGGCAGGCACGTTCTGCACGGCGACGCGGTGGTCCGACTGACCGAGGTCGAGGCGTATGAGGGGCCCGGCGACCCGGGGTCACACGCCTGTGGTGGCCCGACACCCAGGAGCCAGGTCATGTTCGGCCCGCCCGGGCGGGCGTATGTCTACCTGTCGTACGGGGTGCACCTGCTCGCCAACATCGTCACGGGCCCGCAGGGCCAGGCAGCGGCCGTCCTGCTCCGCGGCGGGCACCGTGTCGGGGACGACGCAAGCCGCGGCGCCGACCTGCGCGGTCCAGCGGCGCTGGCCAGGGCACTGGGGTACAGCCTCGCCGACACCGGCAGCGTGGTTCGGCTCGCCGAGGGCCGGCCGGTCGCCGACGACGCTGTCAGCGCGGGCCCGCGGGTCGGCTTGGGTGTGCGTGACGACGGGCGCCCGTGGCGACTGTGGCTGGCCGGCGACCCGTCGGTGAGCCAGTGGCGCCCGGGTCGGCGTCCGCCTCGCGCGGCGATGAGGTCCTCATCGGGGGTTGGCCCCGGCCCGGGCCCGGGTGCGCGACAATGACCGGCGTGATCGAGACTGACGGCCCCTCGACCGTGACCGGCTCGGCCGACCATGTCCTGGACGACCTGCTCTGGCGCGGCCTGATAGCCCTCAGCACCGACCTCGGTGCGCTGCGGGCGGCCATGGACGCCAGCCAGGTCACCTTCTACTGCGGGTTCGACCCGACCGCCCCGAGCCTGCACCTGGGAAACCTCGTCCAGCTGGTAACCATGCGGCGCCTCCAGCTGGCCGGGCACCGCCCCATCGCCCTGGTAGGTGGCGCCACCGGCCTCATCGGGGATCCCAAGCCGACGGGCGAACGGGTGCTCAACGACCCCGAGCTCGTCGCAGCATGGGTCGACCGCATCCGCGACCAGGTCCGGCCGCTCCTGTCGTTCGAGGGTCCCGCGGCGGCGATCATGGCCAACAACCTGGACTGGACGGCCGGGCTGTCTGCCATCGAGCTGCTGCGTGAGGTCGGCAAGCACTTCCGGGTGAACAAGATGATCGCAAAGGACGCGGTCAGTGCCCGGCTGAACTCTGAGACGGGGATCAGCTACACCGAGTTCAGCTACCAGATCCTGCAGGCACTGGACTTCCTGGAGCTCTACCGCCGCCACGGCTGCAGCCTGCAGACCGGAGGAAGCGACCAGTGGGGCAACCTCACGGCCGGTCTGGATCTGGTCCACCGGGTGGCCGGGGTCGCAGCGCACGCGCTCGGCACGCCGCTGATCACCAAGGCCGACGGCACCAAGTTCGGCAAGACCGAGTCGGGCTCGGTCTGGCTGGACCCCGAGATGACCTCGCCGTACGCGTTCTTCCAGTTCTGGCTGAACGCCGACGACCGGGACGTGGCCACGTACCTCAAGACCTTCAGCCTGCGTCCTCGCGAGGAGATCGAGGCCCTGGAACAGGCCACCGAACAGCGGCCGGCCGAGCGTCAGGCCCAGCGAGCGCTGGCGCAAGAGCTGACCAGTCTCCTACACGGCGAGCAGCACGCCCGCTCGGCCGACGACGCCGGACGCGCACTCTTCGGCCACGGCGCCCTGCAGGACCTGCCAGGGGCGGTCCTGGCCGCCGCGCTCGCCGAGACGGCCACGGTGGCTGCCCCGGCCGGGGCCACGTTCGCCGACCTCTTCGTCGCCAGCGGCCTGGTCGCCAGCAAAGGCGCGGCGCGCAGAGCGGTCGCAGAGGGGGGCGCCTACGCCAACAACGTCCGGCTGCGCGACGCCGAGGCAGTGCCGGACCCCGCGGACTTCCTGCACGGACGATGGCTCGTCCTACGCCGCGGCAAGCGCTCAGTCGCCGGAGTCAGGCTCGGCTGACTCGATTCGCCGGAGTCAGGCTCGGCTGACTCGATGCGCCTGACTCGATGCGCCTGACTCGACCCGATTTGACTCATCTGGTCGGCCCTCCGTAATGTTCGGTCCTGCCGCCCGACTGGGAGCAACGGACACCGCGAGGTGGCCGGTCCCGGGGTCGGCCACATGCAGACGCCCCGCCGTCAGAGTTCTCTGACGGTGAGCGTTGGCGCGTGAGCTGGAGCGAGCTGGCGGGTCGAGTTTGACCCGAGAGCGTGAGACGGCTAAGTTGTAACGGTTGCCCCGAGAACCGGCCGGAAGGCCTGACATCGGTGTGCGTCCGCTCCTTGAGAACTCAACAGCGTGCCAAAAGTCAATGCCAAAAAACCCTGTCCCTGGGGTCGGCGGCAGACCACTCGGTCTGTGCGCGCAACAGGACAGAATTCCTTTGGTGAAGACAGACGACAGTAACGTCTGAAATCGCCAGATCTTAATGGGCCACCGGTTGATTCCCAGCCGGTGCCCGCTTTCCGTAGTCGGCAATCCGTGCGTTCGCGTGCGGCGCCAACATAGACATCAACGGAGAGTTTGATCCTGGCTCAGGACGAACGCTGGCGGCGTGCTTAACACATGCAAGTCGAGCGGTGAAGTCCCTTCGGGGGCGGATCAGCGGCGAACGGGTGAGTAACACGTGGGCAACCTGCCCTTAGCTCCGGGATAACTCCGAGAAATCGGGGCTAATACCGGTTATGACCTTCGGTGGCATCTTCGAAGGTGGAAAGCTCCGGCGGCTAAGGATGGGCCCGCGGCCTATCAGCTTGTTGGTGGGGTAATGGCCTACCAAGGCGACGACGGGTAGCCGGCCTGAGAGGGCGACCGGCCACACTGGGACTGAGACACGGCCCAGACTCCTACGGGAGGCAGCAGTGGGGAATATTGCGCAATGGGCGAAAGCCTGACGCAGCGACGCCGCGTGAGGGATGAAGGCCTTCGGGTTGTAAACCTCTTTCAGCAGGGACGAAGCGAAAGTGACTGTACCTGCAGAAGAAGCACCGGCTAACTACGTGCCAGCAGCCGCGGTAATACGTAGGGTGCGAGCGTTGTCCGGAATTATTGGGCGTAAAGAGCTCGTAGGCGGTCTGTCACGTCGGATGTGAAAACTCGGGGCTCAACCCCGAGCCTGCATTCGATACGGGCAGACTAGAGTTCGGTAGGGGAGACTGGAATTCCTGGTGTAGCGGTGAAATGCGCAGATATCAGGAGGAACACCGGTGGCGAAGGCGGGTCTCTGGGCCGATACTGACGCTGAGGAGCGAAAGCGTGGGGAGCGAACAGGATTAGATACCCTGGTAGTCCACGC
>Ga0209068_10001870_pt1 | contig 10412 bp, 8 predicted proteins | sample ColStrG_CSR_2012_FD_187200 | JGI IMG/M metagenome (GOLD analysis project Ga0209068, IMG submission 187200) | Freshwater sediment microbial communities in response to fracking from Pennsylvania, USA - Cold Stream Run_MetaG_CSR_2012 (SPAdes)... | ecosystem: Environmental > Aquatic > Freshwater >...
GGGCGATTGGGCCGCGACAGATCGGGGTCGAGCTCGCGGTGGGACACCCGAAGCCAGCCCTTGGCCACCGGCACTTGCTGGCCCTGCTGACCCACCTCCCAGACATCGTTGCCATCGGGATCGATGTTGCGGATGGTGAGGAACAAATCCATGTCCTCGGTGCTGCTGGACACGAACAGCACCGCAGCCGCCGGCCCGGTCACCTCCGTGTCCTGCTGGAGCGGCGGCGTGCAGAGCGAAATTCCCATGCCGGCCTGCATGGCGCCCGCGGCCAGCTGGGTCGAGGATGCCGACGCGGAGCCGACCTTGCTGAGCCCGCTCGCGAAATAGCTGCGCGCGCAGGCCTCCGCGGGGTTCTGGTCGACCAGCATCCCGCTGTTGCCCGCCGCGCCGGATGCCGCCTCCGACAGGTCGAGATAGAATTTGCTCCAGCATGTGCGTGCGAGCGGCCATTCGTTCTCGTGCCGCCACGCGACGGCGCCGCCGCCCTGGCGGATGGCGAGCTTCACGGGCGGCTCGTCCATCACGCCGTTGTCGATGCCCTTGAGCCAGCAATCGAAGAAGCGCAGCTGATCGCGGCGCCCGTCCTGCGTATAGAACGGATGCACGTGGGTGCCGGAATGAATGCGCAGCTTCTTGTGCGGTGAAGCGGCGCGCATGAAGGCTTCGGTATTGCCGCGCAGATGCAGCCCCATGCCGGACCAGTTGCCGGCGGTGAGCAGAGGGAGCGTGATCTTGTCCCACTGCGCCTGCGAGCCCGCGAAGGCGCCGCTGTCGAGGCTGTGGCGCAGCCACCTCCACAGCGTGTTGGTCTGGAACGTGTCGGGATTGTCCCGGTAGGCGCGGCCGATCAGATGATGGCAGAGATGAGTGACGAACCAGTTGGGCATGAACTGGTTGAGAATGCCGCCATGGAACAGCGCGTCGCGGTAAAGATCGGCGAAACCCTCCCACGGAATGATCGCCTTGAGGGAGGGCGGCTGGAGGTTGGCCACGAACCATTGGTTGATCGCGAAATACGAGATGCCGGTGAGCCCGACGGCGCCCGAGCACCAAGGCTGCCGCGCCGTCCATTCGATCGCGTCGTAGAAATCGATCGCCTCCTGGAACGACCACGGCTCGCCCTGCCCCGGTGATTTGCCGGTCCCGCGCGCGTCGATCCGAACGGCGGCATAGCCCTGCGGCACCCACCATTCCGGATTGATGGTCTCCCAGTTCATCAGCGGGCTCGGCTTCTCCTCGAGGTCCTCGGGCGGAATCCAGAGCTTGTCCTTCTGGTAAGGCCCGAGATTGAGGATGGCCGGAAAGGTTCCGGCGTGGTCCGGCCGCAAGACGTCGGACTTGAGCAGCGCGCCGTCCCGCAGCGGGATGTCGACGTCCTTCTCGACCCGTATCGCATAGGCGGGCGCAGCCTCGCGCCGCTCGACTTTCATGGATTGTCGCTCCCGATTCAACATGGCCGGCGTGATTGATCGCTTCGATCGACCAGAGCGGCCGCTATTCGGGCAGCGGGACCTTCACCTCTTGGGTGATCCTGCTCCAAGTGGCGATTTCCTGCCCGAGCCAGGCCTTGGCCTCATCGGCCGACTTGGTGGGCACGATATTGAAGTTTTGCTCGGCGAAAATCTTCTGCGCCGCGGGCACCTGCATCGCCTGGATGGCGGCGCTTCGAAGCGCCTCGATGACTTCCTTCGGCGTGCCGGCCGGAGCGAACATGGCCTGCCATGCGATCGTTCCGACGTCGGGAAAGCCGACCTCCTGCATGGTCGGCACATCGGGAAATTCAGCCAGCCGTTGACGATTGACGACGGCCAACGCCTTGAGCTTGCCGGCCCTGACCATGGCGGCCGTGCTGGCCACGTTGAGGAATGCGGTTTGCGTGTCGCCCATCATCATGTCGAGGACCACGCCCGCCGCACCCGCACGGTTGGGGATTCCGGTCAAATCGAGGTCGCCCGCCCGCTTGGCGAACAAGGCCATATCGTAGTCCGGATAGCTGCCGACCCCGACCGTGCCGTAGCGCACCTGGCCCGGATTCTTCTTGACGGCAGCGATCAGCTCTCCGACGGTCCTGGGCGCGAAGTTGGTGGTCGTGACCAGCAGGAAGGCCGGGACATCGACCAGCCGCATGACCGGAATGACCTCCCGCTCGTAGTTGATCTTCAATTTTGACTTGAAGAGAACCGGGGTGATGGCGTTGGTCGAGACGTTGCCGACCATCAACGTATAGCCGTCGGGCCTGGCGCGGGCCATGTCCTCGATGGCGATCATGCCGTAGCCGCCCGGCTTGTTCTCGACGTAGAAGGCCTGGCCCAGGACGTCGCGCAAATGCTCGCCGACGATGCGGGCCACGATATCGGTGGCGCCGCCGGGCCCATAGGGCACCAGAATCTTGACCGCCTTGTTCGGATATTTGTCCTGGGCTTGGGCCAGGGCTTGTCGCGTCAAGATTTGGGCCTGGAGCCCGGCGAAGGCAACGCCGAAAGCGACCAACAGTATAGTGCGAAGGCGTTTCATGCCGCGCTCCCTGGCAAATGATCCGTCAGGTTACGGCTAACCCCGCCGCGACGCAATCTTTCACGTTGAACCCACATCACGCCGAAAGGCGAGCCCGGCTCCGATGCGCTGGATCGAGGGCGGCGCGGCGGACGGCTTCGTCAGGCGGCTGCTGGCGGCACTCGATTAGATGCGTTTTCAGCTTCGAAGGCGAGGCGCGGGTCAGCAAACCCAATAGAGGTAATTGTAGCGCCAAAGCCGGCAGCTACCCTCGGGACCCCACTCGTCCAGCTGATAGTAGACCGGGCCCGGCGAATTGTAGCGGTAGTGGCTGCCGTAAGGAAAAAAATAGGGCGTGATCGGACTTCCGCCGGTCGGGGTGGCCACATGGATCGGGGGATGGGCCAAGCGACGATCATGCGCGCTTGTCGCAGTGGCCATTCCCGAAATCATCAGGGCGGTGGCCATGACCACAGCGGTCCGCCGACTACGTCTCATGGCACTGCCTCCAGCTGAGCCTCGGCTAAACCCTATTCGCCTCCGCCCGGAGGTTCAGCAATTCCTTGCCAAGATGGTAACCAGGGCGTTCCTTCGAATGCACCTCAATGCCGGACGTCGAAGTCGGATGCGCCGGACGCCGCGTGCTCGCGATATTCGGCGTCGTATTTCGAGATTTCGCGCGACAGCTCCTCGACAATGCGACGGCCCTCGGCGGCATCCGACCCGGACGTGATTTCCGCGACGATCTTGGCCAGCGAGGTCATGATCTCGCTCACATCGATGACATCCGCCTCGCCACTGGGCGAACCATACTCGCCGTAATATTCGTCGATCAAATCGCCCATCAGGCAGTGCAAGCACGGCCGCTCATCTTCCACTTCCGGATCGTCAGACATGACTTCTCTTTCACTTTGAACCGGGATCGCAGCACTCGCGTTTCTTGTTGTGGCGTCTCTTGTTACGGCGTCTCTTGTCGCGCGAGATTGCGGCGCGAGGGATTGCCCATTGGCGTCGCTTCCCGCGCACGCCGAGGCTTCCGGTATGCCCCCTTACCTGGGGACCCGCAAAGCTCTCCCATGGCTCGGAGTCGTGCCAAGCCGAGGTGACAATGTCAAATCACGGGCCGGGTGGGCCGCGAGGGCGCCGGCGGCCTGCGGCGATCAAGCGCCGCAAGCGCGGTCAACGCCGCCGTTCAGGCCATTTATGGCTCGTGGTGCCGGCGGGATCACGCGCCTCCGGGCGCGGCGCGAGAATCAAGCACCGGCTGCCGCGCCGCGGCCGCGATGCCGGGCTTGGAATTGGCTTCCTTCTGCCTGCGCTCGTTGTACTCGGCGCTGCGCTTGACGATGGTGCTGACCGCGCGCGCAATCTCCCCGTCGGTCTTGCCGAGAACGCAGCCGGCGGCGACCAGCTCGGAATAGATCACGACCCCATGATGATCCTCGTCGGTCGCCTCCACCAGGAACTGGGGAACCTGGCGCCCGGCCTGGCGCATCTTGTCGACAAAGCCGGACTGTTGAGCGATGGGGACCTTCTTGTCCGCAGGATCCGTCACCATGAGGAGGCGCAGCGAACGGTTCTGCGCCAGCAGCGGAATGTTCTGGGTCACATCAAAAAAGGTTCGCCCCGGATCCGTGATCCGGGGACTTCCGGGCGTCGCCAGCGGTCCGGAGCCCGAGACCGCGCAGGCGATGTCGTGGCGCAGCCCGATGAGGCCGCCGACGAGCTTCGAGCCGCCCGATTGACCGACCAGATGGAAGCCTTCGAACCCGTAGCGCTGCTTGATGGCATCGAGCGCCGCGTTCATCAGATGCAGCTCGAGCAGGGTCTTGCGCGCGGTGTGATTGCCGGACGTCCCTTCGACGCCGATCCGCGCCAGATAGATCGCCGTGGTTTTGGCCATCTTGGAGAAGCCGTCGGCCATCCTCACCAGATCGTCGGTGTTGATGTCCTTGGCATCGGAAGGGTCGGCCCAGTTCCAGGTCTTCGGATCGAGCTTGCCGAAATAGTCGCCCTGGATGAAGACCACCGGGCGCGGCCCCTCGCCGCCGGCGGTGGAGAGATAATAGCGAACGCAGAAGTCATGGCCCGACACATTGAGCCACACCGCCTGCTCGATTGCGGCGCATTGCGGACGCGTGATCGTGACGCCGCGCAGCATGTCCTCCTTCTTGATGATGTCGGCGCTGGCGCCGGTTGCGACCGCCAGAGCTCCGAAAAGCGCAATTGCCCACCAAGTTCGGCGCATGCGGGTCGAGGACTGGACTTCCTGCGATATGGGCATGGGGTGCTCTCAAGGAGACGAAATCACCCCTCTTGGTCAGTCCAAGGGGCCGGCAGGTTCAAGCCGCAGGGCGGCCAGGGCGGTTCGGCCCGCAAATTTGGAATCCACAGTGATTTCAATGCGGAAATCGATGAACTTGGCAGCGCCATCGGGCGACTAAGAGGCGAGAGGCCGCGTCCCCGATCGCGGAGCGGATGCCCTGCGGAGGAGGCCCGGATGCGCATTCTGGTGAGTGTGGCGCTGGCTGCAACATTCGGTGTGACCCTGCTGGCAGCCACCACGGCGCTGACCGCGGCGGCCGGCGCCGAGCCGTCCGACGAGCAGCGCCAATGCGTGGCCAGCACCGGCGTGTCGCCCGAGCAGAAGCTCGTAAGCTGCACGGCCGCGATCGCGGCCGGGTTGGAGACGCCGCAGAACCTGGCCATCGCCCTCAACAATCGCGGCAACGCCTATCTGAGCAAGCGGGACCTCGAGCACGCCATCGCAGACTTTGACGAAGCGATCCGGCTCGATCCCAAATATGTCCTTGCGTTCAATGGAAGGGGCTTGGCCTACCAGAACAAGAGCCAGTACGACCGCGCCATTGCCGACTTCGACCAGGCGATCGGGCTTAATCCGAAGAACGCCGTCGCATTCAACTTTCGCGGCAATGCCTATCGGAGCAAGGGGCGTTACGACCGCGCCATCCAGGACTACGATGAGGCCATCGCGCTCAGCCCCAACTATGCCTCGGCCTTTTTCGGCCGGGCGCTCGCCTACCAGGACAAGACGTTATGGGACTTCGACGCCTACCTCAACGAGGGGCAATACGAGGACCGCGCCCTGAAGGATTATGACGAGACCATCCGGCTGGCGCCGAACAACCGCGCCGCCTACAACAATCGGGGCAACGTCTATCTGAGCAAGCGGCAATACGACCGCGCCATCAAGGACTATGACGAAGCCATCCGGCTCGATCCCAACGAAGCCCTGTACATCAAGAACCGGGCCAACGCCTTCCGGATCACCGGGCAATACGACCGCGCCATCGCGGATTATCGCAAGGCGCTGAGCCTGAAGCTCGACGAGCCGGTCAAGAAGCAGATCGAGGCGGCCCTCAAGGAGCTCGGCGCGGCCGGCTGAGCGAGCGGATGCGGTCGCCGACCGGCGCCTCGCGGCTACTTCTTGCCGGCGGTCGCGACGGCGGGGTCCGGCTGCGCCTGGCGCGCCGCGGCCAAGATGCTCGCCTTGGCGCCGGCTTCCTTGCGCCTTCGTTCGTTGATTTCAGCGTTGCGCTTGCCCAGGGTGGCGAGTGCGCGGACAACCTCCTCCTCGGGCCGGTCGAGGACGCAGCCTGCAGTGACCAGTTCGGTATAAGCAAAGACACCATGATGGAGGTCGTCGGTCGCCTCTACGAAATATTGCGGCACCTGGCGGCCGGCGTGACGGAGCCTGTCGACGAACCCGATCTGTTGGGCGGCCGGAACACGCTTGTCGGTCTTATCGGTTACCAGGTAGACCCGCAGGGAGCGATTCTGCGCCACCTTCGAGACGTACTGGGTCACGTCGAAAAAGGTACGTCCGAGATCCGAGTTTTTTGGACCCTCGGACGGCGCGAGTTGCCCCGAGCCGAGCACCGCACACGTGATATCGTGGCGCAGCCCGATGAGACCGCCCACGAGCTTCGATCCACCCGATTGGCCGGCAAGGTGGAAGCCTTCAAATCCATGACGCCGCTTGATGGCATCAAGCGCGCTGTTCATAAGATCAAGCTCCAGCACGGTCTTGCGAGATAGGTGGTTGCCGGATGTCCCGTCGACGCCGATCCGCGCCAAATAGATCGCGGTGGTCTTCGACATCTTCGAGATTCCGTCCGCCGCCCTCATGATGTCAGCGCTGTCTACATCCTTGGCTTCCAAAGTGTCGGCCCAACTCCAATTCTTCGGATTGACCTTTCCGATCTGGTCACCCTGCAGGATGACGACCGGACGCTGGCCTTCACCGCCGGCGGTGGAAAGATAGTAGCGGACGCAAAAGTCGCGCCCATCCACGTTCAGCCACAAGGCTTGCGAAATGGCGTCGCACTGCGCATGCGTCGTCGTGATGCCGCGCAGCAAGTCTTCCTTCTTGAAAATCTCCGCGCCGGCACCGGTTGCGGTCAGCAGAGCGCCGGCAAGCCCGATCGCGCACAATATGCGACTGAACGACCTGCGATCCAAAGTGCTGCGATCCAAAGTGCTGCGATCCAAAGTGCTACGATCCAAAGACCTGCGATCCAGGAACGCCGGCCGGCGGGTTTTCTTCGGCTTGAGCATGGAGGAAAACTCGGCACGGGAAAGTTGACCCGTCATAGTTGAACGCGTCGCCGATTTCAAGCCATAATACCCCCCTTGTCGCAGGGGCCGCTCGTCCCTTAGCCTCGGATCGGTTGAGGCCGATCGCAGGACGCGAACCCGCGGAGTGCCGACGGCGGAGCGATGGGGTTGAGAACCGCGACCACGCCGAATTTTCATTGCAGCAGGATCGGCGAGGAAGCGGGCGTCAGCGGGCCGACGCCACGACGGAGGAAGTTGATGCGCATCCCCATGATGGCGGTGGCGGCGCTGATGGCGGCCACCATGGCGTCTATCGTCGTGGCGCGCGCCCAGCAGTCCGATGAGCTGCGCTTGTGCTCGACCCCCACCGGCACGTCACCGGAGCAAAGGCTCGAAAGCTGCACCGTGGTGATCCAGGCAGGGCTGGAGACGCCGCAAAATCTCGCGATCGCTTTTTACAACCGCGGCGTCGTCTATCTGACCAAGACGGATTACGACCGCGCCATCGCGGACTTCGGCGAAGCGATCCGGCTCGATCCCAAATATGCCCTTCCTCTCAACGATCGCGGCCGCGCCTACTCGGGCAAAGGCCAATTCGACCGTGCCATTGCCGACTTCGACCAAGCCATCGCGCTCAATCCGAAATACGCCAACGCCTTCAACAATCGCGGCAATGCCTACCGGAGCAAGGCCCAGTACGATCGCGCCATCGCGGACTACGACCAGGCCATCGCATTGCGCCCGGAGCTCGCCATCGCATTCTCCAACCGTGGGCTTGCTTATCAAAACAAGGGTCAGAACGACCGCGCCATCGCCGATTACGACAAGGCGATCGAGATCGATCCCAAGAATCCCTTTACGTTCAACAGCCGAGGCAACTTCTATACGGACACTCGGGATTTCGAGCGCGCAATCGCGGATTTTGATGAAGCGTTGAGGCTTAGTCCCAAAAACTTTGCGTCGCTCAATGGCCGCGGCCTCGCCTATTTCAATCTGGGCCAACGCGACCGCGCTATTCAAGACTACGACCAGGCCATCGAGTCCAATCCGAAATACGCGATTGCCTTCAACAATCGAGGCAATGCCTATCGCGGCCAGGGCCAGCAGGATAGCGCCATTGCCGACTACGATCGGGCCATCGCGCTACGCCCCGAATACGCCGCCGCATTCGCCAACCGCGGGCTCGCCTACCAGAACAAGGGCCAGCACGGCCGCGCCATTCAGGATTTCAACCGGGCGATCGAACTCAATCCCAGGGATGCCTTCACCTTCAACGTCCGAGGCGATTCCTATCGGACCGAGGGCGAGTACGACCTCGCCATTGCCGACTACGATCGCGCCGTCGCGTTGCGCCCCGGCTACGCTCAGGCGCTCGCAAGCCGCAAGCTGGCCTTCGAAAGCAAAGGCCAGACAAGCAGTCCGCTTCAACCCGGCACTCCCTTTCAATCCGGCCCGTCCAACGGCCGGCCCGTCGGGCTTGCCCCCGCGGCCCAACAACCCGCCTGGCCCAGCCCCAACGGCGCCTTCACCTTCTACAACCAAGGCAGCGTCGAACTGAACCTGAAGGAGTACGACCGCGCCATCGCCGATTTTGACGAAGCGATCAAGCTCGATCCCAACTACGTCTTTGCCCTCAATGCGCGCGCACTGGCCTACGAGGGCAAGGGCCAGCACGACCATGCCATTGCGGACTTCGATCACGCCATCGCGCTCGACCCCAAATATGCCGCAGCGTTCTACAACCGCGGCAACGCCTATCGGAACAAGGGGCGCGACGATCAGGCCATCGCTGACTTTGACCGGGCAATCGAGCTCAGCCCCACAAGTGCCACCGCATACTTCAACCGGGCGCTCGCCTACCAGGACAAGGCGCAATGGGATTTCGACGCTTACCTGAACGAGGGGCGCTTCGAGGGCTTGGCCATCCGGGACTATGACGAGGTCATCCGTCTCAATCCGAAAATTGCTGCCGCCTTCAACAACCGGGCGCTGATTCTCGTAGGCCTGCGGCAGTACGATCGCGCCATCAAGGACTATGACGAGGCGCTTCGGATCGAACCCGACAACGGCCTGCATCTCAAGAATCGGGGCAATGCCCTCAGGATCACCGGACAATACGCTCAAGCCATCGCGGATTATCGCAAGGCGCTGACGCTGAAGATCGACGAGTCGGTGAAGCGGCAGATCGAGACGGCGCTCAAGGAGCTCGGGGTGTCGGGCTGATCGGTGCGGGGGCGAGGGACGACGTGCGGTCGCTGCCCGCTTTGCAACAACAGCAGCGCGTTTTGTCGTTTTGTCGGATGGGTAGAGCTCTGGCGAAGCCCATCAACGCCGCCGATGGGTTTCGCAGAGCCCGCGAAGAGCATCAAGGCGCATGCGCCCGTCTTCGCGGCTATCCCGTAAACGCCCTTATGCGCTCTACCCATCTTACAGCCCCGCGCGCCGGCGCTGCGTCCTACTTCTGCGGATAGGCGAAGGTGAAGGTCTCGGAGAACGGCTTCCACCACGCCGGCACGCCGGTTTCCTGGTCGGTGTGGCGATAGAACCCGTTCGCTTCCGGCGGCTTGAGCGCATAGGTCACCTTGTAGGTGCCGGGCCCGTCCATCTTCACGTTGTCGGCATAGTGCGGCCCGTCCTTCGCGGTCATCGGCTTCAATGTTCCGGATGCCTTCCAGTTGGTACCCTGCTTCTCAAGCGTGTAGGCGATGGTGAGGTAGGCGATCCAGGCACCGTCCGGATAGCCGTAGATGTTGTCGGCGATCGCGTGCACGTCGGCTTCGAGGTGGATGACATCGGCTCCGTGCGCCATGTTCGGCGCCATCGGCGCCATCTCGATGCCGACGAGGTAATTGGCGACGATCTCCATGTCGTTCTTCTGCACGGGTCCGCCGACGAAATACTCGCGTGCCCCCGCGGCCGGCACCAGCGCCATCACGGCAAGCGCCGCCACCGGCACCAGACAATTCATTCTGCGCTTCATGTTCTCTCCCTTTGCTGAATTCACTTCGGCGCCGCAGCTTCAGACGCCGCTTGTGCCGATCTCGCTTCGATCCGATGGGCTCCGATCGCAAGCACCGCCAGCACCGTCAGGTAGGCGGCGAGCTGCACCCCCATCGGGCGATCGGAATACCCCGCCAGCGCATGCAGGGCGCGGCCGAGAATGCTGTCCTGGGGCAGCAGCCAGGACGTGTCCCACAGCTCGAAGCCGAAGCTCGGGATCAAATCGATGCCGGCCAATATGGCCGCCGCCTGTCCGGCCATTCCGGCCGCCACCAATGCGATCAGCCAGGTCGTCACCGAGAACAAGCGCCGCAACGGAATGGCCAGCAGGCCGAGAT
>Ga0209068_10001871_pt1 | contig 10411 bp, 9 predicted proteins | sample ColStrG_CSR_2012_FD_187200 | JGI IMG/M metagenome (GOLD analysis project Ga0209068, IMG submission 187200) | Freshwater sediment microbial communities in response to fracking from Pennsylvania, USA - Cold Stream Run_MetaG_CSR_2012 (SPAdes)... | ecosystem: Environmental > Aquatic > Freshwater >...
GAGATCATCCACCCGTCCTCATGATTTTCGCGGCGTGAGCCGCGAGCGAATGATTTCGGTAGCGGAGCGATTCTTGGGATCGCCGACGATGACGACACGGCCTCCGCATGCTTCCACTTCGTCGCGCTCGGGGACACTGGCTGCTGTGTAGTCGGTTCCCTTGGCGTGGAAGTCGGGACGGAGTTCGCGGACAATGGCACGGACATTTGTTTCCGGGAAAATCACGACCGCATCGACGTCGGCGAGAGCAGCCAGGATTTCCGCGCGTTCTTCGGCGGGCATCACGGGGCGGCCCTCCCCTTTGAGTGTACGAACCGAAGCGTCGGAGTTTACCGCGACCACAACTTTACCGCCGAGCTCACGGGCCGCTCGGAGATAGCGCACATGGCCCACGTGCAGCACATCGAAGCAGCCGTTGGTCAGCGTGACGCGGTCACCCGCGCGCCGCCAGTCGGCGACACGTTCTTGAAGCTGGTCGCGCGAGAAAATCTTCTGATGGACTGTTGCGCTCAATGCGGTCGAGTAACTGGAGGCGCCTTTTCGAGCGCATCCAGTAATTCCTGCTGGCTGACGGTGGCCGTTCCGCGTTTCATCACCACGATGCCACCGGCGTAGTTGGCAAGCTGGGCAGCCTCTTCGGTGCTGGCGCCTGCGGCTAGAGCTGCGGTGAAAGTTGAAATCACAGTATCGCCCGCACCGGTCACATCGGTAACTTCATCGCTGCCAAAGATCGGCAGGTCGACTGGTTTATGGCGACGCGGAAAAGCGACCATGCCGTCTTTGCCGCGGGTAATCACCAGCGATTCCAGATTCATCTGACCCAGGATCTGGTCGCCGGCGGACAGCAGCCGCTGCCAATCGTTACCGATGCGTATACCGAGGACCGCTTCCACTTCAGACTCGTTGGGCGTAGCGGCAGTGACACCGGTGAACTCGAGCATACGATGCCGCGAGTCGAGCGTCACCGGAACTTTCTCAAGGCCGCGCTTGTCGCGCACGGCGTTCAGCAGACTGGGCGTGGCCGCGCCGTAGCCGTAGTCGGAAACCAGAAGCGCGTCGGAGGCGCGGACATATTGCCGGGCGGCGAGGATGAGTTCGCGGCGAAGATGCGGACTCGGGGCAGCGGAGGGTTCCCGATCGAGGCGCACCACTTGCTGTCCGGCGGTGTGCGCGAATCCGGCGAGGATGCGTGTCTTGGTGACAGTCGAATAGCTCTTGTCCTTGAGAACGCCGCTAACGGGAATGCGCTTGTGGCGGAAAGCGCGCAGCAGCAATTTGCCCGCCTCGTCGTCGCCCACCAGGCCAACGGGAAGCACGTTCACTCCGAGGTCGGCGAGGTTGTAGATTGCATTCGCGCCGCCGCCGGGCAGCACTTTGCGGTCGCGGTGTTTCAGAATCAGGACCGGCGCCTCGCGCGAGACGCGGGAGATTTCGCCGAATACGAATTCGTCGGCGACCAGGTCTCCTAGAACGGTGACCGTGAGCTTCGGAAACGCTTCGACGATCTTCCGCAGGCGGTCGTTTTCTTTCAGGTGCTTTGTCATCTTACCTTCGAAGAAAGATTCTCTCACGAGCGGGGTCTCGGTTCCGCAATTCTCGCGAGTATGGTATCCACGGCGTCAGCCGGACTGTCGAGGGTGACCCTGAGCACGGCGATGGCGAGGGGTTCCAGTTCGCGCTGGAGCGGACCAAGGTTAACGGCGTCCTTCTCGGTGGTCAGGAAACCACCGGCATCGAGTTTCATACGCGCGGCCCGCAGGCGTTGAATGTCGCTTTGGTCGTAGGCGTGGTGGTCCCCAAAGCTGAATTGAGCGGCAGATGTGATCCCTGCCGCATTGACCTGCGCAAAAAACTGTTCTGGGCGTGCAATACCGCAGAAGACGAACGGAGTGCCCGGCAGAGCGGGGAGAACGAGTTCGCGGCCAATTCGCCAGACCGGCTTCTGCCCTAACGCAGGATGGTCGGCGGCCAGGCCCGATGGCAGCACGACGGCATCGGCGCGTTCGAGGGAGGAGAGCGGTTCGCGCAAGCGGCCCGAGGGCAGCAGGCGGTCATGGAAATCGCTGACCGCCAGTAGAACGATGTCAAAGTCGCGATACAACGAGCGGTGCTGAAAGCCATCGTCGAGCAGGTGCAGCTGTGGCTGGAATTTCTGTTCGGCAACGCGGCCCGCCTCATAGCGCCGTTCTCCGACGATGACTGGCACGTCCAGGCGGCGGGCAATCAGCAGCGGCTCGTCTCCGAAATCGGCGGCGGTGCCATCGGGTTCCACGACCAACACGCCGCGAGTCTTGCGGCGGTAGCCTCGGGAAAGAACATCGAAGCGGATGCCACGCGCTTTCAGCAACTCGCCCAGAGCGATCACGAACGGCGTTTTTCCAGCACCGCCCGCCGACAGACCTCCCACGCTGATGACGGGCTGTTCGAGCCGGCGCGACTGAAGGACTCCGCGACTAAACAACGAGTTGCGCAGAGCGCTTGCCCCGGCATAGAGCCCCGTGAGCGGGTTCATGCCAAGCCTCCGCGGGCGGGTTGCTCCCGCATGAGCTGGGTGAGAGCGGCGACGGTGCGTTCAGTTGCGCCTCGCTGTGATTCGAGGGCGGCCAGTGCGCTGCGTCCAAGCCTCTCGCGCTCTTCGCGATTGTCGATCAGTTCCATGAACACCAGTGGCAACTCCGCCAGTCCGACTACGCGCACAGCGTTGCGGCCGAGAAAAAAGTTGACGATCTCGCGGAAGTTTTCATAGTGGTTGCCGATGACGATGGGAACGCCGTAGAGGGCTGGCTCAAGGATGTTGTGGCCGCCGCGCGGAACCAGGCTGCCACCTACGAACGCGATCGTGGCTAGAGAATAGATGGCCGCAAGTTCGCCGATGGTATCGAGCAGAAATACTGCGCCAGAGAGAGGTTCTCCGCTCCACAACGTGCGCCGCAGCAGGCGGAAGCCAAGCTTCTCCACCAAGGCCGCAACGCCGGGAAACCGCTCCGGATGACGGGGCGCCAGGATCATCACTGCCTTCGGCTGCGTGGCCAGAATATTGCGAAAGGCCGAGAGCAACGAGCCTTCCTCTTCTTCATCGACGGTGCTGCCGCAAACCAGCACAGGCTCTGGTCCTGCCTGGTTCAGGATGGCGCGAAGGCTCGCCACGATCGCGGGCGGTTTGGGCGGCGTCACTTCGAACTTCAGGTTTCCTGTCGTCATCACTTTTGCTTCGGCCACGCCGATTTCCGCGAGCCGTTGCCGGTCTTCTTCGGTCTGGGCCAGAAAGACATCCACTCTCTCAAGTACGCTTGGAAGCCAGAAGCGGAGCCGCTTGTAGCCAGGCAGGGAGCGGTCAGAAATACGGCAATTGATGACTGCAATGCGGGCTCCGGCGGCTTTCGCGAGACCAAGAAAGTTCGGCCAGAATTCAGTTTCGGCAATCACGACCAATTCCGGACGCAGCGCTTTCAGATACGGGCGAATCGCGAAGCCGAAGTCCAGGGGAAAATAGAAGACATTCTCCGCTCCAAACCGGCGCGCTGCGAGCTTCTGGCCAGTGCTGGTAGTAGTTGAAATCACGACCCGATAGGAAGGAAATTTCTGACGTAGTTCTTCGACCACAGCGACGGAGGCGGCGACTTCACCCACGGAGACGGTGTGGATCCATATTGAAGGTTTCCCACCGCCCGCCACCAGGTGGCGCGGGACTGCTCCAAGTCTTTGGCCAAGCCCGGCGCGATATTTTCCGTGACGCAGCATCTGTAGCAGCCAATACGGCAGAGTGACCAGAAGGAAGAGGCCGAGCAGCGTGCTGTAGAGCGCATACATGGAGGCGTCCTCATTCTAAATGCAGCAGCCGGAGTTCTTCGGACAGCACCGGTCGCACCGCGCGCATCCTATAATCCAGGTATGCACACAAGATGCTCTTGGACGCTGCTGGCTCGCCGGGTTTCGGCCGTCGCTATGTTTGTGCTTCTCTTATGCCTGGCCGCGATGGCCGCGAAAGAGTTTGCGATGCCTTCGGCGCAGCCGGCCCGAACCTATCCGGCCCACGATGAGCACACGCAGGAAAAAGTGACCGTCGCCGTCGATCCATACGACTTGGGTGACAAGGCGCAGATTTTCAGCACGGACTATCGCAGCTACGGCTACTTGCCAGTTTTCTTCGTCGTGACGAACGATGGCGATCATCCGGTGTCGCTCAGCGGTTTTAGGGCGGAACTCATCACTGTCGGTCGCACCAAGCTGTATCCTGCAACGAATGACGATCTGATGCGGCGGATGTCGCATCCCGCGCCGAAGACGGGCCCGACTCTGCCGATTCCGATCCCTGGGAGCAAAGTGAAAGGCGGGGTGAACCGCAAGACGCGCGAAGAAATCGAACAGGCCCAGTTTGGCGCCCGCGCGGTTGAACCGCATTCGACGGCGGCTGGCTTTTTGTTCTTCGACATCTCGGATATAGCATCGCCGGCCCTGGCGGGCGCTAATTTCTACTTGTCGGGCGCGCGCGACGCGGGCGGCACTGAGCTGATGTATTTTGAGATCCCCCTGGAGAAGTATCTGAGCGCGCCGCCAGCAAAAAGGCCGTGAGGCGTTAGCCAGCGGCCTCGGCCTGGAAAATTCCTCCCCACCGGGGTAACAGAGCTCACACAGGAACTGCTTCCGGCTGCCGTCTATAATCTCCTGATATGGCGACTACTCCAGCCGTTTCCGACGGACTACGTACGAAATACGAGCCGGTCATCGGGCTTGAAGTGCACGTGCAGTTACTGACTTCGTCGAAAATCTTCTGCTCGTGTTCGACTCGTTTTGGCCATCCTCCCAATACGAACGTTTGCCCAGTATGTTTGGGATTGCCCGGGGCGTTGCCGGTGCTGAACCGGAAGGTGGTCGAGTTCGGAGCGCTGGCGGCGATGGCCTTGCAATGCCGCGTGAATGAGACGTCAATTTTTGCGCGGAAGAATTACTTCTATCCTGACCTGCCCAAGGGCTACCAGATTTCACAATACGACAAGCCGCTTGCTGAGCATGGATTCATCGAAATCGATATTCACGGAGGCAAGAAGAAGATCGGCATTACGCGGCTGCACCTGGAAGAAGACGCGGGCAAGAGCCTGCATGAAGGCTTCCCCGATGCGAACGAAAAAACAGCGATCGATTTGAACCGAACCGGCGTGCCGCTGGCTGAAATCGTGAGCGAACCCGATATGCGGTCGCCGGAAGAAGCGTACGAGTACCTGACGCGGTTGAAGGAAATCATCCTGTACACGGGCGTGAGCGATTGCAACATGGAGGAAGGATCGCTGCGTTGCGATGCGAACATCAGCGTGCGCCCGCGCGGACAGAAAGAGTTTGGCACGAAGACCGAAGTCAAGAACGTCAATTCGTTTCGCTTTATTCGCGAGGCGCTGGAGTACGAGATCGAGCGCCACATCAGCGTAATTGAATCCGGCGGCAAGATCACACAGGAAACCCGCCTCTACAACGCCTCCGAAGGCAAGACTTACGGTATGCGTTCGAAGGAACAGGCGCACGACTACCGCTACTTCCCCGAGCCGGATCTGCTCCCGCTGGTGGTGGACGCGAAGTGGCAAGCTAAGATACGAGCTGGGTTGCCTGAGCTTCCCGAAGCCCGCCGCCATCGCATGATGAAGGAATATGGCATCACAGCGGGAGACTCTGCCACGTTGACGCGGAAGCGTGCCATGGCCGACCAGTTCGAATCGGCAGCGCGAGCGGCGAAGAATCCCAAACGCGTTGCCAACCTGGTGCAGAGCGAAATCCTGGGGCGGCTCAAGGCCCAAGGCCTGGAGCTGGAGCAATCGCCGGTCTCGATGGCGGGCGTGGTGGCGTCCGCCGATCTGGTGGAATCGGGCGCGATCTCGGGCAAGATGCTGAAGGATCTCTACGATTTGTGCTTCGAGCGGAACAAGGATTTCGGCGCGGTGTACGAAGAAGAGGGGCGCCCGGAGCAGTCGCACGACACTTCGGCGCTCGAAAAGATTGCCGACGAATTGATTGCCGCAAATCCCAGGCAGGTCGAGCAGTATCGCGCGGGGAAGAAAACTATGCTGGGGTTTTTCGTTGGGCAGGTGATGAAGGCGTCGAAGGGTCAAGCAAATCCGCAGCTAGTGAATGAGGTGCTGACGAAAAAACTGGAAGGCTAGAGCCTCGATGGAGCGACGGGCGCCTCGCTGTCCTCCCAGACACATTGGTCAGGTAGGCTTGCTTCGACTGCGGTTGAGCTTCGCTGCGGAAAAACTCAACCTCGCTCATCATGAAACTGAATAGGCCCTCTGAGCCTCTACTTGGCCGCGCCCGCGTTCTTCAGCACTTCCTGGGCAAAGTAGTTGGTAACTTTGGCGTCGTCGCGCAGTGTCTCGTAGAACGCTGCTTTCATCAACTGTTCACGGCGGTCGGCCAGTTGTTGCCGGATGGCCTGCTTCACTCGTTCATCGTTCAAATCCCGCTGGCCTGCCGGTTCCTTCGAGATCAACTTCACGATCATGTAGCCATAGGGTTGATGATTCGCGGGATTCATCATGGCGATGATCGGCGTGAATTGCCCGGGCTTCAGCTTCAGCACCGCTTCCCGCGATGCCGGGTCGGCGTTTTTTAGGGCGGATTCAGGAGCCATTCCCAAGTCGCCGCCGTTGGCACTGGTCTCCGGGTCCTCGGAGTAACCCATCGCGAGCGTAGCAAAATCATCTCCGCTGTCGAGCCGGTTGGCGAGCATCTGGATCTTCTTGCGCGCATCGCCATCATTTTGCGCTTTGCTGTTCTGCAGATTGTGCACCTGGACGTTCTGCAAACCCGTTACCACAATCTTGGCCAGGTGATATTGGGCCTCAATCAGGTTGAACTCCGATTTGTGCGCATTGTAATAGTTCGAAACGTCCTGGTCGGTGATGTTGATGTGCGAAGCAATTTCCTTGTTGAGCACCTTGTCGCGGGTTAGCGAGCGCCGCAGATCGCGCTTGAAGTCCTCGAGGGAGATCTTCTTCTCTTCGAGGCGCTTGTTGAATTCTTCGGCGGTATAGGGCGACTTGATCTCGTTCAGCTTGCGGTCCACCTCCTCGTCGGTGGCGAGCAGGCCGAGTTTTTCCGCCCGGCGCATCAGAATTTCCGCCTCAATCAGTTCGTTCAGAATGCTCAGGCGCAAGCTTACCGCCTGCTCACCCACGGGCTGCTGATCGGAGCCTGTCGTGTGGTTGGCGTAATACTTGTCCACTTCGGTGCGGAGAATCCTGCGTCCGTTGACCGAGGCCATAACGTCGCCGCCGCCGCCGTCACGGGTGCAGGCAGCAACCATCAGAAACGCAATTACGATGAGAAGAGCGGACCGTCCACGATGGACAAGCGTTTTCAAGTTTTTCCTCCGCTAACTGGCTGCGAGCCGTCAGAAAAATGCTTTTCGGTGTTGACGGTCTTACTTTGAAGTTTGGATCGGCTGCGCTTTCGGGTCCGCGGCTGCGGACTTGTGCTCCGGAGGCGCGACCCCGGCGTCCTTGAGGGCGCGGTCGAGCACAGCTCGCACTGTGTCCAGGGGCACGGCGCCATCGATCTTCTGGCCATTCACGAACATCATCGGGGTTGCGCTCACGCCCACCAGGTCCGCTTCGCGCATCGACGCGCGCACCGTCTTCTCGTCCTGGGCCTTTAGGCATGCCTGCAACTTCGGACCATCCAGATTGTGCCTCTGGGCCTGCACAGCGGCGAGTCGGTCCAGTTCGTCAATGCCCCCGATCGAACGCTGATTCGCGTGCAGGTAGTCGGCGTAGTCCCAGTAGGAATCGCCGTTTTGGGCCGCCAGGCAGTTGGCGTTCACCGCGGCATGCACGGCCCAGGGATGGATCTCTTCGAGCGGAAAATCCTTATAAATGAAAAGAACGCGATCGCCGTATTCCTTAAAAATAGTGGGGAAAAGCTCCTGGTGCATTCGCGAACAGAATGGACACTCGAAATCGTCGAAGTTGACGGCCACAACCTTGGCGTCTTTGTTCCCGCGCGTGGGCCGGCCGGTCACATCGATCTTCTTCATGATCTCAGCGTAAGGGTCCTGCGTCAGGTCCATCTTGGACAAGCGCACCAGGGTCTTGTGGTCCTTGGAGAGCAGAAAATCAAGATTCTGCTTCTTCCCCGAGTTGTCGAGCGTGACCGTCAGGACGTCATAGTTGGGAAACTCGCTGGGCCGGATAGGGCCGACATTGACCTGCATTTCGGGGGGCAGAGAGTAGTGTGCGCGTACATGCCGCTCCACGACTTGCCCGATCTCCGGAGGAGCGGACTGCGCCGAGCAGCCAAGACAGATCAGCAGAAGTACCAGGAACGCTCGCCGGGCGATCATCAGTTGAACCCACCTAAGCATGAGGAAACTGCTCGATTATCTCATGGCCGGCGGGGACGCCTACGCTTTGTGCTGTGGCCCTTGTCCGCGCAGCAGTTCTTCCGGCTTCAGCAGTTGATTCATGGATCCGGAACGAAACCCTTCGAGATCGAGCGTTACAAACTTGAAGCCCAGCTTTTTGAAAATGGCGGTCAACTGGCGAGCCATGTCAGTGTTCAGCGCGCGAGGAAGCTCGTCGCGCGCAATCTCGATCCGCACGATTTCGCCGTGATGGCGGACGCGGAATTGCTGAAACCCAAGGGCGCGGAGCGCGTCTTCTCCATGCTCGACAGCCTGGAGCGCTTCCGGTGTCACGGCTCGTCCATATTCGATCCGGGAAGACAGGCATGCGGACGCAGGTTTGTCCCAGACGCGTAATCCAGCCTGCCGCGTGAGTTCGCGTATCTCGTTCTTGCCAAGCGATGCATCGAGCAGCGGCGTGAGTACCCAGTGCTGCCGCGCGGCCTGCTGGCCCGGACGAAAGTCGCCCTGATCGTCAGCGTTGACTCCATAGGCGACAGCGTCGTATGCGTGGGCCGCGCAATACTGTTCGAGGACGGTGAATAATTCGTCCTTGCAATGGAAGCAGCGCATCGCGTCGTTGCGCGAGTAATCGGGATTCTCCAGTTCGCGCGTTTCCACCACTTCGACTGGGATTCCATGTTCTCGGGCAAAAGCCAAGGCTTCTTCCAGGTGCGTGCGCGCCAGGCTGGCAGAGTCGGCGATGACCGCAAGCATTTGGTCACCGAGGACTTGGTGCGCTGTCCATGCTAAGAACGCGGAATCAACTCCGCCCGAGTAGGCGACGAGTAGACGACCGCTAACGGCTAGGCTCTGACGCAGGCGAGTGTCCTTCTGTCCGAGTTCGAAAACAGAACCCACAATCTGCATTCTATTGGAATGACGCGCGAGACCGCTTGCGGCTAGTACAGCCGTTCCTGCCGCCGCAAATTCCCGAAGGCCCCCACATTCGCGAGTGTAAACGCGAACCGATACTGATTCTCGTTTCTTACCGCACCCAGCGCAAACCGTCGATACTCCAGACTCAGCCCGCAACAGTCCCAATTGTAAGAGGTCTGCGCCGTTGCGTACTGCAGGAATCCCTGGTTGGCGTCAAAGCCGAAGCTGGAGGCGCCGCTGAACCCCCGCTTGTTGAGCTGGCCGTATCCGAATAGCATTCGGAACTGGTGAAAGTCGCGCGCTCCGGGAACCACGGTTCCCAACGAAGTATCGTTCACGCGCAGGAAGGCATCCCCACCTCCAACCGTGAATTGACCGTAGTGGTAGTTCACCAGGGCCGTGCTGGCGTTGATGCGTCCCGTCCTGAGGTCGTAGTCAAAGTCCCACTCCGTGTTGGTGCGGGGACTGGTCTCGATGCGCAGGCGCGAAATGATGGGCGAGAGCCGCCGCATCTGAGCCAGAAACGCGATGCCGGTGAAATCTGCCGTGGCGGTAAACACGTTGCGCTGTCCGGGAATGAGGGCATGGCCGAAGGTTGGATCGAAGAAATATTTCTGCCCCACTTCCCAGCTCAAAACTTCCCGCGGACCTGACGCGCAGGGGCGCGAGTCCGGAGTTGGCGGCGCCTCCCAAGGAACCGGCCCCGCCTGCGGGGCGGACCCGATCGCCAGCGAACTCATGCCTTGCAGATCGCAATCCGTGGTCTCTGGGTTGAGATGCTTGGCATAGATGCGATTCACGATCGCGTATTCAAGATCGTTCGTGTTGCTGAGCACGTCGGTGGCGTCAAAACGCAGGATCTTGGCAAAGTTGTTGATGCCCGCCACATAGTCGTAGCGCATCCGCGGCTCGATCACGTGTTTCCACTTGCGCCCCAGCCACGGGCGCTCGAACACACGGGACAGCGCGGGCGGCCGCACTTCAAACGCGGTTTCCAGAGCCTTGCGGTTGATGAGCTCGTCCCGGGCCGTGCCGATCGTTGCCGTTAGGGCCGGGGCGCCGAATCTTTGCGTGTAGAGCGTGTCGCGAACCGTCAATTCCGGCCGGACCGACCATCCCCGCCACTGCAACGGCATCGACAGC
>Ga0209068_10001872_pt1 | contig 10408 bp, 10 predicted proteins | sample ColStrG_CSR_2012_FD_187200 | JGI IMG/M metagenome (GOLD analysis project Ga0209068, IMG submission 187200) | Freshwater sediment microbial communities in response to fracking from Pennsylvania, USA - Cold Stream Run_MetaG_CSR_2012 (SPAdes)... | ecosystem: Environmental > Aquatic > Freshwater >...
TCAGGTCCGGAAGGAAGCAGCCTTAAGCGATCACCGGCAGGCGCAGCGGGAGCTCCCGGGCCGGAGTCGTGGGCGAAGGCAGGCGCCGGTGCCGGGGATCTCGACGCGGGGTGCACGGTCCACTATGAATCGCTCACGTCAGCCGCACCTGTGGAAGATCAGCCAGGAGCGGGTGGCGCGCGTCTCGGTGAAGCCGGGAGGCACGGCGATCAGCTTTGCGATCGGGTCCTTCGGGTCGAGCACGTAGGAGCGTTCGACGTCGGCGCTCGCCGGGTCGATGTAGATGCCCGAGCTGATGTGGCCGACCTGCAGGCTCACGATGTTGCGCGGGCTCGTCTTGAGATAGAGCGCGAGCAGCGGCACGGGCGCGTGGTTCGGTACGCCCACGGGGCCGCACGCGAGGTTCACGGTGTGTGCCGTGACGAGCGCGACCAGGTCGCCTTCGATCCGTTGCTGGTGCGCCAGTTTGTCGAGTTCGCGGTGCGCCGTCCGGTACTGCGCGGGCCCGTACGCGGCGAGCGCCACGACCGCCAGCAATGCGCCGGCCATCCAGCCACCGCGTCGCGGATCCTCGCGCTCGAGGTTCAGCCAGCCGAAGACGCCGGCTCCCGCGAAGATGCAGAGGATCGCTGCGACGAGGAACGCGTAGCGCGTGTTGATCGGCAGGCCGAGCGCGGCGAACAGCGCGAACACGGCGACGGCGATGATCCCGGCGACCGCGCCGAGCAGCGCGCGCGGGCGAAGCCACAGCAGGCTGAGCACGCCGCCGAGCGCGGCTGCGAACAGCACGGGTGGGCGCAGGATCTCGCCGATCCGCCGCGGGATGTACTCGGGCACCGACGTGATCCCTTTCACTCGCCCGAGCGTCGCGGCGGTGTCGCGGGTGTTGGTCAGCGACCACAGCGGCTGCCCCGTGACGAGCAGGTCGCCGAGGAGCCACACGAGCGGCGCGGCGCCCGCGAGCAGCGCGAGTCCGGCCAGCTCGCGCCGATCTCGGCGCGAGCCGTTGGCAGCGGTCTCGACACCGTCGCGCCGGCGTGCGAACGGCGGGCGCCATTCGGTCAGGTAGAGCCAGTAGACACCCGAGAACGCCCAGGCCTCGGGGCGCAGAAGCCCGGCGAGCGCGAGCAGGACGAGCACGCGCGCGCCTGCACGCCGCCGGCGGGTCTCGACGAGCAGCGCGCTCAGCACGAGCAGCACGTTGGGCAGGTCGGCGTAGGCGCGCACGCCGTAGGAGAGCACGGGCACGCGCGTCACGAAGATCAGTGCCGCCAATGCGCCGGCGGCACGTGAGAACCACTCGCTGCCGAGCCGGTAGATCACCCAGCCGCACGCCGACAGCACGAGGAAGGCGAGCGCGATCGTGACTTTGACGGCGGCGCTCGGGCCGAACGGCGCGAGCACGACGCCGAGCAGCTCGAGCAGGGGGTGGGGCGTCGGCGCGATCGCGACCGAGTACGCCGGCGGCTGTCCGCGCGAGATCTGCCCGCCCCAGGCGAGCGCGTACAGCGTGTCGTAGTTGACGAAGCCGACGCCGCTGGCGAGGCGCAGCACGACCGCCCCCGCGACGATCGAGATCGGCGCCGCGGCGCGCCGTACGGAGCCGTTGATCGCTGCGCTCATGAGCGCGGACGCTACCCCTTCGGGCGGGCGGTCGAGCCCGCTTACCGGCCTGGGTAGACTCAGGCGAACGGTGGCGGCAGAGGACTCATCACAGCAGCAGCAGCGTTCGCTGTATCGCAGGCACCGGCCCCGCACGTTCGCCGAGGTGGTCGGCCAGGAGCCGGTGGTGCGGACGCTGCGAAACGCCGTCGAACGCGGCAAGGTCCACCACGCCTACCTGTTCGTCGGCTCGCGCGGCACGGGCAAGACGTCGATGGCAAAGATCCTCGCGGCCTGCCTGAACTGCGAGCGTGGGCCGACGGTCGAGCCGTGCGGAGAATGCGATTCGTGCCTTTCGATCGCGCGCGCCACGTCGCTCGACGTGATCGAGATGGACGCCGCTTCGAACAACTCCGTCGACGACATCCGCGAGCTGCGTGAGAGCGTCGCCTATGCGCCCGTCAGCGGACGGCGCAAGGTCTACATCCTCGACGAGGCGCACATGCTCTCGACGGCCGCCTGGAACGCCTTCCTGAAGACGCTCGAGGAGCCGCCGCCGAACACGGTCTTTGTGCTCGCGACGACCGAGGCGGGCAAGGTCCCGCCGACCGTCGTCGATCGCTGCCACCGCTTCGACTTCCAGCGACCCACCGTGGAGCAGATCGCGAGCGTCGTGCGTCGCGCGGCCGAGGCCGAGGCGATCGAGATCCCGCAGCCGGCCGTCGCCGCGCTGGCGCGGTCGGCGACGGGCAGCTTTCGCGACGCGCTGGGGACGCTCGAGCAGATCGTCACCTACGGTGGCAGTCCCGTCGCGCTCGAGGACGTCCTCGCTGTGCTCGGCGTCGCCGACGCCGGGCTGCTCGAACGGACGATCGACGCGGTCGCCACGGGCGACGGTGCGGGCGCGCTGCGCGCGCTCGAGGAGTGCGCCGGCCGCGGCCGAGACGCGGCGTCGTTCGCGGGCGACCTCGAGGGACGTGCGCGCGAGCTGCTGATCGTGCAGATGCTGGGCGACGTTCCGCCGGAGCTCGCGCTGACGCCCGAGTCCGACGCGGCGCTGCGCGCGCAGGCCGAGCGCGTCGAGCACGCGACCGTCGTGCGGTTGCTCGAGCAGCTCGGCGAGGCGCTGGAAGGCGTACGCGCCGGCGCCGACGCGCGCACGCGCCTGGAGCTGGCGCTCGTCAAGACCGCCCGCCCGGCCCTCGACCCCTCGATGCGGGCGCTGCTCGCGCGGATCGAGCGCCTGGAGGGCGCACGCTCCAGCGTGCCACCGAGCCCGGCCGCGGCTCCGAGCCCGGCCGCGGCTCCGAGCCCGGCCGCGGCTCCGAGCGCCGCCGCGGGAGCGTCTGGCGCCGATCCGCCGGCCGCGACACCGGCCGCGCGCGCTGCTTCGCCGACGGTCGCGCCGACGCCGACATCGACGCCAATATCGACGCCGGCACCGATCCCGCCGCCTGACGCCGTGGCCGCGGCTGGCGTGCTCGTGGCGAGCGTCGAGGCGGACCCCGGGACGCCGGGGGACATCGCGTCCGTAGAGGCGACGTGGCCCGCCGTCGTCGACCTGGTGCGGGCCGAGAACGCGCTCGTGGGTGCGGTCGTCGGCGAGGCGCGCCCGGTGGCCGTGGACGGCGAGGACCTCACGCTCGCGTTCGCCGCGAGCGCGCAGTTCCTCAAGAAGAAGGCCGAGCACCCGGCGAACCGGATGATCGTCGGCGAGGCGCTGCGGGCGGTCACCGGCCGGCGCTGGCGGCTCAGCTACGAGCTGCGCGAGGAGCTGACGGGGGACGAGCCCGCCGAGCTCGCCGGCCGCTCGGAGGAGGATTGGATCAGGCGCTTCATCGAGGAGTTCGATGCCGAGGAGATCCCCGGCGATTGGGGTCCCGCGCCGACGGCCTCGGCGCGCGACGACGAGCGCGGCGCGCAGGCCGCGACCAGCAACGAGAAAGGCTCCTGATGCCCAAGCAGCAGCGGATGCCCAACATGCAGCAGATGATGCAACAGGTGCAGAAGATGCAGAAGGACATGGAGATCGCTCAGGAGGAGCTCAGGAACGAGGTCGTCGAGGCCACCGCCGGCGGCGGAATGGTCACGGTGCGCGTCGGCGGCGACCTGGTCGTGCGCGCGATCGAGATCGACCCGGCGGCGGTCGATCCGCAGGACGTCGAGATCCTCGCCGACATGGTTCTCGCGGCGGCCAACGAGGCGCTGCGCAAGGCTCAGGAGCTCGTCGAGAGCAAGATGGGCGGCGCGACCGCCGGACTCGATCTCGGCGGTCTCGGTGGGTTGGGCATGCCGGGCCTGTGAGCACCTCCTACGCGCCGCCGGTACAGCGTCTCGTCGGCGAGCTCTCGAAGCTGCCCGGCGTCGGCAATCGCACGGCGCAGCGTCTCGCCTTCCACATCCTGCGCTCCTCCGCCGAGGACGCCGGCGCCCTCGCCGAGGCGATCCGTGAGGTCAAGGAGAAGATCGGCCTGTGCGAGCTGTGCTTCAACCTCACCGACGAAGCCCGCTGCAGGATCTGCCAGGACCCGCGGCGCGAACAGGAGCTGATCTGCGTCGTCGAGGAGCCCTCGGACGTGATCCCGATGGAGCGCACACACGAGTATCACGGCGTCTATCACGTGCTTGGCGGGGCGCTCTCGCCGATCGACGGCGTCGACGCCGAGGACCTCAAGATCGCCGAGCTGCTCGCGCGCGTCACGGCGGCACCGGCGGCCGTGCGCGAGGTCGTGCTGGCGACAAACCCGACGACGACGGGCGAGGCGACGGCCCTGCACATCGCGGAGGAGCTGCGCGAGCGCGCGCCGGCGCTGCAGGTCACGCGCCTGGCGAGCGGCCTGCCGGTCGGCTCGGACCTCGAGTACGCCGACGAGGTCACGCTCGGCAAGGCCTTCGCCGGGCGCCGCGCCGTCTGAGCGTCAATATCCTGCGGAGGATGCCCGACCTGATCGTGATGAAGTTCGGTGGCACCTCGGTGGCTGACGCCGAGCGGATCAAGCGCGCCGCCCGACGCATCGTCGCCAAGCGCGAACAGGGACACCCGGTCGTCGCCGTTCTCTCGGCGCGGGGAAAGACGACCGACGAGCTGATCACGATGGCCGAGGAGGTCTCGGCGAGCCCCGATCCGCGCGAGATGGACATGCTGCTCTCCACCGGCGAGCGCATCTCGTGCGCGCTGTGCGCAATGGCGATCAACGACCTCGGGCACCGCGCGATCTCGCTGACCGGCTCGCAGGCGGGGATCGTGACCGACGAGTCGCACACAAAGGCGCTGATCCTCGACGTTCGCGCCGAGCGGATCCGCGACGCGCTGGAGGAGGACAACATCGTGCTCGTCGCCGGCTTCCAGGGTGTCTCGGAGAACGCCCGCAACGTCACGACGCTCGGCCGCGGCGGCTCGGACACGAGCGCGGTGGCCGTGGCGGCGGCGCTGGGCGCCGAGGTCTGCGAGATCTACACCGATGTCGCCGGCGTCTTCTCGGCCGACCCGCGGATCGTGTCGAACGCGCGCAAGCTCGACACGGTGTCGTTCGAGGAGATGCTCGAGATGGCGGCGTCGGGCGCCGGTGTGCTGCAGCTGCGCGCTGTCGAGTATGCGCGCAACCACGGCGTGCGGATTCACTGCCGATCATCTTTCAACGACGAGCCCGGCACCGTCGTGCTGGCAGAAGGAGAAACGATGGAGAAGGCCCTGATCACTGCCGTCACCCATTCCGACGCGGAGGCGAGGGTCACGCTCACGGGCGTCCCCGACACCCCCGGCGCGGCCGCACGCATCTTCGATGCGCTCGCGCAGGCGAACGTCAACGTCGACATGATCGTGCAGAACGAGCCCGCGACCGGCGGCGGCCGCGCGGAGATCTCCTTCACGGTCGCGCGGGAGGACATGCGCGTGTCGCTCGCTGCGCTCGAGCCGCTCGCCGGCGAGGCCTTCGCGGAGCTCGGCACGCACGAGGACATGGGCAAGGTCTCGATCGTCGGCGCCGGCATGCGCTCGCACCCGGGAGTCGCGGCGAAGGTGTTCAAGGTGCTGGCCGAGCACGGCGTGAACATCGACATGATCTCGACCTCGCCGATCAAGATCTCGTGCGTGATCGACCGCGATCGCGTCGATGAGGCCGTGCGCGCGCTGCACGGCGCGTTCGAGCTCTCGGGCGAGGGCACGATCCTCGTCGAGGAGCCCTTCCGCCCGACGCCCACGTCCTGAAGCGCGCCAGCTCTGCGCGTCTGCGCGGATCTGTCACAATTCCTGTGCAAATCGCCACTTTTGGCCACGTTCAAGGATGAATGGACATGCACACCGCCAGACGACCTCGCCGGTATGTCGCACACCATTGGCTGACGCTGCTCGGGCCTGCGCTGCGCTACAGCAGCACCCGTGACGCCTACGTCCTGCGCGGCGTCGGCGGTCGGCGGGGGCCGGTCCTACGCGAGGACCGCCGCCACATGCAGCGCCGGCGCCTGCAAGGGCCCGAGCGCCGCCGCACGCGCGCCGTCTAGCGCCGCCGGGCACGTCTGCCGGCGGCCCGGCTCCCGGCGCCCGTCTGTCAGCGCTCGAGTGAGAGCTGCAGCTGCTCGAGCACGCGCACGACGCGCAGGCCGCTGTTGCCGTCGGAGCGTGGCGTCTCGCCGCTGCGGATGCATTCGATGAAGTGCTCGCACTCGAGGCGCAGGGGCTCACGGTTGGAGATTCGCGGCGAGAACGCGTCGCCCGAGCGAGCGATGTACTCCCCCCACGAGCTCGTGTCCTCGTCGAAGCCCTTGTCGTAGATCGTCAGCTTGCCCTCGATCAGCATGTCGTCGAACGTCGCCATGCGTCGCGCGCCGACGACCGTGATGCGCCGCTCCTTGTGCGGGTCCAACCACGACAGGTGCAGGTGCGTGACGACACCCGACGTAAAGCGCAGGTAGCAGAAGACGACGTCCTGAACGCCCTCACGGACGTAGGAGGCGCCGTGTGCGAGGCACTCCACCGGCTCCTCGCCGATCAGGTGCAGCGCGACGGAGACGTCGTGCGCGCCGAGGCTCCACAGGGCGTTCTCGTCGGCGCGCAGCTTGCCGAGGTTCAGACGGTTGCCGTAGATGTAGTAGAGCGCGCCCAGCTCCTCGCCGTCGATCAGCTCCTTCAGCCTCGCCACCGCCGGGTGGTACTCGAGCAGGTGGCCGACCATCAGGATCCGCCCTGCTGTCGCGGCGGCATCGACGGCGCGCTGCGCGTCAGCCGCGTTGGTGGCGAGCGGCTTCTCGACGAAGCAGTGCTTGCCGGCCTGCGCGACCGCGATCGCGAGCTCCGCGTGGGTCGGCACGGGTGTGGCGAGCACGACCGCGTCGAGCTCGCCGTCCTCGAGCAGATCCTCGACCCGCGCCGTCGTCCGCGCCGTCGGGAAGGACGGTTGCAGGCGCTCGCGCGCGGCGGACGCTGCGTCGCACAGCCACGCGAGCTCGCAGCCCTCGATCGCGGCGAGGTTGCGCGCGAGGTTCGGGCCCCAGTAGCCGAGGCCGACGACGCCGACGCGCACCGGCGCCCCGTCGTTCATCCGAGCTCCCCGATCCGCTCGACGCAGCGCTCGGCCGCATGGCCGTCGCCGTACAGCTGCGGGTGCTCGGCCGGCGGCGCACCGGCGAGCGCCGCCAGCGTCGCCCGCGGGTCGAGGTCAACGAGCGTGTTCCAGCCCGTCTGCACGGTCTCCGTCCACTCGGTGTTCGCTCGAAGCGTCACGCAGGGCACCCCGGCAAGGTACGCCTCCTTCTGGACGCCGCCCGAGTCGGTCAGCACGGCGCGGGCCTGGCAGACGAGCGCGCTGAACTCGATGTAGCCGAGCGGCTCGGTCATGCGCACGCCCTCGGACGATGTGAGCTCCGCGATCAGCCCGCTCGCGAGCAGGCGCGCGCGGGTGCGGGGGTGCACCGGGAACAGGACCGGCCCGGGCAGGGAGCGGATCAGAGTGACGAGCGCGCGCAATCGCTCGGGATCGTCCACGTTGCCCGCGCGGTGGGCGGTCACGAGCAGGTACCGGTTCGGCTCGAGCCCGTGGGCGGCCGGCACGGCGGCGTCCTCGCGTGCGCTCGCCTGCCATCGCAGGGCCACGTCGACCATCACGTCGCCCACCACCTCGATGCGCCCCGCGATCGACTCGACGCGCAGGTTCGCGGCTGCCGTCTCGGAGGAGCACAGCAGCAGCTCGGAGACGTGATCGGCGAGCACGCGGTTGACCTCCTCGGGCATCTCGCGGTCGAACGAGCGCATGCCCGCCTCGACGTGGATGACCGGGATGCGCGCCTGGGCTGAGGCGAGGGCGCCGGCGAGGGTCGAGTTGGTATCGCCGTAGACGAGCGTCGCGTCGGGCTCGAGCTCGTCGAGCAGCGGCTCGAGCGCGGCGAGCATGCGGGCGGTCTGTGAAGTGTTGCTAGCGCCCGCGATGCCGAGTTCGCGATCCGGGCGGGCGAGGCCGAGCTCGTCGAAGAAGACCCGCGAGAGCGAGTCGTCGTGGTGCTGGCCGGTGTGGACGAGGATCTCCTCGTGGGCCTCGCGCAGCAGCCCGGAGACGGCCGCGGCCTTGATGAACTGCGGGCGGTTGCCGACGACCGTGAGGATCTTCACGTCAGCAGCCTATGCGTCGCGCACGTCGCAGCCCGGCCGTCCGTCGCGCCCGCGGGCGGCGCGGGCCGGCTACCAGCCGCCAGCGCCGGCGCCGGCGGCCGCGCCGACCACGGACGTCGACCAGTCGATCACGGAGGTCGGCCGCACGACGTGGCGGCCGAGCCCGAGCTCCTTCGGGTCGAGGCCGAGTGCGAGCCCCACGAGCTGGGGGAGGTGCAGGACCGGCATGTCGAGCTGACGCCCGACGACCTTCTCGGCCAGCGGCTGCTGCAGATCCAGGTTCAGGTGGCAGAGCGGGCACGGGGTCACGAGGCAATCGGCGTCGGCGTCGACGGCGTCGCCGAGGTGCCGTCCCGCCTGCTTGAGCGAGGCCTCCTTGTTCATCGTGATGATCGGGAAGCCGCAGCACTTGCGCATGCCGGCGTACTCGATCACGGTGCCTCCGAGCGCCTCGATCACGCGGTCGAGGTACTGGTCACGCTGGTGCTCGGAGTCGATTCCCAGCCGCTCGCGCGGGCGCACGATGTAGCAGCCGTAGAACGGGCCGACACGCAGGTTCGTGAGCGGGCGCTTGACGCGGGCGTGCAGGTTCTCGAGGCCGATCTCCTCGACCAGCAGCCACAGGAAGTTCTTGTTCGTGAGGCCCTTCTCGTAGCTGAGACCCTCCCCGGCGAGCGTCGAGTTGACGTGCTCGCGGTACTCGGCGTTGGCGTCCAGGCGCTCCTGGCACTCGCTCTGGGCGCCCTGGCAGGTCGAGCAGATGTTCATCATCATCGCCGCCCCGTCGACCTGCTGGGCGAGCGCGAACGTGCGCGCGTTGAGCGTGTCGGCGAGCTCCTGGTTGTGCTCGGCGATCACGCCGGCGCCCGTGCAGCAGGCGCGGTCGAGCTCGACGAGCTCGATGTCCAGCAGCGGGGCGATCTGGGCCATCGAGCCGTGCAGCTCCGGGGTGAAGCCGCGGCTGACGCAGCCGGGCCAGTAGGCGACCTTCATGGGGCGCTCCCTTCGACGCTCGTGGTGGGGACGTCTGCTCCGCCGGGCTCCTCGCTCACAGCGGCCGCGGCGGCGACCGCCTCGCCGGGCGGCGCCGGCTCCTCGTCCTCGCCGACGATGTAGAGGTTCAGCTCGTAGCGTTTCTCACGGCCCTCGACCTTGTCGTAGATCGCCTGCACGCTCTTGAGGTCCGCCGGCGGGAGGTTGTGCGCTTTGAGCGCCCCCATCGGCGTCACCTTGCGGCGCAGCAGCGCCTTGACGATCGCCGGAAGCGAGCTCAGCAGCTCTTTCCCGGCCGCCGGATGGAGTTTCCCGAACCACGAGTTGCCGCCGTAGGAGCGCGGCAGCAGCTCGGCCTCCCACAGCAGCCCGTGATCCTTGATCAGGCCCGTGAACGCGGCCTCGTGGCGCTCGCCGTTGTTCACGTCGACGATGTGGTGGTCGTCGATCGCGATCCGACGCAGTCGCATGATCTGGCCCATCGGGTTGACGCCCTTGGGGCAGGCCTCGACGCACTTGAAGCAGTGCGTGCAGTCGAAGATCCCCTGCGGGTCCTGCGCGAGGTCGTTGAGGCGCTCGAACTGCTCGTCGTCGCGCGGGTCGCCGACGAAGCGGTAGGCCTTCGCGAGCGCCGCCGGCCCGATGAAGCCGGGGTCGACCTCCATCGCCAGGCAGTCCGAGACGCATGCGCCGCACTGGATGCACGCCATCGACTGGGTGACATCGACCATCGCCTCTTTCTCGACGATGTACTCGCGCTCGGGAACGGGTTGCTTGGCGAGCAGCCACGGCGTGACCCGCTGGATCTTCTTCCAGTGGACCGCGTCCATGTCGACGATCAGGTCCTTCACGACCGGCATGTTGCCCATCGGCTCGATCTCGATCACGCCGTCCGCCGACGCCGCCTTGGCGGCGTCGAGGTGCGTGTGACAGGCGAGCGCCGGTTCGCCGTTGACGCGGATGCCGCACGAGCCGCAGATCGCCTGGCGGCAGGAGCAGCGGATCCCGATCGAGCCATCGAAGCGGTCGCGCGCCTGCAGGATCGCCTCGAGCACGGAGCGGTGCGGCGCGAGCTCGACCGAGTGCTCGTCCCAGTAGGGGGCCTCGCCGGACTCCGGGTCGTAGCGGCGCAGCCTGAGGTTGAACTGCTCCGGCGGGCGGTCGTGCGCTTCGGCCATCAGCTGGGCTCCTGGTCGATCGGGGCTCCGGCGG
>Ga0209068_10001873_pt1 | contig 10404 bp, 8 predicted proteins | sample ColStrG_CSR_2012_FD_187200 | JGI IMG/M metagenome (GOLD analysis project Ga0209068, IMG submission 187200) | Freshwater sediment microbial communities in response to fracking from Pennsylvania, USA - Cold Stream Run_MetaG_CSR_2012 (SPAdes)... | ecosystem: Environmental > Aquatic > Freshwater >...
GTTGATCGGCTTGCCCGTCACCACCGCCGTGCACGTCTGGCGCATGTGCATCGAATACGTGTCCATCATCCACGCCATCACCTGCTCGTTCGTGTTCACGTCCGGCGCGGGAACGTCCTTTTCAGGACCAATGAATTCGAACAGCTCCGCCGTGTAGCGGCGCGTCATCCGCTCCAACTCGCCCATCGACATCTTGTGCGGATCGCAAATAATTCCGCCCTTTGCCCCGCCGAACGGAATGTTCACCACCGCGCACTTCCACGTCATCCAACTTGCCAACGCTCGCACTTCGTCCAGGTTCACGTCGGGTGAATACCGCAGGCCACCTTTGGCCGGGCCACGCGCGATCGAGTGCTGCACCCGATATCCAGTGAACACTTCCAGATGGCCATCGTCCATTTGCACCGGAATGTACACGGTGATTTCGCGGCTGGGATGGCGCAACACTCTCCACAGGCCGTCGTCCAGATTGAGCTTGTGTGCCGCCAGATCAAAGCGGGCCGCTTGCGCCTGCCACGGATTTGTTTCCTGTTCCATATCCACTATCTTCATGAAAGTCTCCGTATGATGACGGTTCGAGCCTTCTCCGGCCCCGGCAGGTAAACCTCGCAAAGTATATTGCCCGCCCGAAGCCTAGGCAAGAGCGAGACGTGTGCGGTGGGATCGGGCCCGCCCTGAGTGCGCATTGATTCGAAGAGCCGCCGCGTGGGGTCAGGTCAATTTCTCAGAGACGAAAACGAAACGGGAGAGGCGGCCTTCCCTTGCAATTCGAGCGGCTACGGCAAAGAATTCCTGTTGCTGGGCGAACGTCTCCCCGCCTTCGATGTTGTGCAGCGCGGCGCTCCGGGCTGCGCGCGCGGCGCCCCGCCGCTCCGCCAGCGCAGCCATGTTCGCAGTTACGTCCTCGCAAACCCGCAAGCGCAAACCGCACTCTGCTATCACCGTTTCGTCATAGCCGCGTGGAACGAACAGGAAAAAGCCTATGGAACCGCGGATCGCGATCTCTTCGTTGGTCAGCGGCCCGGTTACGGTGATGGGATCGGTGAAGAGCAGACGTCCGCCCGGCTTCAGCAACCGGGCCCACTCCGCAATGACGTGGAGCCGGTCGGGAAGATGATTGATTGCGTCGATGCAGGTGATCGCATCAAAAGTCGCATCGGGAAACGGCAGCGGCCCGGCGGCATTAGCCTCCCGGAACTCAGCAAGATTCTTGAGGCCTCGGTCGACGGCAAGCGCGTTGGCCGTCGCAATCGCGGGTGCATGAACGTCAATCCCGAAAACGGAGCAACCGGTGATGGCGGCTGCTCGAAGCGCTGGGCCACCAGCCCCACAACCGGTGTCGAGCAGGGTCTTGCCGGGAGAAAGATCCAGCCAGCCCAGAAATCTGTCGTGCTCGCCGGCCGTAAGCCAGCTATTTTGCCCGATGTCCTCGCCAAAAGCCTCACGCCGGATCTCGGCATACAGTTCAGTCTGAAAATTTCCATAGCTGGCGTCATAGTGGCGAACCGTTGCGGGCAAGCCGGATTTGGCCACTTTACTCATGGAGACTCTAGGCGGGTCTCTTTCGTGTTTCAAAGCGCGCTGTATTGTAACTCCTATTTGGCGGTTTGCGAACGGCGATGCGGCGCGGCACATTTTGCGGGTTCGTCGCGCCCTTGCGATGAGTGGCTTCCGATAGAATTGGAAAGCTTCTCAAATCCATGATCCGCCCCGACTTCAAAGAGTTCTCGCGCCTATCGCGAACTGCCACCCTGGTTCCGGTGGTCAAGTCGATCTCCGCCGATCTGCTCACTCCCGTCTCTGCCTTTCTCGCTATCGCCGACAGTGAGCCCGACGCGTTCCTGCTTGAATCCGTCGAGGGCGGAGAGCGCATCGGCCGCTACACGTTCATCGGCATTCGACCGTTCCTGCGGCTGCACTCACGCGACTCCGAAATCACGATCGAACGAGGCCGCAAAATTGAGCGCCACGCCGGAGACGTCTTCCAGATCATCAAAGATCTGTTGCGCCAGCACCGCCCAGCAACCATGGAAGGCCTGCCGCCCTTCACCGCCGGTGCGGTGGGATACTGCGCCTACGACATGGTGCGGCGTCTCGAAAATATCGGGTCGCGCGCGTCTGACGATCTTGACGTTCCAGATTGCCTCCTCATGTTTTTTGATCGCGTGCTCGCCTTCGATCATCTCCGCCACCAAATTCACATCGTGGCGTCGGCGAACGTAACCAGTGGAGCGAAACGGGCAGCTTATGAACAAGCCGTCGCCGATATTGCACGCATCGAGAAGAAGCTCGCTTCCGGATGGAAGCCCGCCGCCTGGCGCAAAGCAAGCGCAAAATCCAAGCTCGCCGTGCGCGCCCGGACTCCGAAGCCGAAGTTTTTAGAAAGCGTCCGCAAAGCCAAGGAATACATCGCCGCCGGCGACATCTTTCAGGTCGTGCTCTCCCAGCGCTGGGACTTCGAGCCGGGTGTGGAGCCCTTCGACTTGTACCGCGCTCTGCGCACCGTAAATCCGTCGCCCTACATGTACTTCCTGCGTTTTGGCGGTGGTGGCAAACAATCCGCGGGTATGCACGTGCTCGGTTCGTCCCCGGAAATGCTGGTCCGGGTCGGCGGTCGCAAACTCGAATACCGCCCCATCGCCGGTACTCATCCCCGCGGACGCGATGAAGCCGAAGACGCAGCCCTCGAACAACAAATGCGTCAAGACGAAAAAGAATGTGCCGAACACGTTATGCTCGTCGACCTCGGGCGCAACGACCTGGGAAGGGTCAGCGAATATGGGTCGGTCAAAGTGCGCGACTTGATGTACGTTGAGCGCTACTCGCACGTCATGCATTTAGTGTCGGCGCTCGAAGGCTCGTTGCGTCCGGGACTGGACGCGATGGATGCGTTCACAGCCTGCTTCCCGGCCGGAACTCTCAGCGGGGCGCCCAAGGTGCGAGCGATGCAGATCATCGAAGAACTGGAGCCGACACGGCGCGGCGTGTACGGAGGAGCCGTCTTGTATGCCGATTTTGCCGGCAACCTCGACTCCTGCATTGCCATCCGAACCTTGCTCATGAAGGGCAAGGATGCCTACTTGCAAGCCGGCGGAGGCATTGTCGCCGATTCCGACCCCCAACGCGAATTCGAAGAGACCGAAAACAAATCCAAGGCCGTCCTGCGAGCAGTAGAAATGGCTAGAGGCAAATAGTGGAGAGCCGGGCGGCCTCGCCCGTCGCTGCCACAGGTCTCAGGTCTCGGTTGCCGAACCCCGTCGTTTCCTCACCGCTAACACTACGTCCGCAGAAAGTTCCCGATCAACTTCTTGCCTTCGGCGGTCAACACGCTCTCCGGATGAAACTGCACGCCCTCGACTGCAAATTTGCGATGGCGCAGGCCCATGATCACGCGGGTCCCGTCGCTGTCGCGCGTCCACGCGCTGACTTCAAGTTCTGCGGGCAGATTGTCTTCGGCGACGATCAACGAGTGATAGCGGGTGGCCCTCATCGGCGAACTCATTCCCTGAAAAATTGTCCTGCCGTCGTGCTCAACTGGGCTAGTCTTGCCGTGCATCAGGTTCTTGGCGCGCACCACCTTGCCGCCGAAAGCCGCGCCCATGGCCTGATGTCCGAGACACACGCCCAGCAGCGGCACTTTCCCGGCGAAGTGGCGGATTAACTCGATGCTGATGCCCGCTTCGTGCGGAGTGCAGGGCCCAGGTGAGATTACGATTCGCTCCGGACTCATCGCCGCAATTTCATCCACCGTCACCTGGTCGTTGCGGCGCACCTCTACCCGCGCGCCCAACTCCCCCAGATACTGCACCAGGTTGTATGTGAACGAGTCGTAATTGTCGAGCACGAAGACCACGCATTTATTCTAACCGCATTCGAAGGGCCTGAAGCGCGATCTAACGCCCGGGAAACAAGCTTCATCCGGGCATTCGGCATCGGAACACTAAGCGGCTCTCTGAAATGCGGTGGCGTAGTCTCGGCAGAACTGCTCAAAGCTGATCGGTCTGCGGCCCAGAACCTGCTCCACGTCGCGAGTCACCGCGTTTGCGCCGTTGGCCTTGTATAGACGCTGCAGATCGAGCAGTGCGTCGACACTCCACTCCGGCACGCCAGCCCCAAGCAGCGCTTGCTTCAATTGCTCCGGGGGCAGGTCTACGTACTTGATGTCGCGCCCCATGTCTTCGGAAAGAATCTCGGCGATCCTTGCATTGCTGAGCGCTTCCGACCCGGTGAGCGTGTACGCCTTGCCTTGATGCCCGTCGCCGATCAAGGTCTTGACCGCCACGGCCGCGATATCCCGGATATCGATGTGGCTGACCTGGCCATCTCCTTGCGCTCCGTAAAACGCATTTTGGGTGTTGATGGTCCCGGCATTGTAGTTGATCAAGTTTTGCATGAACCCGTTTGGACGAAGGAACGTGTACGCGATTCCGGAAGCCTGGATGTAGTCCTCCGATTCGGCGTGCTGCCGCGGAAAGGTGGCCGCGCGCCCGCCCATGGCTGAGAGCTTCACGATGTGCGGGGAACCCGCCCCTTTGATCTCATCGACCGCCTTGCGCTCCAGCGCCCGAAGGCTCGCGTCCGGCGGTCCAACCAGAAACACCTTCTCGACGTCTTTCAGAGCAGCCCGCAGCGTCTCCGGCTGGTTGAAGTCCGGGATCGCGATCTCGACCCCCGAAGGCGCGGCTGCGGCCTTGCCCGCGGACTGAAACGCAGCCCGCACGCGCATTCCCGTTTGCACAGCCTGCTTGAGAACTTCTTTGCCGACATTGCCACTCGCACCTGTAATCAGGATCATGACCAGTCTCCTCCACGATTCTTGATTCTTCTTGTCCGCCTTAGAGCCAGCGCCGAGTTTCCCCCAGACACTCTTGGATGCCACACATTCCAAGCCGATGCGGGACCTCTGTTGCCCTTCCGTGAGAACTGACAGCCATCGCGCCGCTTGCGGGTTCTGCGCTTTGATTGTAAGTCTCCTGACCCTGAAACCCGCTTACGAAGTATCTCAGCATTCACCTAATCCCGCCGCCAGGAAGTGGCCGCGACCAAACCCTTGACATGCAAGTTGTTAGCCTCCATGCTTACTAGCATTCCCGGAGGTTGCATGGCCGAAACGCAGAAAGAAAACGACAAACGGGCCACCCGACGGTTCGCGCTTCGTCTCCCTGTCAGCGTCCACTACGGCGAGAATGGGCAGGAGCACTCTGCGCAAACCCGCGATGTCAGCGCGCGTGGTATCTGCTTCTATGTCGACTCGGCCATCCAGGCCGGCTCTGCCCTCGATTTCACCCTCACCCTGCCGCCAGAAATCACTTTGACCGAGAGCATTCGCGTGCGCTGCAAAGGCCGCGTGGTGCGCATCGAAAGCGGTGGCTCGAACAGCAAGATGGCGGTTGCGGCCGTCATTGACGAATACGAGTTTCTGGCCGATGCCTGATTGCCTGCACGCGTTTCTTCCATCGGGCGACTGAGTGGTATGGTTGACTCGAGTGTCTCTGTGAAAAGCTTGCGGCGGAACTCGGCGGGCGTCCTCGCCGTTGCGATGTTCGTACTCGCGACACCGTGGGCCCGCGCGCAAGCCGGCGCCAAACCCGGCGGTGTCGCAGTGGTCAAGAGCTTCCGCATCGTGCAGGAAAAAGATGGTCCCGCAGTTGAGATTCTCTCGACCAGGCCGCTGGTTCCGTCGATCCAGGCAATCGACAACCCGCCGCGACTGGTGATCGATCTGCCCAACGCACGGCTCGACGTCACTGCAAAGCGCATCAGCGTGCAAGCGGATCAGATCAGCACGCTGCGCGCCGACCAGTTTCAGGCGAACCCACCGGTGGCCCGCATCGTGCTGGACTTGCAGGCGGCACGCCCCTACACCTGGGACGCCGCCGGCAACCGATTGGTAGTGCATTTAGGCAAGAACCCCACGGCGCCCAATCCAACACCGTCTCCAGCGCCCTCCACGCCGAGCCTGTCGACGTCGCCCCAGGCGCCCGTAGTTTCGACCGTGCGCACCAGCGCGCCGATGGCAGTCGCCCAGAGCAGTCTGTCGTCAGGCGCAGCCATCACGGCAGCCGAAGATACCGCGGTGCTCGGGTTGGCGAGTGGTGGCGAAGTACATGTTTGTCCGGGGACGACCGTTTCGGTGACACCTTCACAAAACGGTCATAACGTGATGCTCGGCATGAGCACGGGCGCCATGGAAGCGCACTTCACGCTCGACGCGTCCTCGGACTCGGTGATGACGCCGGACTTCCGCATTCTGATGGCGGGGCCGGGCGAATTTCACTACGCCTTCAGCGCTGACCACCAGGGCAACACCTGCGTGCGCGCCTTGCCCGGCAATACCGCATCGGTAATCGTGTCGGAGTTACTCGGAGACCGCACCTACCAGGTGAAGGCGAGCGATCAGTTGGTGTTTCGTTCCGGACAACTGGATCATGTCGATATGGCGGTGCCGCTCGAATGCGGATGCCCGCCACTTCGCCAACCCGCAATGCGCGCGGTAAACAGCCTGCCGGTGGCCAGCACGGCTCCGGCGGAGAATCCGATTCCGGCCGGCCCGAGTCCCGCGCCCAACGTTGCGCTCGCGCCCGCAGAACAAACTACACTGAGCGGAGCGCCCGCAGCCGATCCGGCCCCGAAGCCTGCCACTCCCGAGCTGCACGTACAAGTGGAGGCCCCGTTTGTATTCCATGCCAAGGGACCTCCGCCGGCTCCGGTGGAAGACGTGCGCGCACTGCCCTTGGACTCCCGGACGAACACGGCGCCTGCCATGAATGGTGCGCTCCCCCCGCCTTCGCGGGGTTCGCAAAAACCAGCTGGCACAGAAACGGCGTCGGCGGCTCATGGGCCGGCGCGCGCGTTTTTTCGCAAGCTGGGTGGTTTTTTCGCAGCGATCTTCCGCTGACCTACCGCTGATTGCCCCAAGTGCGTTTCGGGCGAGGCAAAGCTTTCCTTCCTCCTTCGCATCTATCTAAATGTGAATTTCAAAGGAGACTCGAGATGCGAAGACTGTTGACTGCTGTTTTGTTTCTGACCCTGTTTACCGCGGGCGCCTCAGCTCAGATTCCGACCAAGGGAAATGTATTCTTTGGCTACTCCTACAATCGTGCCGACATTGTTTCCAACGACCGCACGAATCTGAACGGCTGGAATGCATCGTTAGAAGGCAAGTTTCTGCCGTGGATCGGCATCGCGACTGATCTCAGCGGCTACTACGGCGGCCGCGATTTTGTGGTGCCCGTCGGGCATAGTCCGCACGCGGATATCAGCGAGTACAACGCGCTGTTTGGGCCGCGTGTTTCGTCGGGCGTCGGCCGCTTCCGTCCATTCGCCGAGTTACTGGTCGGAGCGGGACACATCACCCGGAGTAAGGGCATTTCCGATTCCAACACTTCGTTCGCAAACGCGGTCGGCGGCGGGCTCGATTACCGCGTGGCTGGACCGTTTGCGATCCGAGGACAACTAGATTGGATTCATACGCGCTTTTACGGCAACGGGCAGAATGATGTGAGATTTTCGACGGGAGTGGTGTTGCACTTCTAGTATCTCACGGCGATCGCGCTCCTAGAACTGCGCGCAGTAAATCACACTGGAGTAGTTCTGGAGGTTGCCCGTGAAACCGGCGCACCAGATCTGGTGTGCTCGGGCTACCGCGTGTTGTGCACAGGAGCCCATTTCGGCGTTCGTAGTGGCATCGACCGTCCAGCTCTTGCCCCCGTCGGCGGAGAAGTACATGCCGCCCACGTCGGTCCAGAAGTTTCCGCCAGTGGCCCAGCCCGTCTGTTTGTTCAGGAACAGGATGGAGCGGATAGGCCACGGCCCGTCCAGAACACGGGTAGTCCAGGTCTTGCCACCGTTGGTGGTGAGATGGATCCAGCCTTCCACGTTGGGAGAAATCTCGCCGCCGCCGACCCATCCCAGGCTGTCGTTCAGAAAAAAAACGGGACCATCGAAAATAGAATCGACCGAAGGCTTGCAGGTCCATTGCGCTCCACCCGTGAGGCTGGTGCAAAAATTGATGCCGGACGCGCGAGCGTGCAGGTCGGCAAGCAACGAGAACTGGGGATCGAACCACCCACCGTCGGAGTTGGAGACAACGCTCGTCCAATCAGAAACTGTGGCACCCCCGTTGGTCGTGAACTCGCTGCTCGTCGGAGAGTTGCCACCACCCGTTTTCATGATGATGCCATCCTTACCCTTAACGAAGCGGACGCGTTGCAGCGTCTCGGGCCCGAAACTCAGGTCTCCGGTCCAGGTGCGGCCGCCATCGTGAGTCCAGCGGAAGACGCCAAACGACGTGACGGAGGAATCGTAGAAGCCGGAGATGACGACGTCGTTGGCCGTGAGCGTGGCGACGCCGTAGAAGTAATAGTCAAAGCCTGCGCTCAGTACCTGGATCCAGTTCTTTCCTCCGTCGGTGGTCTTCCAGACCTCGCCGTGCTCACCGACGGCGTAACCAATCTTGGCGGTTTGAAACGAAATATCGTGAAGGATCGTTCCGGGTAAGGTGGCGAATAATTGCCAGGTATGAATCGATGCTGCGGGATTCGTGAAGGGTGGCTGGGTGATCGCCGTGGTACGCACTTGCGGACGCTCGGCCGAAATCTCGTGGCGAAGAGCGCCAACGGGTAGGGTCCGCGACACGTGGTGCTCCGCACTTGCCACATCCTGAGAGAACGCGAACGAAGCCACCAGCAGAAGTCCCTTCGATTGCCCGGCGGGCGAGGAATATTGCCACGGAAGCTGCGTGAGCACAGCCAGCTTTATCAGCGACTCGAACAACTGCGGACGCTGCGGCAATCACTGCTCATTCTCGGAGTCGTGCAGCGGCGGCTCCTGTTCGTGCGGGCCCGGTTACACGTCGTGCATGGGCTCTTGCGTCAGCCAGTCGTCGTTCATGGGCGATTCCAGCAACTGCGGCCGTTGCGGTAACAGGTGCTCGTTCGGCCAGACCTGCATGGGCGGGACGTGTATGAGGAACACACCTTGCCCACTGGGTGATGTCACTTGCCACTGACGGCAGCGCATTGTTCCAGAATCAGGGGCACTTCAAAGAGCGCCCGATTGGAGTAGGTGTTTGCTTTCCTGCGGAATTCACTGAACGCTGCGTTCTGCAGTAAGCGCTGAACGGCAAGCGCGATTTCGCGGAAGCTCGGCACGACGATCCCGTAACCATTCTCGGTCACCCATTCCGCGTTGTAGCGCTCCTGCGGCAGGGTTTTGGAATTGCATTCGACGATCACGGGCAAGTGGAACTGCAGCGCCTCGCTGATGGAGCCCGGCCCCGGCTTGCCGATAAAGAAATCGGCCAGGGCCATGTAGTATTCGACGTTCTGAGCAAATCCAACGACGGCAATCGGCTTGGTGGTGGGCAGATTTCTCAGTTCGCCGGCGAGCTTCTGGTTGTGCCCGCAAATCAGGATTAACTGGACGCCGCTCGCGGCTTGATTGAGTCTTCTGGCAATGTCGACCATCACCTGCGAGCCGTGTCCTCCAAACAGCACCACTCCGGTTGGGCAATCGGGTTCCAGGCCGAGGCGCTTTCTTTCCGCGACACGATCGATGTTGGTCTTTTCGTAGAACTTCGGCCTCAGGACCATGCCCGAGGTTTGGAAGACATGGCCGGCGACGTGGCCGATGCGAAGAGCCTGCTGGCGGGCGCGATCGGTTCCGGCGATGATGAACTCGGATTCGCACTCAATCCAAAAGTGGGGCGGATAGTCGGCTAAGTCGGTGATGAGCGTGACAAAAGGCGTTCTTGCGCCGTCGGTACGCAGGCTCTCAGCGATCTCGCGATTGAAGTGTGGGATCACCGAGAGCACCAAGTCCGCCGGATGCTGCGCCCAGTAAGCCCGAAGCGCTTTGACAATGGGAGCATGATAAAAATGGATGGTCCCCTGCAACACAACCAGAAGTTGAGGAGTAAAACGCGTCCAGCCTTTGCGCAGGATCAGGTTGTAGGTGTCCTGAATGCGGAGGCCGGTGGCGCGGCGGATCAGGTCGAGGGGATCGAGCAACTCCTGAATGTCAAGAAGGGTGATGTCCCACGAATTGGGTTGAGCGGCGAGCGTGCCTTGGAGAGCGTCGGCTGCGCTACGATGTCCTCCGCCGGCGTAGTGGAAAACGATGGTCAGTTTGCGCAAGAGTACCTTGGCTGCGTTCGTGGTAAATGAGCTTTGCCACGTATCGTACACTCTCTGACGTTCGTCAGAGTGATGTCCATCAGAGGCCAACACCCTGGCATTCACCGTCTGCGAGCAGTCCAGCGTCAGCGAGTTCCGACGATTCGGGATCGAATAGACCTGGTGCTTCGCGGAGAGCCTCGTTGTCCGGCCGCTCGACGTACTCGTGGATCTGGACTCCTCGTTGGCCGACGGTGACATAAGTAGGATGCTCGTCGATCCAGCTGCC
>Ga0209068_10001877_pt1 | contig 10389 bp, 18 predicted proteins | sample ColStrG_CSR_2012_FD_187200 | JGI IMG/M metagenome (GOLD analysis project Ga0209068, IMG submission 187200) | Freshwater sediment microbial communities in response to fracking from Pennsylvania, USA - Cold Stream Run_MetaG_CSR_2012 (SPAdes)... | ecosystem: Environmental > Aquatic > Freshwater >...
GTACGGGGGCCCTGGCCCGCACGTACTCCTCGTTGAAGATGACCTGGTGGGCGATGCTCGCCCCCCGGCCCCCGTACTCGATCGGCCACCCGATGCCCGTCCAGCCGTCGGCGGCCAGCACCCGCTCCCACTCGAGGCGGACCTCGAACCCGAAGGTCTCATCGCCGGAACCGCCCCGCCCACCGAGTGCGGCGTACTCACCGACCACGTGGCCGTCCAACCAGGCCCGGACCTCCTTGCGGAAGGCTTCGTCCTCGGGTCGGTCTCGAAGATCCATGGCGGCAGCGCTTCCTGTGGTTCTGAGCAGGGTGAAGATGGGCGGGCCCGGCGGCCGCGCCCTGTCCCGTGGGCCCACCCGGTACCCACCGTCGTCGGTCGGGGGTCGGCAAATCTGACGCGACGTTAGCAAAAGGGGTTTCGAGCCCTCGGAGGATTGGCGGCGAGCTGGGAGGGGGTTCTCCCCGAGGCGTAGGCGAGGAGTCCGAGCCAGATGGTCAGGGGAACAGTCGGGCCCGACCATGCGTTCCGTACAGTGATGGTTGCCGAGCAGGCGCGTGGGGTTCGCCCACGGCCCGCCGGCTGAAGGAGGCCCACCCATGAGCGAAACCACCGGAACCGACACCGGGGACCAGGTCGAGCTGACGGAGGACGAGTGGAAGGAGCGGCTCTCCCCCGAGCGCTTCGCCGTGCTGCGCCAGAAGGGTACGGAACCGGCGTGGTCCGGTGAGCTGCTCCACGTCGAGGGCAGCGGCATGTTCACCTGCGCCGGCTGTGGAGCCGCCCTGTTCCCGAGCGACACCAAATTCGAGTCCGGATCGGGCTGGCCGAGCTTCTACCGGGCCCTCGACGAGGGGGTCATCGACGAGCACGTGGACAAGAGCTTCGGAATGAAGAGGACCGAGATCACCTGTGCCCGGTGCGGTGGGCACTTGGGCCATGTGTTCCCGGATGGCCCGCAGCCGACCGGGCAGCGCTACTGCGTCAACTCCCTCTCCATCGAGTACGAGTCCGACGAGGCCGACAAGGGCTGAACGGACGCTCCCGGCCGCCGACGAGGCGCCGGGCCGGGCGGGGGCGGAGGAGCCGGGCAGGCGACGCTCAGCCGGCGGTCAGCCGGTCCTCGAGGAGCTCGAACAGGTCGCCGAGGGCGTCGGCCTCAGCGGTCCTTCCGGCCCGGATCAGCCACCGGTCGGCATCGGCGAGGGCCTGGCAGGCGCCGAACGCCTCCCGCTTGGTCAGCCCGACCAGTAGCTCGAACCGGGCCGGGGTGGTCGGCCGGGCGCCATCCGGTGGATCGAGTGCGCTCATGGCGTCACTTCCTTCCTCTGCTCAGCCATCGGTCCGTCCGACCGACCGGTCGGCGCCGGCCCGACCAGCCGAGAGCCGGACGACGACGGCGACCACGGCGCCGGCAGCGACCATCGAGGCCGCCACGATGGCGCCGGTGGTGCCGGCCGGCCAGCCGAGCCACATCAGGGGCATGCCCATGTTGAATTGGGAACCGGGTGGATGGCTCGGGGGACGATGGTGGGCGGTCAGGCCCTGGCCGGGACCGAGTCGTCAGCCGAATCGGTCCCACCCGGAGCAGCCTCGGACCCGGCGCCTTCGCCGGGGCTCTCGACGGCCTGATGGCGCTCGATCCGGTGCACATCGACGGTGGCGAACCGGAGACTGGCCCCGACCTCATCGGCCACGATCTCCACCTTGAAGCGCCGGTCTCCCTCCTCGGTCTCCCAACTGCGCTGCTCGAGCCGACCGGTCACGACGACCCGCATTCCCTTGGTGAGGCTGAGCGCCACGTTCTCGGCCAGGTCGCGCCAGGTCACCACGTCGAAGAACGATGTCGACTCCTCCCACTCTTTTGATTCCCGGTTCTGCCACCGGCGGTTCACAGCGACGCCGAGCGAGGTGGTGGCCTGGCCCTCACGTGTGTAGCGGATCTCCGGGTCGCGGGTGAGGTTCCCGATGATGGTGGTGGTTGATGCCGTAGTCACATGCTCCCCTTGCTCTCGTGCACCGCAGTGCAACTCCAGTGCTCCGCCGGTCGCTCGGTCGAGAGTCCGGTCGGGCCACCCGCCACGGGTGACACGGAGATGGTGGACAAACGACCTTGCCCCGGCCCGGGCCGGGCACCTGGCCGTGGCGCTGGCCGGGCACCTGGACGGGGACCTTGCCCGGCGCCATGCGACGGGGCCTGGGCCCACAGAGGGCCCCGGCGGACAGGAGAAGTGCCGACCTACAATGTTGCGGGCGCGGGTGGAACAACCATCCTTGCTGTGCCCTGCCGCACCCTGGTACACGGGCGCAACCGCCAACGGACACCAAGGCCACAGGAAGGCTCATGATGACTTGCCCGGACAAGGGACCGTACGGGGACGACATCTACACCGAGCCCGATGGCGACCCCGACACGCTCGCCAACCTGGGCCCGCTCGCCCCGCTGGCCGGAGTCTGGGAGGGGTCCGGCGGGAAGGACGAGCATCCCGGAGCCGGCGGCCTCGAGCGGGATGCATTCGTCGAGCGCTACGAATTACAACCGATCGATCGCCAAACCAACGGGCCCCAGCTCTTCTACGGCCTCCGCTACCACACCCACATCGTCAAGCCCGGGGAGATCGAGACGTTCCACGACCAGGTGGGGTACTGGCTGTGGGAGCCGGCCACCCAGACCGTCATCCTCACCCTCGGCATCCCCCGTGGCCAGGTCCTGATGGCCGGGGGGACGGCGGCGCCCGATGCCACGGAGTTCGAGGTCAACGCCGCGGTCGGGTCCGAGGTCTACGGCATCCTGTCCAATCCCTTCCTCGACCAGATGTTCCGGACCCTCAGCTACCGGATGACCGTGACGGTGCATCCCGGCGGCGCCTGGTCGTACGAGGAGGAAGGGGTGCTGGCCATTCCCGACCGGGATGAGCCGTTCCGTCACATCGACCGCAACACGCTCAACCGGGTCGGGCCACCCACGCTCAACCCGTTGGCCCGGGCCGCGGCCGGGGATGAAGGCCTCGGCATCGGCAATCTACGAATCGAAAGCGGGACGTTCCCATGAACCACTTGATGCGCGAGCTGGCCCCGGTCAGCGAGGATGCCTGGGCGCGGGTCGACGACGAGGCGACCCGGTCGATCAAGTACTTCATCGTCGAAGTGGGCCTGTCATTCCGCATCAACACGCCTGGAGCCGCGGTCCACCTTGCCTACCAGTGAGGAACCCCTGACCCATCGGTTGGGCGATGTCACGGCGACCCTGACGGGGAACCACGTGGCCGAGGTCGAGATGCACCGCCCGCCCGCCAACTTCTTCGACGCTCCTCTGCTGGGCGCCCTGATCGAAGCCATCGCCTGGGCCGCCGACCGACGGTGCCGGGCCGTGGTGCTGTGCTCGGAGGGGCGGCACTTCTGTGCCGGATTCGACTTCTCCGCATCCGGATCGCCCGATCCCAGCGCGCTCCGCACGCTCTACGACCGGGCGGAGGAGTTCGTCAGCGGTCCCCTGCCGGTCGTGGCCGCCGTGCAGGGTGGCGCCATCGGTGGCGGGCTCGGCCTGGCGCTGGCGGCGGACTTCCGGGTCGGCGCTCCGACCAGCCGCTTCTCCGCCAACTTCGCCCGCCTCGGGCTGCACCAGGGCTTCGGCCTGTCCGCCACCCTCTCCCGGGTGATCGGCGGCCAGAGGGCACTCGATCTCCTGTGCACGGGGCGCCGCCTCGACGGAGTCGCGGCCCTCGACATCGGCCTCGTCGACCGCCTGGCCGACGACCCGCGGCTCGCGGCACATGCCCTGGCCGAAGAGATTGCCGCCTCCGCTCCCCTGGCCGTCGCCTCCATCCGGAAGACCATGCGTGCCGGTCTGGCCGAAGCGTTCGGCGCGGCAGTCGAACACGAGCGACTCGAGCAACTGTCGCTCATGGGCACCGACGATTTCCGGGAGGGAATCGAGGCCTCTCTGCAGCGGCGGGAGCCCGACTTCTCCGGGCAATAGAGCCTCACCTGCGGGTAGGTGGGGCCGGACTGGCCGAGGAGGCCTCCCCTCCAGAAGGAGCCGTGCTTCAAAGTCTCGGATGGGCTTCTTGGCAGCTGTACGCCTGGTCGCCTGACCTGGCCACATGCGATTCCGCACCCAGAGGGGCGAAGGGCATGAACACGGTTCGAGCTTCACAACGTCTTCAACCTGCGCCGATACGCAAATGGAACCCTGCCCGGCGGTGGCCTCGAAGATGTAGTCATCAGCGAAAGTCGGTTGGGCGAAGACGGGGGCGGCCCGGAACCCGGTCTGGCGAGAATCTGGCCGTCATGGGCGTCGAGCAAACAATCACGTTTGGGTCCCCCGAGTACTTACAGGTCGCCACGGCCAGGACACCCTGACCCATCGAACGTAGGAGTTCCAAGGACTGCACCTGGCAAGCCGATCTGCCACACCACAGCACCGGTCGCTGGATTCACCTGTTGAAGTGGCCGGTCGATATCCGCTGGTGACCCGCTGTATTGAAGCGTTCGGGTGCAGGTCGTCAGCTCGTCCGCAGGTCGGTCATCGGCGTGTGAAGGTCAGGTGGGTGACGCCGCTCGGTGATGAGACTGCCTCGAGGTCGTAGCGCTCCTCGACGCCTTCGAGGCCGTCCCAGAGACGAGTGCCGCGGCCGAGCAGGATCGGCACGTGCACCACGTGGAAGGTGTCGATGAGGTCGGCGGCGAGGAAGTCGCGGACCATCGTCGGACCGCCGCCGATGCGCACGTCGAGGTCACCGGCGGCCTCCCGGGCGAGCTCGAGTGCCTCCTGCGGAGAGGCGTCGACGAAGTGGAACACGGTGCCGCCCTCCATCTCGATCGGCGGGTGAGCGTGGTGCGTCAGCACGAACACCGGCGTGTGGAACGGCGGGTTCGACCCCACCAGCCCCGCCACTCATCGTCGGTGCCGACATCGGTCCAGGGGCCGGTCTGCGCACCGAACTTGCCCCGGCCCATGATCTCCGCACCGAACCCGAGCTCTATCCGTTCGGCAAACGAATGGTCGACACCGACGGTGCCGCCGGCCTCGCCGACCCTCGAGCGCCAGAAGCGGGTGGCGAAACACCACTCGTGCAGGCGATGGCCGGCATGGCCGAACGGGGCGCCGAAGGTAAGGCCGGTCCCGAACCCGTCCAGGGAGATCGAGAAGTTGTGGACACGGACCTGGGACATGGCGACCTCCGAAGCATTGGGTGATTGCGATATGCAACTGGTGAAGCTGCGCCAAACCGGAGCACTTGCAGAGCGCAAGCACTGTGGAGGAGCGTCGATGGGCACCGCCCCGCGCTCAGGATGTGCGATCAACGCCGCAGTAGAGGTGCTCGGCGACCCATGGGCGATGTTCGTGCTGCGCGACATCATGTTCGGCAACCGCTGCCACCTCCGCTAGCTGGTCGCCGGCTCCGGGGAGTGAAGTGGCCGCAGGTCCTTCTATCCCAAAAAAATGAGGTGACCGGGCGCAATTGCTGCTTCAGGTGACGGACGGGACCGCCAGCAGCTCGCGAATTACAGCATCGGCGTTGGCCTCATCGGAAGCCCGAAGGACGTCGAGTTCAGCGAGGTCATCGAATGAGAGTTGCTGGTGGATCGGTGCCCTGCCCTGCACCACCTGGTCTGGTGGCATCCCCGTGAACGCTACCCGGCGGACCAGCGGGAGTAACGGATCCCCGATTGGGACACAGCTCTGAGAGCCCGAGTAGATGTTCAGGATGAGTCTCGGCTGGAGCCTCGGTATGCCCCGGTCAATCACCGACCCACTCCCGGCGATAGGTGACACGGCTAAAGTCACGGAAGTGGCAGAATCAGCCCGTGGCGAAGTGGAACGCGTGGGACCCGGATGACTTGCGACTCTTCCCACCGAAGGACATGGGGGCAGGGTTGACTATCAACTTGTACTGGGTCAGGCATCCTTTCCATTGGTGGCGGGCGTCGCATTCCTGAATCGCGATTCCCCGCTCCCGGCGTTCGGGGGCGCGTTCGGCAAGACTCGCCAGTGTGCGTAAGCAGTATCACTTCTGGCCGGGTTCGAGCGGGTTGGATGCATGGGACGTTGACCGGCTCGTCGAACTGTCCCAGGACTTCCCGGTCGTGGAGGTGCCCGTGGATTCCATCGGGGAAGTTGACTCGAACTACTGGTTCGGAGGTGCCTTCGGAGAACCAACGGTCCGCAGGATGGTGGAACACATGCGGCTGGTTCGGGATGTGGACCCTAGGTTCCCAATCATCCTCGGAGTCGATGGACGGGTAATGGACGGTATGCATCGGATTGCCAGAGCACTGCTCGAAGGAAGGCCAACGATCCGAGCAGTGAGATTCGGAACACAACCCAAGCCTGACTTCCGAGACTGTTCGCCGGGGGACCTGCCCTACTGACGGCATCTCACTGAGCCGGTGATCAGGGGCAGTCGTCGGCTCGTCCGAAGGATCGGTCACCGGCGTGTGAAGGTCAGGTGGGTAACGCCGCTCGGTGACGAGACCGCCTCGAAGTTGTAGCGCTCCTCGATCCCTTCGAGGCCGTCCCACAGTCGAACACCGCGACCGAGCAGGATCGGCACCAGCACGACGTGGAGGGCGTCGATGAGGTCGGCAGCGAGGAAGTCGCGGACGACGGTCGGGCCACCGCCGATGCGCACGTCGAGGTCACCGGCGGCCTCCCGGGCGAGGTCGAGGGCCTCCTGCGGAGAGGCGTCGACAAAGTGGAACACGGTGCCGCCCTCCATCTCGATCGACGGGCGCGAATGGTGCGTGAGCACGAACACCGGCGTGTGGAACGGCGGGTTCGGCCCCCACCAGCCACGCCACTCGTCGTGGGTGCCGACATCGGTCCACGGGCCGGTCTGCGGGCCGAACTTGGCCCTGCCCATGATCTCGGCGCCGAACCCGACATTCAGGCGTTCCGCGAACGCGTTGTCGACACCGGTCGAGCCACCTGTCTGACCCATGATGATCGAGCGCCCGAACTGGGTGGCGATCACCCACTCGTGCAGACGATGGCCGGCGTGCCCGAACGGGGCGTCGAACGTGAGGCCTTCGCCGGTCCCGAACCCGTCCAGGGAGATCGAGAAGTTGTGCACACGGACCTGGGACATGGCGGCCTCCGAAGCGTTGGGTGATTGCGATATGCAACTCTTTGACGCTAACGCCGAGCGAAGCGGGCCGCCTGTCACCGAAGTGCCGGAATGTGACACTCTCCCGGTCAAGCAAGAGCAGGATCCACAAGTCCGACACGGCAGCGTGCTTGGATGTTCTGCGTGGGCGGTCACACGTGTAAGAGTTTCTGGCGGGATGAACGATCGGCGGCCTCAGCGTGAGCAATATTCTCAGGCTGGCTACCTGTTTCGTCATCGCTGTTGTGTTTAGTGGTTTTGCCATTGCGGAAGGGGCGCTGGCTGGTGCTGGTGGATTACAGGTCAATGTGACGTCAATCGGTTCGCTGTCGACGCCGGGGACCGATGGGTGGCAAATCACCCAGCAAACTTCCCCAGGCAGCATCTTCATCAGTTCGGTCGTCAGCGATCCGGTCAACAGTGATGGTTCGCTCTATCTCTCGACACCCACAGCGGCAGCGCATGTGATTGCGCAGACGCCGGTGACTGGCTCAGTGCAGAGCCTGACCGGAGTGTCCTATCAGACATTCCTCGGAGCGACGCAAGGGTCTGCCAGCATCAGCATTCAGGCGTCTGCCTTCTGCAATTCGTCATCCCAGGCTGGCTACACAACCTTCGTGTACGAGCCGTATCTCAACCCCCAGGTTCAGTCAATCGTGACTGGCCAGTGGCAAACCTGGTCGAATGCAACGGCCGGCAACTGGTGGAGCACGCACACCTTCACCGGTGGCGGTGGGCAGCAGGACACGGAGTCATTCGCTTCCCTCATGGCCAAGTACACCGCTGCGTGTCCGAACAACGGGCTCATCAACATCGGGTTTGGCATGGGATCGGCCAATGCCGGCACTGACGGGTGGGTCGATAACTTCGCTTACACCACCTCTGGTGGTGCCGCATCCTGGAACTTCCAGGCCCACCTCCCCATTGGTCCCCAAGGACCGGTCGGACCAGCAGGTGCCAACGGCACCAACGCCACGACTCCTAGCACGACTGGCTACTGGCAGGTTGCCGCTGACGGCGGAGTCTTCTCATTCGGAGGCGCACATTTCTACGGTTCGATGGGTGGCCAGAAGCTCAACTCGCCAATCGTCGCAATGGTTGCCTCAAGCGATCACCTGGGCTACGGCCTGATTGCTGCGGACGGAGGCGTGTTCTGCTTCGGGGACTTTCAGTTCTACGGCAGCATGGGGTCGGTGTACCTCAACGCTCCCATGGTTGGAGGTGCGGCTAGCTAGATGATCTCGGTGAGTTTCATCACGGGTCCAGCGATCCGCCGATAAGTGCCCAGCTCCCGGCGATCGGGGGCAGGGGAGGCATCATGTCCTTGGGTATACCTTGAGCGTGAGTGGTTGACTCGATTACACAGGAGGCGCTCTGGATATGCCGAACGACGACGCAGTTGATCGCAACCTTCAAGGCATGGACGAACTCGACTTCGTGGGATGGAACAACGCCGACTGGACCGGCGTCTTCGCTCACTATCACACCGACGAAGTACTCGTGGACTGGCAAGGACAGCCCAAGACCCACGGCATCGAGGAGCACATCGAAGCCATGAAGTCATACGTCGAACACAATGGTGGCGGTGCACCACCCCAGATCACGTCCCATCCGATCAAGTTCGGGTCCGGAGAGTGGACATGCGTCGTTGGGGAGTTCGCCAACGGTGCCCGTATGGTGACCGTAGCCAAATGGAGCGATGGCGCCATCGCTGAGGAGTACATCTGGGCGTAACATCATCACCGACTTGGCCTCCGGAAGCTTCTGGAACCTTTGAGGGCCACATCACCGCTGAGTGAGCTACTCACCCTCCGCTTATCCACACGCCCGGATGTGCCGGAGTGTGGCTGTTCGCGGATGGCAAGCGCCCGGTCTTCGATAGTACGCCGCACTCCCGGCGATCAGGGGCGGTAGACGTAGTCCAAGGACTCCGTGGCGCAGTGCACCTTCCCATCACTGACCGAGCGGACAGTAGAAGACCAAGCCATTTCCCTTGTGGTCGTAGACCACGGCACGGCGTTCGTGTGCGTCGTTGTAGGGCCCCTTCACGATGCCCCCGCCATTGGCCTCAATAGCGTGCGTAGCGGCATCGACATCGTCGGTCTTGATGCCGACGACGACCTGACCGGGAATGGGATGGTCCACTTCGAGCGCTGGGATGGCGAAGGCAATCTGCTCGCCTTCCGGGGTGCTGGACAGCCCGAGGTTGATTCGCCGGCGATTCTGTCGGCGAATGTCAAGCGCTACATCATCTCGACCATTGAAGATCCCTGACTTGTCCGATGGACGGCAAGCCGATTTAGCCGTCACCACCTGCGACACTCGCCCGACGATCGGAGGCAGGAGTCTGCATCGCCCGAACGCCTGAGAGACCGGCCCCAGTATTCGCTCTGGCAGCGGTACTACTCGATACAGATCAGCTCGAGCCTCTCCAGGCTGGCCGTCATGGACTCGGACACCGAGTTGGTCCCGTTGATCCACGCCCCGCCATCGCTCAAGAGATCCTCCGGCAAGGGTCCGAAATCAAAGACCTCGGTGACGACGGTGGCATTGTCCCCGCCCGGATCGAGGATGTAGCCCCAGCGGTAGCCCGCAGGAATGCCGACTTTGGAAGGATCATTGTCCTCCGCCCGTGAAGCGTCTCCAGGCGCCGGTTCCCAAAATATGCGTCGATCCGGCTCGAACTCCACGACGTAGTTGAGCATTAGGTAGTCGTCCCCGAGGCGATGCATCTTCATGGTGAATGTGTCGCCCACGTTGGAGATTGGACGGTCGAGGAGAGCTCCCCGGAGCATGCCCGAACCGTCGAAATCCAGGTGACGATGCGGATTCGCCAGGATTCTGAAGATGCGGGTCGCCGGTGCTTCAATCGTGCGTGATACTTCGACCGGCTTGCTCTTCTCTGCCATCGTCCAGTCCTTGCGTTCTCCATCGAAGCGGCCCGCACCCGTCAGCCGATCTTTCCACACGCCTCGAAGTGCCGATCAGCCACAGTCGATAACCGCCGCCGACCCGGCGGTCAGGGTCAGCCTGCGATGCTGAGTGCGGTGGTGGCGAATCCGGCTCGGGGAGTTCCATTTCGAGTTCGTCCGGTACGTCTCGTAGGAGAGCCACTGCAAGTCGACGGACGAGTTCTTGCGAGGCTCGAAAGGACCAGGACAGCCGCCGAGCCCTTCGACCTCGGAGACCTTCCATTCCACAGTCACAGTGCCATCGTCTGGAAAGTGCTCCTCTAACGCCATGGGTCAAGTATCGCCTCTCTCCCAGCGTTATGGGACTGGCA
>Ga0209068_10001878_pt1 | contig 10388 bp, 7 predicted proteins | sample ColStrG_CSR_2012_FD_187200 | JGI IMG/M metagenome (GOLD analysis project Ga0209068, IMG submission 187200) | Freshwater sediment microbial communities in response to fracking from Pennsylvania, USA - Cold Stream Run_MetaG_CSR_2012 (SPAdes)... | ecosystem: Environmental > Aquatic > Freshwater >...
GTGTTGGATAACGTGGCTGCTTTGCACGTGGAAACGAGCTATGCCGAGCCGAAGATGATGTTTCGCAACAACCACGGGCGGTTTGAATCTATGGGCGAGCAACTGGGCCGCGATTTTTCAAAGCCAACGGTTGGGAGGGCGGCGGCGATTGCGGATTTCGATAACGACGGCGATCTTGACATTCTGGTGAGCAACAGCGGGCAGGCGGCGCAATTGTTGCGGAATGACGGCGGAAACCGGAATCATTGGATTGAGGTGAGACTGGTGGGGACGCGATCGAATCGCGACGGGATCGGCGCGCTAGTGAAGGTTTCGGCGGGCGGCATGAAATGGGTGGATGAGGCGAAGGGCGGCGGCAGCTATCAATCGGCGCATGATCCACGGCTGCATTTTGGTTTGGGAGATGCGGGGCGATTCGATTCGATTGAGATACAGTGGCCGAGCGGCGTTGTCACCAAGTTGGCGGGTGGCGTCGCGGATCGAGTGCTGACTATTAAAGAAGGCGTGGGTGAGGTGGTTTCGCACTATCCATCCCTTAGAAGAAAGAGTGCGTCATGAAGCGCCGTATATTCATTTTTTCGCTGGCCGCGCTCGCGCCGGCCGCGAGGTCAAAGACAGTCGCCAAAATCACGCGCATTCGACTCTCGACCATGCAGGGTCACTTCCACAAGTTCGTAGCGATGAATGCTTATGACAAGGCGCCAAAAGGCAACACCTACGAACACACCCTCATCCGCATAGAGACGGATGCGGGAGTAGAAGGTATTGGAGCCGGTACCTACGCGCTGGCAGACGGCAAGTACGCCGAGAGTCTGAGACCGCTGGTGGGCCGGAATCCTTTCGACCTTTATCAAATGGACGGCGGAAGAATCGTGGGCCGGAATCCTATTCTGGCCGATCTGCTGAGCAAGAACCGGCACCTGGATGGACCGCTTTACGACATCATAGGGAAGCTGACCGGGCAGCCTGCTTGGCGGCTGATCGGCGATGCAGTGCGCGAGCGAATCCCGCTCTACGACAGCACAGTGTATTTCGGCGATATCTGGTTCAAAGACCGCGGCGTACGAGCGGTAACCGACGAATGCCAAGAGGCGGTTGAATCCGGCTTCCAGGCAATCAAAATCAAGCTGGGGCGCGGCGACAAGTGGATGGAGCGAAATGCCGGAGAGGCGCGGGATATCGAAATTGTGAACCGCGTGCGCGAAGCAGTTGGCCCCAAGATTCGTGTTATGGCGGATCCAAATTATGGGTATCGAGGCCGTTTCGACGCGGCCTGGAGATTGCTGAACGAAACGAAGCACGCCAATTTGTATTGGATGGAGGAAATCTTTCCCGAGACTGTTGACGATTACCGGCGGCTGCAAGACAAAATGGGAGCCGCGGGACTGAAGACTTTATTAGCTGCCGGCGAACATGTCAGGGACCCGCAGGTTTTCAAGCCATATTTGGAACCGCGGCGCTTGATGGACGTCCTCCAGATGGACATCCGGCAGGGAGGATTTCTTGACAATATTGAAGTCGCAAGGCTCGCCGCGGCGTCAGGCGCGCTGGCGATTCAGCATAACTGGGCGTCGCAAATCGGATCGATCATGGCGATGCATCTATCGAAAGCCGTGGGGGCGGTTCCGATGGTGGAGAGCGACCGCTCCACATCTGACGTCATTCAGACCGAGGGGTTTCATTTTGAAAACGGCGCTATGGCGGTACCGGCGAAAGCGGGCCTTGGTATCGCGATCGATGAGAAGGCTTACGAGTTGCAGTGCAAGGCATCGGAGACTGTTGTTTCGTGATAGCGCGACCAGGAGGTCGCGCGCGGACGAGGACGTCCGCCCTACTACTGGACTTTCCACTCCGAAACGCCGGCGGATTTGTCTGGTTGTAACTTAAGCTCCAGCCGCATCGCTTTTGCCGTTACCGGCTTGAACGTCACATGATTGTATTGGTCCAGGGCCAGGCCAAACGCGCCGTCCGCCTCGACGGGTTTCCATTCGGTTCCGCTTAAATACAGCACGCGCCAACTCGCAGGCAACGCTATCCCGCCGCGGTCGGCGAACCAGTAAACGTCAGCGCTTGAAACTTTGGAAGGTGCGCTGAACTTGTATTCAACCCATTCCGTAGTTCCTTTTTGCGGCCACCAGTTGTATTCGGAACTTGCGTCCGCCGAAGACACGGGTTCTTCTTGGTCGGCCACCATGTGCGGATTCCGCGCTCCGTTCTCCGCTTCGGTCTTGCCGGAAACGGTCACCGTACTTTGCGACGCCAGCGTTGGGAAAGGCGTGGGATGTGCGTCCGCTTCGGTCCTCGGAATCCAGACTTCCATTTGATCCGCGCCGCGGTTTGCCCATGCGTAGTACGGAATGGCGGTGAAGGTTTCGGTGGAGTGGACCGCATGCCCATCGCGTTCATACCGGTACGCCACCGCCTGGCCATGAATCACTTCCACGCCATTCAGCTTCGCGGGCTCGAACCCGGCCTTCAGTGATTGCGAATCGGCCAGCACCAGATTCCTCACATGCTTATTCGGACTGTCCGCGCCCTCCGCGCAAAAAACAATCGGCCCGCGCTGCAAGGCCACGCGTCCCCGGTCCGCCGCCACTTTGCCGTTCGCCGTTACACGCTCCACGGGCATCGGCAAGTGAAGGTCTACTATGTCGCCTGCCTGCCAATCGCGCGTGATCGTGGCGTAACCTTGTTCGAGGTTTAGCGGCACGCTCTGGCCATCTACCTTGAGCGTCACTGGTTCGCGCTCCTTCGTTTGCTCAAACACGTATAGATCGCCTGGCATCGCCCGCCCTTGGGCCCAGCCCGGCACGCGAACTTTCAGCGTGAACCGGCCGGCCTTCTCCGGATTTAGGGTTACATGCACTTCCCCGCTCCATGGATAGCGTGTCTGCTGGGCGATTTCAATCTTGCGTCCGCCGTCCAAAGTGACGGCCGCTTTGTTGCTCATGAACAGGTTTACGTAAAGCGAATCGCCTTTCTGCGCGTACACATAACCAGGCAGCGAAGGCATGAACCGGGTGATGTTGCCTGGGCAGCAAGCCACGCCAAACCATGGACTGCGCGTATGCTGACCGTTTGATTCCAGCGGGTTTGGATAGAAATACGTCTGGCCATCGAGACTCACGCCTGAGATCAATCCGTTGTAGAGGGTCCGCTCGAAGATATCCATGTATTTTGAATCGCCGTGCAACAGAAACAGACGTTGATTCCAGAACGCGCTCCCCACCGAAGCGCATGTCTCGTTGTAGGCGGACATATTGGGCAGATCGTAATCCGGCCCAAACCCTTCAATCGCCCCCACCGCACCAATGCCGCCGGTGAGATACATCTTCTTCTCGACCATGTTCTCCCAAATAGCGTCAATCGCCTTGAGGTAATTCTTGTCGCCGGTCATTGCTGCCACATCGGCCATTCCCGAGTACATATAGGTTGCGCGAACCGCATGGCCTTCCGGTTCCGTCTGCTCAACAACGGAGCGGTCCGCTTGATTGTAGGAACGTCCGCCGCCGCGGCTATCGAGCATGAACTGCGCCAGCGCCAAATACTGCTGGCGGCCGGTCACGCGATATAGCTTTACCAAACCCATCTCTACAATCTGATGGCCGGGATAAATAGTCTTCTTCCCCGGACCGAAAGTGTTCGCCAGCAGATCGGCGCTCTTCAGCGCAACATCCAGCAAAGTTCGCTTCCCGGTTGCCTGGCAATGCGCTACCGCTGCTTCGTAAAGATGTCCTAGATTGTAGAGTTCATGGCTCAGCACTTCCTCATTCACCCAACGCTCCGTGCCGGACCATTCATGCGGGTGTTGCGGGTCGATCGTGCGCGTAGTGTACAAATACCCATCCGGTTCCTGCGCCGCCGCAATCTTGGCAATCAGTTTGTCCAGGTAGGCATCCAACGCGGGATCGGGATGCACGCTCAACGCATACGACGCGCCTTCAATCACCTTGTAAGGATCGGTATCGTCGAAAGGAAAGCCGGGCGCATGTTTGTCTTTGAGTTCCACATGTTGCAGCACCATGGCGGCGCGCACAAAATTCTCGATACGGCCGGTCCTCTCACATTGGTCGAACGCCGTGGGGATGGAAACCTTGCGGTTCACTTCCATGCGCGGCGCCCAGAACTCGTCGTTCACATGAACCGCGGTAAAGGGAACCGGCTGGATCGGATAATCGCGCTTCGGTAGGTCTTGGGCTAACAGTGCTGCGCAGAGTGCAAACGGCGCCACGTTCAAAATCGATCTGAGCAATTCGACTTTACCTCGCATAGGCTTTCTAAACAGAACGCGCACTACCTTATCACAAAATCGGGGAAGGCAAACACTTGCTTGCTCAGGTACTCAAGCTACCTGCCTCTTTTCTCTCGCCGCGCTGGCCGCTTCGCGCTGCAGATGGCTCATGTTGATGCCCTCCATAGTCACGGCCACGAAGCCGATGACGATCAACGGAATCGTCACGCCCGCCCAGAGAATAATCGTGAAGCGCCGCGCTAGTTGCCCGTCCACGCCGAACATAATGAGCGCGCGCGCCGCGACCCAATGGAACGATCCGATGTTGCCAGGCGCTTGCGGAATCACCGAACTCAGCCGCAGCAACACCATGGCGGCAAAGCTCGCCGTCCAGGGCACATTCAGATTGTAAGCGCGCACGAGTCCGTAAATCGGCAGCATCTGAGCCATCAGGTAGCACCCGCTGACCATGAATGAGTAGTAAAGATAGCGCGAATGCCCAATCAGATGTAAGTCTTCGATCAGCGTGTTGAACCAGCGCGGCCAAGACAAGCCGAACACTAAATTGAGCGACTGCTTGCGCGCATACATGGCATAACCTAAAACGACAGCGAGCACCACAATCACCACTGCCAACACATAGCCGCCTGTGATCAAAACGCCCGGCAGGCGGCGCAAGCGCAAGCAAAACAGAAAGAAAGTGATGAGCCAAACGCCATCGAAAATGCGCTCTATCAAAGCAGATGCGAAGGTCACGGAAAGGGGCAACTCGGTGGATTTGGAAAGAAGGAAACAACGGATCAACTCGCCCGCGCGCAGGGGAAACACTTCATTCGTAAACAGGCCAACATAGATCGCTTCGAGCGTCTGCAAAAACGGTACCTGCGCAAGGGGCCGCAACAGCAACTTCCAGCGCCAACCGTGCAGAAGGTAGACCGCTATGTCACAAACAACGGCCAGGCACACCCAATTCCACTTCATGTGGCGCACTTCGCCCCAGATGCGATGCAGGTTAGCGTTTTTTAAAACCCAGACCATGCACACCAGCGAAAGCACGTTGGTAACGGCGATAATCGCCCACGATCTGAATTTATTCTGGCGCTCAACAGGCCTCAATGGAGTAGGCTGAGTGCTCAAGGCAAACCCATCATAGCGCCGGACTAAACGTAAAGCCCCATTGCCGATTTTGCTTTGCGGACGGTGTCCTCGGCAATGGGCAAAACATGGTCGCGCCCGCGCGCCAAAACGCGATCGATATAGGCCGGGTCCGCCGTCACTTCGCGGTAACGCCGTTGTATCGGTTCCAGCCGGGCAATCACCGCTTCGGCCACGCGTTTTTTGAAATCGCCATAGCGCATGCCTGTCACGCTCTCTTTGGATACAGACGCATCACAAGCTTGAGCGATGGTTAAAAGATTGGCAATGCCCGGCCCCATCGTGGCGGGATCGACCGCCGGCTGCGAATCGGTGGTGGCGCGCGAAATTTTTTTCTGAACGGTTTTGGCGTCATCCAACAGCGCGATGGCGTGCCCCGATCCCGTGGCCGATTTGCTCATTTTCTGCGATGGGTCGTCCAACCCCATGATGCGCGCGCCCACCGCCGGCAGGTTCGTCGCCGGCATCACGAATGTCTCGCCGTAAAGAGAATTAAAGCGCTGGGCGATATCGCGCGCCAGTTCCAAATGTTGCGATTGATCTTCGCCCACGGGCACCACGGCTGCCTGATACAACAGGATGTCGGCCGCCATCAGCACCGGATATTGCAATAAGCCATCGCCGATGGTTTCCTGCTTTTCGGCCTTCGCCTTGAATTGCGTCATGCGCTGCAGCCAGCCGAGCGGCGTCACGCAGGTGAGCAGCCAGGCCAGTTCAGCGTGTCCGCTGACGCTCGACTGCACAATCACGGAAGACCGCTCCGGATCGATGCCCGACGCCAGGAACAACGCCGCCGTCTCGCGGATTTTCGAAGCCAATTCCCGGGGCTCCTGCTGCACGGTGACGGCGTGCAGATCTACGATACAGAAGATACTCTCGTAATCGCCCTGGATTTCAGCCCAATTCTTGAGGGCCCCCAGATAGTTGCCGATATGCAATTGGCCGCTGGGCTGTACGCCGGAAAGTATTCTTGCTCTCATTTTTGGAAACGAATCTCTATCCTAAAGGATGGCGCATACAACACAGAACTCCCCAGCAGAGGTGGAAATAGAAAAGCTGGTCTACGGCGGCGATGGGCTCGCACGTCTCAACGGCCAAGTGGTGCTCACGCCGTACGTGCTGCCCGGCGAAAAAATATCGCTCACGCCGGAGCGGATCAAAGCCGGTTTGCTGAAAGGTACGCGCGTGCAGATCCTGCAGCCATCGGCGGAACGAATCGAGCCGCGCTGCGAGTATTTCATGGCGTGCGGCGGGTGCCATCTGCAGCAAGCCGGCTACGACTTTCAACTCGCGCAGAAGCAGAGCATATTGCGGGAAACCTTGCGCCGCATTGCCGGCGTGGACCATTCAGAGGACATCGCCGTCATCCGCGGCGAGCCCTGGGCTTATCGCAATCGCGTGCAACTTCACTTCAAGGCCGGCACGTGCGGCTTTCACAAAGCCGGATCGCATGCCATTCAGGGCGTGAGCCATTGCGAAATTGCCGCGCCGTTGTTGAATGAGGCCATTGGGAAAATCCGCCAAGCCGCGAAAAAACAGGAGTGGCCCGATTTTCTGCGCTCGCTTGAATTGTTCACCAACGGCGCGGAGATTCAGGTGAACGTGTTGGAATCCAATCGCCCAGTGGCGGCCCGCTTCTTCACCTGGCTGAAGGAATTGATACCGGCGGTTGCCGCGGGCGCCATTGCGTATGAAGCGGCGGGCGAGCGGTTTCGCATCAGCGGCGGATCTTTTTTCCAAACCAACCGCTTTCTGATTGATCCGCTGGTGAACGAAGTACTGGGCGAGGAACGCGGAGAAGAGGCGGTTGATCTTTACGCGGGCGTCGGCCTATTCACGTTGCCGATGGCAAAACGATTCCAGCGCGTTCAGGGGGTGGAGCGCGGCGGCACGGCATTGCGCGATCTGGAGTTCAATGCCTCAAAGGCGAGCCTTTCGAACGTCACCGCGCATCGCGCGTTGGCCGAGGAGTTCTTGCAACAGATGCAAGCCGCGCCGGAATGGATTGTGGCCGATCCGCCGCGTGCCGGTCTGGGCAGCGAAGCGACCACGGAATTGTTGCGACTCAAACCGCGGCGCCTGACAATTGTGAGCTGCGATCCCACGACGCTGGCGCGGGATTTGAAGAAGTTGCTGGCGGGAGGATTTCGTATTGGGCGGATGTCGCTCGTGGATTTGTTTCCGCAGACATATCACTTTGAGACCGTGGTGCGCCTTGACGGATAAACTAGTATTCACACTTTTCATTCCAAGAGGACTATGCGCTGTTACAAGTCGATTCGCTGGCCCGCGGCGTTCGCCCTCATCTTCACCACCGCGACCGCGTACCTTTGGGGCCAAGAGCCCGCCGTAAAACCAAACTCCCCTACGTCCGCCGGCGTCAGCGCCGCAGCCCTATCCGGCTCGGGCCAAGATCCTGCCGCTTTCGAACGTGGCGGCAAAGTCTTTGCCACATACTGCGCCGGCTGCCATGGCAAAGCCGCCAAAGGCGGGCCTGGCGCGCCAGACCTCATCCGTTCGGTTCTCGTCCTGGACGACGAGAAAGGCATTCTCATCGCCCCCGTCATTCGCGATGGCCGCGCCGATAAGGGCATGCCGAAGCTGCCTCTCACCGAACCGCAGATTGCCGAAGTCGTCGCCTGGCTCCACGTCCTTACCTACGCGGCCGGCCATCGCGGCACGTACACGTACGGCGACTTGGTCACCGGCGACGCCCACAAAGGCGAAGCTTACTTTAACGGACCGGGCCAATGCGGCGCCTGCCACTCGCCAACCGGCGATTTGATGGGGATCGGTAAGAAATACGACACGTTTTCCCTGCAGGCCCGCTGGCTGCAACCGCGCGGAGGTTCGAGACGTATGGCAGCAGCCCCTGCTAAAGCTTTGCCTACAGTCAAAGTCACTCTGCCCAACGGAGAGTCTTTCTCGGGTACTCTTGACCGTATCGACGATTTCACTGTCTCGCTGCGAGACTCCTCCGGCCAGTTCCACTCCTTCCCGCGCGATGCCGGCACGCCGAAAGTGGAAGTTCACGACCCGCTCAAAGTACACACCGATCTGCTCCGCCAGTACACCGACGCCGACATTCACAACATCACCGCCTATCTGGTGACACTCAAATGAAGTTACTCTCTTTCGTACTCCTATTGCGCGTGGCCACGTTTGCGCAGGGGCTCGATCCCAGTGCTTTGCTCAAGCAGCCGCCCAACGTCTGGCCCACGTACAATGGCGATTACTCCGGCCGCCGCTTCAGCCCCTTGGCACAAATCAATTCGTCCAATGTGCAAAACTTGTCGCTCGCCTGGGCCGCGCGTTTCAGCAGCACTAGCGCCAATAACGTCGTCATCAAGTCCACGCCCTTGCTGGTGAATGACGTTCTCTATTTCACCGCGCCCAACAACGTATGGGCCGCCGATGTGCGGACCGGCCGCGAACTCTGGCATTACGTATATCCACCCAACACCGGAAGCACCATCGGCAACCGGGGCGTGGGCATGTATGAAAACTGGCTGTTTTTCGAAACGCCCGACAGCCACCTCGTCAGCCTCGACGCCCGCACCGGCAAGGAACGCTGGAAAGTGGAAATCGCCGACCCTAAGCTCGACTACACATCCACTGTCGCGCCCGTCATCATTCGCAATCACGTCATCCTGGGCATTGGCGGCGACCATCTCGATAACCCCGGTTTCATCCAAGCGCGCGATCCCGAAACCGGCGCGCTGCAATGGAAATTTTTCACCACGCCGCGCAAGGGCGAGCCGGGCATTGAGACTTGGCCCGATGAGTACGCGTCCGCGCACGGTACCGGTCAGGCGTGGATGCCCGGCACCTATGACCCGGATTTGAATCTCTACTACGTGGGCACCGGCAATCCGAATCCGGTGATGGCGGAAAAAAGCCGCAAAGGCGATAACCTCTACACCTGCTCCATCGTCGCCCTCAATCCCGATACCGGCAAGCTGGTCTGGCATTATCAGGTCTCACCGCATGACGTGCATGATTGGGATGCCGCCGAAACGCCCGTGCTGATCGACGGCGTGATCGATGGGAAGCCGCGAAAGCTACTCGCGCAAGCCAGCCGCAACGGTTATTATTTTTTGCTCGACCGCACTAACGGACAACACCTTGTTACTGCGCCCTTCATCGACACATTGAATTGGGCGAAGGGTTTGAATGCCAAAGGTCAGCCGATTCCCGATCCCGCCAAATATCCGGCGACGGATGGCGTACTGGTGTCGCCATCGTCCAACGGCGCCACCAACTGGCCCGCGCCCAGTTTCAATCCCGAGACAGGTTTGCTCTACGTTGGCTCCAGCCGCACGTTCAGCATGTTCTACCTGACCGACACTGACGAGCGGCCTGAAGGTTGGGGCGGCCTGGACAGCGTGGTGGGCGGTGATGGCGGCGCGCTGCTGGCGATCGACTACAAAACGGGGAAGACGGTTTGGCGGCACGATTGGCCCAGCGGCGGCGGAGTCGTCTCCCACTTGTCGACGGCCGGCAGACTCTTGTTCACCAGCAATCTGAATTACCTCATTGCGTTTGAACCATCCACGGGCAAGATCCTGTGGCATGCCGGCTTAACGGGTATCCCAAGCGCCGGTCCAATCACTTACATGGTGGACGGCAAACAGCATGTGCTGGTAGCGGCGGGAGATACTCTCTTTGCCTTTACGCTGAACCAGAAGGAATGATAATGAGCCCAAGCGCTGGCAGAACGCCACTCCGCACGTTCCGGACCCGGTCCGAGGACCGACGCGTCGTAACGCCAGCCTTTTTGTGCAACAGTCTCCTATTTCCCAGATCGCCCTTTCTGGCCAAGCACCCGCAAAGCCGCCCGATTTTGTAACGATTACCGGCTGCAAAGCCGACTTGTCGGGATCGATTCGGGCAGGGCGTCAAACTCCGGGGTGGATCCCAGCACCTTTTGATCCGATGTTCAATAGCTGAACTGAACGCGGGTGACCCAAGCCGCTTTCAGCTCCCAGCTTCTGCTCAAAGT
>Ga0209068_10001879_pt1 | contig 10382 bp, 8 predicted proteins | sample ColStrG_CSR_2012_FD_187200 | JGI IMG/M metagenome (GOLD analysis project Ga0209068, IMG submission 187200) | Freshwater sediment microbial communities in response to fracking from Pennsylvania, USA - Cold Stream Run_MetaG_CSR_2012 (SPAdes)... | ecosystem: Environmental > Aquatic > Freshwater >...
GTAGCCGAGCTCCTTGAGCTTGCCCTGGAGGCCGCGGCGGCCGGAGAGCTTGCCGATCGTCAGCTGGCTGCCCTGGAGGCCGACGGACTGCGGGGTCATGATCTCGTAGGTCAGCGGATTCTTGATGACGCCGTCCTGGTGGATGCCCGATTCGTGCGCGAAGGCGTTGCCGCCGACGATCGCCTTGTTCGGCTGGATGGCGAAGCCGGTCAGGTAGCTCACCAGGCGGCTGGCGGCGGTCAGCTGTTCCGTGGCCACCCCCGAGCCGAGGTCGGGGAACTGCGTCGGGCGCGTCCGGAGGGCCATCACGACCTCCTCGAGCGACGCGTTGCCGGCTCGTTCGCCGAGGCCGTTGATGGTCACCTCGACCTGGCGCGCCCCGGCCTGGACAGCGGCCAGGGTGTTGGCCGTGGCCAGACCCAGGTCGTTGTGGCAATGCACGCTGACGGTGGCCTGGTCGCCGACTAGCGCGACGACCTTCTCGACCAGCACGCCGAACTCCGACGGGATGGCATAGCCGACGGTGTCCGGGATATTGACCGTGGACGCGCCCGCTTCGACCACCGCCTCGTAGATCTGGAGCAGGTAGTCGAGGTCGGTCCGCGAGGCATCCTCGGCGGAGAACTCGATCTCGGCGTCGCGGCCGAGCTGCTCCCGCCCGTAGCGGACCCAGCGAACCGCCTCGGCGAGGGCCGTCTGGCGGTCGATCCGGAGCTTGTGCTTCAGGTGGATGTCGCTGGTCGCGATGAACACGTGGAGGTGCGGGCGTTCGGCGACCTTGATCGCCTCGATGGCGCGTTGCGGGTCGCCATCCTTGCACCGGGCGAGCGCCGCGACAGCGATCCCGCCGCGGGTCTCCCGGGCGATCCGGCGGACCGCCTCGAAGTCGCCGGGCGAGGCGGCCGGGAAGCCGGCCTCGATGACGTCCACCTTGAGCCGCGCCAGCTGGCGTGCGACATCCAGCTTCTCGGCCGCGGTCAGCCCGGCACCGGGAGCCTGCTCGCCGTCACGCAGGGTGGTGTCGAAGATCCGGACGCTGCCCGCCGGCACGAACGGTCCGGCGGGCCGCGGTACGGCGGCGCTCATCGGGCCGCACCGGGCGTCATCGCCGACGCCTGGGACTGGCCGGCCACGACCTCGACAGGGTCGAGAAACGGCATCTGGGCGCGGAGCCTCCCCCCGACCCGCTCGACGAGATGGTCGCGGTCGGCCGCGCGCAGCCGCTCGAACTCCTTGCGTCCGGACTCGCTCTCGGCGATCCAGTTGCGGGCGAACGTCCCATCCTGGATCTCGGCCAGGACCTGCTTCATGGTCGCTCGGACATGGTCGTCGATGATCCGCGGTCCGCTGACGTAGTCGCCGTACTCGGCCGTGTCGCTGACGCTGAAGCGCATGAAGTTGAGGCCGCCGCGGTAGATCAGGTCGACGATGAGCTTGAGCTCGTGCATCGTCTCGAAGTAGGCGAGCTCGGGCTGGTATCCGGCCTCGACGAGGGTCTCGAAGCCCATCTTGATGAGCGCCGCGGTGCCGCCGCACAGAACGGCCTGCTCTCCGAACAAGTCGGTCTCGGTCTCCTCGGCGAAGGTCGTCTCGAGGACGCCCGCCCGGGTCGAGCCGATCGCCCGCGCATAGGCCAGGACACGGTCGCGCGCCGTCTCCGACGGGTTGCGGTGGACAGCGAACAGCGCAGGCACGCCGCCACCGGCCCGATAGACCGAGCGGAGGAGGTGGCCCGGCCCTTTCGGCGCGACCATCCCGACATCGACGATGCCGGGCGGGTCGATCCGCCCGAAGTGGATGTTGAAGCCGTGGGCGAACATCAGCAGGTGACCCGCGTGGAGGTGCGGCGCGATCTCCTCGTCGTAGACCGCCTTCTGGGCGGTGTCCGGGACGAGGATCATGATCACGTCGGCTTCCTTGACGGCGTCGGCGACCTCTGTGACACGCAGGCCGGCGTCCGCGGCGAGTGCGCGACTCTTCGACCCGGGGGCAAGCCCGACGACGACTTCCACCCCGGATTCGTGCAGGTTGAGGGCATGGGCGTGGCCCTGGCTGCCGTAGCCGATGATCGCGACGGTCTGCCCGGCGAGCGCCGCCGGATCCGCGTCGTTGTCGTAGTACATCGTCGCCGTCATCGCTTGATCGCCTCCTCGATGGATCCGGAGCCCCGGGCCATCACGACGGCTCCGGTGCGGACCAATTCCTTGATGCCGTAGGTCCGGACCAGCGCGACGAACGCGTCGACCTCGGATTCGGTGCCGGTCACCTCGACGATGACCGAGCCATCGGCCAGGTCCACGACCCGGCCGCGTGATAGCTCGACGAGCTTGAGGACTTCGGCGCGGCTCGAGTCGGTCGCCCGCACCTTGATCAGCGCGAGTTCCTGCTGGACGGTCGGTTCGGACGTGACGTCCTGCACCTTGAGCACGTCGATGAGCCGGTAGAGCTGCTTGGCGGCCTGTTCGACCGCCACGTCGTCGCCGTGCAGAGTGATCGTCATCCGGCTGACGTCCTCGCTGTCGGTGTGGCTGACCGCCAGCGAATCGATGTTGAAGTTCCGGGCGCGCATCAGGCTCGCCACGCGGTTCAGGACGCCGGGCTTGTTGAGGACGACCGCGACGAGGACATGGCGACGGGTCTCGCCGCCGCCGGGCAGGGCGCGCGGCGGCGGGACGCTGTGCGCGGGCACTGGGGCAGTGCCATTCGCGGACGCGTCAACGTGCGATCGATTCTCGCTTTCGGAGGTCGGAGGCTGAACTCCGCGAGGCCATCCGCCCGAGGATTCACTCATTCGTCCGCCCCGCCCCACTTCTCGATGAGGTCGGACAGGCCCTTACCAGCCGGCATCATCGGGAAGATGTTCTGTTCCTCTGCGATCTCGAACCAGATGAGCGCGGGGCCGTCGACCGCCTGGGCGGCCCGGATCGCGACGTCGACGTCGGCCGGGGTCTGGGCCCGGAAGGCCGGGATGCCGAAGGCGTCGGCGAGCTTCGCGAAGTCCGGCCCGGGCAGGTTGGACGAGTGGTAGTTGCCCGCGTAGATGATCTCCTGCCACTGCCGGATCATCCCGAGCTTCTTGTTGTCCAGGAGCGCGATCTTGACGGGGATGTGGTCGGCGACCAGCGTCATCAGTTCCTGGAAGGTCATCTGGAAGCCACCGTCGCCGGTGATCGCCCAGGTCTCGCGGTCCGGCCGTCCCAGCGCGGCGCCCATCGCGGCCGGCACCGAGAAGCCCATCGTCCCGAGGCCGCCGGAGCTGACGTGACTGTTCGGGTTCCGGAAGCCGGTGTAGCGGGCGAGCCACATCTGGTTCTGGCCGACGTCGGCGACATAGGTCGCCTGGTGGTCGGACAGCTCGCCGATGCGCTCGATGACATAGTCGGCGGACAGGAGCCCGTCGCGCCAGGCGCCCGAGCCGTGCCAGCTCGAGGCGACGGATTCGGTCTTCCACTCTGCCAGTTGGGCGAGATAGTCGGTCCGCGTCGCCGGGTCGACCGTTGCCACCAGGCCGGTCAGGGACCGCAGGACGCGCTTGGCGTCGCCGACGATCGGCACCTCGACGGCGACGTTCTTGCCGATCTCGGCCGGGTCGATGTCGGCGTGGACGATCCGGGCGTACGGCGCGTAGGTCCGGACGTTGCCGGTGACCCGGTCGTCGAAGCGCATCCCGATGGCGATCAGCAGGTCGGCGCTCTGGATCGCCCGGTTCACATGCTTCCAGCCGTGCATCCCCATGTAGCCGTACGCCAGCGGATGGGTCTCATCGATGACGCCGATCCCGAGCAGCGTCCAGGCGACGGGGATCTGGGTCTTCTCGGCGAACGCGACGAGCTCGTCCCACGCTTCGGCATGGAGGATGCCGTGACCGGCCAGGATGACCGGGCGCCTCGCCGCGGCGATCTCCGCGGCCGCGAGCTTGAGCTGCCGCGGGTGGCCGTCCATGTTCGGCCGGAAGCCGGGCAGTCCGGCGATGACCTGGGCTTCGGTCGGGTGCGTGGCGCGGGTCTCCTGCTGCAGCGCGTCCTTGGTGATATCGATATGGACCGGCCCGGGCCGACCCGTCCGTGCGATGTGGAACGCCTCCGCGATGACACGCGGCAGTTCGTCGGCGTCGCGGACGAGGTAGTTGTGCTTCGTCATCGGCAACGTGATGCCGTTGATATCGATCTCCTGGAAGGCATCCTTTCCGATGAGCGCGCCCGGGACGTTGCCGGTGATCGCGACGATCGGGACGGAGTCCAGGAGAGCGGTCCCGATCCCGGTGACGAGGTTCGTGGCCCCGGGCCCGGACGTCCCCATGCACACACCGACGCGCCCGGTGACCCGCGCGTAGCCATCGGCGGCGTGGGCGCCGCCCTGCTCGTGGCGCACGAGGACGTGACGCAGCTCCGGGTAGTCGCCGAGGATGTCGTACAGCGGCAGGATCACACCGCCCGGATACGAGAAGAAGACATCGACGCCCTGACGCAGCAACGCCTCGCACAGGACGTCCGCCCCGATGCGCGTGCGCTTGAGGTCGCGGCCGTCATGGAGCATGCCCTTGCGGGCCCGCTCGATCGCCGCCGCCTCCACCGTGCCGTCGTTGGGCACGTGGCTGCGCCGGGTCGCCGGACGCGCGGCCGGGCCCGTTGCCGACCCTGGCGTCTGCGCCGGATCTCCCTTGGCGATCGTCATCGGGATGAGTCCTCCGTGGTGCTGGAAAACGAAAGACCCTCGCCGCCCCGGCGAGGGTCCTGAAGGTCGATCGGTGGATGTCGCGCTAGCGGCGCTCGTCCCTCCGTGTCCTTCGGTCCCGCCGGGAGCCGGTAATCAGCCCAAGAAGGCCGCCAAGCCCCGGAAGAGAGAGGAGAAGGTCGAGAAGCGATACATCGGCAGGATCGATCGGGACATGCATGCGACGGCCATCCGACGTCACGACGACGGCGACCTTGCGGCGATCCCCGGAACCGAACCAGGTCAATGCGGTCTCCACGTGCTCGTCGACAGCGATGGCGCGACGTGGCGGCAGTCTAGCAGGGATCGGCTCGGCGTCAACCGCACTCGACCCGACCGGTCGGTGACGCTCCAGGGTGTCACGCCGGGACCTGCCGCAGCCGCTCGATGAGCCAGTCGGCGCTCCGAGAGAGGGCGTCGAGGTCGAGCGACTCCGTCGACGGCCGATCCGTCGGCCGACCGAGCAGATACCCCTGCCCCGCGCCGATCCCGAGCGAGCGGACCAGATCGAGCTGCTGCGGCGTCTCGATCCCTTCGGCGACGACCAGCGCTCCCCAACGGTCGGCAAGGTCTCGGAGCGTCCGGACGACTTCGAGCGATGCATCACGGATCGCCCCGCCCTGGACGAGGGACAGATCGATCTTGACGATATCGAAGCGAAGCTGGCTCAGCAGCCGCAGCCCGGCGTTGCCTGCCCCGACATCGTCCGCAGCCAATCGGATCCCGGCCATCCGGCATGCGTCGACGGCCTGGCGCAGCCGCCCGATATCTTCCACCGCCTCGCGCTCCGTGAGTTCGAGGACGATATGGCGGGGATCGAGCCCATGGCGTGTGATCAATCGCAACAGGGCATGGACGCTGAAGTCGTCCCGCTCCATCGTCCGGGGCGACAGGTTGACCGTCAGCGTGCCCGGTAGGCGCAGGCGCGAGGCCGTCTCCATGACCGTATTGAGGCAGGCGATGTCGAGCTCGGCGGTCCGGCCGGTCGCTTCGGCGGCCTCGAACATGGACCCGGGATCCGCAAAGCCGCTGTCGGGCAGCGGTCGCACGAGACCCTCGAACCCACGCGGAGCGCCCGTCGCGAGGTCGTAGATCGGCTGGAAGACCGCGCGCACCGCGCCCGTCGCGGCGACACGGGCGACCATCGCCGAGAGTTCGGCGGGCGGTCGCTGGGCGATCGGGATGTCATGCCGTTCCGCGTCGTAGATCGTCACACAGGTCCGGCCGTGGCGCTTGCCCCAGAACAGCGCCGCGTCGGCCTGTCCATAGAGAGAATCGCGGTCGCGCGCGAGCCCAGGGATGGCGCTGATCCCGGCCGAGAACGAGACCGCCACGCTGTCGCGGCCTTCGGACGCACCATCGAGGCAGGCGGCCAGCAGGCGGCGCACGACGACGTGCCCCTGATCAGCGTCGGTCCCGGGCATGACGATGGCGAACTCGTCGCCCCCGATGCGAAACGCGCGATCGGACCGGCGCAGGTAGCTCGCGATGGTCGCCCCGGCCTGGCGGAGGAGTCGGTCGCCCGCGGCATGCCCGTGCGTGTCGTTGACCTGCTTGAAGTCGTCGAGGTCGATGATCGCAAGCGCGAGCGGCATCGAATGGCGGATCGCCATCGCCCACTGGCGCTCGACCTCCTCCTGGAACCCGCGGTGATTGCCGAGCCCGGTGAGTGGGTCGCGCAGCGACTCGGATCGCGCGCGGTCGTACGCGTCCTCGAGGATCCGTCTGGCCTCCTCGAGGCGCTCGGCGGGTTCCAGCACCCGACGGGCAAGCCACACGGTCACGGACCCCAGTGCGGCGCACAGGGAAACCAGCACCGCCGTCGGGGCGACCAGCGATGACCCGAACCCCCATCCGAGCCCGTAGATCACCGGCGCTGCGATGGCAACCGGGATCGCGAACATCGTGATGAGCGCTAGGAAGAGGCGCAGTCGCACCAGTCGCAGGTTGGTTGACCCGCCGAGGACGCTGTCGGGAGCATGCGCGTCGTGTATCGAGATGGCTCCTCTGGTCGGGGCGGGCGGTGGGTCGCATCGTTATACTCGGGGGCAGCCGCCCAGCGGACGAACACCGACGTACTCTGATGCGTAGGACCAACGGGTCCGTCCACGGATCCGCACGCATCGCGACGATGACGACATGTTCATCCTGTACGCGGTCCTGGCGGGTCTCGTCATCGGACTCCTGACCGGTGGCTCGGCTGCGCGCCTCGGCGAACTCCACTTCCGATGGGCGGCGCTCGTCGCGGTCGGGATGGCGGTCCAGTTGCTGCTGTTCTCGACGACGCTCGGCGACGCCCTCGGTCCGTGGGCGCCACTCGTCTACGTCGTGTCGAACCTGGCGGTCCTGGCCGCGGTCTGGCGGAATCTCGCGATCCCAGGCCTCCCGATCGTGCTCGTCGGTGGTGCGACGAACCTGCTCGCCATCGTCGCGAACGGCGGGTACATGCCGGTCAGCCCGGGCGCCCTCGCGGCGATGGGCCGCGTCCCTCGCGAAGGCTATACCAACAGTCGTCTCATGGACGGCGTCGTCCTGGGGCCGCTGACCGATCTGTTCGCCATGCCGACCTGGGTCCCCGCGGCCAACGTGTTCAGTGTCGGAGACATCCTGATCGGAGTCGGAGCGTGCATTGCGGTCGCGGCCGCGATGCACGGACGCGGGCCACACACAAAACGACATCCCGGCGTGCCCGTCGGTGCGTCCCCGCACTGACCCGACCGGGAACGGCGAGGGGTACGACCGGCGGATGGTTCGATGCACCGGGTCCGTCCAGCGTTCCGGGTGGAGCGACAAACGCTCCGCGGTGGACCACCGTCCAGGGCAAACCCGTCGTGAGTCGGGGACGCAAAGCCAGGGATCTTCCTTCGGGAAGACCGCCCGGTTGCCGATGGGCCAGCGCTATCCACGAACCATGAGGTGGTGTCGTGAAGGCGAACCTGGCGCGCTTCACCATGGCCCTGTCGCTATTGGCGACCATGGCCCTGACACTCGGCGCGGGGATGAAGTGGCATTGACGGACTGAGGTCCGTCGGTGCCGCGGTTCTCACCGCGCCACCACGGCGCCGATCGGCCGACAGGCCGCCATCGACGCCCGGAGCAGCCGAACCGGGTCACCTCCGGCCCACGGCACGACTGATCGGAGCGGCCTTCGGGCCGCTCCTTCCGCGTTCAGGCGTGTCGGTCGTGCGCGTCCGCACGGGCCCGACCGAGCGCGGCGGGTCCTGCGCCGTCTCGGCTGCGAACTCGGGCAGGGCTATCTGTTCGGTCGGCCCGTCGCGGGTGCCCACCTCGAGCCGTACCTCATCCGCTCGGCGGACACCCGCGCGAGCGCCTGACTTGGCGCATCCCGGTCGCCGGGCTGAGGTCTGGTACGCTCGGGCCGTGACAGCCGCCGTCCCGCGAACGATCGTCGAGAAGATCTGGTCCGACCACGTCGTCACCCAGGATCCGGGTGCGCCCGCGGTCCTCGCGGTGGACCTTCACCTCGTCCACGAGGTCACCAGCCCGCAGGCGTTCTCAGGCCTTCGCGCCCGTGGCATCGGCGTCCGGCGACCGGGCCAGACCGTGGCGACAGCGGACCATTCCATCCCGACGACGGACCGCAGCCTGCCCTTCGTCGACGCGATGGCGCTCGCGCAGGTCAACCAGCTGGAGGCGAACTGCGCCGAATTCGGCATCCCGCTCCATGGCATCGGCGACCCGGGTCAGGGCATCGTCCACGTCATCGGGCCCCAGCTCGGGCTGACCCAGCCGGGCATGACCATCGTCTGCGGCGACTCGCACACGAGCACGCACGGCGCGTTCGGCGCTCTGGCATTCGGGATCGGGACGAGTGAGGTCGAGATGGTCCTCGCCACCCAGACCCTGCTCCAGCGCGACCCCAGGACGTACGAGGTCCGGGTCGATGGCCGGCTGACCCCGGGCGTCAGCGCGAAGGACATCATCCTCGCATTGATCGCCCGAATCGGGATCGGCGGCGGAACCGGCCACGTCTTCGAATACACCGGCAACGCCATCCGGGCACTGACAATGGACCAGCGGATGACCGTCTGCAACATGAGCATCGAAGGCGGCGCGCGGGCCGGGTTGATCGCCCCGGACGACACGACCTTCGAGTACCTTCACGGCCGGGCCCACGTCCCGACCGGCGCAGCCTGGGACGCCGCAGTCGCCGGCTGGCGGACGCTCCCGACCGATGACGACGCAACGTACGACAAGTCCATCACGATCGACGCCGACGCCCTCGAACCGATGGTCACCTATGGCACGAACCCGGGCATGGGCATCCCGATCACGAGTGGTGTGCCATCCCCCGACGACCAGGCCGATCCGGGCCAGCGCCGAGCGCTCGAGCGTGCGCTCGAGTACATGGACCTCCAGCCCGGTCAGGCGATCCTGGGCCAGAAGATCGATGTCGTCTTCGTGGGCAGCTGCACCAATGGCCGCATCAGCGACCTGCGGCTTGCTGCCGGCGTGCTCGAGGGCCGGCACGTCGCGGACGGGGTCCGGTTGATGGTCGTGCCCGGATCCGACGAGGTGAAGCGCGAGGCGGAGGCGGAAGGCCTGGGCGAGATCTTCAAGGCTGCCGGCGCGGAGTGGCGCGAGGCCGGCTGCTCGATGTGCATCGCCATGAACGGCGACCAGCTGCAGCCCGGCCAGTACGCCGTCAGCACGAGCAATCGCAACTTCGAAGGGCGCCAGGGCAAGGGCGGCCGGACATTCCTTGCCTCGCCGCTGACTGCCGCGGCCAGCGCGATCGCGGGGGTCGTCGCCGATCCGCGCCGTCTGCCCGGGATCGAGACCCTCGCTCCAATCGGGGGCCGCTGAGCGTGGCTGAGCCGTTCACGGTCTTCACCAGCGCGGTGGTCCCGATCCCTGCCGAGAACGTCGACACCGACCAGATCGTGCCCGCTCGCTACCTTAAGGTCACGGGCAAGGCCGGCCTGGCCGAGGCGCTCTTCCGCGACTGGCGGTTCGACGAGGATGGCTCGTTGAAGGAGCCTCGATTCATCCTCGACCGGCCCGGGATGACCGGTCGGAAGATCCTGCTCGTCGGCGACAACTTCGGCGCAGGGTCGTCGCGTGAGCATGCCGCCTGGGCGCTGACCGCGTGGGGCGTCCGGGCGATCCTGTCGACCTCGTATGCGGACATCTTCCGGAACAACAGCCTCAAGAACGGGATCCTGCCGATCGTCGTGGACAGGGTCACGCACGAGCGCCTGTTCACGATGCTGGCCACTGACCCGGACGCCCAGCTGACCATCGACCTGGCCGAGCAGGGGGTCCTCCTTCCGGATGGCACGACCATCGACTTCGACATCGACCCCTTCGCCAAGCGGATGATCCTGGCCGGCACCGATGAACTCGGCTACCTCCTCGCCAAGGACGGCCAGATGGACGTCTGGGAGGCCGCCCATCCGGCCCGCGTCGACACCCTCGCCGGAGCGCGCTGACGGATCAGTGGTGGGTCGGGAACCGCGTGCAGGACTTCCCCGTCTGTCGCCCATGACGACCCGCCGACACCTCACACTCCCTGGCCTTGCCGTGCTCGTCGTCCTGGCCGTGGGAGCGTGCACTGCGGCCGGGGCACCGTCCGGCGGCCTGCCGACGCCAAGCCCGTCGCTGGTCGCCACGACACCGGTCGGCGGCGGCACGGCGCCGACCGGTGT
>Ga0209068_10001881_pt1 | contig 10377 bp, 10 predicted proteins | sample ColStrG_CSR_2012_FD_187200 | JGI IMG/M metagenome (GOLD analysis project Ga0209068, IMG submission 187200) | Freshwater sediment microbial communities in response to fracking from Pennsylvania, USA - Cold Stream Run_MetaG_CSR_2012 (SPAdes)... | ecosystem: Environmental > Aquatic > Freshwater >...
TTATTGTCCTGATCGAGATCTCGCGGTTCAAGTTTCGGGTCCTGTTCATGACGGCGAGCTTCATCGACGTGATGATCATCGATTCCGACACATTGGCATTCCTTTGGACGATCTTTCCCAAGGTCCGCCTGGCGGCGGCCGCCGCCATCGTGGCCGCCATCCCGCTCGCCGGGGCACTTTGGTATTTCGACCGCATCCGCGTACGTCGGCTGACCGCGGTTGCGGGCGGTGCGGCGTGCCTCACGCTGTTGACCGGCCTGTCGCTGGCGATGCCGGTCCACCCGGGCGAGGCCTTCGGGGACGACAGCTACGTATCGGGCTTCGCGCGCTCGGGCGTCTCCGCGATGTCCGAGCTCATGACCCACGGGCTCTTGGAATCCGACGCGGTTGTGATCGATCGGCTCAAGACGGCGCCAGGCGACGCCTGCGAGACGTCCGGCAAGCGCCCGCACATTCTGCTGGTGCACGACGAGGGCAGCTTCGATATCCGCGCCGTCGGCGGCATCAAGGTGCCGATGGATTACGGCAGCCACTTCCTTTCATTCGACGGCAAGCAACGGAATTTCCTGGTCGAAGGCGCCGGCGGTCCGAGCTGGTACACCGAATACAACGTGATCAGCGGCCTGTCGGCGCGTTCCTACGGGCGCTTCGCCTTCTTCGTCACCCGGATCGCCGCCGGACGGGTGGAGCGCGGTCTGCCGCGCGCGCTCCAGCGTTGCGGCTACCGCACCTTTTCGATCTATCCGGTCTTCGGCGGCTTCATGAGCGCGCGTTCGTATTATACCGGCTCCGGCGTGCAGCATTTTGTCGACGGCAAGGACATCAGTGGCGGCACGTTCGAGCCGGACCGCTTCTACTTCGACAATGCCGCGCGCATGATCGAGCGCGAGCGCGGCAAAGGCCCGATGTTCCTGTACGTCTACCTCACCGCCAATCACTTTCCGTGGAGCCATCCGTTCCACGAAGAGCTGCTGCAGGACTGGCACAGCCCGGGCAACCAGCCGCCGGAGGTCGACGAGTACTTGCGGCGACAAACCATGAGTGGGGTCGACTACCCGAACTTCTTGGCGCGGCTGCAGCGGGATTTCCCCGACGACTCGTTCCTGGTGGTGCGCTACGGCGACCATCAGCCCGATTTCGCCAAGCTCATCGTCGATCGATCGATCGATGTGACCGAGCTCGGCCGCCGTCTCATGGCCTTCGATCCGCGCTACTTCACGACCTATTACGCGATCGACTCCGTCAATTTTCAGCCGGTTGAGCTGTCCTCGGCGCTCGATAACCTGGATGCGCCCTATCTGCCGCTGGTGGTGCAGGAGGCCGCCGGCCTGCCCCTCGATCCTTCGTTCGCCGAGCAGAAGAAGATCCTGCAACGCTGCCACGGACTATTCTATTCCTGCGCGGGTGGCGCCGAAGCCCGGCGCTTCAATCGTCTGTTGATCAATGCGGGCCTGATCAAAGGCCTGTAGCCCAAGTCGGACCGACGCTCAACTAGTCCAACCAAATGCGAGGCGCTCATGCTGGGATGGTTTCGGGCCCTGATGCCGAAAGAGGAGCGCTTCTTCGAGCTCTTTGCCCGCCACGCTCAAGTGACGCTGGCCGGCGCCGAAGCGCTGCGGGGCCTGCTCAACGGAGGCGATGACGTTCTGCGCCATTGCCGAGAAATAAGCGCGCGCGAACACGAAGCGGACGAGATAACCCGGGAGGTGCTCACCGCGTTGCGACGAACGTTCATCACCCCGCTCGATCGCGGCGACATCAAGGACCTGATCACGTCGATGGACGACGCCATCGACCAGATGAACAAGACCGCGAAGGTCATCAGGCTGTTCGAGATTCGCAGCTTCGAGCGGCCCATGCAGGACATGGGCGAAATCATCGTTCGCGCGGCCAATATCAGCATGGAGGCGGTTCCCCTGCTACGCTCGATCGGCAAGCAAGCGAGTCGCCTGAACGTTCTCACCGAGAAAATCATTCGCCTCGAGGAGCAATCGGATGAGCTGCACGACCAAGGCCGCAAGGAGCTGTTCTTGAAGCAGACCAACGCCATCGCCTTCATGATCGGCACGGAGGTTTACGATCATCTTGAAAGTGTCGTGGATCGATTCGAGGATGTCGCAAACGAGATCAGCGCAATCGTCATCGAGAACGTTTGAGTTTTGAGCGAGGTTGATGAATGGACGCGGCACTCGGCTTGCCGATACTCGTTGCGCTGATCGCGGTCGCGCTGTTGTTCGATTTTCTGAACGGATTGCACGATGCCGCCAACTCGATTGCGACGATCGTGTCGACCCGCGTGCTGCCGCCGCAATATGCCGTGGCGTGGGCGGCATTCTTCAATTTCATCGCCTTCATGGTGTTCGGGCTCCACGTCGCGCAAACCATAGGGACGGGAATCGTTGCCGCCGAGGTCATCGACGCGGCGGTCATCTTCGGCGCCCTCATGGGCGCGATCTGCTGGAATCTACTGACGTGGTGGCTGGGAATTCCCTCCAGCAGCTCGCATGCGCTGATCGGCGGGCTTGCCGGCGCCGGCGTGATGAAGGCCGGTGCAGCCGCGATCGTTTGGTCCGGACTTGGCATTACGGGCGCGGCCATCGTTCTTTCTCCGTTGCTCGGCTTCTGTCTCGCCTTGGCGCTCGTGCTGGCGGTATCGTGGATATTCGTCCGCTCGACCCCTCTGGCGGTCGACAGCACCTTTCGGACGCTGCAGTTCGTCTCGGCGTCGCTCTACTCGCTCGGCCATGGCGGCAATGATGCGCAGAAGACGATGGGGATCATCGCCGTCTTGCTGTACTCGCAGGGCGCCTTGGGCAGCGAGTTTCACATTCCGTTGTGGGTGATTCTGAGCTGTCAGGCCGCGATGGCGCTCGGCACCCTGTTCGGGGGCTGGCGAATCGTTCACACGATGGGATCGAGGATCACCCGCCTGCATCCTGTTCAGGGGTTCTGTGCGGAGGCTGGAGGTGCGGCGACTTTGTTCCTGGCGACCTATTTCGGCATTCCGGTTTCCACGACCCACACGATCACCGGGGCGATTGTCGGCGTCGGCGCCGCCCGCAAGGTCGCTGCAGTACGATGGAACGTGGCCAGCAACGTGGTGGTCGCCTGGATCTTGACGATGCCGGCAGCGGCACTGATCGGTGCGGCGTTCTATGAGCTCTGCAAGGTGTGGCCGTAGTCCACGGGGCCGGGGATTCGCGGGGCGTGGCCTGCAGCCTCGCGGCCCAAGGCTTGCCATACGCAATCTCGCCTTAATAATGGGTGCAACTCGGGGACCGATTCCCTAGATTGCCGCCGACTCGCCCGGCGCAAGAGAATGGCAAGGATAATCGGGGTACCAACGATCGATGACCAGCCCGCGGAAAAAAACGACTCCCAAGCGCGTTCAGTACGCGGCCCTGCCCTATCGGCGCAGCGGCGATTCCCGCACCCAGGTCATGCTGGTGACCTCGCGCGAGAGTGGACGCTGGGTCATTCCAAAAGGCTGGCCGAAGAAGCGAAAGACCCCCTATGCCACCGCGGCCAGCGAAGCCCTCGAGGAGGCTGGAGTCATCGGAGTGGTCGGTCGAGACTCGATCGGCTCCTACTCCTATAAAAAGCGCCTCAAGAGCGGTGCTGTCGTGGCCTGTGAGGTGCGCGTCTTCCCGCTGAAAGTAAAACGCCAGCAGAAGAGCTGGCGGGAACGAGGCGAGCGCGAAATCCAGTGGTTCTCGCGGGCCAAGGCCGCCAAGGCGGTGCGGGAATCGGCTTTGAGCGACATCATTCGCAGCCTGCCGAAAGGCAAATGAGCGTTTCCTGAGCCATTCGACCCGGCTCCCTATTTCTCCGCCAATGTCTTGAGACTGGCGAGGCCGGCTTCGAAGTCGCTGCCGATCATCTTGTCCATGTCGAGGACCAGGCCCATGAGCCTGGCCATGTAGGCGCAGGAGCCGCGCATCGCCCACGTGAGCTGCGTGACGCCACCGCGCGGCTCCAGGGTAAAATCCACGATGTTGTGGCCTTCCATCGGCTTGATCATGTCGAGCTTGATGGTCAGCCGCGAGGGCACCGAGGTATCGATGATCTCGATGCGGCCCTTGCCGACCTTCGCGTTGCCGTCCCACTCATAGACGGCGCCCTGGCCGCTCGCCGCGCCGCTGAAGGCGCGCTTCATCGCCGGATCCCTTTTCTCGTAGGGCGACCACGAGCCCCAGTGCTTGAAGTCGTTGATGAGCGGAAAGATCTTGTCCGGCGGAGCGCTGATCGACGTGGCGCGCTGGACGCTGAACGACTTGGGCCTGGTGGCGGCGAAAATGAGCACGGCGGCGATCAAGATAATCACCGCGACGACCGCGATCTCCCACATTGATCCCTCCTTGATCTGCTGCGGAACGACAGCAAGGCCGTGGCGACCGGCTCAGCCCTGCTTTCTCGATTTCCCCTCGTTGGGGGTGGGCTCGCCCCAAGGACGGATGGAGAAGGGGCGCCCCCGACAGCGGGGCTGAAATTTTCTGAGACGGTTACGGCGTGGCCTGGGCCTGGCCGCCCGGCGCGCTGTCCCGCATCAGCCGGTCGAGATGCATCCGGATGTGGGCGGCTTCCGCGGCCGTATTGGCGAGCGCGATGGCGCGGCCGAAGGCGAGACGGGCCTCCTCGGCGCGGCCGAGCTGCATCAGCAGCGCGCCCTTCACCCCGAAGAAGTGGAAGTATCCCGATAGCCGCGGGGCGAGCGGCTCGATCATTTCCAATGCTGCGGCCGGGCCGCGCACCTTGGCAACGGCGACCGCCCGATTGAGCGTGACGACCGGATTGGGCTGCATCCGTTCCAGCGCGGCATAGAGGCCATCGATTTGCGCCCAATCGGTATCTTGCGGCCGCGCCGCCCGGGCATGGAGCGCCGCGATGGCGGCCTGGACCTGGTAAGGGCCGGGCCGATTGTGGCGCATCGCCTTGTCGATGAGCGCCAGCGCCTGGGCGATCAGGTCGCGATTCCAGAGGCTGCGATCCTGGTCCTCCAAGAGCACGATCGCGCCGTCCGCATCGAAGCGCGCGCCGGCGCGGGCGTGCTGCAGGAGGAGGAGCGCCGTCAGCCCCATGATCTCGGGCTCGCTCGGAAACAGCCGCAGCAAGAGCCGGGCGAGCCGGATCGCCTCCTCGCACAGGGGCGCGCGTTGCGCCGCCTCCCCGCTGCCGGCCGAGTATCCCTCGTTGAAGACGAGGTAGATCATCGCCGCGACCGCGGTGACCCGGTCGGCCCGCTCCACCGCACCGGGGGTCTCGAACGGGACGCCGGCCTCGGCGATGCTTCGTTTGGCTCTGGTGATGCGCTGCTCCATGGCGCTCTCGCTCACCAGGAAGGCGCGCGCGATCTGCGGAACCGACAGGCCGGAGACGATGCGCAGCGCAACCGCGACCTGCTGGGTCGCCGGCAGATCGGGATGGCAGCAGATGAACAAGAGACGCAAAATGTCGTCGCGATAGTGCGCATCCTCGAGCCGCTCGGCGAGCGCGGCTTCGGCATCGTCCAGATCCGAGATGACCTCATCGGGCGGCAGCGCCTCCTCGCGGCCCCGGTGCCGCACCGCATCGATGGCGGCGTTGCGTCCGACGAAGATGAGCCAAGCGGCCGGATCGCGCGGCGGACCGTTTTGCCGCCAGTTCTTGAGGGCCCGCAGGCAGGCTTCTTGAAAAGCCTCCTCGGCGGCGTCCAGGTTGCGGAAATAGCGCAGCAGCGCTCCGATCGCCTGTGGACGGGCTGACGTCAGCGCCGCATCGATCCAGTCCAATTGGGGATCGGTCACTTCATCTCGCTCCCCGGCAGGTACAAGCGGACCGGCCGAATCTCGTAGGCCCCCCCGGGGTTGGCGCGGGCGAGATCCCGGGTGAATTCGACCGCCTCATCGAGCGACGAGCAGTCGACCACGTAAAAGCCGAGCAACTGCTCTTTGGTTTCAGCAAAAGGCCCGTCGATGACCAGGGGCGGTTCCTGGTCCTTCCGCACCGTGGTGGCGGCGGTCGTCGGCATGAGGCGGACGGCCGGACCGAGCTTGCCGTTGCGGGCAAGCTTCTGGTGGGCCACGTCGAGCTTGGCCATGACCGCATCGTCTTGCTCCTTGCTCCAGGAAAAGACGACGTCCTCGTCGTTGTAGCAGAAGATGGCGTACAGCATGGGGGTCTCTCCTGTTCCCAAGGACGAATGACGATCGCGCCGGCCGACACGGCGCCGAAAAAAATCCGGCGCGATTGCCGCAGCCGCGACCCGCCGGTTTTAAGACGATGGAACCGGCAGGGTGTCAAACAGCCTCGTTATTTAAGTATTGACTTAATTAATCAGGACCATCATCAATGGGCGAATGCACAGCCTTGCCGCCCTCGCCGACCCGACCCGCCGCCGCATCGTGGAGATTCTCGCGCAGGGGCAATTGCGCGCCGGAGACATCGCCAAGCGGTTCGATATGAGCCCGCCGGCGGTGTCCCAGCATTTGAATACGCTCAAGCGCGCACATCTGGTGCAGGCGCGGGTCGAAGCGCAGCGCCGCATCTACGAGCTCGATCCAGCCGGCTTCGCCGAGCTCGAGCAATGGCTCGGCGACATCAAGCAATTCTGGCATGGCCGGCTCGACGCGCTGGAGCGGGCGCTCCGCGCCGGCGCGGTGAGCGACGCAAGTGCTTCGCCGCGCAAGCCGGCGACGAAAAGAAGGACTGTTCGATGAATCCTGACGGCGAGCTCAAGCGTGTCGCGATGGTGAAGTTCGAACGCATCCTGCCGGGACCGATCGAACGCGTATGGGCGATGCGCGGCGAGCCGGCCGAGCCACGGCAGGCGTATATGCAACGCAACGCCGCGCGCTACGGCGTCGATCTCTCCAACCTGGTGCGCTGAGCGCTCCGATCGGGCCATGTCGCAATTTCGTCTCGCCAAGGTGCGATATGCGGAAGGGATCGCCGCGGCGGCGGCCTTGTTTCGCGAATACGCCGATTGGCTCGACATCGATTTGAGCTTTCAAGGATTTGAGGCCGAGCTCGCGAGCCTGCCGGGAAAATATGCGCCACCCTTGGGCGACCTGATACTCGCGTGCTCGCCAGCCGGCGACGCGCTCGGCTGCGTGGCCCTGCGGCCGCTCGACGGAACCGCCGCCTGCGAGATGAAGCGCCTCTATGTGCGCCCCGCGGCCCGGGGACTCGGCATGGGGAAGGACTTGGTCACCGCCATCATCAGATCCGCGGAAGAGATCGGCTACGCGCAGATGAAGCTTGATACGCTCCCCTCGATGTCGGAGGCCTTTGCTCTCTACAAACGCTGCGGATTTCTGGAGATCCCGGCCTACTACCACAATCCGGTGCCCGGAACGGTGTATCTCGGCAAGCAGCTTTTACCCCGCGGAAAGCTCCCCAAGCAGCACCTGCGAGCCAAGGAGCAATGATTGATTGAAGAGTGGCAGCGTGTAGGGTGGGCAAAATCGCCTCGCAATGACGAAAGAAGTGCGAATAGGCCTCGCGCGATTTTGCCCACGCGCCAAGACGGAGAGACCGTACCGCGTGGGCATTGCGCTCGAGCTGCGCAAATTCCCTTAAGGCTGAGCGGGCGCAATGCCCACTCTACGGCCGGGCCCCGGCCCCGGTTGCTACCGCTTGCGAGCAGCCGACGCGGGCACCCTTTGCCGAATCTTGAAAAATCCATCCCAGGGATCGCGTTTCAGGAATCTCAGCCGGTGCCCGATATTGTCGACCGTATAGTGATCCGCCTTCAGTCCCTCGGAGATTTCCTCCCAATCGATCGGGGTCGAGACGGTGGCCTGCGGGTGCTGGCGTGTCGAATAGGGGGCAACCGCGGTCGCGCCGCGGCCGTTGCGCAAATAGTCGATGAAGATCCGGCCGCGGCGCACACTCTTGGTGGCCTTGGCCACATACTTGTCGGGGTGATCCTTGGCCATGTCCGCGGCGACCTGTTCCGTGAAGGACTTTGCGGTATCCCATTCGGCCTTTGGATCGAGCGGAACGACGACGTGGAGCCCCTTTCCTCCCGAGGTCTTGAGGAAGCTCGTTAAACCGACATCTTCAAGCCGGCTGCGCACCTCTTTGGCCGCCGCGATCGTGGCAGCCCAGGGCACATCCTCGCCGGGATCGAGATCGAAGATCAGCCGGTCCGGCTGCTCGAGTTTCTCGACGCGCGATCCCCAGGGATGGATTTCGACGACACCCGCCTGCACCATGTTGAGCAGGCCGGAAAGATCCTCGATCACCATCATCGGCTCCTTCTCGCCGACATCGATGCGGCCCACGCTGTCGTCCAAGCCCTGCCAGGGGTGCTTGGCGAAGAAGCATTTGGCGCCGGTGCCGGAGGGGCAGCGCAGCAGGCTCAACGGACGGCCGGTGACATGGGGAAGAATCCAGTCGGCGATTTCCGCGTAGAACTCGGCGAGCCCTTGCTTGGTGATGCCCGGCTCGGGCCACAGGATGCGTTCCGGGTGCGTGAGCCGGACCTTGGCGAGACCGCGCCCGCCCGGCGCCTTCGAGGTTTTCGGCGCCGTCTCCAGCACGATCTCCTCGGCCGGCTTGTCCTCCCGCAATCCCTTGAACGACGCCGCGCGCAGCATGCGGTCCTGGGTCCAGCCGCGGAACTCGATCTCGCCGACGAGACGCGGCTCGACCCAGCGTACGCCCTTCTCGGCGCCGGCCGGCAGGCGATTGGCCAATTGCGGTTTGCTGGCCAGGATCGCCTCGAGCTGCTCGCGCAGCGACCTTGCCTGATCGGCGGACCACCCGGTCCCGACCCGGCCCGCATAGGTGAGCCGTCCGGCTTCGTGATAACCGAGCGCCAGCGCGCCGACCGAACGGCTGTCCGCGGTCGAGGGAACGTAGCCCAGCAGCACGAATTCCTGCCGGTCGATGCACTTGGATTTGAGCCAATGCTCGCCCCGTCCGGAGCGGTAGGGCTGATCCTTGCGCTTGGAGATGATGCCTTCGAGACCGAAGCGGCAGGAATGCTCCAGCATGGTCGGCCCGTCGACCTCGAGGTGCTCGCTGAACCGGATCGGGGAACCGGCCGGCAGGCCCGCGAGAATCTGCTGCAGCACGTTCTTGCGGTCGACCAGCGCGGCTTTCGTGAGATCGAAGCCCTCGCAATAGAGAAGATCGAACACGAAGTAGCGGAACCGGTCTTGCCGGCCGGCCGCCAGGTCGGCCTGCAAATTGTTGAAGCTCGTGATGCCGCTTGCATCCTCGACCACCACCTCCCCGTCCAGCAAGCCCGACGCGAGGCCGATTTTCCTGACGGCGGCGGCGATGCTGGCAAACCGCTCCGTCCAGTCGAGCCCCTTGCGGGTCAGCAGCTGGACCGAGGCTCCGTCGATGCGCGCCTGCATCCGGTAGCCGTTGTGCTTGATCTCATGAATCCATTTCGGACCGCTCGGCGGCTTCTCGCAAGGCGATGCCAGGCTCGGCTCGTGGAATGCGGGCAACAGCTTCTTGCGCGCGCCGTCGATCTTCCCGACGTCGGGTAGAAGGCGCTTGCGCGCCTTCGCCACCCTGCCGCGCGCCGCGTGATCGGCGCGGATGTCGCCCGCGGCCGCCAGCTCCTGATTGGTGCGGCCGCTGAGATAGGAGGTGGTTTCCTCTTCGGTGATCTCGCGATCACCCGGCTGGCGGGCGAATTCGTCATCCGCCTTCATGAGCAGCCACGGCTCGGTTTTTTCCCCCTTGCGCGGCCGAATGCGCACCAGGTGCCAGAGGCCCTTGAGCCGCGTGCCCTCCAGAAAAAACGCGAGGTGTCCTTTTTGCAGCCCCTTGTGAGGATCCGCCTCCGGCACCCAGTGGCCGCGATCCCAGACGATCATGGACCCGCCGCCGTATTCGCCCTTGGGGATGTTGCCCTCGAAATCGAGATAGTCGACCGGGTGGTCCTCGGTGCGCACCGCCAGCCGCTTCTCTCCGAGTGTCAGGCTTGGTCCTCGGGTGACGGCCCAGCTCTTGAGAACCCCATCGAGCTCGAGCCGCAAATCGTAGTGCAGCCGGCGCGCGGCGTGCATCTGGACCACGAATTCATGGCCCTCACTGCCGCCGGCGGACACTGCCGGTTCGGGGGTGCGGCCGAAGTCGCGCTTCTGCGCGTATTTGTCGAGCGCCTTGGGTGCCGGCGTGGGTCTGGTTTTGTTTTTACGGGCTGGCACGGCTGATCTGGAGATGCATCAAATCGCGAGGGTCGCGCGCAGCCATCGCTCGATCCGGTCCAGCACGGCTTCATAGACATCTTCCTGCGCCACGCCCGCACTCTTCAAAACTTTGAACGAATGATCTCCGCCCGCGACCTCAAAGAGCTCGGCCGGAGCCTTGAGCTTCTTGATGATGGGTCGCAGCTCGTCTGGCGTGCCGAACGTATCGCGCGAGCCCTGCACG
>Ga0209068_10001882_pt1 | contig 10377 bp, 10 predicted proteins | sample ColStrG_CSR_2012_FD_187200 | JGI IMG/M metagenome (GOLD analysis project Ga0209068, IMG submission 187200) | Freshwater sediment microbial communities in response to fracking from Pennsylvania, USA - Cold Stream Run_MetaG_CSR_2012 (SPAdes)... | ecosystem: Environmental > Aquatic > Freshwater >...
ATGGCTGTAGTCCTCGGAGAGCACCAGCCCACCCTCCCGCAGCGTGAACGTGTCGGTTCGGGTGTCGCCATGGCTGCGCCCGAAGCCCATGTTTCCGGTTTCCGACGAGCCGTATCCATTGATGAGCGTGATCTGGGGCAGCAATTCCAACAGCGCCCGTTGATATTTCAGGTTCGTTGCGGCCCCCCCGGTGCCGATCCCATACAGCGACGAAAGGTCGTATCGGCCGCGCCGTAACTCGGCAACCAACGGTGCGGCGTACGCGTCCCCGACCATCGTCATCAAGCCGACCTTCTCGCGCTCGGCCGTTTCCCACACCGATTGCGGATCTAGCTTCTTAGCCGTGTCGTACAGCACCACCGGCGTGCCGGCCATGATCGCTGAGAACGCCGTCCACATGCCGGCGGCGTGCATCAGCGGTGAGACGGCGAACCACGGTTGCCCACCCGCGCGCACTTTGTCGTGAATCTCCTGTGCGGACTCGTGATCTGCACCCACCATCGACGAGACGTAGATGTCGGACTGCCGCCACAGCACGCCCTTGGGCCGACCGGTGGTGCCGCCGGTACAGATCATCAGCAGATCATCGGGCGACGCCGTCACGCCCTGGTCGGTGTCCCCCTGCGCCAGTGCATCATCCAACGGCACGGCACCGGGCAGTTCGGGGGCGGTGCTGCCGTCATCGACCGACACCAGCAGGTCGGCGCTATCGGGTGGCAACACGTCGGCGAACTTGGCGCCCAGCGAGCGATGGTAGATGACCGCCCGTGGTTGCAGGTAGTCCAGGAGCTCGGCGACCTCGCGCGGCGTGTAGTGATAGTTGATGTTGACCGGGACGGTGCGTGCCTTGAGGCAACCGATCACCATGTCGGTGTAGAGATCGTTGTGCATGATCAGCGCGACACGGTCCTGCCCGCACTCCCAGCGCTGCAGAGTGTCGCGTTCGCGGTGGGCGCCGAATCCCTTGCCGGCCAGAAAGTTCGCGAGCCGGCGGGTACGGTCCGCCGACTCAGCGAAGGTGCTGCGGCGGCTTCCGCACAGCGTCATCGTACGATCTGGAACGACGTCGGCGATTGCGTCGAGAACCGCGCCAATGGTCCATTCGCTCATGGCGACTAGACGGCCGAGCCGACTTTGACACCGAGCAGCTCTAACGCGTTGTCGCGCATAATCTTTCGAACATCAGATTCGCTGAAATCCTGAAGTTCCTCGGCGAACGACAGCGGCGACTCGAGGCCCTCTCCGTGCGGCCAGTCGGAACCGAACAGGATCTTGTCGACGCCGATGACGTCGGCCAGTTCGCGCAGGTCGTCCTCGTAGTACGGCGTGATCCATACGTTGTTGCGCAACTGTTCGACCGGATCCACCGGGAAATCACGGGGTTGGGTGTTGGCGGCCTTCTTCAGCCGTTTGACCAAGCGGTGCACGAAGTAGGACCCGTTCTCGATGCTGACCGCCTTCAGCGTCGGATGACGGGTGAAGACGCCGTGCACGATCATCGAGGCCATCGTGTCGTGAATGGCGCGGTCGTCGAGCAGTACGTTGTCCAGCGGATCCTTCGCGCCGAATCCCTCGAACGTCGCCATGCCGCCCCACGCCGCCGCGATGTGCAGGTAGCCGCTGTCGCTGAGGTGGAATCCCACCGGCACCCCCGCGTCCGCCAAACGGGCCCAGACCGGGTCGTGGCTGCGATCGCCCAGCGACCGCGGCTTGACCAAGCCGGGCACCGGCGCAGGCCGCACCAACACCAGCTTGGCGCCCCGCGCCAGGACGAACTCGACCTCGTCGAGCGCCTTGACCGGATCGGCCAGCGAGATGATCGGTGCGGCGATGATCCGGTGGTCGGGCCGGTCGAAACCCCAGTCCTCATCGAGCCACAGGTTGAAGGCGTGCACCGACGCCATCGTCGCCTCGATGTCGTGCTTGAGCGCCTCCTCGACCCCGCACCCGAATGTCGGCAGGATGAAAGCGGTCTCGATGTCCTGGTTGTCCATCACCGCAACGCGGGCATCGCGGTTCTGGTACTCGGGGTGTTCGGCCAGTCGCTCGACCTTCATCAGCGACGCCGGGTCGACGCCCTCCGGAATTTCACCGCGGAACAAAAGGTTTAAACAGCCGGGCACGATGATCGGGTCGAAGGTGGGGTTGGGGACGAAGTTGTTGACGCGGCCCCCGATGACGGCCGACGTGCGTTTGCCTTGGGTGAGCATCTGCACGCCGCGGGTCCTGAAGGCCTTGTCCAGGTGCCGGGTGAAGGCGTCCACCGGCTCGTAGTAGTGATTGTCGACGTCAATTGCCTTATAGCTCAAATTACCCATGGTCATCCTTTTCGGTCACACCGGCGAAGAGTCGGAAGACGTTAGCTTTCCAAGTAGGGGAGGAAATTTCGGTGGCCGCTTCTGCAGGAAGCTGGTGATGCCCTCGATGACGTCCGGCCGTGGCATAGCCTCGTGCAGCAGGACCTCGGCGCGCGAAGTAGCCTCCACGACATCGCGCGTGGCGTCTGCATAGACCTGCTGTTTGATCACCGCCATCGAACCCGGCGAGCAGTTGGCGGCCATGTCCTCCGCGTATTCCATGGCACGCTTCATCAGATCTTCGCCCGCAACGACTTCTTTGACCAGGCCCAGTTCGGCGGCCTCCTCGGCGAGGAAGGTGCGTGCGCTCAACAGCAAGTCGAGGGCGACCCCCCAATTGGTCAAGCGCGGAAGTATCCAGGAGATGCCAAACTCTGCGATCAGTCCACGACGAGCAAACACGGCGCCGAACTTGGCCCCAGCGGCGGCGAACCGGACATCGCACATCAGCGCCTGGGTCAGACCGATGCCGACGCAGGCTCCGTTGACGGCCGCGATGACGGGCTTGCGCAGCGTGGTCACAAAATGCGGCGGCCGTTCGCCGACAAGGTCAGCGAGATTCGTCTGGCCCGCCTTCTCCATGGTCTTGCCCATCGTGCCGGCCGAACTCGGCGCGCCGAGATAGGCACCGGCGCAGAATCCCCGACCCCGTCCGGTCAAGACGATCACCCGGACGGCCGGGTCCTCCTCAGCACGGTCGATGGCGGCGTAAAAGCCGGCGGCAATGTCGGGACCCCAGGCGTTGAGGCGCTCCGGGCGGTTGAAAGTGACGATCGCGACGCCGGTGGCCGTGGCCTCGTAGAGCACAGCGTCTTCGGCGCTGGAAGCACCGTCGCTGCCGGACATCTCCCGCCCCACTTCCCAGACGTCTAGCAGGCGTCTACCGTCGGATCCAGCTTACTTTGTACGCATACTGTATACCTATCGGTAGCGCATTCCACAACCGCCGCCGCACCCGCTGACGACCCCACTACGCGGCGAATTCCCGCAGGTTGAACCACTACTGGGGTCAATTTTTCCCGGGCCCACACCGAGGTCCTAACAGCACACCCTTCCCTGTGGCGAGCGACACGTCACGAATGCGGTTTCATCGACCGGGCGGCCGGGAAAAACCAGATAATCCAGTTATCAGTGAAGGGGGCGAACTGATCGACATCAACTTCGACATCAACTTCGACATCAACTTCGACATCAACAAGGCCCAGTCGAAGCCAGCAAGGGCATCGTGGAAGACATCAAGGGCAAGGCCAAAGAGATCATCGGGACATTTTTCGGCCGTGGCGATTTGATCAGCGAGGGCAAGGCCCAGCAGGACAAGGCGAAAGCGCAGCGCGCCGTTGCGAAAAAGGAGGCCGCCGCTGAGAAGGCCCGCGCCGAGGCCAAGGTTCAGGAGGCACGCCAGAAGGCCGCACACTAAGTAACTTGCTGCTGGCAGCGGGCCCCGGCCGCCGTCGGCGGTCGGGGCCTCGCCTGTGTCGCACAATGTTTCAGCGACATACATCCGGCCGGGAAGTATCGCCCAAACACGACGTGCCGCCAGGTGAGTTTTGGGTAAACATATAGGTGTGGCTACCGACGATCACAAGCGACAAACGCTTGCGGAGCAGTTGGCGAATATGCCGCACTACCATGTCGTGACTCAATTCGACGGGCGGTTGCTGGACTACAGCGACGGCCTCACCGAACCCGGCGCGGTGGGATATGCCGCCGATCTGATTTCGCCGTTGTCCGGCGGCCGGGAGCAAGGGCTGGAAGCGGTGTGGATCGTGCAAGTCGACCCGAGATCATGCCCACTGGCGCACGGTGACAATCCCGGAAAAGACAGCCAAGACATCCTGGAATACCTGGAACGGATAATCCAAGACGAGCCCTACTGGTCGGAATTTTCCTAGCCGCGCGGTTCAATCCCCCAGTCGGGCAAGTGTGCTGCCACCGACGACGGCCACTGAGGCGTCTGCCAGCCCTAGATTCATGGCCCAAGCCCGATCCTTTGCGCCCGCCCAGCTGTATTTACCAAAACGCCTACGATAGGTATTACAGTAGGAGGTGAAAAACTGGACCAAGGCTGTGTGAGACAGGGATGGAGGTGCCAGCAGTGGCAAAGCAGGCAACCCCAGACAAGCGGCAGCGGCGCGAACGCGGGTCCATCAATCCCGAAGACATCATCAGCGGTGCATTCGAACTCGCAGAGCAGGTTACGATCGACAACCTGAGCATGCCCCTGCTCGGCAAACACCTTGGCGTCGGCGTCACCAGCATCTACTGGTACTTCCGCAAGAAGGACGACTTACTCAACGCGATGACCGACCGCGCCCTGAGCAAGTACGTATTCGCCACGCCATACGTCGCAGCCAGCGACTGGCGCGAAACCCTGCGGAATCACGCACGCTTGATGCGTAAGACGTTCATGGGCAACCCAATTCTGTGCGACCTGATTTTGATCCGGGCGGCGCTGAGCCCCAGGGCCGCGCGCGTAGGCGCGCAGGAAATGGAACGGGCGATCGCCAACCTGGTGGAGGCCGGACTATCACCGGAAGACGCCTTCGACACCTACTCCGCGGTTTCGATTCACGTCCGCGGATCAGTCGTACTGCATCGGCTGTACGAAAAGAATCAGTCGGCCGAGAACGACTCGCGCGCAATCGAAGATGCCGTGGCCATCGATCCCGACACCATTCCGCTGATCGCCCAGGTGAGCGGGCAGGGACACCGCATCGGGGCCCCCGACGAAACCAATTTCGAATACGGCCTGAACTGCATCCTCGACCATGCCGGCCGCTTGATCGACGAGAGTTCCAAAGCCGCACAGTCGGCACCATCCCGGCAGAGCAAGGCCAAGTCGCCGGTTCAGCGACGACCGGCCCGATCGGCAGCCGCGCGTTAAAGTGCGTTGAGTCGACGCTGGCCGTTCGCGGATCGTTTTGTCAGGCTTCCGGTTCCGGCACGTGAAAGTGTTCGTCGCGTAGCCGGAAGGCCTCCTTTGTTCCGTGCTGCGCACGTGTTTTGACGAAGTTGAACTCGCCCGGGGAGAATTGCAGGTTGGTGCCGTAAGCATGGAACAGGTAGCTCGCAACTTCCTCCCCCTGGTACGCCTGGGTCTGCTCGACGAGCCGAAAAGCTTCTTTGGCGATGACTACTCCGTCGGCGGGCATCTTCGCCGCCTTTTCGGCCCAGTATCGGGCGCGCGCCGTGACAGCGCCGGGGTCGCAGGTATCGGTGAAGATTCCGAGGTGCTCGATTTCGCCTGCTTCGATGATGTCCCCGGTCAGCAGCATCCGGCGGGCCAGCACCGGCCCTAACCGGTGGAAAAACATATGCAAGCTGCCCAGCGCGGGACCAAGGAAGCGTGTTGCCGGCATACCGATTTTGGTGTCACGCGCGATGACCGAGATGTCGGTCATCAGGGCCATCTCGAAGCCGCCGCCGAGTGCGTAGCCGGAAATCTCCCCCACCGTCACCTTGGGGAACCCCATGAAGTTGTGGTAGAAGCTAAATGACTTGCGGTCCAACGTAAGCCGTCGGCGCTGACTGGGACGGCGCTTGGCCGCAGCTTCATCGGGGGCCTGGCCTTTGGAGCCGTACCAGCCGTACGCGTTGTTCATGTCAGCCCCGGTGCTGAAAACTCCTTCGGCGCCGCGCAACAGCACAACGGTGAGGTCGTCGTCGTCGGCGACGCGATCCAGACACCGGCCGACAGCCTCGCGCATCGCGGCATCGTAGGAGTTACGTTGCTTGGGGTTGTTCAGGGTGATCGTGGCGATGCGGCCCTGCGGATCCACGTCAAAAAGCACACGATCGTCCGAAGTGTCAGAGGAAGTCATCTGTCGGACTCCTTTCGTCGGCGGCCGAATTGAAACACGGACAGTTTTTCCGGCGAGGACGCCAACGTGTTGACCTCACCCAGGCAAAGCACCTCGTCATCAAGCAGCACCCGCCCCGTTGACGTGACGCCCCGCTCAACCTGTGACCGGACGATGTCAAAGCGCAGCTCGGTCAAGATCGGCGTGGGCCGGCGGAAGGTCACGTTCAGTGAACGGGTCTTGCCGGAAAGACCCGTGACGCAACTCTGATGCTGCATAACGCAGTCGAAGAAGACGGCGAGAAAGCCGCCATGCACCAATCCGGGCGGCCCCTCGTAAACGAGCGGGAACGAGACACTGCCGCCGGCCCTGTCGGCTTCGATGTAATCGAAGGAGTACTCCGGAAAGCACGGGTTGTAGGCGCCGATGTCGGTTGCGTGGTTCAGATAGACCCGCCGGGGGTCGCGGGATTCATTGCTGACCGCGCCGATGCGCGGGGCGTTGTCGCGGGGAGCCGCGGCGGTCAGCTCGCCCTCCCACTCGGCGAACTTGCCCAGCATGGCGTCCACCGCCGGGTGCGGGTGTTCCAACGCGAGCAACGTCGAGCTGAGGCGTCGCATCGCGGCGGCCGCGGCGACGGTCTGGACAAGGGGCGCTTCGCCGAATCTGGCGTCACCGGTGCCCTCGACCATGTATCCCTCTTTCAGGTGGTTTCACCCGGTTGTTTCCGTCGACAGCGTTTCCTTGCTAACTTATACAGCGTAACAATCGTATTGCCTACTGTATGGGTAACCATATCGGTGAGAAAGGCCGGATTCGACGGTGAGTCACGAGGTCGACACGGCCGATGCCGAGGGTTCGGTCGCCGCAGTCAGGGATGGCGCGATTCTGCGACTCACGCTCGATCGCCCATCGCGGCGTAACTCGTTGACCCACCAGATGATCGAGACGTTGGTTCGCGAGCTGACCGATGCCGCCGCGGACGACTCGTTGCGCGCGATTCACATCCGGGGCGCCGGAGATGACTTTTGCGCAGGCGCCGACTGGGTGACCACCAACAGCGGCAGTGGACAACGTCCCCGCACCGGTGACCTGGTGCGTAGGATTCCACACGCCGCTCATCGCCTGATCGAACTCGTGCACACCATCCAGCTACCGGTGGTCTGCAGCGTGCGGGGATGGGCCGCGGGCATTGGCTGCAATCTTGTGCTGGCCGCCGACTTCGCGGTGGCCGCGACGGACGCAGTGTTTTGGGAGCCGTTCATCGACCGCGGATTCAGCCCGGATTCGGGTTCCACCTGGCTACTGCCCCGACTTGTCGGCATGGCGCGGGCGCGGCGAATGCTGCTGCTCAGCGAGAAAGTAAGCGCCACGGATGCGGCCGACTGGGGGCTGATTCACCAGACCGTGAGCCCGACCGAACTCGACAACGCAACCGAGGTGCTACTGACGCGACTGGCCGCTGGTCCAACGGTAGCGATCGGACTGGCCAAGCAAGCCCTGAACTTCGGCCAGGACGCGTCGCTCGGCCAATCCATGACACAGGAACTTTTCAACCTGGAACTATCCTGTCGGACAAAAGATTTCAAAGAAGGCCTGGAAGCGTTTCGGCAACGGCGCACGCCGCATTTCGACGGCCGCTGACCGGGTAGGCTTTCGGACGCACCGGGCGCAAGACGAAGGGAACACGGATGCCTACTGACTCGTTCGACACCATCAAATACGAGGTCGACGGGCATACCGCCACCGTCACGCTGAACCGTCCCGACGCCCTCAATGCCCTCAGCCCGCACATGGTCACCGAACTCCGGGCGGCCTACGACGAGGCCGAGAACGACGACAAGATATGGCTGACCATCGTCACCGGCACGGGTCGGGCGTTCTGCACGGGGGCCGATGTCAACGCCATTCCTGAGGACGGCAAGGTAATCTACGAACGGCCATACCTGTCGACGCACGACCAGTGGGAGGCGCCCCAGGAGGGCACACCCCCATTTCGCACGGCGGCCAAGCCGGTGCTGACCGCGGTCAACGGGTTGTGCTGTGGCGCCGGCATGGATTGGGTCACCACGACGGACATCGTCATTGCATCCGATCGCGCGACGTTCTTCGACCCGCATGTGAGCATTGGATTGGTGGCCGGACGGGAGATGGTGCGAGTGTCGCGGGTGCTCCCCCGCTCCATCACCCTGCGAATGGCGTTGATGGGCAAGCACGAGCGAATGAGCGCACAGCGCGCCTACGAGCTCGGGTTGATCAGCGAAGTCGTCGAGCACGACCATCTTCTCGAGCGGGCGCATGAGATCGCGGACATCGTGAACTCCAATGCGCCACTGGCGGTCCGGGGGACCCGACTCGCCATCGTCAAGGGCCTGAATGTGCCGCTGCACGAAGCCGAGATCATGGCGGAGACATTCCGCGAACGGGTACTGCGCACCGAAGATTCACTCGAAGGCCCCAAGGCCTTCGTGGAAAAACGGGCACCGGATTGGCAATGCAGGTGAGCGCCGCCGGTTTCGAAACCATCCTGCTCGACGTCGACGCCACCGATCATGTCGCCACCATCACACTGAATCGGCCCGATCAGCTCAACACATTCAACCGGACCATGTGCGAGGAGATGACCCAGGCCTGGCGCACGGTCAAGCTCGACGACTCGGTGCATGCGGTTGTGCTGCGGGCGGCGGGCACCCGGGCATTCAGCGCCGGACTGGACATCAAGACCCCGTATGGCCAGCCCGAAAATGTCTGGAACCACGAAGATCCCGGCGAGGCGCTCAGCCCCAAGTGGCAGAAGATGTGGAAGCCGGTAGTGTGCGCGGTCCAAGGCATGTGCACCGCCGGCGCTTTTTACTTCGTCAACGAAGCCGACGTGGTCATCTGCTCAACAGACGCAACATTTTTCGATTCACACGTATCGGCCGGTCTGGTCTGCGCACTGGAACCGATCGGGCTGATGCGCCGCATCGGACTGGGCGAGACACTGCGGATCGCGCTGATGGGTAACGACGAACGCGTCAGCGCCGATACCGCACTGCGGATCGGATTGGTATCCGAGGTGGTCGCCCCGAACGAGCTGTGGACCCGGGCTCATGAGATCGCGGCGACCATTGCCGCCAAACCGCCCTCGGCGACCCAGGGCACCGTCAAAGCGATCTGGGAGTCGCTGGACAAGCCTTACCGAGCCGCCTTGGAGCAGGGACTGATCTATACCCGATTGGGCAACCCGCTCGGCAAGGCCGAATTGGCCGCCCAAACCAACTCCAACGGCAATGGCGCCAGGAGTGAACCGAAGATTCGCTGATGGCCGATCACCCGCTGAGTCAACGCATCGCCGACGTGCTGGATCTGCAGCCCAGCGCGGAGGCGATCGAGTACGACGGTCGCTGGCAATCGTGGGGCCAGGTCGGCGAGGCGGCGCGGCAGATGGCCGCATTGACGGCCGAACACGGCGCCGCGCCGCAGATCGGGATGCTGCTGCGCAACCGCCCCGGGCAGGTGGCCGCGTTCCTCGGTGTGCTGCTCGGCGGCGGGACCGTGGTCACCATCAACCCGTCTCGCGGCGACGAGCGGACCAGGGCTGATATCGCCGCCCTGGAGTTACCACTGATCGTCGGGGAGCCCGACGACCTGACAAAGCTGGTCGCCCCAGGCACCCCGACGGCGCCGATTTCGGGTCTTTTGACCAATGCCGGCGGGGTGGCACCGCACGCCCCCGTGCCCGCTGCCCGGCCCGGCGTCGCGGTCCGAATGCTGACCAGTGGAACGACCGGTCCACCCAAGCGGGTCGACCTCAGCTACGACATGCTGGCGCGCAGTGTGCTGGGCTCCCAGCCCGATCGCGCACCGGCGCCGACCGAATTGCGACGCGGCGTCGCGATCGTCAACTCACCGCTGGTGCATATCGGCGGGGTTTTCCGGGTACTGCAATGCGTCGCCGAGGCGAGATCCTTTGTGCTGCTGGAACGATTCGAGCTGAACGCGTGGGCCGATGCGGTACGCAAGCACCGGCCGCGGACGGTTTCGCTGGTACCGGCCGCTTTGCGCACGGTATTGCACTCCGATCTCGCACAATCCGACCTGGAAAGCGTCCGCGCCGTCACCTGCGGCACGGCGCCGCTATCGGCAGACGATGCCGACGCCTTCACCGAGAAGTACGGTATCCCCGTCCTCACCTCCTATGCCGCAACCGAATTCGGCGGCGGCGTGCCGCAGGTGAC
>Ga0209068_10001883_pt1 | contig 10377 bp, 10 predicted proteins | sample ColStrG_CSR_2012_FD_187200 | JGI IMG/M metagenome (GOLD analysis project Ga0209068, IMG submission 187200) | Freshwater sediment microbial communities in response to fracking from Pennsylvania, USA - Cold Stream Run_MetaG_CSR_2012 (SPAdes)... | ecosystem: Environmental > Aquatic > Freshwater >...
AGAGGTTGCCCAAGACGCGAGCCTTGCACGGGTAAAGATGAAGGCTGCCAGGAGCCCGCTCTGTGGAGCGGGCGGAAAGCGCCGTCGAGCCGCCGGACGGCGCCGAAGGCGCGCAGCGCGGCGCACCCGCAGGAGCGTCAGCATAGCGCCGACGGAGGCGGGACGCGGGATCGAGTGCGCCCGGCCGGAGGCTCCCTATGCGCGGCGCTTGCGCCGCCCTGCGCCAGGGATCGGATGGGCGGAGTAGGTGCACGATGAACGTCGGCGAGCCGCGGGCTACTGCTTGACGCCAAATAAACGTTGCCAGAAACACCTCCAAAAGCCAGGCCGTGGCGCCGTCTGTGCGGGAGCCGGCCGTGCAAATTTACGAAAGCTGTCAAGCTGTCCGCCGCTGCCGGTTTCCGCCAGGCCGCTGGCAACCAGATTTCGCGCCACGCGCGAGACGTCCCAGGGAATTTCGTTGAGCTGCTCGGCCAACTCGCGCGAGGAGCGAAATCTTGAGATGTCCATCGCCGCCAGCACCTGGGCTTCAAGGGCCGCATCGTAGGCGGGCTCTTGGTTTTCGTCCTCAAACCGGCCGCACCAGATGATACGCCCGCGCCAGACGATGAAATGACTCTCACACCCCCCTTGGCGCCACACCGATGGTGAAAGGCTGACCGCCTTGTCGTTTCCGTACATGCGCCAAGCCGGCCCTGCACGGGGATCGAGGTTTACGGCCAAAGTTTCACCGCAACCGTCCGGACAGGCGATAAGTAGCGACCGCGGCTGGCCTCTGCGCACCAACACGGCATCTCCAGGTGTCCGCAGCAACGCTTCCCCGTCGTGCCGGTGCTGGACTTCGGCGCGCAACCTGACCTCTCGGGCTGGTTTTTTCATGAAGCCGGACTCAGCCGTGTCTTGAGATCTGCCGTTAACCCAGCAGCGATGACATAACCGTGCCCTCGTCGGAATTTGTCGGCAGCGCATCCATTGTCCCACATGCATCGCCTCAGGAGACTGACAGCGACGGCGGTCTGGTACTCGGTTGGACAGGACTGGACGGCGATTCCGAGATGACGAATTTGGCGCACGGCGGAGATCATCCAGCAATAGGGTGAGGTCGGATCGCTCGGCTCGGGCGGATGAAGAAATGTCGCCGGCGCGTAGAGCCGGTCGATGACGACGCGCCATCCTTCGTTTTCGTAATCTTCTCCGCGCTCTTCCGGCGGAAGCTCGAAAGCGAGCCACGTTTCCAGCGCGGCCAAATCAGCAGTCAGCGGCCCCGGCGCGACAGAGGCAAAGTCGATGAGGATGGCGTTGCCGTTGCGCACACGCACATTTTCGCCGTGCAGGTCCCCGTGCATTGGCGCAATGCGATAGGTCTGATCAAGAGACCAAAGGGCCGTCCATAGCTGGTCGGGGGTGGCGCGACTTCCGCGACTCTTCGCGTACTCAAGGTAACTCGTCTTTATGCGCGATGGAGTGCAGAACCTGGTTTGCTCCAGAGCCTTAGCAACGGAGCCCTTTGCCTCGTCAATCGCGTAGGCCTGTGCGCGCCATCCGCCGAGGGTGATCTCAAAGAGGGAGGAGATCGCCGAGGACGTGACATTGCGGCGCACCAGATCCCAAAGGGATTCTGAGCGATCGGCAAAGTCACCGACCAGGAGACCGCGCGTGCTTCCGAGAACCCGGCCGCGAATGGAGGGGCGAAGGCCGAACGGCACGAAGGGCGCATAGACGTGATAATTGTCATCTTCCGTGATCACCTTCTCGACACTGTCGAGCTTGATGAAAAGAGGCTGGGGCCAAGCGCCGGCAACAGAGTTGTCGAGCGTTGCGTGCACGCTAAAGACGCGCGCGCGCGATCGGCCGCCGGACAGCTCTGAAAGCACGATCTTGCAGCAGTCGTGAAAGGCCCGCTGAAAAAGCGGCCGATCCTGGTCACGGATCGGTTCGCGGTTGCTTGCCATCTGTATGTCGAGGCGGGTGTTCGGCTGCGGCCCCGGGTCATGGCGCGCAAGCCGTTCCGGGACTTCGTGCGGTTCGGGCGCCGTCCGCGTGTGAACACTCCTGATGCCGGTCACGCCGCGTAGGACTGCCTGAGCCCGTCCGAGCACGGCGTCATCCGCCGCGATAAGCTCGACGCGCAATCCGTGATCGATCAGCGGCGCGACCAACTCGAGCGCCAGTGCACTCAAACCCGTTATGTTGGAGCCATCGAATGAGAATACGGCGCCTCGCGCTCCGCTAAGGTCGGCGGCCACGGGCGCAACCTCCAGCGGCCATGGGCTGAGTCGCCTGTTGCGCAGCTCGCGCTTGACGTGCGAGCCGGGTTGGCTCCCGAACCAAAGGACCTTGCCTCGGAGCGCGTCAACCATGCCGCGCCCCATGGGGACGCACCGGCAGCGGCCAGTCGGTTCCCTTTCCCGAAGCACCGAGCGTCGAACAGACGACGCAGCTCGGGACGCGCGAGGCCGTCGCCGGCCGCACGGTCCCCTTCACACCATCGTAGAATTGAAGGCGCGCCGCGCCGGGCACCGGCGTCAGAGCGCTGAGGAACATCGTGAGCGCAAGGGAGGCCACCGTCGAGTTCAGCGAAATGACCGCTGGCTGCGGTTCATGAATCCCTTGCACGTAGGGATCCGCCGCGCGCTGTTCCGGTGTCAGCAGTTCCCGCCTGATCTGTTCGCCATCAAGCGCCTCGGTGCAGACGAGGCACGGCAAGGACGGCGCAAGCATCTGGACCCGTCCCGTGACATGCGAAATCGCATTCTCCCTGACGGTGATGCTGACGCCCATGTCGATGCAGGGGATCAGAAACTGGTACGCGAGTTGTCCGACGACGGCGCGGCTGGCGTGGGAGTCGGTGCAGAGAAACAGAAAATCCGTCCCGAAGAGACGGGGAACGGTTTCTTCGTCCACGATGTCGGCTGCGAGAGCGACGACCTCGGCCGCCGGATTGATTTTCCGAATTTGCCGTGCGGCGACTTCGACCTTCGCATGGCCGACATCGGAATGCGCCGCGCCGACAAGCCGGTTGAGGTTGGTCACATCGACCACGTCCGGATCGATCACGACGAATCGTTGGACGCCGAGATGTGCGAGCTGCTGCGCGGCGACAGAGCCGGTGCCGCCCAAGCCGATAATCCCGACTGTAATCCGGCTGATAATGGCTTGTCCGCGGGCGCCGAAGGCCCGAACTTGCCGATCGTGAGCTTGCGAGCTGATTTCCGGCACTTCCGGGTGGAACAAGGCGCGCGCGCAGGAGCCGACCTCCCAGACCGGGATTTCCTGCGCCGTCCCCAATCTTCTGGCGCGGCAACCCTCGGGACCGATCACCAAGGCCAGATGGTGAGCGCCGGGAGCGCGCCGATGGAAATATTCAGCCAGCGGGCGCTCGCCCTCGTCGTCAACGGGCGAAAAACGCGGTGAGCCACTTGCGTGCGGATGCGTGTGGACGAGGACGACGCCGAGCTTCTCCTTGCGAGCGCGATTGGAGAGGTCGACCAGATAGGACGGCTTTAGTGAGACTGAAATAGTGTCTCGATGGCTGTATGCGGCGGCTGGAGCGAGCACCCAACCCGCGACGATCCAGGCGGATTCGGAGCCCCCTCTGCGCGTGAACAGGACGGCGCAGGTCTCCTGTTCGTCGGCGAGCAGAGCCCTGGCGAGCCGGTCGTAGTCGGGAGCGGCAAAGCGGAGTCCGGTCATTGGAGTCGCCGGAGCCGGTCATTCACGGAATTCATCCAGGTGGAGAGGCTGTCCCGGTTAGGATTCCAGGACTGGGCGAGATGCCAGGAGAACCACAGTCCCTTGGCTCCAACCTCGGGAATCGGGTTGTCAGCGCTTGAGTTGGCTGGAACACGGTTCCCCGCGAGACGCAGGTCTTCGTCCGCCCAGAAGCAGTCAAGCGCTGCGTACGGATAGGCCGGCGGCACCAGGAAGCGGATGGCGGTCCGATCCTTGGACCACCCATTCGGAAGCCGCACGCCCGGCACCGTGATCATCGTGGTGCCGCTCGCAAGCCGAGCGGCCTCAACGCCTGGGTAACGGGTGCTCAGATCGGCGATCTGGGCGTCTAGCACGCTCATGCTCCGAAGTTGGCCTTCGGGACCGAGGAGAAGCGCAGCGGGCCGTGTGCCTTCTCAAGCGACACTGACTCGTCGTCCCGGATGACCCGGTCGGGCTCATCCCCGTGGCCTTCGAGGACCAGATCGTGCGAGGGATCCCAATCGGGTACCTTGGCCTTGATCTGCAAGCCGGTGAGAACCGACTGATCCGTCTCGTATTTTTCACGTCCGACGAAGAACGTGTAGGTCTCGGGCTTGTCGGGCTTGCCGCCCACCTGCCCCCTGTTCTTGTCGTTCAGCAGCTCGTCCACTTTGGACATTGTCATCTCCTGATTTGCCGTGGCGGCACTCCGACTCTTGACGAAAGCCTCTATTCGGACTGATACTGTCGAATCAGTCCGGTCCTGGACAATCCATATACGGACTTATTTGCTGAATCAAGTCCGAATTCAGACTGGCAGGTATGGCATGATGGTGTTGCCCCAAGACGCCGCGGCCCCCCGCGACGTTCTAGAGCGAACGGCACTGGAGACGTTTTTAAGGATTGCCGTCGCATGGGGCCTGACCGCCGATCAGCAGATCGTGCTGCTGGGGTCGCCGGCGCGGTCCACCTTCTTTAAATGGAAGAAAGAGGGCGGCGCCCTTCCCCGAGATACCCTGGAGCGGATATCCCACGTCTTTGGTATTTATAAGTGTCTAAACATACTGATTCCCAATCCAGCGCGCGCGGATGAGTGGGTAAAAAGGAAGAATAAGTATTGGGATGATCAAAGCGCTTTGGACCGGATGTTGACTGGCAAAATGGCCGACTTAATCGATGTTCGAAGATATCTGGATGGGCAGCGCGGAGGATGAGTATTGAAGTTCGACTCTGTGCTTCCGGCCGGGTCGTGGTATCGGCTCATTCCATCGCGCTTTCCCCCAGTGTTCCTGTACGAGCGGGTTGCGCCGGAGAACGCTTTGCCGGCGATTACTGCCATTGAAGAACTCACAAACCCTCGCATCCAGGCGAAAAAGCGGCTCGTTGGTACGGCGGGCGTTGATGAATCGTCACCCAAGCTCCAGAATTGGAATCATGCCGCTTTCACTTACCTCAATCCCGAGGGGACATGGCTGCTGGATCCCTTCTTTGGAGCGCTAGAGCTAGCGGACTCCCTACAAACCGCTCTGGCTGTCTCGGTGAGGAAACGCGAACTGTTCCTCTCCCGGACCAACGAACCTCCCCTCGATTTGGACATGAGAGTGTTGTGCACGGCCGTAACGGGAATGTTTGCGGATTTGCAGGGTCTCGATCCGACATTAACGCAAACTGCCCGGTGGAGGATCGGTCAGGAGCTGCTGCAGGCAGGCGAAAACGGTGCTCTATTCACTTGCCCCGTCCGTCCGTCCGGCAGATGTCTTGCCGTATTCAACGGCGACGTTTTAGAGCGAAGCGTCCAAGCCGAACACTTCCGTTTTATCTGGGATGGCGTGCGCATCAAATCGGTGTACCGCTTCGATAAGGGCGAGACGATAAAAGCCGACGAGTTGTTCAAAGACTCGATCATGCGGGCGGCATAAGGAAGCGAAGAGTCGGTCGTCAAGCACAAGCTATGCCGCCTAAATCTCGAGCGCAGGAGGGATGCAAACCCAGCAGGAAGTTCGCCGCCTGTGCGCGTGAGCCGCCGCCTGAAAGGTCGCGCGCCTGTTGCGGCGCAGGACGGCGAGCCAGGATCGATGTATGTACGAAGGGTGCTTTTCGCAGGGTGCCAGCTCTGCACTCGCAAAATGAAGGCTGCCAGGAGCCCGCTCTGTGGAGCGGGCGGGAAGCGCCGTCGAGCTCCGGCCGGCGCCGAAGGCGCGCAGCGCGGCGCACCCGCAGGAGCGTCAGCATAGCGCCGCCGAAGGCGGGACGCGGGATCGAGTGCGCCCGGCCGGAGCTCGCTATAAGCGGCGCATGCGCCGCCCTGCGTCAGGGATCGTCACCCGACCGGGCGGAGACGCGACTGGCTCGTGATGAGGGAAGCCATGATCGGTTGAGCGACTCCGGGCGCGAACGCGCCTAGAGCCCGGCCCGAAGGGGACGCACCAGACCTTGTTAGCGCCACAGCATGGTGGCATCCGACAGGTATTGCGGTGTGCGGAGGTCCATGCGTTTTACGACTCGCCGAACATTGACAACTGTCCAGCAAGGGATTCAATTTGAACTCATGAGTGCCATCCAATTTGCCCTGAGGGAAGCGGGCGAACATAGCCGAACCGCACCGCGCAAGTTTTTGCGCGACGAAATTCTGCGCGCCCTTTCGCAATCGCGCGAAGATGCGCGCCGAGAGCGTCCGAACGCCGCCAAACATTCGCCTCGGATTCGAGTTGTTCAAACGCACCATAACGCCGATGTTGGCATCGGAAGTGATGCCAAGACCAGCAGTCGGCGCCATGATGCGCAAGTCAACATATCGACCCCGCATTGTCGACCAACGCGGAGAGCGGGACTCGACACTCGCGCCTCAGCAAACGGATCTCCCCGACTCGCGTCTTGTCGAACTGGTGCGCGTGCTCGCCCGACGCGCGGCGAAACGATGGTACGAAAAGACGATCAAGACACGCGGCGCACGTCGCCCATGAAGGGCGTGAGGTTCGTGCCATGAAGGTCGCGCTCTACGCCCGTTATTCCTCCGACAACCAGCGCGAGGCTTCGATCGCTGATCAATTCCGCATATGCCGGGCCCACGCGCAAAAGCAGGGCTGGCACATCGTTGAGGAATATTCGGACCAGGCCATTTCAGGCGCGTCCCTCCTGCGCCCAGGCATCCAATCGCTCATTACGGATGCGCTCAGCGGACGTTTTGGCATCGTCCTCGCCGAAGCGATGGACCGACTCTCGCGCGATCAAGAAGATATCGCCGGCCTCTTCAAGCGTTTTTCCTTCGCGAACGTGAAAATGGTCACGCTCTCCGAAGGCGACGTGACACATTTGCACGTTGGGCTGAAGGGCACGATGAACGCACTCTTCCTCAAGGATCTCGCGGACAAGGTCCGGCGCGGGTTGCGGGGAAGGATCGAGGACGGGAAATCCGGCGGCGGCAATTCCTACGGCTATGATGTGGTAAAGAGCTTCGACGCGAAGGGCGAGCCCGTTCGCGGCAACCGCACGATTAATCGTATCGAAGCCGAGGTGGTGAAGCGGGTCTTTCGCGAGTACGCAACGGGAGTGTCTCCGAAGCAGATCGCCGTACGACTGAACCGCGCTGGCGTACCAGGACCAGCCGGCCGAGCGTGGGGCTTTACGACGATCTACGGCAGCCCCAAGCGCGGCAACGGGATCGTGAACAATGAGATGTATGTCGGCCGGATCGTGTGGAACCGGCAGCGGTTCATAAAAGACCCGGACACCGGCAAGCGGGTCTCGCGGCTCAACCCCCGTGAAGAATGGGTCGTCCAGGAGGTCCCAGAGTTACGGATCGTTGAGCAGGACCTTTGGAACGCGGTGAAGACGCGACAGCAGATGGTGAAGCAGAGCGCGGAGACCAGTGGCGAGAATGGCATCTGGGAGCGCCGCCGCGCGCGCTATCTGCTCTCCGGACTCGCGCGCTGCGGCTTGTGTGGCGGCGGCTTTTCGATGATCTCGGCGACCCACCTCGGGTGCTCGACAGCCCGCAACAAGGGCAGTTGCAGCAGTCGAACCGCCATCAAGAGAACCGAGCTTGAGGCACGGGTGCTCGGCGCCCTCAAGGGCAAGCTGATGGATCCGGCACTCTTCAAGGAGTTTTGCGACGAGTTCACCCGCGAAATGAACCGGCTGCGGATGCAGGGACGCGCCTCACTGGAGGCAGCGCGGTCGGAGGTTAAGCGCATCGACCGTGAACTCGACACGCTGCTGGACCTGATCCTCAAAGGCGGAGCCGCCGAGAGGATCAACGCCAAGATGGTTGAGCTCGAGGCACGCAAGGGGGAGCTGGAGCGTGTCCTGATCGAAGCGGCGGAGCCCCCGCCGGTTCTCCACCCTGAAATGGCGACCTTTTATCGAGAGCAAGTGGCGGCCCTGCACTCGGCGCTGGGCGACACAGAGGGAGCCGACCGAGCGGAAGCCGCCGAGCGTCTTCGATCGCTCGTCAGCAAAATCGTCCTGACGCCCGAGGATGGCAGGCTGGTCATCGACGTCCATGGGGACCTAGCCGGAATCCTAGCCATCGCCCATGGGAAAGCTCCACCGGCAGGCCCCGGCGGGGCTGTCGCGCGAGCCATGCCGAATGCAGGTATCCCCGGCCAGCGTAGCCTGCCGAAACACAAAGGCCGCCCCTGGGGGACGGCCGATGTGGCTGAAATTGCTCAGCAAGTAAAGCTGGTTGCGGGGGTAGGATTTGAACCTACGACCTTCAGGTTATGAGCCTGACGAGCTACCGGGCTGCTCCACCCCGCGAAAATGGCAAGCGCGGGACCAATCCCGCGCGCAGCGGTTATGTAGCAATCGTGACACGGATTGAAAAGGGCCGTGTTCGAGGCGCCTGCGTGCGGGGCGGGATAAACCAGGGAGGATCAGGGGCCGGCGAAGGTCGGGTCCTTCTTGCGTGGCGCATCACTGGGCGATCAAGCCGACCGCGATGGCGCGCGGCGGCTTGCCAAAGGCGGTAAAACCGGCTTTGGTCAATTTCATTCACGCGCCATTGTCATAGAAATTTCACATGAGCGAGAAGCCTGCCTTGCAGCCGGGACTGGCGGTGGGCGAGGCATTGCGCGCCGTTGCCCGCGACATCCTGGGCGAAGCCCGCGCCGCGATCGAGGATCCGGCGCATTCGGATGCCGTCGCGGTGCATGAGTTTCGCCGCTCCATGAAACGCTGGCGGGCGCTGCTGCGCATGCTCGAGCCGTTCCTGGAGAGCGACGGCCGGCGATTGCGGACCGAGGCGCGCGATCTGGCACGCTCGCTCGGCGGCGCGCGCGACGGCCAATCGGCGCTCGATGCGCTCGATGATCTGGCCAAGCATGAATTATTGACGCTCTCGGCCCGTTCGCTTTCGACCATGCGGGGGCGGATCGAGGCGCTGCGGCAGACCGCCGAAACGGCGGTTCTCACCGGCGACATGCGGCTGCGCATCGGCGGCGCGCTCGCCCAGGCCGACAGCGCGGTCGAACGCTGGCCGCTCCATACCTTGACCTTCGCGGACGTAGCCGATCGCCTCATGCTCGGCTTTCGGGACGCCCGGCGCGCGCTGCCCAGGACCTGGTCCGATGCCGATCCGGAGGATTTGCACGAGCTGCGCAAGCGCATCGTCGCCCACCGCTACCAGATGGAGATCGTCGCGCCGCTGTGGCCGCGCTTCGGCCGGGTTTGGGTCGCCGAAGCGCAGCGGTTGCGCGATCGTCTGGGCAAGCATCAGGATTTGACCTTGCTGACCCGGCTGGTGCAGCCGCATGCGCCGCTCGCTCCCTGGCGATCGCGGCTGGCGCCGGCGATCGCCCAGCGCATGAGCGATCATGTGGCGGCGGCACGGCGCATCGCCTCGCGCCTGTTCGTGGAGAAGCCGGGCGCCTTCCGGCGCCGGCTCGATGTCATTTGGGAGATGGGGGATTGATCCGGAATCGAAAAGCCGCCCGCGGCGGAACCGCGGGCGGCTTTCGAGATCGATCATCATGAAGAGATGTCCGTCCTTGGCAGGCCTGGCAGCGACCTACTCTTCCAAGTCTTGAGACTTAGTACCATTGGCGCTGGGGAGTTTTACGGCCGAGTTCGGGATGGGATCGGGTACAGGCTCCCCGCTAGTACCACCAGGCCGGCCAAGGACGGATTTGAAGCAAGCTAAGGTCTTTCGCCGCATCCAAACGAATGCGCATTGAAGATAAGAGCGATCAAGCCAAACGAGCGATTAGTACCGGTAAGCTGAACGCGTCGCCGCGCTTGCACACCCGGCCTATCAACGTGGTGGTCTACCACGGCTCTTAAGGGAGAACTCGTTTCGAGGTGGGTTTCCCGCTTAGATGCATTCAGCGGTTATCCCGTCCGTACGTAGCTACGCAGCACTGCGGCTGGCGCCACAACTGCTCCACCAGAGGTACGTCCATCCCGGTCCTCTCGTACTAGGGACAGATCCTCTCAATTCTCCGACACCCACGGCAGATAGGGACCGAACTGTCTCACGACGTTCTGAACCCAGCTCACGTACCACTTTAATCGGCGAACAGCCGAACCCTTGGGACCTGCTCCAGCCCCAGGATGTGATGAGCCGACATCGAGGTGCCAAACGATGCCGTCGATATGGACTCTTGGGCATCATCAGCCTGTTATCCCCGGCGTACCTTTTATCCGTTGAGCGATGGCCCTTCCACGCGGGACCACCGGATCACTATG
>Ga0209068_10001884_pt1 | contig 10374 bp, 5 predicted proteins | sample ColStrG_CSR_2012_FD_187200 | JGI IMG/M metagenome (GOLD analysis project Ga0209068, IMG submission 187200) | Freshwater sediment microbial communities in response to fracking from Pennsylvania, USA - Cold Stream Run_MetaG_CSR_2012 (SPAdes)... | ecosystem: Environmental > Aquatic > Freshwater >...
TGATCTCATCATCCCCTCGGCCATGATGGGCGCCCCGACCGTGATGGTTGAGAAGATCCCAGCCGGTCACGAATTCGTGCGCTCGTTTCAAGCGCTCGAGGCGCATATGGGCCGCAAGGCCAAAGCCACTATGTCGATCGAGGCCGGTGGTTTGAACTCGACCACGCCCTTTATCGTCGCCGCCACGCTCGGCATCCCGCTCGTCGATTGCGACGGCATGGGGCGCGCTTTTCCAGAAATCCAGATGCTCACGCCAACCCTGTTTGGCGTGTCCGCGACGCCCATGGCGCTAGCGGACGAGAAAGGCAATACGTGCTTGATCAACACGATCAATAATCGCTGGACCGAGACCATCGCCCGCACCATCACGATCGACATGGGGTGCTCATCGATGATTGCGCTGTATGCCATGAGCGGCAAACAGATCAAAGAGGCCTGTGTGCTGGGCACGATGTCACTGGCGGAGAAGATCGGCCACGAAATCCGCGCAGCCAGACGGTTACATCTCGACGGCGTCGAGACCGTGCTGCGGGTCACCGGCGGCTTCAAACTCTTTACCGGCAAAGTCAGCGACATCGCCCGCCGCACCGAGACCGGCTTTGCGCGCGGCGATGTCACCATCACCGGCATCGGCGAAGACGTCGGTAGCACACTGTGGATTCAGTTCCAGAATGAATTTCTGGTGGCGAAAAAGGATGACCAGCTCATCGCAACCGTGCCGGACCTGATCACGCTGCTCGACGCCGAGACCGGCGAGCCGATCACGACCGAACACATTCGCTACGGCTTCCGGGTGGTGGTCATCAGCATCCCGTGCGATCCCAAGTGGCGCACCAAAGCTGGGCTCGAGATCGTCGGGCCGCACTATTTTGGCTACGATGTCGAGTTCGTGCCGATCGAGCAACGGATGGCGACAAAGGCTACAAATGCGGCTAAGGCAGCTAAGACTGAATCTGCGGGCCGGGCCGGCAAGTCGACAAAGACGGATAAAACTGAACCTGCGGCCAAAGCAAGAAAGTCAAGCAAGGCCAGCCCGTCAGCAAAGGCCGGGAAGTAAGTGTGCGCCTGGCGGGGCTCGGTTCAGCCGAGCGGCTCACACAAGCAGTCACAGGCAGAGATAAGCGGACACATAGGCAACATACAGGAGGCATTTTCATGCGAGTTGCGGTTGATGTAGGTGGGACGTTTACCGATGTCGTCGTCTTAGACGACGCGGGTGAGTTGCGGCTGACCAAAGTGGAGACCGTGCCGCACAACCCGGCGAGTGGGGTCTTGCACGGCTTTCACAAGGCCCAGGCCGATATTGACAAGATCGATTACTTTGTCCACGGCACCACACTGGGCATCAATGCGCTCCTGACCCGCGGTGGGGCGAAGGTCGCGATCATCACCACGGCCGGTTTTCGCGATGTATATGACCTGGCGCGCACCGACCGGGATCCGCTCTACGACTTCAAGTACCGCAAGCCCAAGCCACTCGTGCCGCGCTACTGGGCCTACGAGGTCGGCGAGCGCATGAGCTTCGAAGGGAAGCCGCTCAAGACCTTTGACCGCCGCAGCGCCGTGCGGGTGGCAAAGCAGCTCGGCAAAGAGGGCATCGAGGCGGTGGCGGTGTGCTTCTTACACAGCTATGCCAATCCCGCCCATGAGCTGGCCATGGCCGAGGTGCTAGCCGAGCACTGCCCGGGCGTCGCGGTCACGCTCTCGCACCTTCTCAGCCGCGAATACCGCGAATATGAGCGCACTAGCACGACCGTCATCGACGCCTATGTCAAACCCATCACGCGCACCTATCTCGACCAGCTGGACAAGGAGTTGCGGCACATGGGCTTTGGCGGGCGCTTCCTCATGACGCGCTCGGGTGGCGGGGCCATGACCGTCGATGCGGCCATGGAACAACCGGTCCACCTGGTTTTGTCCGGCCCGGCCGGTGGCGTCATTGGCGCTGCGTACCTCAGCGAGTTGATCGGCCATAAAAATCTGATCACCATCGACATGGGCGGCACCAGCCTGGATGCCTCACTCATCGTAAATGGCCAGGTCAAAGTCGAGAACGCCCAGCACTTTCAAGGGCTGCCAATGTCGATCCCGACCATCGATATCCATACCATCGGCTCAGGCGGCGGCTCCGTGGCCTGGATCGACGACGGCGGGCACCTGCAGGTCGGGCCAAAGAGCGCGGGCGCCTTGCCAGGACCGGTGTGTTACGGCAAGGGCGGGCAGTCGATCACATTTACCGATGCGGCGCTCGCGACTGGCTTACTCGATCCGGCCAACTTCCTGGGCGGCGAGATCAAACTCGACATCGCTCAGATGAAGGCCGCCCTGCAGCGCTTGGCTGAGCGCTTGCAGTTATCCGTCGAGGACACGGCCGCCGGCATCGTGCGCATCAGCGCGGCCAAGATCGCAGGCGCCGTGCGCGAGATTTCGATCGAGCGCGGCTATCACCCGCGCGACTTTGCCTTGCTGTCATATGGCGGCGGCGGGGCATTTGTGGCGGCCGACGTCGCGCGCGACCTTGGCATTCCGACCGTCATTATCCCGGCTGGCCCGGCCAACTTCTCGGCCTTTGGCATGCTGATGGTCGATGTGGTCTATGACTTCGCCCAAACGCAGGTGATGCCGCTTTTAGGGTTGGACGCAGACGTCATCAAGCGCAGCTACGCCGATTTGCACACACGTGGCGCACACGCATTAGAACGCGACGGGTTCAAGGCTGGACAACAGGCGTTTTTGCCATCGGCGGAACTACGCTATGTCGGCCAAGAACACACCGTCAATGTGCCGGTGGCCGTGGATCAGTTCAGCGCCAGCAGCGTCGGGGCCGTCGTCGACAAATTCAACGCGGCGCATTTACAGCAATATGGGCATAACATGACCGACCCAGTCGAAGTGGTGACGCTGCGTATGCGCGCCCTGGGCGTGTTACCCCGCCCAACCATAGCGCCCGTCCAACATGGCGATGGCGACCCATCCCTCGCCAAACGCGGCAACCGCCCGGTCTATCGGGCCAACCAACACGGTTGGGTGTCTTACGCCCTCTTTGACCGCATGAAGCTGCGCGCCGGGGACCCTGTGTCGGGCCCGGCGATCGTCGAAGAGCCAAGCTCGACCGCGCTGGTGCACGCTGGCGACGCGCTGACTGTGGGCAACTATGGCGAGTTAGTCATTCGAATTGGATTGACAACTGAATTAGAGGCTAAATCATGAGCACAACCACGACGACCGTCGATTCCATCACCGTCCAGGTGATTCATAACTACTTGCTGTCAGCGGCGCGCGAGATGCACCGCAACCTGACCCGCACGTCCTACAACACCATCGTCTATGAGATTCACGATTTCGGCCTGGGCATCTATGACCGTCAGTGCCGCTTACTGGCCGAGGCACCGGGTCTGGCTGTCTTTACCCGCGGCAACGACTATGGCCTGCAGAAGATGGTCGACTATCTGGGCCTGGACAACATTCATCCGGGTGATCTGATCCTGCTCAACTATCCGTATTGGAGTTCGGCCCATGTGCTCGATGTGATGGCTTCGTCACCGATCTTTCACCAGGAAAGGTTGATGGGCTTTACCGCGGTCAAGATCCATTGGCTCGACCTCAGCCAGAAAGACCCCGGATATTGTCTCGATACACGCGATGTGTTTCAAGAGGGGTTGAAGCTGCCGTGCAGCAAGATTTATGAGCGGGGCGTGCTAAACAAGGGCTTGCAGGAGCTGATCCGCTTCAACTGCCGGCTGCCTGAGCGCACACTTGGCGACATGAACGCCCAAATCTCGTCGTGCCGCACTGGCGAGCGGCGGGTGCAAGAATTGATCGAGAAGTTCTCGCCAGTTGTGTTCGATGCCGCGGTAGCCGAAATCCTCGACCATGGCGAGCGCATCGCGCGGACGCGGCTAGCCCAACTGCCGCGTGGCACCTGGTCGGCCGAAGACTACGTCGACGACGATGGCATCAATATGGATACGCTGGTCAAAGTAAAGGCCACCGTGACCGTGACTGGAGAGGAGATGATCATCGACTTCACCGGCTCGGACAAAGCCACCGAAGGTCCGATCAACCTGCCGATCGGGCTGACCATGGGCATCTCGGCCCTGGCTTTCAAAGGCGTGACCACACCGGACATACCGGCCAGCGAGGGCAACTTCCGCCCGCTGCGCGTGATCGCGCCCGAAGGCACCGTCATGCATGCCCTGCCACCCGCGCCGACGTTTACGCTGTGGACGGGGCTGCTCGCGGTCGAAGTCGTGACCAAAGCCATGGCGAAGGGCATGCCCAGCATCGTGCCAGCCTGCTCGGGCGGCGATGTGTTTAGCATGATGGGGCTTGGCCTAAACCCGCGCAACAATCTGCCGTGGCTGGAAGCGACCAACGAACCGGTTGGCTTTGGCGGGCACGCGGGTGGTGACGGTGAAAATGGCATCATGCACCTGAGCGAGCCGGGTTGCCGGAATAACCCGATCGAGGTGCTGGAGACCAAGGCCCCGATGCTGATCGAGCGCTATGGCTATCGCATCGACTCAGGCGGCCCCGGCAAACATCGCGGTGGTTTGGGCGTCGCCCGGGCCTATCGCTTCCTCGCACCGTCCTCGGCGCTCACGCTCGTCAAGAAGACCAAGACCCGGCCGTGGGGCATGGCCAATGGCAAAGACGGCGTCAACGGGCAAGTCGTGCTTCGACCCGGCACGAAACGCGAGGCCCATGTCGGTGGGGTCTACGAGAGCATGGCGGCAGGCGAAGTGCTGGTCAATCAGTCCGGCGGTGGCGGCGGCTGGGGTAATCCGTTTGAGCGCGACCCGCACGCCGTGCTCGACGACGTGCGCAACGACTTCGTCTCGGTCGAGGCGGCCGCCCGCGACTATGGCGTGGTGATAGTTTCGAAGACCATGGCGCTCGACGAAGCGGCGACCAAAAAGGCCCGCGCACGTCAGGCGGATAAGGGCAAGTCCAGTGCCAGGCGTAAGCGGCTACAACGCCAGTCCACACCAAGATCGCGCGCGCCCCGCACGTCACGCGTCAAGGCCAAGACAGGCGTAGCGCGTGAGTCGTCTTAGGAAGAGGCTGTGCCAGTCTGAAATGCCTGGGAAGACAGCGACCAGGCACCACGCTCATTTCGGGCCAGCCCCTCGGGGTCGACCTAAGTGCAAATCGGCTGGCCCCAAAAGCGAGCAGTGCCCCACTTGGGTATTGGCGTGGCATGCTACGGAAGGCAGCGCAGACGCGCCACGGTGCCGAGGATGTGTGCGGCCGGCAGGTCATATCCTCACGCTAAAGCCACGCTGGCGAACGTTATCTGGCACGAGGTCGCATCCTCGTCGCATACCGTTGCCGGGATCAGGGCCAAGCTTTGCTGGCACAGCTGCCGATTGGTCGAGTCTGTTCACCACGTTGAATCAACGTCGCACCTTTTTGAACGAGCTCCTGCCGTTTGCAACCTTGGACGATAAGCCGCCGTTGCAGGCTTGGCCCTTGGCACGTGTGCCGCTGCCGTGACCCGGCTACCATCCTAACCATGAAGCCAAGTTGTTGGATATGCTACGGGTGTATGCCTACTTGGCTCAGGCGCGGTGGTTCCGCTAGGTGCGGGGCAATGGCACTGTCGTGCTGGGCGGTCAGGTCTATCTGCTTGGCTTTGTCTGACGTGACCATACACTGGAGATTCACTTCGACCCAGCGGATCAACACGGTGTCATGAATTAATGAGACTCAGCACCGTCACACATGCAAATACAAGCGCGCCGCGTTTTTCCACAAGATCATCTCGGCCATCTCGCGGGCCTGATGATCGCTGATAAAGCCGTCAGCGATAAACTCGCGCAATACGTCGGCCAGCGCCCGCCGGCCAAGTTTTGCCGCGAGCCAGAAGAGTTCGGGGATGCGCGACGCATCGGAGCTATACATCACCTTGCTGGCCGGGGCTAGCGCCAGCAGCTCGCGCACGATCTGACGTGCCTCACCCGGAATCCAAGGAATCGCCAGGCCAAAGTCGGCATACACATTTGGATACATGGCCGCCAGATACGCGAGCGTCCGGCCATAGGGGTAACTGGCATGGAGAAGCACGAACGTGCAGCCACCAAACGCCTCGTCAAACAGCGGCCGCATCAAGGCCGGATTGACCTTATAAATGTCCAAATCGGGGTCGCCGAAGCCCGTATGGAACTGAAACGGCAACGCCTGCGCGTGCGCCGCCTTAACCGCCTCGACCACCAGGAAGTCAAGCAGATGCTTGGATGCGATACGCACTTTGCCGTCGCGCGTGGCCTGGGCTTTGAGCGCGGGCCAGTCGGTGGCGGCATCACGCTCGCTGGTCAGCTCGATCGCCAGGCCAGTGCGATACGCAACAATCGACTTGAATGATACCCAACCCTGGGCGCGTAAGTCGTGTAACTCGTGGCGAAAGCGCGTCAGAAGCTCATCAAAGCCCGCGGATTCCAGGATCAGGCGCTCGATCAACGGCTCGATACGCAGGATGGGCTCGATGCGCACGGACACCATCGCTTTAAGTTGCTCATGCGCATACAGCGCGCTGGGCAAGAAGCCGTAGTCGATGAGCCAGGTGTGGATGTTGGCCTCCTTGACACAGCGTTGGGCGAGGTCAGCGAGCGTTAGGGCATTGCGCGCTTGCACGACCGAGGCCAGGTCAGCCCGGCAGCTAAAAAACTCGGCCAGTGCCCGCACACCCCATTGCAAAAATAGGCTGCTCGGCACGTGCTGCTGAACGAGTTGCCGCGACGACGCCTCGCTAAAGAATTCCAGATAATCTTCAGGCGTCTGAGGCTGGCGGATATATAGCGAGTGGGCGTGATGGTCAAGGATGGGGATGTCAGCAAGGTCAAGCATGATGTCAATCATTTAATCGCTCGATCGATAAAGTGGGCGTTCTACGCCATCGACCCTGACCGGTCGGTCACGACGACCAGCGCCCAAGTCGGACTGAGGCAGATGGTGGAGATCGAGGGTCGAGCCGCAGTTACGCCAAGCAGTCCGGCGCGCGCCCACGTGAGCCTTGTGCCTTGTGCTCGACCTCCGGAACGCGGAACGCGTGACGCGTCACAAAAACTCGAAATACTCGGCCCGCTCCCAATCATCGACCATATTCGGGAAACCCGGGGTGCCATACGCGCTGATGGCAGCTTTGGCCTTGCCAATCTCGTGGCGCTTGACAGCCAAAAACAACTTGATGAACTCCTCTCCCAGAGCCGCCTTCAAGACCGCATCTTTTTCAAGCGCATCCAGCGCGAGTTCGAGCGTCGTTGGCAAATCGGGCAGGCTGGGGTTGCCGTAGGCGACACCGTCCACAAAGTGTTTGGGGGCAAGTTTGCGCCGGATGCCATCCAGGCCTGCCGCAACAGAGCTGGCCATAACCAAATACGGGTTCGAGGCGCCGCAGCCAAGCCGATTTTCGATGTGGGTCGCGTCGTCATGCGTGGCCTTGACGCGCACGGCCACCGTCCGATTCTCGAAGCCCCACGACACATTTGAGGGCGCGAATGACCAGGGCTTAAAGCGTTTGGCACAGTTTACGGTCGGCGCGACGAAGGCGGTGAGCGCCGGCGCGTGTTCGATCTGACCCGCGATCCACCAGCGGCACACGTCGCTCAGACCATCTTTGGCGTTCATGTCGAGAAAGGCATTTGCCCCACCCTGCCACAGCGACTGGTGATAGTGGCAGCCGTTTGCGCTTTGATCGGCATACGGCTTGGTCATGAAGGATGCCAGCAAGCCGCGCCGTTGGGCGAGTTCCTTCACGCCGTTCTTGAAGGTAAAGGCATGGTCGGCGGCGGTGATGCCAGCGGCCGGGGCAAAGTTGATCTCCATCTGGCCTGGGCCATACTCGGCGTTGCTGGTGATGATGTCCACGCCAAGGGCACTCATGTTGCGCAGAATGTCATACACCACAGCTTCGTCAAAATTGTTGCGCAGGGTGGCGAAGATTTGGATGCCGGGGAATGGGGCCTGGCGCGTCTTGGCATCGACCACGTAGAACTCGTATTCGAACCCGCTGACGAGCGTGTAGCCCAGCTTCTGCAGGTCATCCAGCTGCGTCCGCGCGACCAGGCGCGGTGCCGCGAGCGCCGGCCGGCCGTCCACGTAATATGGCTCGCACAGCACCCTGGCCGTCTTGTCGGCCCATGGCAGGACAGCGAATGTGCCTAGATCTGGCTTGATCCTGCTGTCGGGGAAGCCCAGGTCCTCGAGATATCCCGTGCCGGGCGCGACACCCGACTGGACATCAAAGCCGAGCTGGCCCAGCAGGAAGTTGAGTCCTTTCTCGGCAAAGTGCATAAAGTGCCGGGCCGGGACAGTTTTTGAGCGAGCGATGCCGTGCGTATCGGTCTGCTCCATTCGCACGAACTCGACCGCCTTCGTGTCGAACAGCGCTTGAATATCAGAGTGGTCCATGGTGACTCGCGTCTATAGCGCCTAAATGGCCTACGGTGCTGGCACTTTCTCGGGCACGACTTCTGCGCCAAGCGTGAACTTGCCATTCTTGATAGCGATGATCGTCACGCCCTTTTGTGGCACGTTCACACCCGGAGCAAAGCTTATCTTGCCGGTGATGCCGGGGTAATCCTTGGTCGCGCCGATGGCCTTGGTCAGCGCCGCGGCATCTGTGCCGCCCGCGCGTTTGATCGCGTCGGCCATGAGATACATCGAGTCATAGCCAAGCGCGGCAAAGGCGTTTTCGGGATCGTGACCATACTCTTTGTTATAGGCGGCGATGAATTTCTTGATGCCGTCCGTGCCACCTTGAGTGTCCATGAGCGCGTGGGTGCTAAAGAACACGTTCTCGGCTGCTTTGCCAGCTACGCTGATCAGATCGGGCGTGTCATAGCCGTCACCCCCGACAACCGGGACGGTGATTCCGGCATCGCGCATCTGCTTGATGACCGGGCCGACGTTATAGGGCATGGCGGCGATGTAATAGAAGCTGGGCTGGGGGCTGAGGGCCTTGACCTTCGCGATTTGGGCGCTAAAGTCGGTGGCCTTGTCCTCATAGGTATCCTCCAGGGCGATCGTGCCGCCCAGTTCGGTAAAGCGGCTCTTGAAATACCCACCCAGCAAGGTCGTGTATTCCACGCCCTTGTCGCTGAGCAGATAGGCCGTCTTGCCAAAGTTCTTGAAGGCGTATTCGGCCCCCGCGGCAGCTTGCACATTGTCACCAAAGCAGGCCAAAAACATCTTATCCCCGACCTGGGTCGGAATCTTGGGTGAGGTCGCACCAGCGGTGATAAACGGCAGGCCAGCCTTCATGATCGTCGGGCCTGAGGCGAGCACCGAGTCCGTGTCGGTAAATCCAATCACGCCCACGACCTTGTCTTCTTCGACAAACTGTTTGGCGATCTGGGCTGTCACGTCCATCTTGTATTGGCTGTCATGGACGATCAAGTTGATCATTTGCCCGTTGACGCCGCCGGCGGCGTTGATCTCTTTGGCCGCGAGTTTCGCGCCATTTGCGGCCGGCAGGTCGAGGGAAGACTCGTCACCGGTCAGCGCAAAACCACCGCCAATCTTGATCCCGCCCGATGCTGGAGCCGCCGGAGCAGCCGGGGCCGCGGTCGCATTGGACCCGGCTGAAGACGCCGGAGACTGGGAGGCCGGCGGGGCCGCACAGGCCGCCATCAAGACCAGCGTGCTCGCGAGCCCAAGCGCGCGTGCGCCAGAAAAACGCCATCCGATTTGTTTATTTAGGTCGATCATCTTTCAACTCCTGTTACTTTTGGCTGTGCCAGAACAGCCGATCCAGCGCGATCTCGCGCTCGCCCAGCAACCCGTCAGGCCGGAAGATAATGATGGCGATAAAGATGACGGCCAGGATGATGTTGCTGATGCCATATAGCAGCGTCGCGTCCTCAAACCGGCGCAACAGTTCTGACAGCACCACGATCAGCACCGTTCCGATCACCGAACCACTGACAGACCCCATCCCGCCAATCACCAGCATCGTGATGACGCGGAACGTGAGGTCAAAGTAAAACACACTTGGGGAAAAAGACGTGATGAAGTGGGCATATAGCGCGCCAGCGATGGCGGTAAAGAACGCGCACGTCACGAAGGCGAGGAGCCGGGGGCGCATCATATCGATGCCAATCGCCGCCGCGGCCGCGCTGTCGTCGCGCTGGGCAAACATAGCCCGGCCAAAGGCCGAGCGCTTGAGCCGCCAGACCACATACACCGCGATGATCGCCCAGGCCCATACCCACCAGACGTCGGTGTAGGGCGATACATTCGAGAACGTGCGTGAGCCGCGTGTGAAATCATCGGCATTGAACAGCACCACCCGCACGATGACGAGAAAACCCAACGTCGCGACGGCCACGAAGTGACCCGACAGGCGCATCAGCACCAGACCGACGACGAGTGCGA